>Ga0073899_10000301_pt1 | contig 45620 bp, 34 predicted proteins | sample KloWWTmetaKNB5Ph_FD_88975 | JGI IMG/M metagenome (GOLD analysis project Ga0073899, IMG submission 88975) | Active sludge microbial communities from Klosterneuburg, Austria, studying microevolution and ecology of nitrifiers - Klosterneuburg... | ecosystem: Engineered > WWTP > Aerobic digester >... | reverse complement strand
GTCGGCGGAATCGGCGTCACTATCGGCGTCACCGTCGCCGTGCTCGTAGGGAGAGGCGAACTAAAGGGCGTATCCGCATCGTAGACGGGGCCGGCAGGCGAGCCCCCGTGCGCGCAGGCGCCGTTGCTGGGCCCGCCGTCAGCGCCAGACGTATCGAGCACGCTGCCTGTACACGCGCCAGCCGGCCCTTCATCAAAGTGATAGAGTCCCGCGGTTTGGCTGTCGGTCACAAACGGCGCGGTGGGCCGGGTGAAGGCAGCGGTGTAGCGCGCCGCCGTCGAAATACGCAATTCGTCGAGCCAGCCGCTGAAAGAGGGATAGGCCGCGTCTATGTCGTGTTTCTCGGCGCCCAACACGATGAAGGGATCGTTGGGCTTGGTAGGCGTGCGGCCATCTCTATAGCTGGCGTTACCGGCAGCCCCTTGCGCAGTCGCTTGCAAGGCGCCATCCACAAAGAGTTGCATCGCACCATTCACGGTGCGCACAGCAGCGATGTGATGCCACTGGCCGTCGGTGACGCTTTGACTGCTACAAACCGAGGTTCCAGCAGCGCCAACGCTCACGCCAAAGACGACACGCCCATTGCCCAGCGAGATGCCAAAATCGCCGTAATCGCCGTCGCCATCTATATCGCGGTCAAAAATGATGTTGCCATAGATCCAACCATCCTTTTCGTTGCATCTTGCAGCGCCGCCATTCTCGCCCGGCAACGCCCTCATCCAGAACTCGATCGTGAAATCCGTGGCCCCGACATCGACCGGGCGCGGCGGCGCATCGATAGGAATAAGCACGCGATCCAGACCGGGCGCGGCAAAGCCATTGCCGTACAGACGCAACGCGTACCCGCTGCCTTGGGCCAGGGCCAACTGCGGCGAAAGGAAGGGTTTGTCCCACCTGCCCCAGATTCCAGCCGTCACGGCGGCCAGCAGAGCGACCGCAAGCGATGCAAAGAAACCGCGATGACGGCGCATTCGGGAATAAGAATTGCTGTGCATGGAACCCTTTGCTTGCTTCTTCAACGCCCTGTTGCCTCCCACGCCGGATCAGCCGCATCCGTGCTCGGGGACAGACCCAATTGCCCCGGATTGCCGGCTGCAGAGCTATCCGCGGCCATTTGGCCGCTGCCTTCGTTCAGCGTCCACTGGCCAAGCGTATCGGCGTCGGGCGCGGGCAACGGGACGGGGGGCGTGAACCGCGCGGCATAGCGCACCACCTGCGAGATACGGACATCGTCGAGCGCGCCTACAAAGCGGTCATAGCCAGGGATGCCGCCGAAACGCAATTCGCCAACTGCACCTACGCCGGATGGCAGCGTCGTCATCGTGCCTGGCCGGCCGTTGACAAACACCTGCGCGGAGCCGTCGTTATATGTCGCTGCGACATGATACCACCTGCCGCCAACCAGGCGCGTTGCATGGCGCACTACCTGCCAGCCGGCATTCGTCGCCACCCAAAAGGATGCTCTGCCTGCGTTCAATTCAAACGACCAGCCGCTATCGTCATCGGCCTGATTAACGACAATGGCGTCCAGCGAGCTGCTCGCCGGGCGCACCCAAAACTCCACCGTCAGCACGTTGCCATGCTCGACCCGCCCCAATACCACCACATCATCGATGCCGTCGAAGGTCAACGCATTGTTTTGCGAGGGCGCCGGCGTCATGGTGGCCGTCGCGGGGAGGGGGGTCGGCGTCGCCGGAGCTCGCGTTGCAGTCGCGGGAAGACGCGTGGCGGTCGCTGGAGCCCTCGTCGCGGTGGGCGTGGCCGGCAGAGACGTCGGGGTGAACGTAGGCGTCGCAGGAATGGCGCCAAAGGGCGTCTCCTGCACATACTGAGGGCCTGCCACACCGGCGCCGCCGTAGGAGCAAACGCCCTGCGTCGGCGCGCCGGAAACGGTGGCGCTGTCAGTCAGCACACCGGTGCACGGCCCTGCCGGGCCTTCGTCGAAGTGATAGAGCCCCACCGTGTTGGCGTCAGGGATGAAAGGCGTCCCTGACGGCGTGAACGGTTCCGCGTAGCGCAGCGCGTTCGACAGACGCAACTCGTCGAGCCAACCGCTGAAGGGAGGGTAAGCTGCCGGATTTCCTACCGAAGCGCCGGCATCATGTTTTTCAGCGCCGAGCACAAGGAAGGGTTCGTTGCGACAATACCCGCCCCACGCGCCGGCCGGCCCCTGACAATACTCCGGCCCGCGATAGGATACAGCGACGCCGTCGGGATACGAAAGATCGCCGGCCGGCCCGGTCGCCGTCGCGTCGAGGCGGCCATCGACAAACACCCAGAGCCGGCCGTCGTTCATGCGGCGCTGGACTGCCACATGATGCCAGCCGTTGTCCAGCACGTTGGTGGCGCCGCAAATCGTGCGCGCTTCCGAGCTCTGGTCCGTGACGCCAAACACGACGCGGCCGCCACTATCGACAGAAAGGCCGAACTTGCGCCCCTCTGAAAAACGGTCGCGGTCAAGCACGATGCTGCCGTAGATCCAATCTTCATTTTGCCCACAGGCAACCGCGGCGCCACGATTCTCGGCAAGGGCGCCGCGCAGCCAGAACTCAATGGTGAAGTCGGCGCCGCCAATGTCGGTGGGCAAGCTGCCCGCTGTGCTCTCCACCGGTATTTTGGCGCGGTCGATGTCGTCGACGCCGTGCCCATAGAAACGAAGGGAATAGCCGCCATTCGTTTGCGCCTGTGCGATGGTCGTTGTTGCATGGAAAATGCCGGCCAGCATCGACAGACCTAAGACTCCTGCCCATACCCTGTGGATCCAGCGGCGACGATCAGTTGTGTTCACGGTGGACCTTCTTTCTAATTTTCATTGATATTCCGCATCCAGTCGATCATGCTTTGCATGGCGCCACGGTGATAACGTTGCACCCAAACTGGATCGCTCCAATCGATCGGCTCGTCACTAATATCAAACAGCGTGTGTTCGCTGTGATCGGCGATGTAATAGGTCGCACCATAAGGCCATTGTTGCTGATGCGCCGCGGCCGCCTGCGCACTGATGGCGTCAAGATTGCTCTCACTGTCAGAAACGATGATATGCACAGGCGCAGCGATGGCAGCAATGAGTTCCGGCCCAAGCAGGCTAGAGAGCAAAACTACCCCGACCGGCGGTTGAATGGCGGCAAATTCCTCAAAATGGGCGGCAAGCTGCTCAGTGCCAATGCTCTGGGCGACGATGAACACCTGCCCCCGGTCGATGCCCTGCTGCGTAACCGCCGCCCGGTACGCAGCGAGGGCGTCTTCAGCTTCACAGCAGCCGTAGACGCCTTCGCTTGCGCCGACGCCACGTTTATCGAAACGGAAAATGGCGAACCCGGCGCTGGTCAACAATTCGGCCAGATAGCCATACGCATCGCGCGTCACAGGCCCCGAATGATGAATAATGAACACCAGCGGCGCGGTTTCCGGGGAGCGCGGCAGGTCAAGTTCGCCGGCCAAGGTCACATCACCGGAAGCGAACTGAACCTGACGACGCTCACGCGTAGAGAGTTCCAACATTGGCGTTGGATAGGCGTCACCGGTAAGGGGGTCAACGCGCGCCGGCGGCTGCGCCTCTGGCTTCGTCAAAGACGAAGCCGGTGAGACACAGCCGCCGCAGAAAAGGAGCAGCGTTAGAACAAGCAACAAGCCCGCGCGCACCAGGTAAACTCCCAGAGCCTAACGATTGGCCGCGCCCCAGACAGGATCATCTGCGCCTGTTGCGGTGGAAGCACCCAGCGTGCCGGTGCGCCCATTGGGAGAAGCATCCGCCACGCTTTGTCCGCTGCCTTCGTTAAAGGCCCATTGCGCCAGGGTATTGGCATCTGGCGCCGGCAGTATGGCAGGCGGCGCGAAGTTGGCCGTATAACGCACTGACGCAGAAATCCGCACATCATCCACCGCGCCGCCAAGGTAGGAGTACCCAGGCACGCCGCCTATGCGCAGCCCCCCTGCGGCGATACGCAATGTCGCCCCGACCGTGGCTGGCGTCGACGAAACGCCGTTGACAAAGAGACGCACCGCGCCGTTGTCGTAGACAGCCGCCAGATGCGTCCATTGAGCAGCGGGCAGCGCCGCGGGATAGAAGACGCCTTGCCAGCCGACATTGGTTGACAACCACAAAATCGGTCGACCTGCATCGAGTTCCAGCGACCATCCATTGTCGTCGTCAGCTTCGGCCAGAATGATGCCGCTAGTGTTTGCCGCCGCCGGACGCACCCACGCCTCGACCGTGAAGCGTGATGTGCTGACGGAGCGCGCCGCGGCGACAAAATCATTGGCACCATCAAAAGTCAGCGCGGCATTGGCGCCCGGTGCTGGCGTATTGGTAGGTATATTCGTCGGCGTGGGCGATGGCCCTGGCGTCGGTGTGTTCGTGGGCAGCGGCGTATTGGTCGGCAGCGGCGTGTTGGTCGGCAGCGGCGTGTTGGTTGGCAGCGGCGTATTCGTCGGCGTCGCAGTTGGCCCCAGATTGGGGAAGGGATAGCCGGCAGTCCAGGTCGGATCCGCAGCGTCTGCCTGATTCGATGCGCCGAGCGTGGCGGTGTTCGGCGCGCCCGCTGCATCCGCGGTCAGTTGTCCCGCTGCTTCATTAAATCGCCACAGATCGACCGTATTGGCATCGACGGCGTGGGGGGCGGTCGGCAGGGCGAAATTAGCAGCATAGCGCGCAATATTAGAGATGCGCACGTCATCCAGCGCACCGGCGAAGGCAGGATAGCCGGAGAAAGCGCCTATCTGCACAAGCGGGCCTTGGGTAAGCGTGGCGCCGACTGCACCTGCACCAGAAGCCTGACCGTTGACAAAGGTGCGCAATACACCAGCATCATAGGTGGCGGCGACGTGATACCAAACGCCTGCCGACAACACGGTGGGATGGCTGATCGATTGCCACCCCTGATTTGTCCGCACCCAGAAAACGATGCGCCCGTTCTCCATTTCAAAGGAATAACCGCTGTTTTCATTGCCGCCCAATAAAACAATGCCGGCTGCGTTGGCAACACTGGGGCGCAGCCACATCTCGACTGTCACCGGGCCGCCGCCCGCACTGGCGCCGGCGCTCAGGAAGTCGTTGACGCCATCGAATTGCAGCGCAGAATTGGCGCCGGGCATCACCGTCGGCATAGTCGTCGGTGTGGGCGGAATCGGCGTGGGTGTGAAGGTGGCAGTCGGCGGCAGTGGCGTGGGTGACGGACCAGGCGTCGGCGTGTTGGTCGGCGTCGGCGTCGGGCCAGTAAACTGTACATTCACCGCGCGCACCTCTGGGGACTGCATCACATTGGCGGTGCTCAAGTCGAGGCGATATTGGAAGTAACGTGCGGCGGGGCTGTTGATGACGTTGCCGCTCACCGGCGCCCATCCGCTCCAGTTCGCGCCATCCGGCGAAGTGCGCGTCAGCGCGACGGCGCCCGTATTGGCTGGCGCGCCAGCGTCCATCGTGAGGCTTCCCCACGGCGCTGCCTGTCCCGCATCGTAGACGCAAGAGGTGTAGCTGCCTGCCGCCGGATATTGACCGACGCGCGCCCAATCCACATTCATAGGGCTGGCGCCATAAGTGGCCGGCGTTTGATGATAGATAAAGGCCCAGGTATTGAGCGTAGGCGCACCGGGGATCGTCCCTTGCAGCACGCCATCGATGTAGAAGCGCGAGCCGGAGGCATCCCACTCGATGCGGAAAATGTGATACTCCGCCAGGTTGAGCGAAGGAATATCAATATCGATCAGCGGCTGGGTCTCGTTGCCGTCGCGACCGCGCAGGTAGGTGGTGTTCGTGTCCCGTGTGACAAAAACGCGCAGCGCACTGTCGGCAGGATATGTGCTGCCGTAGGTAAGCGGTGGCTGTTCACGATAAAAGCCGATATCGGGCCAGCCGGCATTGGCGCCGTTGACGCGCTGAAGGGCGCGCACCTCGATAAAGCGCGGTTGATAGGGCTGCATATTGATCTGCGAGCGCAGCAGAGACCCGTCGAGCGCAACCACACCGTTGCCGATCACAGGCGGCACGGTGTACCACGTATTGGCGTAGTTGATCAGCCACCGCCCCGTATCGATCGCCGTGCCATTGAAATAATCTTCGATGGTCGGTTGCAGGCGCACCTCACCGCCGCCAGCGTCGCTCACACTGGCGCCGCTTAATACGGCGCAGGGAATGGCAAAGTCACCCGTCGTCGTCTGCATAATACCCGCAGGCCCGACGGGAACAAAACCCGCCGTTGGTGTATTAGTTGGCACACTAGTCGGCGTATTGGTCGGCGTGTTGGTCGGCGTGTTGGTCGGCGTGTTGGTCGGCGTGTTGGTCGGCGTATTGGTCGGCGTATCAGTCGGGATCGGCGTGTTGGTCGGCGTATCGGTTGGGATCGGCGTGTTGGTCGGCGTCGGCGTATTGGTGGCCGAGCCTACCGGCGCGTTTTGCAGGGTGACGCTGCGCACTTCCGGCGACTGCATGACGTTGGTCGTGACGAGGTCGAGACGATATTGCAAGTACTGCCCCGCCGGGCTTGTCACCGCAGCGCCGGCAGTCTGCGCCCATTCCGTCCAATTGACGCCATCGGTCGAAGTGCGCGTCCACGCTGCCGTCGTTGCACCGGCTGGGGTGGTCGCATCCAGGGTTAGATTTAACCAGTCAACCGGCTGGCCGGCATCCTGTGGGCAAGAGACAAAAGAGCCGCTTGGAGCATATTGCCCTGCACGCGCCCAATCGACGCGCAGTGGGCTGACGCCAGAACCGGCAGGCGTCTGGCTGTAAAGGAACGCGTACGTGTCGAGCGTTGCTGCCCCTGGCGTGGTGGCTTGTTGGACGCCGTCGACAAAGTAGCGCGTCTCAGCGTTATCCCATTCCACTCGATATACATGATATTGAGTCAGGTCAAGCGCAGAAAGATCAACGTTATACGCAGGATTGGGGCTGACGCCATCACGTGCGCCGACAAAGATGGTGTTGTCAGAGCGGGTGATAAACAGACGAAAGGCCGTGGCGCCGGTGGGCGCATTCGGGTCCTGTGGCGCCAACTCCCGGTAGAAGCCCAGGTCATTAGGCCCGGATGCCACACCACCCACACGCGGCAAAGCACGCGCCTCAAAGAAGCGCGGTTGCGTGGAAGCAAAGTTCATTTGCGAGCGTAGATACATAGCATCGAGGGTGACGGCGCCATCCACAACCGTCACCGGCGCCGTGTACCAGGTGTTGGCGCTGCCCACCAGCCAGCGATTTGTATCCACTGCCGCACCCGAGAAATAGTCCTCCAGCGTGGCGGCAAGCCGCAACTCGCCGCCCAGCGCATCGCTGACAGTCAACGATGTATTGGTGGCGCAGAGCGGCGTAAAATCGCCCACGCTGTCGTGGATGATGACGCCGCTCTGCTGAGCAAGCGCCACTGGCGCGAACTTCACTTGGCTCACCAACAAGGCAAAAAGCACACCCACGATGAGTAAGATGCTCGCTGCCTGCTGGCTGGTTCGCAGGTGGACAGCAGCCCATCTCCGCATCGATGAAAGATCTAGATAGGTTCCCATGTGCTCATTCCCCTTCAGGCAGTGTGCACAAGAAAATCACCCGTCTCACCTGCATTTTCTGCGATGTTCCTTATCGACGCCCGGCCCGATCCAGGGGGTTCGACTTTAGAATAACAACAGCGGCATGAGACCAAGTTGCTTCCTTGTACTTCGTAATCATGTCAATCGGTTGCAGCATATCACACCTGTTGCTATAAAATCGCTTACAGCTTGCTGACACCCCCCATTTATTCTGGGCGCGCGTGGTCGATGCATAGTCTGATTCGCTTTATAAGCCGAGTTCCTTTGAGAAACCCGCTTGTGGGTAAGCGCGAAACGCGTCTGCTTGCGCGCTAGCGACGCACCCGTTTGTACCGGGCGTTGAACTGTTCGGCGGCGACGATCTCCACCTTGACGGGCGCTTTATACGACGCCAATCGCTCCCGGCAGAAGGCGCGCACCCGCTGGCGGAATGCCTGCGCCGGCTCCGGCTCCACCAGGTTCACACGCGCCGTCACGATATTGCCGGTGATCGGATGCGGCTCACCGAGCACGACGGCATCGGCGACATTGTCCATCTGCAACAAGACGCTCTCCACCTCAGCCGGGTAGACCTTCTGCCCACCGACGTTGATGATCTCGCTCTTGCGCCCCAGAATGCGGATATATTCGCCATCCACTTCGACCATATCGTTGGTGTTGAACCAACCCTCCGCATCGAAGGGGCTGGGCGCATTGAGATAGCCAAGCATAGCCGAGTGCGCCTTGATCCACAGAATGCCGTCGACGACTTTGGTCTCGAAGCCTTCGCCCCCCACCTTCACCCATAGCGAGCCGGAATCCTTCGATTTGGAGCGCAGGATGCCCAATTCCGAAAGCCCATAGGTCTGCTGAAGTTTGATGGCGGGGAAGAGCGCGTGCATACGCGTCAGCGTGCTTTCCGGCATGACCTCGGTGCCATAGGTGATCAGCTTCAGCGAGGAAAGGTCATAGCGTTCGTAGGCGTGTGACATCAACAGCAGATTCACAAAGGTCGGCGAGGTCGGTAGCATCTCCGTTTTGTGCGTAGCGACGGCGCGGCAGACGATCTCCGGGTCGCGCTCGCGGATCGAGATGACGACGCCACCGTTAGAGAGCGTGTACAGCAGCGTGTTGATGCCACCGATGTGGTCGAGCAGTAAGAAGGTGATCGTACGCATCTGCTGGCGCGTCACCTTGAATTTGTCCAGCAGATGGGTGAAGTTGTGGAGCGCGGCCTTGCTCTTGCCGGTCGATCCGGACGAGAAGAGCACCAGCCCCGGATCGCCGGTCTGACGCAGCGCTTCGATCAATGAGTTGTCGGCGTGGTGCGGCGTGCGTGTGAACGTCCAGCGATCCTGCTCGTCCACGCTGATGATCGACTCGACCTGAGCGACCTCCAGAAACTCCTCACGATGCGCCTCCGCGGCCTTGGTGAGCGGCACGACGATGGCGCCGCGGTCGATCAGCGCCAGCAGCAGCGACACGGTGGCGGGCGAATAGTCGCCGTCCAACGTCACCATTTCGCCCGGTGCGATCTGATGCTCGTCAAGAAACGCACGCCAGAAGGAGACGCGTTCCAGGATCTCGCCATAGGTGGTCGCGCAGTCGCGCCAGATCAGACAGGGTTGCACCGACCAAACAGCCATACGATTAGTCAGCCACTGAATATGCTGGTGCATAAGCCTCCTTGATGCCTACAGTCAGATCACGCTCGAAAAGATGCGCGTGAGGGTTATTGGGGCAAACTCCGTCAACTGACGCCGCCCAGCGTAATCACCTGCCCAGTGATGTAATCGCTTTCCGGTCGTACAAAAAAGTCGATCACATTGGCGACATCTTCGAAACGGCCCAACCGCTTGACGGCCAGACGGTTGATAATGGCGTCGATTTTTTCCTGCGGCACGGCGCGGATCAGGTCGGTCTCGATCGGCGTCGGCGCCACGACGTTGGCGGTGATGCCGTAGGCAGCAACCTCGCGCGCCAGAATCTGCGTAAAGGTCACGACCGCGCTCTTGGACGCGGCGTAGAGCGCCTCGCCCTCCAGGTGCAGCGGCGCCGCCACCGTGCTGACGTTGACGATGCGCCCGTAGCGCCGGCGTTGCATCACCTTGGCCGCCTCACGGCAGAGCAGAAAGACGCCCTGCACGTTGGTGGCGAAGATGCGCTCTGCGGTGGCGGCCGGCGTGAGCAGCACATGGTTCATCGACGCGATGCCGGCGTTGTTGACGAGCACATCCAGCCGGCCAAATTGCTTGTGGATCGAGGTCACCATCTTGCGCACATCCGCCTCATGGGTGACATCGACGCAAAAATGTGTGTAATGCTCCAACGACCAATCCGGCTCACTGCGGCTGCAACCGACCACCTGTGCGCCGCGGCGCACATAGTGCTCGGCCAGGTAACGCCCGATCCCTTTGCGCGCGCCGGTGATCAACACCACGGCGTCGTTCATACGCTTTGCTCGACCACCAACTGCATCACGTAATCGGCGAGCGCACTGATCGACAAGAATGGGCTGCGCGTCTGCGACATTGCCCGGTCGTCGGCCAACATGACGACGATGTCGTAATCAGCCTCCAGCCGTTGTTCCGTCTCGACGATCAGCGTCACCAACCCCATCGAGTCGAGCACCGCTGACCGCCCAATCAATCGCGTGTTTTCATCTAGCGCTGGCGTTGCTTCCGCGGCGACGCCTTCCAGCACATCATGCAGCGCGGCAAGAATGATATCGACGACCTGTTGGCGGCTTACTGCCTGTTGTGTAATTTCCATAGTTCCATTCCTGTTTTCTTTTGTTCACAAGAAGGCGTCAAAAGCACAAAGGAAATCTTTCCATTGCTTTTCTCCGCGCTCTCCGCGCCCCTGCGTGAGACTGCTGCTTGTCACTGGCGTTGATACAACTCATACTGTCCGAGCGATTCGATCAGTCTATACCCTGCGGCGGCCAGGCGTTCCTGCGGGTAAACATCCACCCAACGTGAGAACTCGCCGACGAGGACATACTCGGGGTCAAGCGCCGCAAAATCGTACAAATCGGCGACCTTCGTCTCCCCCAGCCACTTCTGACGAACGGTGCGATTCAGCAGCAACTGCGGCGGATAGTGGTAGCGGTGATCGGTTAGAAAGCCCATGGGCGGCTCCCAGGTTTCGACCAGCGCGTTCAGTGGCACGACGGCATTCATGACTTGCGCCATCTGCGCCGAATCGTCGGGCGGCGCCGTGGCAATACGCATTGCCAGCCGTGCGCCCGGCGCCACGATGATGGCAGCCAGCAACAGCAACAACGCAAGTCCGGCATAACCGCGCACGCGCCGGCTGCGCTCCTTAGTCGCCTGCCAAAGTTGCATACCGTCAAAATTGGCGGTCAGGTTGGCGAAGGTCAGCGCCACGAAAAAGGTCGCAAAAGCCAGCCCGACAAAGGCATAGCGCAGCCAGCTTACCGACGCCACCACATACCACACCAGGTTGATGACCACCAGCCCATACAGAATCGCCAGTTGATAGCGACGATCCTGGCGCGACGCAGGCAGCTGCCCTTCCGCCATGACGCCGTGTGGTCGCACCAACCAATAGAGACTGTAGAGCAGGACGGGAAAGAGCACCCATAAAAAGCTTTTGGCGCTGAACAGCTCACTCAACGAACGCAGCATCAACTCCTGCGAAAAGACTGCCGCGGCGCCGGCGGTGAATTCGCGCAGCGATGCCAGGTTTTCGCCAATCGTCGCCGGCCCCAGATAGACCAGAGTAAAGACCTGCCACGCCCCAAAGATGGCTCCGGTGACAATGCCCGGAATCAGAAAGACGCGCTGCGGCAGCTTGAAGAAAACAAGGTTCAAGCCCCACGCCAGCAGCAACGCACCGCCCAGCACCAGCAGATATTGGTACTTGGTCACGACGCTCAAGCCCAGCAGCAGGCCGGCCAGCGCCAGTTCCCACCAACGAGCGCGGCGCCAGCGCACGAACCAGAGCAGAAAGCCCGCTGCCATGAAGACCAGGCCCGGCACTTCGCCCAGCACCTGCCGGCCAAACTCCACCATGTCGATGGCGGGCGAGGTAAGCAGCAGCGCGGCCACGACCCACGCCGCGCGCGCGCCAAGCAGATGCCGCGCCAGCAGAGTCATCAACACGAGCGCGGCGGCCAGGTAAAGCACCATGACCAGACGCGCCTGCAGCAGTCCGATGCCAAAAATCTGAAATGCACCGGCTATCGGCAGCATCACCGTCGGGCCGACGCCGATCGTCGGTCCATAATGGCGCAACCCTTCGCTGCTGTAATCGGCGTAGACGCCCATCGTCACCAGCGCTTTGGGTACGTGCAGATGCGACCCCTCGTCAAACCAGGTCTTGGGGTAATCGGTCAGGTTGTAGAGGAGGAGAAAGAGTATGAACAACCCCGCGCCTACAGCAACTGCTGTCTTGATCCAGACAGTTGATCGCCCTGATGCGCCAAGCAGTTGAGATGTTGTCGGTGTTGTCGACGTCGCCATAATGTCCTGTTCCCTATCCACGTTTTGCGCCAACGATTTCAAGCCGCAACCGCCACAGGCATCGCCAGCGCACGCTGAATCGCCTCTGCTGCCTCATGGCCATGCCGGCTGACCGATTCGCCGTTCGTCAACGCCGGATAGATCTGCGCCGTCGTCACCAGAAAGAGCGAGCGCACCGGCGTCTCGACGGCAGGGATGAGGTGAGCCGAGTTCAGACCGTGCAATGGTTCGACGTAGCGTTCGCGATGCACCAGGAAATAGCGCACCGTTGCCTCGTCAAACGCGGGGAACATGGCGTGCAGATTCTCCATCCACATCGACCTGATCTCCGCATCTGATTGATCGCTCAACGTGCTGCCCGGCGCCGTGTACTTGGGCAGATAGACCAGAGAGTGTCCACCCACGAGCAATGGGTCGATGTAGGCCGTCGTCTCGATGACGCCTGTAAAGGGGATGCGCTCGTCAGTAATGTTGAGCGTCCAGTAACCGGTGAGCGGACGCTCCAGCACCAGCAGCGGACAGACAATGCCGAGATAGTCGGTCTTGCCCAGAAACTCGTGATATTCCGGCGCGGCGCCAGGGATCAACCGTTTGAAGATCGGCACTTGCGACGTCACCGCGACCGCGTCAAAGGTATGCACGCCGTCGGCCAGCCGAACGCCGGTCGCGCGGTTGCCTTCGATGCAGACTTCCTGCACCGGGGTCGCAAGGTGAATGCGCCCCCCTGCGGCTTCGATCTGTTGCGCCATCGCCTTGATGAGGGTGATATAGCCACCGATGATGTGGCCGGCGCCCTCTCTCTGGCTGGCGCCTTGCCGCGTCGATTTGACGCGCACGAGCCGCGACCAGATCCACGTGGCCGGCACGTTGCGAAAGTCGCCGTCGAACTTAGCCGCCAACATTGGCCGCCAGATGTTCTGGTAGGTGTTCTTGCCACCCAGCCGGATCAACCACTCTTCGACGCTGACGCCCTCCAGCTCCTGCCAGTCGCGCACGCGTTGTGCGGCCAACACGGTGATGCCCAGGCGCAAGCGGTCGATCCAGCCCAGCGGCGGGAACTTGAGAAACTCGACGATGTTATTCATCGAGTAGATGGCACGGTTGTAATAAAAGCCGGTGCGCGTTTCTTTGAAGCGCAGTTGGTCGGCGATGCCAAGCTCCGCACACAGTGCGTTCAGGTGGGCGTCGCTCGGCAAAATGGCGTGATAAAACCGGTCAACCTCCACGCCGTCCGGCAACGTCAACGGCCCCGCCAGCCCACCCAACGCCGCGGACGCCTCGAAAACTTCAACGGCGACACCGGCGCGGGCGAGATAATAAGCCAGCGTGATGCCCATGATCCCGCCGCCAACAATTGCTGTCTTCACTATTTTTGCTCTCATTCACTCAGAATTGCTGCGATCTTTTGCGCGGCTGTCCCATCGCCCAGCACCGGCGGATGCGCGGCCGGCGGCTGGAAATGAAACCAGGCGTCGACGATCTTCTGACAGTCGGCGCCGACAAGCACGTTCCAGCCGGCCTCGACCGTTTCCGTCCACTCGGTTTCATCGCGCAGGGTGAGACAAGGCTTGGCGAAGTAATAGGCTTCGCGCTGCACGCCGCCCGAATCTGTGGCGATCAGCCGCGCATGTTCCTCAAGCACCATCATGTCATAATACCCGGCCGGCTCGACGGCCAGCACGTGCGTTCCAAAGCTGGCGCCGATCGCCTCCAGCGCCTTGCGCGTGCGTGGATGCACCGGAAAGACGATCCGTTCACCGACGGTGTTCAGCGCAGCGACGATCGCACGCAGCCGCTGCGGGTCGTCGGTGTTGTTGGCGCGATGCATGGTGACGAGGGCGAAGCGCCCCGGCTCCAACTGCAAGCGCGCCAGGATGTCCGACTTGGTGCGGGCGATCTCACGATAATGCAGCGACGCGTCCAGCATCACATCGCCGGTTACGGACACGCCTGCCGTAATCCCCTCTGCGGCCAGGTGCGCGGCCGACTTGGTGCTGACGCAGAAGCAGCGATCCGAGAGGTGATCGGCGACGACGCGGTTGATCTCCTCCGGCATGTGGCGGGCAAAACTGCGCTCGCCCGCCTCGATGTGCATGACGGGGATGCCCAGCTTGCTGGCTGCCAACGCGCCGGCGACAGTTGAGTTCGTGTCCCCGCGGATGATGATGGCGTCGGGCGCTTCCTTGAGCAGCACCTCCTCCATCCCGACCAGCATGGCTGCGGTCTGGCGCGCATGGCTGCCGGAGCCTGCCTCCAGGTTGTAGTTTGGCGCGGGCACGCCCAGCTCGTCGAAGAACGCCTGCGACATGGCGTAGTCGTAGTGTTGGCCGGTATGCACCAGGACCTCGATATGCTCTTTGCGCAGCGCCCAGCTTACTGGCGCAGCCTGGACAAACTCAGGCCGTGCGCCCACCACGGAGACAAACTTCATCGTAAACCCTTCATCTCTACCTATGAACCGCTGCGCGAGATCAGGAGCACGCCGAGCATGACCACCAGCGTGCCGGCCAATCGCAGCGGCGTGATGTTCTCGTTGAACAAAAGCCACGACGCCGTCAGCATGACCACATAGCTGAGGCTGGCAAAGGGATAGGCGAAGCTCAGATCGACACGCGACAGCGCGGCCAGCCAGAAAACCGTTCCGCCCACATATAATGCCAACCCGCCGATGATAAAGGGGTTGGTGAAGATCTTGAAGAGCGTCGGCACGATGTCGTGGGCGCTGAGTGTGATCTGGCCCGTTTGCGTCATGCCATATTTGAGCGTGATCTGGCCGATGGCCCCGGCGATCACACTGACGAGAATGTAGCCGATGGCGACCGTCATGATCTGTTTTCTCCCGTTGATCACTTGTGTTGTTTCCATGATAGTCCTGAGTCCTGAGTCTGTAGTTCTGAGTCCGTAGTCAAGAGCCTGCAAATCGGGTTGCGTCAGTTGGCGACAAGCTCCTGGCCGGCGTCCGTCGCTTGTTTGACGGGCGCGGCAGAGGCAAGACCTGTGCGCCGCAGCAAAACCTGCCCTTGAAAGCGTAAATGGGCGCGAATGGTGCGCATGATTTTGGCCTTCGACGCACCGAACGCGCGCGAGTAAAGCGTCGTCGGATATTCAGCTACTTTGTAGCCAGCCAACATCGCGTTGACCATCAACTCCGTCCCCGCCAGAAAGCCGTCCGATGTGAATGGGATCTTTTCGATCACTTCACGTCGATACGCGCGGAAGAGCGCCGTGTAGGTGTGAATATGACGATCGACCAGCACCCGGTAGAGGAACGACGAGCCTTTGCTCAAAAAGATGCGATAGCCCGACACATTGGCGATGGCGCCGCCAGGCGCATAGGGCGACGCCGTCACGATGCTGACGCCCGGTTTGAGACAAGCCAACAGCGCCGGGATCGTCTCGAAACGATAGGTGCCGTCGCTGTCGGTTGTGACGATCACCTCGCCGGCCGCTGCGCCCAGCCCGGTGCGCATCGCCGCGCCCAGCCCGCGATTGACGACGTGCTGCTCAAAGCGAAACGTCACGCCCGGCGTCACGTTGGCGGCGAAGGCGCCGGTCAGGGCGGCATAGGTGCCGTCTTTGCTGCCGTCATCGACAAAGATCACCTCAACCTGGCTGATCGTCTCACCGCCGGGCAGCCGTGAACCGATCAACTGCTGAGCAACTGGCACGAATTCAGTATTGAGCTTATCAACATTGTCGGCTTCGTTGTAACAGGGAATAACAATCGACAACAGCACAGGCGTTTCTCGCTTTCTATTTAAGCTTCTGATTCAGCTTGCAAAGACAGGCGCCGCATTGGGCGTTGCCGCTTCGATTGGGGCGAAGCGGCCATCGGCAGAGCGGGCGTCCGGCATCCGCTCCTTGATCAGGGTGCGGATGGCGTCGGCCAGGCGCAGTGTGCGCAGACCGTGCTCGGCGGTCACGAGCGGCTGACGCTGCGTGCGGACGCAATCGACAAAATGTTCCAGTTCGGCCTGCAGCGGTTCAGCGATCGGCACTTGAATGCGCTCGACGACGCTTTCCTGCCGATACTTGGCGCCAGTTTGGTGGTGATTTACATATTCACCGACAGTGCGATAGTGCACCTGGATCGACTTGTTCAACAGATCGCCTTCGACATACGCCTCCAAAGCCGTTACGTCGATCATTCGCACTTTCTGCTCTGTCACGCGCGAAGCAGTCAAAGTCAGCATCGGCCAACGGGCAAATTTTAGATTCACCGTGGCGTAGTCGATAGCGCCGCTGTAAGCGGTGAAACCATCGGCTTCGATGTGCACAGGGTCGGCGCCGGCCAGATCGAGCGCCAGGTCCAGATCGTGGATCATCAGATCGAGCACCACATCCACATCGGTGTTGCTGCCCACATAAGAACTGAGGCGCCGGAAATTGACCACCAGCGGCGAAAGTCCTTCCAACACATGCTTGAGCTCGCCATAAGTTGGGTTGAAGCGCTCGATGTGCCCGACCTGCACGATGCGGCCTGTGCGCTCAGTTAAAGCAACCAGTTCCTCGGCCTGCATCCAGGTTTCAGTAAAAGGTTTCTCGACAAAGATATCCAGCCCGCGCGCCAGACAGGCAGCTACGAGCGGATGGTGGGTCGGCGTCGGCGTGGCGATGCTGACGGCATCGACGGCATCCAACATCTCATCCAGTTGCGTAAACGCCGTCACTTCGTACTGCGCAGCAAGCTTGCGGCTTGCCTCCGCCACCGGGTCGTAGATGCCCACCAGATCGGCGTGGCGCATCGTCGAGTAGACGCGTGCGTGATTTCGTCCCATGCGGCCTGCGCCCAGCAAGCCAATGCGTACTCGTTCCATGTTTTCCTCCTCAGACCAGCGCAGCTTCGCGCACCGTCGCAATTACTGCATCCGCAATTTGATCCAACTCCGTCTCCGTTAATGCCGGATGGACGGGCAATGACAGCACCTTGTGGCTGGCTGCTTCCGACGCCGGTAAAACATCGGTGTAACCGCGCGCTTGATAGATCTGTTGTTGATGAATGGGCGTCGGGTAATAAATCCCGTAGCCTATGCCTTGTTCAGTGAGACCGGCGATGACCTGGTCGCGCTGCGCCAGCGCCACCGTATATTGATGGAAGACGTGCGTGGCGCCCGGCCGCACCTGCGGCGTTGCGACGCCAGGGATGCCAGTGAGGCGCCGGGTCAGATGAGCAGCGTGCTGGCGGCGCTGTTCGTTCCACGCATCGATCCGCGTCAACTGCACCAGGCCGATCGCCGCCTGCAAATCGGTCATGCGGAAGTTGTAGCCTAGCGCCTCATGGACATAGCGCGTGCGCATGCCGTGCTCGCGCAGCAAACGCATCCGTGCGGCAAGTTCAGCGTCGTTCGTGGTGATCATACCGCCTTCGCCGGTGGTCATGTTCTTGGTCGGGTAGAAGGAGTAGCACGCCGCGCCCCATGCGCCTAGTGGCTTACCATGCAGCGTGGCGCCATGCGCCTGGCAGGCGTCCTCGACGATCGCCAGGTTATGCCGTGCGGCGATTTCGGCGATTGCCTCCATGTCACAAGGCTGGCCGAAGAGATGCACGGGAATAATGGCGCGCGTGTGCGGCGTGATCTGCTCCTCGATGGCCGCCGGGTCGATGGTGTAGTACACCGGGTCGATGTCGGCGAAACGCGGGGTCGCGCCAGTGTATAGGATGCAATTTGCTGAGGCGATAAAGCTGAAGGACGTGGTAATCACCTCGTCACCGGCGCCGATGTCATAGGCCAAGAGAGCGACATGCAGCGCGGTCGTGCCAGAGCTGACGGCCACTGCATAGCGGGCGCCCACCCATTCCGCAAAGCGTTCCTCGAACTCGCGCACACGCTTGCCCTGCGCCAGTTGCCCCGAACCAAGCACTTCCAGGACAGCCGCCTTTTCTTCTTCCCCGATGAATGGCTTTGCAATCGAAATCATTTTGAATCTTCTCCAACTTCAACGATGGATCCACAGCGAGCACAATGACCACATCCCTGCGCATCGACATCGAGCCGCGCGCCGCAAGCGCATACGTACCCAACCAGGCGCGCCGGCACGCCAAGCGCAAGTCCATGCGCGGGCACATCGTGGGTGACGACGGCGCCCGCGCCGATCATGGCAAAGCGCCCGACCTCCACCCCCGTCACGATGATGGCGCCGGCGCCGACGGAAGCACCGTAGCGAATCACGGTCTCGCCCACTTCCCAGTCGCTGGCGCCCTTCAAGGAACCATCCGGGTTGATCGCCCGCGGATAGAGATCGTTGGTCAGACACACTTGCGGGCCGATGAAAACGCCATCCTCGAGTGTGGCGCCGTGGTAGAGCAGTGCGCTGTTCTGAATCTTGACGTGGCTGCCTATGCGCACATCCATGTCGACGTAGGCATCCTTGCCCACAATACAGCCATCGCCCAGCACCGCGCCCTCGCGCACTTGCGCGCGGTTCCAGATGCGCGTACCCTGGCCGATTTTCGCCTCAGCCGAAACCTCAGCCGTCGGGTGAACAAAGAAGTCGCTCATCATGGCAGCTTGCCCTTCATTTTCTGCACGTTATTCTGCCCGTTGGAAGGCTTGGATAGCATTGTCCAGTTTCTCCACCTGTTCCGGTTGCCCAAACGCCTGATACCACCATTCCCGCACCATGAACTGACCCTGGTCGAAATCCAACCCTTGCCACATCTGCACGGCGCCATCGACATTTCCTTCGAGCGCCAGCACCTCGCCCAGCAATTGCCGCGTGGCGCGATCGTAGGGGTCCACTGCATACGCGGCGGAAAGATGATCCTTGGCCTGCTCAAAGCGTCCTTGCGCCAGGGCAATTGCGCCAAGCCGGCGATGGGCGGTCGGCTGTGCAGGATTAAGCTCCAATGCAGTGGCAAAATGCGCTTCCGCAGGCGCCAATTCCTGCGTCTTCTGCCGGCGCACTTGATCTTGAAAAGACCATTCCGGCCAGTGATAAATGCCTAGCTCAGTGCGCGTTTGCAACACGGCGCCCAGGTTCGCCTCCCAGCGCGCAGAGGCGCCCGGCATCAAGACAGCCATCAGCAGCGGCAGCCCGATGCCCGCGACGACGCCAACCCCGAGAGTGGCGCCGGATGCATAAGTGACGCCACGTACATCCGCAGCAGCAGTGTAGACGCTCGACGCGCTCCAGAGCAGGACAGCCGGCGCATAGAAAACCAGACCTGCCAACGCGCTAAAATAGAGTTCCGCCTCGAACAAACCATGCACCAGAAATGCCGACAATGAGGCAAGACCTGCCACCAACAGAGCGCGTCCCAAGCGGTCTGCCACCCGCAACGCACCCCAGGCATACATCACCGTGGCGCCTGCCAGCACGAGCCATGCCAGCAACGCGGGTGCGCCTTGCTCCAGCGCCACCTGCACATAAAAATTGTGAGCATGAAAAAGGTAGGGCACGTGCAGCAGATAGGCATAGGTGGCATAGACCATGGCCGTCGCTGCCAGGCCACTGCCGGTAAAGAAATAATCCTCGATCAGCGGCAGCGAATCCCGCCACAGAGCAATCCGGCTGAACGCCGAACCACCCTGAGCGCTGACGCCAAGCTGCGCATCGAATTCAGGAAAGGCGACCACGGCCACATAAAATCCCAGCGCGCCCAACATCGCCAACACGGCAAACCCGTCAAGCAGCCAGAGGCTGAGTGACCGACGGCGTGACCGCTGATAAAGCTCAGTGCGCACCACCAGATAGAGGGCGATCACTGCCGCGCTCATGACCCCGAGCCACGCCCCGCGCGAGCCTGTCAAAGCGAGCGCGGCCGCCCCGGCCAACAACGTCACTATCCCCATTGCACCGATAAGCCAGCGCCGCTCGGCCACGCCCATCCAAACGGATGCAGCCACCAGCGGCAAGCCAATTGCAAGAATCTGCGCAACCTGGTTGTCGCTGAAAGAAACCGGCGGCCACGACAACATGCCATTTTCGGGGAATGCCGCACGCAGCCATTGGGCGAAATACAAGAGCGCTGCTGTAATGATCATCAAATTGGTGATGGCCGCGACCCAGGCGCTGGTGGCTCGCAAGGAAAGGCGTTCGCCGATAAGCGGGGCGAGCAGCACAACAAGCACGCCGCTCAGCAGCATAAAAAAGCGATTGAGGGCAACGGCCCCGTCGTAAGCCGCCCACACGCTGACAACGGTGGCGGCCAGAAAGCAAAAGACGGCGCCATAGATTGCGCCGAGAGAAAAGGTTCGCATCCTCTCTGGAATATCTAGGGTCGTCAGTATTTCTCGACTTGCCAAAGTCCTGGTTGCTTGTTGCATCAATCACACACTATCGTAAACATGTTGGCCATCTATTGCCACGATTATAGCATTCACACCTCTCCCCCATCTCTTACAATCTGCTGACAGCCCTGACCTATCCTGCGGGACGCATGACGCACGGCAAAAAAGCGCCGGGTCATCCACGTGGATGACCCGGCGCAGCAATTCCGGAAAAGAACAGCACAACTTGCAATTTTCAGTCTGGCGTCCAGATGAGCGATCTGACCAGCCGTCGGCAGGCTACCCTACGTTTTGGAGAATTGCAGCATCTGCCAGCCTACATTGATCGCGCTCTTGGCGCCTTCCCAAGTATTCAGCCCCTTAAGGAAAGTCATCATCGGGCCGGGGCGCAGCGACCACTCGCGCGTCGCGCGTTTCTGCCAATATTCCATGCGCTCGGCACTGAGATTTCCATAATCAAGCACCGTCGATTGATCCATATCGACCTCTTCCCACTTGGTGCCAGGCCGGAACCAGTTGTTCTCGACGACCTCGTAAAAGAAGGGGGTGCCTGGATACGGAGCGGCGATGTGGAAAAGTGCGATGTCCACCGGCAGTTCTTTGGAGTAGGCCATCGTCTCCTGGATCGATGCTTCCGTTTCGCCGGGCAGACCGATGATGAAGTAACCCCAGTTCTTAATGCCGGCTGCTCTTGCCCACTTGAGTGCTTTGAACGCCTGTTCCTTCTTATAGCCCTTGCGTGCGCGCTTGAGCACCATTTCATTGGCGCTCTCAATGCCCCAGGAGATGAGCCAGCAGCCCGCCTGTCCCATCAGCCGCAGCATCTCTTCGTCTACATAGTCGACGCGGCTGTTGCAGGTCCAGCGGATCTTGACGCCGCGCGCGATGATGAGCCTGCACAATTCCACAACATGCTCGCGATTGACCGTAAACAGATCGGCGTACATGTGGATGTTCGTAATGCCGAGTTTGCCCAGGTACTCTAGTTCGTCGACGATATTTTCGGCGGAGCGCACGCGCACCGAGTTCTGATAGCTCACATGCTTGATGCAATATTTGCAGCCAGCCGGACAGCCGCGGCTCGTCACGATGAAGGTGAACGGCCCCTTGATCATCGGCATACGTTGCTTGTCAAGCGGCAGCCGCTCGTGCAGCGGTATGGGCAGATCATCCAGATTGGGGATAAAGGGACGGTCTGGATTGATGACAATCTCATCACCGTTGCGCCAGGCTAGGCCCAGAATGTTGGCGCACGGATCTTCGGATTCTACAGCAGGGAACGCATCGATCACTTCCTGAGCGCCTACGCGACGATGCTGCGGCTTACTCGTTTCCATCAGCATTTTGCTGACGCGCGGGTTGGAAGGCGTCTTCCCCTCGAAGGCGTCGAGCAGTTCGCGCAGCGTCATTTCGGGTTCACCGCGCAGCACAAAATCCAACGCCGGGAAGGGTCGCATTGTCTCTATCGACATCGGCGTGACGTGCGTGCCGAAGGCCATGGTTTTGGCGCCGAGCGACTTAGCCAGGAAGACGCCGTACATGTCGTTGCGCAACGTCGGCGCGGTCACCTGCGTGAGATAATACTTGGGGCGTTTTTCATCGAGCAGCTTTTCAAACTCCGCCCACCCCATGCGCAGCGCATTGGCGTCGATGATCTCCACGGTGTATTCGGGGACGAGCAGCGCCGCCAACTGCGCCAGGCTGACCTGCGGCCAGATCATGTTCTCGCGCGAGCGTCGGCCCACGCGATGCTGGCTGCGGATCCAGATGGCGCCGTCGGGCGTCGGCGGGTTGACGAGCAGTACGTCCACAGAGCCGGCCGGACGCGTCGATGAGGTGAGCGTCTGCACGCTGGCGCCGGCGTCCGGAAAGTGCGAAGGGCGCACAGGCGGGATGCGCCGCGTCCCTAAGTTATCGCGAATATCTTCCGCAAGTTCGATGTTGGGCTGTTTCCCAGTTTGGGTCAATTGGTCAGTCATTCAGGTTTCTCCACAAAAAATCTATCGACGGCGACTGCAGCTACGCCTGAGGCTGCAAACGATCGGTGCGAATTTCAGAGCGGGACGTCTCAACTTGCGAGGTCGTCTCCTTGCCAAGCAAGTCGCTTGCAGCCAGGTCTTCACGAATGCGCAGCGCGTCAAGCGTCTGCATCTGCACCCAGGAGACGAGCAGTTGCAACCCCATCAGGCTGAAGACGGCGCTGGTCAGATAATAGAGCCAGAGTTGCATCAACGTGGCGCCCAACAGAGTGGCGACAAAGCTGCCAATCCCGATGAGCAGACCGAGCAGGAGAATGGTCACACCCGCCCAGCCAAAATGTTGCTCCCACCGCACATTGAAAAGCGGTTTGCCCCACAATCCCTGACGCACAGGCGTTTTATGAAAGAGCGCCACAAAGTAGTTGAAGCTAAAGCCTAAGGCTATCAGCATCACACCACCCACGGAGAGAACAAGCGCCGAAAAGAGGGCAAACGCACCCAGCGGGCTTACATTTTGCACGCCTTGCAGCCGGTACCAGATCAGAGCAAGTCCGATGACTGCGGCAATGCCAAAACTGACCATCCCCATCAGGCCAAAGGGGCGCGCCGGGTTATAGTTGAGCGCGGTCCACACGATCGACTGGCCAAACCTCATGCCGTCGTGGACGACGCTGAGTTTGGAGCGGCCGATGCGCTCGCTGTAAGGAATAGGGACCTCGATCATCTTCAAACGCTCATGCAATGCGCGCGTACTCATCACAGGCGTCAGGTTGAGGCCATCGGGCAGTGGATAAAGCTGCGCCAAGATGGACTTCTTGAAAATACGCATACCGCTGGCCGAGTCGGTAATGTTCGAGGCGCTGATAATATTGACGAGACGCGCAAAGATAATATTGCCGATGCGCCGTGTGATCGGCATTTGACTTTCGGCGCCGGCCATGCGCGAGCCGATGACGAGGTCGGCGTCTTGTTCTTTGGCAGCCTTGACCAGCGCGGGGAAATACTCCGGGGGGTAAGTGCCATCGGCATCCAGAAAGCCCACCCATTCGCCCGAAGCAGCTGCAAAGCCTGTCTTCAACGCCGCGCCGTAGCCGCCGTTCTTCGCATGTTGCACAAGCGTCGCGCCGGGCTGCGAGCGCACCAATTCCGCCGTGCGATCACTTGACCCATCATCGACCACAAGCAATTCCAGTGTGTCGACGCCTACCTCGCGCAATGCATCGCGCACCGCAAGCACGCGCTCCATAATCGAACGAATGCCATCTTCTTCATTATAAGCCGGAATTACCACCGATAAAGTTGTCATTTGCGTCGCCTTCCTTCAGATTCAACCGAACTGTCCAATTCCCATGATTGGCTTCAGTAATGCACCTTTTTCACTGCTCCTGTGCTCTGTCCGCCGTCTATTGTACGGAGAACACGTGCTGGCGTGCCACCAACTACAGTGAAGGGGGGTACATCTTGTGTTACAACGGCGCCGGCCGCTACAACTGCCCCTTTACAGATGCGTACTCCATCTGTTATGATAGCCCCAGCACCAATCCAAACATCATCTTCGACCACGATCCCTTCAGCGGTGATGCCCTGCTCGACCATTGGTCGAGTCGGATCGTCGAATACATGATTGACGGCCAGCATTTGCACCATCGGCGCGGTGTACACTCGATCGCCGATAGTGATGCCGCCTTGACCACGCAACACATTGAGTTCGCCGATCAAGCTGTTGGCGCCAATGCGAATAAACGCGTGAGGCAATGAGCGAAAGTTATACACGTGCAGCACAGCGCCGTGCATGACAAAGGTATTTTCGCCGATTTGAATGCCTGCCGGGCAACCGTGTAAATAGACGCCTTGATCGATGTAGACATTGCGGCCCAATGTAATATTGTCAGCGAAACGAATGCGGACGCCATTCTCAACTGCTGCAATTCCCTGCATACGTAGAACGAGCCGATAAACTACTGAACGTAGTCCGATTCCAATCACAGTCGGGATCCAACCAAAAACAGCAAAAATTAGTTGTTCGATTATGTATTTTTTTATGCTGCTCGCCTGTCTACTAATGTAGAGCAGTAATCCTTGCCCTGAGCTTTCAGCATCATTCATTCGGGTCATGCAATCACCAAGATTTAGATCAAGCCGCCTTTATATTGATCAAGCGAACCAAGATACATGGATCGATCAGCGCTATTTCGCTTGGCGCTATGGTACCAGTATATCAGGCTTAACGCGCTTACACTTAGCTGACAAGTGGTGGGCGCAACAGGGGCGCATCCAAACCTACCGCGTTTCCGCCGGTTCTCCTGCGCGCTTAAGCATACATCCCTACACGCACTATACGCGCCCCCTGCATTCAGAAAACGTACAAATACAACGACGCAACCGTAGTCTGGGCATCAAGTACGTCACCCCTCACTTTAGTTATGGTATGTGGGACTGGATTCTCTGCAAAAACTTCGCTGCACCTTTGCTGTTCCACCACAACACATGCCCATTCCAGGAAAACTTACCTTCGCAAACAGGACATTTGTCTGTAGAGAAGCGGCCTGAATTCTGCAATGCTATACTTGCACGCTACACGGTGCAGGCCAGCAACAGAAAAACGGCGCTAGTTGCAAGAGGGGTAAATTGACCATGTTAATCGGGATCACAGCCGCTATAATAATCGCCATCGGTATTGGTATGTTTGCCGTCTTGCTGGCAGCAACGGCCATGACGCGCCGCTCCATTGATTTGGACGCCGGTCTCGAGGAGCAACCGATCGAGCAATGGACGGTCACTGGGAAAAGTGCGGGGCTGAGTTCCTCAACGCAATTTCGCCTCTCCCAGTAGCGCGATTCGTGCGTCTAGGTTAACTCACTGAACGCCGCTGATCTTTTAGATCACGCGGCGTTTTCTATGTTTAAACGGCGCAACAACTGGGACCACCCCTGATCAAGCAGTTCCATCGCTAACGTCTGCATCGCGTAGTAAACCTCAGCATCCATCCCATAGGGATCGGCCACTTCATCAAAGCGCCCTGCCAGCTCGCTGAGCAAGAATATCTTTGGCAGCGCGCTGGGTAGACGATAGAAGAGCGCCTGCCGCTGCGCCTCCTCCATTACCAACACAAGATCCGCCTCACGCAATACATCCTCAACGACTGGCGTCGCATGTTTCTTTGCCAACTCGACTCTCATTTCATCAAGCATGGCAGCGATCACTGGGTCAACCTCGTAGCCGGCGACGGCGCGCACGCCGGCCGACTCCACACGCACGTCTTCGGCCAACCCAGCCCGTGCGATGCGCTGCTGGAGCAGTGCTGCTACCAGCGGGGAGCGACAAACATTGGCGGTGCACACCACTAGGATTTTCTTCATGGTTCAGATTGTTGAGTGCGCTCCGCCGAGTGCTCTGCGCCAGCGCCATTCGTGTTCACGCGGGATGAATTGACAACCACGGGAGGCGCAGATGATGAGGGCGACTGCGCTCCTGTCAATTTTGACTTATTTTGCTTCTGCGCCGAGTAATGGGTCGAGTAGTAGCGATTACCATAACTCTTATGATAGGAGTAGTAATATCCGTGTTGGTTACCCTCCACACGATTCAGAACAGCGCCAAGAATACGTGCATTCACTTGACGCAAGGCGCCGATCGTGTTGCGCGCTATGTCGCGGCGCAACTTATCGTGGCTAAATGCAAGCAGCACCCCGTCGGCGTGACTGGCCAGCACAGCCGTATCCGACACCACCACGACTGGCGGACTATCGATGACAACCAAGTCACAATGCGCCTGGAGTTGACGTAGGAGGTCTTGCATTCTCTGTGAGCTGAGCAATTCCGACGGATTCGGCGGCAACGGACCAGAGGTCATCACCTGCAATTCAGGAATAGCGGTTGTCTGTAAAGCGCCGGTTATGGCATTTACACTTGTATCACTGACGAGAGCACTGGTCACTCCGACGTTGTTGACCAAACCGAAGACCCGATGCAGGGTAGGCTTGCGCAAATCAGCGTCCACCAGGATGACACGCTTCCCAGTCTGCGCAAACGCCACCGCAAGATTGGAACTGATGAACGACTTCCCTTCAGATGGCGTCGGGCTGGTGATCAGCAAACTGCTCAACTTGTGGTCAACGGAAGCAAAAAGCAAGTTCGTACGCAGCACGCGGAATGCTTCAGCGTCCGTACTGTGGGGGTTCTTCAGCATGATCAGCGTCTGGTCAGCCGATTCCAACCTGGCATCGGGCAATGTGCCTAACGTCATCAGTCCTGTCACCTGCTGAATTTGCTCTACATTCACCAGGCGATCGTCCAGGAACTCCAAGAGATAGGCGCCCGCGCTGGCAACGGCAGCACCCATAATCCCCGCTACCAAGACGAGCAAGTACCAACGATCGTTAACTGGCTCTAGTGGCACAACCGGCGAGTCAAGCACGTTGATCGTATTTGTAGATCCCCGCTCTGTATTAGCCAACAGACCGACGTAAGTTCCCTGTAGCGTAGTTTGCTTGGCCTGAAGTGCGCCGATCTGCTCCTCGATCTGGCGAATCTGGCGTGCGCTCAATGCCGACGACAGATCGTTCTGCTTGCGGTTGATCTCATCCTCGGTTTCGCGCAGTCCCTGCTCCAGCTTGCGAAGCTGCTCTTGAATAAAAACCTCGCGCTGCTGGCGTTCCTGCCCGCCAGGACTTAGCAAGATCAACTGGTTGATCAACTCGGTCGCCACTGCATAGGCGCGCTGTGCGTCGACATCCGTCACATTGATTTCGATCAACTGTGAATCGGGCACAATGCGCACGGCGTATTCAGGCAGCCAATCCATCCCAAGCGCCTGTTTGGTGGATTCTTTAATCGAAGGACGCTGCGCGATCTTGACATAGGTTTGCGCTAACCCCTGTGTCAGCGAAAGCTGCTGCGTGTCAGGGTTGCGTTCTTGAATTGCGGTGCCAACCATCACCGTGCCGCTCGAAATATAGACCGGAGGTCGCAGCCGCACAAAAACAAATGCGGATGCCGCGGCCAGTAATGCGGAAAGGATAATCAGCCACCACCACCGCAGAATCGGTCGCAGGTATGCCTGGAGTTCCCGGTTATTCATGCCATACACCTATCTTGCGCCTTAGCGCGTCCACACGGGATACAAATCTTCATATTCGCTGGAAAGCAGGCTGCGCTGCCCGGAGCCATTGGCATTCATAATCCAAAGCTGCGGACGGCCGACATCTCGGTTCGAAAAGAAGACAATCTGACTGCCATCCGGCGACCAGGTAGGATGTTTATCCCACTCCCAGTTATTGTTAGTCAAGCGTTCGACCACGCTGCCGTCAGGTGTTATGCGATAGATCTCATCGTTGCCGGGATTGCTTGACACAAACGCGATCCACTCTCCAGTCGGCGACCAGGCAGGATCATAACTGTCGCGCCCAAACGCCGTCAATTGACGCGAGCGATCCGAGCCCACGGATCGTATGTGAACCTGTGCGACGCCGTTTGCATCGCGCGTCACAAAAACCTCCTGCTGCCCATCGGGCGAGCGCGTCAGGCTTTCTCGCGCCAGCGGATAGATCCATTGACGCGTAATCAGACCGATCTGCTCAGTAGTCGGATCGAAGATATAGGTCTGAGCCCCCGGCCCAGTGCCGCGCTGGAAGAAGATCAGGTTCTTATATTCATCCGGCAACGCTGCCGGAATAAATTCGGTGGCCGTCGGGATCGGCGTCGGTGTGAAATCGGTAGCCATAATCAGCGGGGGCGTGGTGGGCGTTGATGTCGGCCGCGGTTCAGGCGTCGGTGTAATCACCAACCAGTGGAACGGCGTTGGCGTCGCCGGACCGTAGACCTGCGCGTTGGACGTTGCAGCGAGCGCAATAGCGGCCGCTGTGGCAATATTCTGCGGCGTTGGGGTGGCAATCACGAACTCGCCGATGACAGCATTGTAGGGCAGCGGTGTAAATGTCGGCCCCCCTGCCGAAGCTACCGTGGTAGCTTCAGCAATGCGCGCCACGGCGGTGGCCGCGTTGAGAGGTAGCGGCGAAGGCAGGATCACTATTGGCGTAACATACTGCGTCGGCACCGGCGTAAAGGTGCCGGTGGTCAGCGCCACAGCGGTGGCGTACTCAGCCAGTGCAGTCTCAGTCGCCTCATTGGCCGGCGCCGGTGTTTCCTCGACCACAGCCGGCAACCCTGCCAGAAGCGCGGCAATCTGCACAGTCGCCAAGTTCTGTGGGAACGGCGTAGGCGTGATAAATGGCGGGACGGGGGTGTACGTGCCGATTGTCTCGGCGACGGCCGTGGCCGTGCTTTGCAGCGCGACCACGGTCAATACATTCTCCGGAACCGGCGTAAAGGTGGCGACAAGATAAGCGTAGGTCGGCAGCGGCGGCGGCGTCGCCGGCGGCGGCCCGACATTCAACAATAGTGTAGGCGGAACGCCGGCTGTCTTGAGACCAAGGCCGCTATCCCAGGCAAACAGCGTATCGCCGTCACCATTTGTCGAAGCCGTCATGCGCGCAATGACAGAGTCGGCGCCATTGACGCGTAGTTCTTCCAACCAGCGCAACGTTTCCGGCCCCAGTTGCCACGTGTTGACTTTGTCGCGCGCCAGATCCTGGGTGCGCAGTTCGCGCAGGGTGACCGGCGCGGCGGCGCTGTAGACCATCATAAAATCAGCGCCGATCAGGTTTGCCAATTCGTTTTCCGGGATCAACTGCACGCGCCACAGCCCGTCGGCGTCGGCATTCAGGCGCTCATCCGTCAGTCCACTCAACTGCAGTTCCCCGGACAGGATAGGCGCGCCGCGCGGGATGCGGCTGAGGTCAAAGCGTGCTGCGCTGATCATGGCGTCGTTTTCATAGACGCCGGCATATAAAAAGGAGTCGTTCAATCCGATCGATGGGTCGTCAGCGCTGCTCCACCAGCCTGCGCCGCCGCTGGCCGGCGTCAGCACAACGATCTGCGCTTCAGCCACAAGCCCGGCGCCTCCTGGTGCAGGTGTGTTGGTCGGCAGGATCAATTCTGTGAGCGCAATCGTAGGTGTGTTGGTGGCTGCCTGGCTCGAGGTTGGTGACGGCAGGAGAGTGGCAGTAGCGACTGCCGTCGGTGAATTTGTCGCCGCCATGACAATTTCGGCAAGCGTCGGCGTGGGGCGCGGCAAAATGCCAAAGGAACCATTGGCCGCAAAGACAGCACTGGCGACTAATACGGCCAGCATCAGCAGTGATGCAAATACCAGCGAGCCACCCCGGCGGCGTCGTTGTGTAGCGCTGGTCATCACCCGACCCTCACCACCTTGCTCGATAGCGGCCAGGTAAAATGGACAGTTCGTATGCGCGGCAACAAGACAATACCCATCCTGATGAGTTGTCGAAGGGGAAGTCGGGGGCTTGGTGCCATAGCAGCGATGAGCCGGCGTTGCCTCACTCAGCATGATCGTTGCATCGTCATAGAGGCCTAGATAGGGACATGCACACATGATTTGGTTACTCCGCTATCGCAAACTGAGCGCCGTCGGGGATCTGCGTCATTTAGCTTCGCAGACGTTTACGCCAGCAGTCAGTCTCGCACACAACAAGTCTACAGCTTCCGTCAGGTCATCCACCAATACCACCGTCTCGTCAACCTCGGCAAGCCGTGCCAAAGCTTGCGCTTGCCGCCCCGTGCGCACCATCAACGGCTGACATCCAACCGCGCGTGCGGCTTCCAGGTCGGTCACGCTATCGCCAATCAAGACGCAACGCGTCAGGTCAATCTGATAGTCGGCAGCGGCGGCCAAAAGCAACCCTGGCTTGGGCTTGCGGCAGATGCATCTCGCCTCAGGATGATGCGGGCAGAGATAGACGGCGTCGATCCGGCCGCCCGCTGCCCGCACCAGCGACCGCATAGTATCGTGGATCGCATCGATCTCAATGCGGCTGACAATACCACGCCCGATCGCAGATTGATTGGTAACGATAATAATGGGGACAGTGAGGGTGGCAAGCCTGCCGAGCGCCTCCAACGCGCCCGGCAGCAGCACAAATTCACGGTTGGATTTGACGTAGTCGGAACGCTCTGCATTGATCGTACCGTCACGGTCGAGAAAAATCGCGTCAATCATGTATGCCTGGCGCAGACAACAAATATTGGGGGGATGGCTGCGCCGCCACCCAATGATTATGCAGCACGCTTCACGGCTTGATGAACAGCTTGACGCACGCTCGCCGTCACCATGTGCTCGATCATCATGTGCAGGTCTTCCACCTGTTCGATCGAGTGATTATTGACCACGACAGGAATATGCACCATGTTGGCAAGTTTACCACCATAATAGCCGCTCAACCCAATCGTAGTTGCACCCAACTCGCGCGCCGCCGTCACTGCATTCAACACGTTCGGCGAGTTGCCGCTGGCCGAAATGGCAATGACGACATCGCCCGCCTCGACGTAGGTGACGACCTGCTCGCGGAAAACCTCCGCATAAGTAGTATCATTGGCGAGCGCGGAGAACAGCGCCATGTTGTCATTGAATGAAACCACACGCAGCCGAGGAAGCTCTGCTACAGCCGTATTTTTGCTCAGATCTGCCGCCATGTGCAATGCCGTCGCCGCGCTGCCGCCATTGCCCATGACATAGACGCGGCGTTGTTCCTTCCACGCGGTCACGAGAGCATGTACGACATCATTGATGGCGTTCCAGGGCAGATTCGCAAGCGATTCTTGCAGTTCGGCCGCATAGAGGCGTAAAAAGTGCGTTCCGCCATGCATAGTCTTTCCTCCCAATTGTAAAAGCAAGGGCATATTGTGGCTTACCGTCGATAGTTGAAGATGATCTTTGTGCCGTCGCGTTCCAGGTGAAAAGGCAGCTCCGGCAGATGAGGAAGGGTATCGCGCACGGCGTCCTGTTTTTCCCGCGGACAGTAGAGCAGCAGAAAACCGCCGCCGCCGGCGCCGGTGATCTTGCCGCCTAAGGCGCCGGCGCGCATGGCTGCATTGTAGAGATCGTCAATCTGCGTGTTGCTGACCTTGCTCGCCAACTGCTTCTTGAGCTGCCACGCGTCGTTCAGCAGCAGCCCAAAGTCATCCAGCGCGCCTTGTTCCAATGCGGCGCGCCCAACACTCACCATCCGCTTCATTTCCCGCAGAATAGAGCGACGATCTGCGATGTTGTCGCGCTGTTCGGACAAGACGCTCTCCGCCTTACGCGCAACATTGGTGTAAAACAGCATCAGGTTCTGATTTAGCTGGCGCGCGACGCGCTGCTCCATACGCACCGACTCTACACCGACCTGTCCATCCGGGCAGAACTGGAGCACGCGCTGCCCCCCATACGCGGCGATATATTGATCCTGCACGCCGATGGGCTTCTTGAGCACACCAATCTCAACTTCACAGGCTTCGCGCGCAAGTGCGGCATGTTCCTTCGGCGCGCCCAAATACATGTACATAGCATGAAGCAAACCAACCGTCACCGTGCTCGACGACCCCAACCCAGATCCCTCAGAGGGAATATCGGCCATCGTGTTGATTTCCACACCGTGAGTGATGCCAGTGCGACGCAGGCATTCGCGCACGAGATCGTGCTCCACCTCATCCACCGAGTCGACCAGTTCCGTGCGGGTGTACCCTACGCGAATCTTCTCGTCAAACCGCTCCTTGATCGTGACGAAAATATACTTATCGATCGCCGAACTGAGCACCATCCCAGGCTCCTGGGCGTAAAATCCACGAAAATCAGTGCCACCGCCAAAAAAGCTGATGCGCAGAGGCGTCTGTGAGATGATCATTGTCTATCTCCTTAGCATTTCGGGTTCTGTCAGAACGCCATCACACGGTTTTCGGCTAACTGCTGCGCCCGCGCATAGCCGGACGGTGTACCAATGTCGATGACGTATTCATCGGGGGCAATGGGAAAGCCGAAGACAGGCAGGAGGTCAGTCAGCATGCCGGGCAACACGTCGCGGCCAAAATCAACCACGCCTTCCGCGGGGACGCGCGCCAGCACACGCGGTTCACAGATAAGCACGCCGGCATTGGCAAGGTCGGTGAATACCTGGTCGGGACGCGGCTTCTCGACAAATCGGCGCACACGGCCTTGTTCGTCGATGTCTACCAACCCACATTCGGTCGGGTTGGGCACGCGATAAAGGGAGAGGGTGACGCCATTGTCAGCCCCCGCCATACCGGCCACATGAAACGCCGTCAGCCGCGCCAAGTCGATGTTGGTGAAGACATCGCCATAGACGACGGCAAAGCGTTCGTCAAGGAATGGCTCCAGCCGTTTCGCGGCGCCCGCAGTGCCAAGCAACTCAGGTTCGTAGGAATAAGTAATCGCGACGCCAAAGGCGCTGCCATCGCCGAAATAATTCTGGATAACCTCGGCGGCGTGATGCAGGTTGATGGCGATCTGTGTGATGCCGTGGTTGCGCAGCCAGTCGATGTGATAGGCGAGCAACGGTCGCCCCGCAACGGCCAACATCGGCTTGGGATACGCTGCCGTCAGGCGTCCGAGGCGCGTACCCTTGCCTGCCGCCAAAATCAGTGCTTTCATCGAACGCTCCGTACAGACTTATCCATTACCAATATTTCGGCGACAGCGTCTAGCATTCCTACGCCAATCTTTCAATAGGAACGCAGGGCCAGGCGGCGCCTTAGTAGGCGCCGCGCCCCTTCATCACCGCAGGAATCGTCTGGAAGAAGAGGATCTGAATATCCATCCAGATACTGTAATTGCGGATGTAATACATATCCAGCCGCACACGCTCTTCATACGAGAGATCAGACCGGCCCGACACCTGCCACATTCCAGTAAGCCCCGGCTTGACCGTCAACAGGTTGAGCTTCATGCGCCCGTACAGGTCATGCTCTGATGGGCTGATCATGCGTGGGCCGACCAGACTCATCTGCCCCAACAGCACGTTGATCAACTGCGGCAGTTCGTCCAGGCTGGTGCGGCGCAGGAGGTTGCCAATGCGTGTGATACGCGGGTCATGCTTGAGTTTATGGTTCTTGGCGAGCTCCGCTTTCAACTCCGGGTGCTGTTCGAGAATGTCGTTGCCATTCACGTACATGGTGCGGAACTTGAACGCCCCAAACGGACGGCCACCCACCCCCAACACGCAGCGCTGATAGAAAACTGGCCCGGACGAATCCAGCTTGACCAGCAGTGCGACTGTGAGAAAGATCGGCAACAGCAACGGCATCGCCGCCAAGATCAAAAGATAATCCAACCCGGTCTTGAGCAAGGTCTCAACGTGGCTAAGGCGTAGTCGCTTCAGGCTCATTAGCGGCACCGAATTCCGTGTTGTCACATCCATACCCGTGGTGAATACTTCATAAAGCCCCGACGATAGCCGCATCCGCATCCCGCCATGGTGCGTGGTCAGTTGCTGGGAAACTCGTACAAGTTGCTCATCATCCATCGCCGTGGTGGCAATCACCACTTCTTCGATGTGATGAGCGTCCAAAATTTCAGGCAGATCGTCAATGGCGCCCAACACCTTGATGCCATGCACTTGATCTCCAGGTCCATAGGGCGCTGCCGCCTGGACGTTGATAAAGCCGGTAATCTCCATCCCGGAGCCAGCCGAATCTCGCAGTTGGTCAGCCAGGGCAATTGCCTCTTTATTAGTGCCGACAATGACCGTCGGCGTCACAAAGTAGCCATAACGTCGCGCCCGATAGGCAATCCGGCGCATCAACAGGCGGAATGCGCTGATAAAAAATGCGGACAACCCCCACGAAAAGATCAACCAACCGCGCGCAATGACGAACTCAGGGTTCAAAAAGCCATATACGATCACGGCCATCATGCCCCAGGTCACCGCATTGAACACGCGCCCATACTCGGTGATGTTGCCCAGCAGCGTATTGAAATCGTACAATCCGAAGATCGCGAAAATGGCGAGCCAAACCGGAATCAGCAAGACTGAAAGCACCAGATAATCTTGCGGGTTTGACACAGCGTCCGTCGAAACTGCCAGCCCTAGCGAAAAACGCATCCAGAAAGCAAACGTGAAGGCGATCAGCAGCACAAAAGCATCGCCGACCACCAGGAATGCTCGATACAGGCGCCGTTGCGCACCCAACTCGGCGCGACGGGATACTTCTTCTTGATTCGCTTTTCCCAACGCGGCATTCGCATTTGCGGTCATAGCGTTCTTTCTCCGTCTCAGCAACATGGTGATCTCCACCACTTTCAATGAAATCTCTAGCACAATTGTAGACGATGATGCTTGCGGAGTCTCTTACAATCTGCTGACAAAGGCAGCGAAAATTGCTGGCAGGCCACTGCCAGGCGGCGATTATGGGCCAAAACCCGGTCAGTCGGCCATTGACATTTCCCTCCAACCTGGCTAGAATCGGGCTATGGATGATGCTTCAGGCTTGGCTCCCTGTTCTGCTGCTCCACCCCAGGCTGCCTGGCTGCTCCTGTGGACTAGCCAACGGTGCTTTGCCCACCATCACCAACCCAACCATCACCAACTCAATTGCCTTGTAAACTGTGGAACTCCCTGTTGTCGGCAGCCGTTGCCTATGACAGACTTCCAGATTTTCTCAATGCTACCGGTCTCCCTCAATTGCTAACCAAAGCTAATGTAGAAAGGAGCACGACCATGAAAGTAATGGTCAATGGCCGTAATATCGAGGTGACAGATTACATGCGTGAGTATGTCACCAAGAAGGTGGACCGCCTCGAACGCTACCTGCCCCAAATTGGCGAGGTGCGCGCTGACCTCAACCAAAACATGACCCGCTCCGCCGATGACCGCTTCACGGCGCAGATCACGATTTGGGCCAACGGGCAGATTCTGCGCGCCGAGGAATCCACCAGCGACATTTTCGCTTCGGTCGATGCCACGGTAGACAAGATTTCCAGCCAAATTCGGCGCTTCAAGGGACGTCGCCACGACAACAAGCGCCGCGCCGCGCACGCCGCTACGCGCGAGGTCGAGTTGGCCGAGATCGCCGAGGAATTGGTGGCTGAGGAAGAACCGGGCTACATCATCCGGCGCAAGCAATTCCTGGTGGAGCCGATGGACGAGGAAGAAGCGCTGGAGCAGATGGAATTGCTCGGGCACGATTTCTTTGTCTTCCACAATCCGCAAACAAACAACGTGAATGTAATCTACCGCCGCAAGGATGGGAACTACGGTCTGTTGATTCCATCCGTCGGTTAGTGATGTACAACTTGGTCTTTCTGACATCTATTGTGCGATAAAAGAGCGGCGCCTACGTAGGCGCCGCTCTTTTATCGCATCCTCCAAACAGGCTGCGCCTCTCTATGCACTCCTCTGTGGCAGCCAGCGCTCCACCGGATCCACCGACCGCACAAGATGCATTCCGGCAGCAGCAAAGCGCGCAAACGCGGCGTCGGCGATTTCGGTGTAATCGATGCCGCCCGGCGCCACCACCGGCGACGTACAATCGACCAGCAAATAATATCTGCCGGTCTCATCTGGTGCATGTTCCAACAAGGCGTCAAGCAGATCCTGCACCGTCCATGCGACGCAGTGACTCTTGGCCTGGCCCGCGATGAGCACAGCGTCGAACGTGCGCAGCTTGTCGAACAGGGCGCGATTGAACCCGCCGATCGGCCGGCCGTGCTGGTCGGCCGTCACTTCCGGCCCCAGGGCCGAGTAATCTTCCGTCAGGACAGCATTCCCCTTTACCTGGAAATCGGGCTGGCTGTGGCGTGCGATCTCGTGGAAGAACAAAGCCTCCTCGAACGCTGGCGCCAACGCATGGCCGATGCTGCCCAACATGGCGTGATAAGGCCACACCGTCAAGGCGTAATGTCCTGCTTCGGCCAACGTCCGCGTGTAATGCAGCAGATACTCCTCCACGTACGCCGGCGACAACCCCAGCGTCGACGCGAGGGTCGCATTGAAATGCCAGACGCCTTGCTCGATATCCTGCATCGTGATCAGGGTGTAAGGCGCGGGATGTTCGCCCGCGTCATTGGTGAAAAAGAGCGGATGGAAAATTTGGGCGGCAGCATGTGTGTCCAGCGTGGGAAACACCTGCGAGATCACGTCAAGATTACGGTAGACAAACTCACAGAGACGGCGATTATCCTCGACCGCGCCCTGTCCTGAGCGCCCTCCCACAAACAACTCGTAATCGGGAATGCAAAACGTATTTTGTACGTCGACCGCCAGCAAAGCAACACGCGTTTTATCTTCCACCACAGGCTGCAAATTGTGTCGCGCCGCCCAGTCCTCCGCCTCGACCGCACGCTGCGCATACGGCACGCGCCACACCTGCCCTACTCGCTCCGGGTGATAGTGCGGCGGCAATGGAAGTGAGTTTCGCATGGTTCCTCCTGATTTTCTAAAGGGTAGCGACTGCGCCATTCCAGTTATCGTCATTTCTACACTAACTAATGTATCATAGATTTTTGTGCGTGTCTAGCGTTGAATGCAACAGGTGCGTTTTCCAAAATTTTGGCGGGCCGATCTACACATTGCCAAGCGTCACGGCTCAACCTTGACCTGCGCCAACACCACGCCCTGATCGCTGAAGTTGACGGGCAGGCGCTCAAAGCTGTCCTTGTCGTATACGCCGATTTCGATGCGATAGACGCCAGCCGGCGTTTCGGGCGGCAACGTGAGCGCATGAACATCCTCGATGCGATCGCCGACATGCCAGGTGGAAGTACGCGCTGCACCCGCCTGCGGCATCTGGTCGTGCTGCGCCCACACCGCGTCCGGCGGCAGCAACAAGTGCGCAAAGACCACGTAATCCTGCGCCATCGGCGCCAGCGCCTCCCACCACAGCGCCACCTGCAGTGTTTCGCCTGGCCGCAGCGTGCGACGATCCAGGTCAAAGCCGACCAATGCCAACTTGTCGTCAAAGTTGATGCGCGTCGCGCCTGGCAACGCGTCCGTGGCGGGCAGCACATAAACCTTGCCCACCTGGACGGTCTCACCCTCATCACTGGCCAGTCGCTCGCCCGTGGCAGCGACGTAGAGCCCCGCCTCCATGCGCAGCGTGGATGGGGCCGGCGCGCCCGGTGGGATTGTCAAACGATGCGTATCCACGATCACCTGCCCTGTTTCCCACTCGCTGGTCGGGTAACTGCCCAGGCCAGGATGGCTGTCGTGCTGCGCCTGGACAATACCTTCCGTGTCCACGGCATGGACGAAGACGCTGTAATCCTGATCAAGCGCCTGCATTGTCTCCCAATAGAGCGTTATGGCAATTTCATCCTGCGCATGAAGCTCGGTGGGTTCGATGACAGCGCCGATCAACCGGATCCCCTTGTCAAAGTGAGCATCGACCGTGACGGGCGTTTCTGCGCCTGCTGCCAGCATCGGCGGCGGATACGCCGGCAGGATCCAGGCAAATGGCGCGACCGCGGCCAGCACGGCCAGCGCGCCTGCGCTCATCCAGGCAATGACAGCCTGCCATCGCAGCGGCCAGTACGCCAGCAGCCCGCCCGCCATCAGCGTGACGAGCGCGGCCAGGGCCGGAAAGAGCAGCCGTCCCTGCGCATAGCTGACCTGCGCCCACCGCCCTACCGCAATGCTTACCAGAGCGAGCCAGATCACCAATAAAAGCACCGGCTTGATTTGTATGGCTACGCGCAATTGCTGGCGCCGCCCGACCGCGCCCAGCAACCATCCCACCCCCGCAAGCACCACAAGCAGCGTATAGAGCCAGTAGACCCACGGCGCGGCCAGCACGTTGAACCAGCCGAAAACCGCCCACGTGGAGCGCCAGACGCCCGGCGCCAGGGCAAGCAATTCGGCGATGCCGGCCGGCTCGCCCTGTGGCGGCACACCGGCAAACATGACGGATAGCAGCAGAGGATCGCCAAAGAGCAGCCAATTGCGGATATACCACCATCCCGCGACGGCAAGCGCGGCCGCGCCGGTCAATAGCATTGCCTGCCCGAAAACACGCCACGCGCGCGCTGCCCACGCCACGGCGAGAATCGTGACTGCGGCCAGCGCCGCCAACAGCAGCCCACTTAGCTTGCTGAGCGCAGCCAATCCAACAACCGCGCCAAACACCAGCCAGATCCACCATTGCGGCGTTTTTTTGTCCGCTACAAGATACATGCTGAGATAAAGGCCGGCCGTAGCAAGCACAATGACCAGGTTATCGTTATTGGTCGAGGCGGAGATAAAGAGGAATTGGGGAGAAAAGGCCAGCAGCGCCGTCGCTAAGACTGCGGCTGCGGGCCAGCCGGGCAACGCGGTGAGTGCGATGCGATAGGTCAAAAGCACAGTCAGTGCACCCAGCAAGACGGACACGAACCGTGTGATGTGGGCGGCCAACGTCACACCTCGCCACGGCCACGCATGGACGCGGCCGTGCAGCATCATGTTCTTGTTGCCGAACGCATCGGCATTGCCCACCGCGGCGTGCACATTGTAGCGGATCGCTTCCGCGGCATTGTCGGTCGGGATGAACCACGTCACAGCCGCGCCGAGCAGATAGTAAAGCGGCGGCTGACTGCCCTCCTGCGCCCAGGGCGCCACGCCGACATCCTCCGGGGCAGCCAGCCCTTTACCCGCGGCCAGCCAACGAGTGTACTCGTAGTGCCAGACTTCGTCAGGGGATTCAAACAGCGGCGTCACTATGCTATACATGACGGCCAGGACAAGATAGGCCGCCACCAAAAGCGTAATGGGCCAGCGTCCACTCATCATCCGATCAGCGCCCATGCCTTTACGCAGTGCAGCGAACCATCAGAACGACCTTCCCCTGCGAGCCTCTGCATCTCCGCGCCTCAACGTCAAAAGTTAGGCTCAACCGAAATTGATGGGGTGGGGTCTTACGTGCCGGGGACGGGCTGATCGTTGTCTGCTCGACCGAAACACCGCAAGCCCGTCCCCGGCACGTAACCACACGAGATCCGCTTGACCCAAAAGTTATTTTCAGCTTCAAAGCGTTTGGGTCGCCGGGTCGAGCGGCAACTGCACAGGTGCGCCGCCCGCCTGGCTGGACATGCGGATCGCCAGCGTCAACTCTTGATCCAGGCGCGCCTGATGGGCGCCGTAACTCGGCGCGTCGCCATTGCGCACAGCTTCGACCAGGCTGAGCAGACAACCGGCCACGCCGATCTCATCGTCGTGCCACTGGACGCCGTGCCCTTTCACCGCGGGCCGGAAAGGATTCTCCCACGCCACGATCGGCAATGCCGGGTCGCCGGTGTGTGCGACCATCGCCACCAACGCGCCGCCGTCGTTGCGCTCCCAGCGCCGTTCGAGCGTGATAAAGCGAGGCGCTTCCCCGCCGGGCGCAAGCAGGCTGAGCCACTCCTGCACCTCCAGGTTGACGCCGACGGTGACGCCCATGCCGCGCTCGGCCAAAAAGCGGCTGCTGCGCCACCAACGCACCGCCGAATCGTAACCCACGCTCGTCCAATGAAAGATGCCCACCTGTCCGCCGTCGAACTCGACGATCCCATGTTCCTGGGTCTCGGTGCGTTCCCCGCGCGTGCCGGCCAGCCGCGACCACTGTGCGGCAAGCGGATACTCGCGCACAAGCCCGGTCACCTGCACAGGGCGCGCATCGAAGCCGAGATAGCTGCGCATCACACTGACGCCATGATAGCCGTGCCCGGCAAAGTCGTTGAAGGACGTATGCACGCGGCCAAACAGCCCAGAGCGGAGCAGCGCCAGTTTGATCTGTTCCAGCGGGCGGCGATGAAACTGTTCGGCCACCTCGATTTTGACGCCGTGACGTTCGGCCGCGGCGATAATCGCATCGGCTTCGCTCAACTTGTGCGCGATGGGCGTCTCCAGCAGGACGTGCAGCCCGGCCTCCACCGCCATCAGGCCAACCTCTCCATTGGCGCCATAAGCCACCGAAACGATGCCGATCTGCGGCGCTTGTTCGCGCACCAGCCGCTCAAGATCGGTGTACCAGGGCGCGCCGAGGCTCTCGCCGAGTTGCTGCGCCGAAGCGCGGCTGCGCCCCCACACGCCGACCAACTCGACTTCGCCCGGCAGCGCCTGCAAGATCGGGCCGTAAAGATAATCCGAGCGTTTGGCCGTCCCTATGATGGCTACACGCAAGGGTTGCTTTTCTGCATCCATGCTTAGCTCCTTACCAGGCATACGCTTCAGGCGCCGCGCCGCCAGGGCCGGGCCAGATCTCATCCAACCGCGCCAATATCTCGGACGGCAGCGCCACGTCCAGTGCGCGCAGGTTGCCCTCGAACTGCGCCATCGTGCGCGGGCCGATGATCGGCGCAGTGACTGCGGGCTGATGGAGCAGCCACGCCAGCGCCACGTCCGCCGGCTCCTGGCCGATTTCAGCACACAGATTCTCGTATGCCTCCAACGGCGCGCGGTGCTTTTCGATGGCTTGCTGGATGCGTTCGGAGGAGCGCCGCCCTTCCGCGGCTTTCTTGAGCACGCCGCCCAGCAATCCGCCCGCCAGCGGGCTCCATGGGATCAAGCCCAGCCCAAAGCTCTCGCACGCCGGGATCACCTCCAGCTCGATCATGCGCGCGTTGAGATTGTACAGGCTCTGCTCGGAGACCAGGCCAAGAAAGTGGCGTTTCTCGGCGGCAAACTGCGCCTGGGCAATATGCAGGCCGGCAAAGTTGCTGCTGCCGACATAGAGGACTTTGCCCTCGCGTACAAGTTGCTCCATCGCCTGCCAGATCTCCTCCCACGGCGTCGCGCGCTCGACATGATGCATCTGGTACAGGTCGATGTGGTCGGTCTGCAGGCGGCGCAAACTATCTTCGCACGCTTTGCGGATATGATAGGCGGACAGGCCGCGGTCGTTGACGCCGTCGCCCATCGCGCCGTAGACCTTGGTGGCCAGCACGATCTTGTCGCGACGACCGCCGCCCTGCGCCAGCCATTTCCCGATGATCTCCTCGGTATAACCGACGCGCACTTGAGCGCCATAACGATTGGCGGTGTCAAAAAAGTTGACGCCCGCCTCCAGCGCCCGATCCATGATTGCAAAACTTTCCGCCTCGGTCGCCAGCGGCCCAAAATTCATTGTGCCAAGACAAAGCCGGCTCACCTGCAGACCGGTGCGTCCAAGATTGGTATATTGCATGAGGTGCTCCTTTTCGCTTTGGATTGAATGGGTGACACGGGGTCATTGTGTGCGAAAGTGACGATTGATGCAAACGGCAGAGCATAGGCGTCTTGCTGATTACTGCTAATGCTCCTGCGGGTCGCCCATGAGCAATGAAAATATCTTTGCACCTCTGCTGCTCTGCGCCTTTGCGTTAAGTGTTATCCTCAGCCAGCGCCTCGCTCTTTGCTCTGCCCAAAGTGACAATCGAGCAAAAGCGCGGTATGGTTATAGGTGCATCAGCGAAATCAACGCTGTGGCTACTCGACTGATAGGCTGTCAACCTCAGAGTTTGGGTGGAGCGGTAGCAAGGGAACGCAGATAGGCGCAGATAATAGCGGATACGCGCAGATAAGAGCAAAGCAGCAAAGCCTCTGCGTCTATCGTGTGTTCCCTTCCAATGAGCCGCACCAAAGCTTTTTTGGTTGACAGACCACCAGATTGAGCGTCTACATCAGCAGCCGCCAGCATCAAAAGTCAAAAAAAGGAGATCAAAACATGGCAGTCAAACACGTTCGTCTCGGCAAGCATGGCGCGCTCGTAAGCAACCTGTGCCTCGGCACCATGAACTTCGGCTGGGTGACCTCTGAAGAGGAGAGCTTCCGCATCATGGATCGTGCGTTGGAGCTGGGCATCAACTTCTTTGACACGGCGGATGTCTACGGCTGGTCCGACCAGCACGGCGCAACGGAAGAGATCATCGGGCGCTGGTTTGCCCAGGGCGGCGGCCGCCGCGACGCGGTCGTGCTGGCCACCAAGGTCTACAACCCGGTGACGCGCAAAGGCAACCTGCCGGAGCCAAACAGCGACGGGCGCAGCCTCTCTGCCTACAAGATTCGCAAACACTGCGAAGGCAGCCTGAAGCGACTGCAGACCGACTGGATCGACCTCTATCAGATGCATCACGTCGACCGCGAGTGCCCGTGGGACGAGACGTGGCAGGCCTTTGGCGCGCTGGTCAACCAGGGCAAGGTGGCCTACGTCGGCTCCAGCAACTTTGCCGGCTGGGATATCGCGACCGCGTGCCAGGAAGCGTCCAAGCGCGGGATGACCGGACTGGCCAGCGAGCAGAGCATCTATCACCTCGACAACCGCATGATCGAGCTGGAAGTCATCCCCGCCTGCCGCCACTATGGCCTGGGGCTGATCCCGTGGAGCCCGCTGGGCGGCGGTCTGCTGGGCGGCGCGCTGGAGAAGGCCAAGGCCGGGCGCCGCATGAGCGAGGACTTCGAGAAGCAGGTGGAGAAGAAACGCCCGCAGCTTGAAGCCTACGAAGCCCTCTGCCGTGAGATCGGCGAAGGCCCCGGTGAGGTCGCGCTGGCGTGGCTGCTGCACAACCCGGCCGTGACCGCGCCCATCATCGGCCCGCGCACGCTGGAGCAACTGGAAAGCGCCATTTACGCCACAGAGATCACGCTGGACGCCGACGTGCTGGCCAAGCTGGACGAAATCTTCCCCGGCCCCGGCGGCGAAGCGCCCAAGGCGTATGCCTGGTAAGCTTGCTATCGACGCGTCAAACCAAGCAGCCCGGCCGCATGGCCGGGCTGCTTTGCTTGATGCGCGAATGGCCTGTCTGCACACTGATCCGGGCGCCTATTGGCGAATCCGGCCATTGTAGCGGCCAGATTCGCCGACAGGAACAGCAGGACAGCATCTGCAAAGGCCGAATCTAACCTCACAACGCAGGACATGCTGATTGAGAGGCTGCACAATGGCGCTGGCGCCTGTGCAACGCAGGTAAGCAAAGCAAGCAGATTCCAGAGGGATTCCGCAAAAATCCAGCAGAATTCTTCAGAATTCCGGCGGAATTCCTGGAAATTCCATTTGAATTCTCGGCGCTTCCGTACTGGATCGCGCAAGGGTGTAACGCGACGCTGCAAACAGTAAAGAAGGCGGTGAAAAAATGGAACGCTGATGACGCGGAGTAAGCTGATTTTCGCTGATCTACTCCGTGCGCATCTGCCGGATCTGCGTAACTTGGCGGCCTGTCAACCAAGAAGCCTGGTTGAGCGCATTAGAAGGAAACACAGATAAGCGCAGATAAGCGCAGATGCCCTGCTGCTTTGCTTTTATCTGAGTCTATCTGCGCTTATTCGATTTCATCTGCGACTATCTGCGTTCCCTTGCTATTGCTCTACCCGAACTTTGAGGTTTGACAGTCCACTAGTAGGGCACGGCGCAAATAGAACGAGGGATGGTAGTGATGACTTTAGTCAGTGTACGAGAACGCTGCGACTAAAGTCGCTACTACGAACAGCAGGTTCATTGCGCGCCGTGTACTAGCGCTCGATTTTTTACGCGGCTGAATCTTTACGGGGCGCGCATTAAGCGGAACACAAAGACGCCGGCTGCTCCTTACAATCTCCTTGCAATGCTTCCCATTTCATTGCCGAAACCTGGACGTTCGTGTACAATGACGGAAAATTTACAGAATCGGACCCACCATGGATTTCTCCGTTCATAACAAGCTTGTCTCCTTTATCTGGTCCATCGCCGACGACTGCCTGCGTGACGTCTATGTGCGCGGCAAGTACCGCGATGTGATCCTGCCCATGTTCGTGCTGCGGCGGCTCGACTGTCTGCTCGAAGCGAGCAAAGCGGCCGTCATGGAAGAGGTGCGCTTCCAGCGCGAGGATGCCGGGCTGGGGGAGCTGGACCCGACCGGGCTGCGCGAGGCGTCGGGCTATGTCTTCTACAACACGTCCGACTTTACGCTGACGCGGCTGGCGCAGACGGCCTCCAACAATCGCCAGATTCTGGAGGCCAACTTCAACGCCTATCTCACCGCTTTTGACGAAGATGTGAAGGAGATCATTGAGAAGTTCCGGCTGCGGCAGCAGGTGCACCACATGGCGCAGAAGGATGTGCTGCTTGACGTGCTGGAGAAGTTCACTTCGCCCACCATCAACCTGACGCCGAACGAAGCGACTGACCCGGATGGGCGCAGGCTGCCGCCGCTGACCAACCTGGGCATGGGTTATGTCTTTGAGGAGTTGATCCGCAAGTTCAACGAGGAGAACAATGAAGAGGCGGGCGAACACTTTACGCCGCGCGAGGTGATCGACCTGATGACGCACATCGTCTTCATGCCGATCAAAGACCGGCTGCCGCCGGTGCTCCTGATCTACGACGGCGCGTGCGGGTCGGGCGGCATGTTGACCGAGTCGCAGAATTTCATCACGGACCCTGAAGGGCAGATCCGTTCCCGCGCCGAAGTGATGCTCTACGGCAAGGAGATCAACGACGAGACCTACGCCATCTGCAAGTCGGACATGATGATCAAGGGCAACAACCCCGAACACATCAAGGACGGCTCGACGCTGGCCTCCGACGACTTTGCGGGCCTGCGCTTCGACGTGATGCTCTCCAACCCGCCCTATGGCAAGTCGTGGAAGAGCGACCAGCGCCACATCATGGATGGCAAGGATGTGCTCGACCCGCGCTTCCGGGTGAAGCTGCCCGACTACTGGGGTGTGATGCGTGAAGAACCGGCGATCCCGCGCTCGTCCGACGGGCAATTGCTCTTTCTGATGGACATGGTGAGCAAGATGAAGTCGCTCAGCGACAGCCCGCTGGGGTCGCGCATCGCCTCGGTGCACAACGGGTCGTCGCTCTTCACCGGCGACGCGGGCAGCGGCGAAAGCAACATCCGCCGCTATCTCATCGAGAACGACTGGCTCGAAGCGATCATCCAGTTGCCCAACAACCTCTTCTACAATACGGGCATCACCACCTACATCTGGGTGCTCTCCAACCACAAAGCGCCGGAGCGACGGGGCAAGGTGCAGTTGATCGACGCCTCCGAACGCTACCGCAAGCTGCGCAAGAACCTGGGCGCTAAGAATTGCGAGTTTGCGCCGGTGCACATCGAGGAGATCACGCGACTCTATCTCAACATGGCGGACGAAGGGATTGCCAAGGTCTTTGATAACGCCGACTTCGGCTACTACAAAGTGACCGTGGAACGTCCCTTGCGGCTGGCCGCGCAGTTCACGCCGGAACGCGTCGCTTCGCTGCGCTTTGCCGCGGACTACGAAGCGCCGATGCGCCAGATGTACGAGCGGTGGGGCGACGCCGTCTACGGCGGGCTGGCGCCGCATCGCGCAGAGATCGAGCGCACGCTGGAAGAGGAAGCAAGCGCGCTCAGCCCCAAGGAGCGCAACGCCCTGCTCAGCCCTGTCCTGTGGCAGACGCAGCAGGCGTTGATGGAAAACGCCGAGCAGATCATGGGCGTCATCGGGCAGGAGCTTCACCTGGATTACAACCGCTTCACCGTGGCCGTGGACGACGCGCTGCAAAGCCTGGGCGTCAGGCTCAAGGGCAGCGACAAGAGCCGCATCCTCGGTGCGGTGAGTTGGCGGGAGGAGAGCGCGGCCAAGGTGGTCAAGAAGGTGCATGTGCTCAAGGGCAAGAAGCTG
>Ga0073899_10000300_pt1 | contig 45640 bp, 35 predicted proteins | sample KloWWTmetaKNB5Ph_FD_88975 | JGI IMG/M metagenome (GOLD analysis project Ga0073899, IMG submission 88975) | Active sludge microbial communities from Klosterneuburg, Austria, studying microevolution and ecology of nitrifiers - Klosterneuburg... | ecosystem: Engineered > WWTP > Aerobic digester >... | reverse complement strand
CGACGAGGCCACCGAGCGCGCGCACATGGCACTGGCGATGGCGCGCATCACGGCGCTGACCGGTGAACGCCCGCTGGGCTGGTACACCGGGCGCGACAGCCCGGCCACGCGCCGCCTGGTGGCTGATTTCGGGGGTTTCGAATACGACAGCGATTGCTACGGCGACGATCTGCCGTTCTGGCTGCAGGTGCGCAAGAGCGATGCCACTCTGGTGTCGCACCTGGTGGTTCCGTACACGCTGGACACCAACGACATGCGCTTTGCGCTGCCGCAGGGATTCTCGAACGGCGATGCGTTCTTCCAGTATCTGCGCGACGCCTTCGACGTGCACTATGCCGAGGGCGACGAGCGGCCCACGATGATGAACATCGGCATGCATTGCCGGCTGCTCGGCCGCCCGGGCCGAATGCGCGCGCTGCAGCGCTTTCTCGACCACGTGCAGCAGCACGACCGCGTCTGGGTGGCCCGCCGCGTCGACATCGCGCGGCACTGGAAGGCGACGCACCCCTTCGACCCCGCCACCGCCTTCATTTGGGAGTGAGCTCTTGTTGACCCTGGACCAGATCAATGCCGCGTCGGCCGACGATTTTGTCGCGCTGCTGGACGGCACCTACGAACATTCGCCATGGATCGCGCAGGCTGCGGCCGCCGCACGGCCCTTTGCCAGCCTGGTGCAGCTGAAGCTGGCGCTGGCCCGGGTGGTGCGTGAGGCGGATGCCGACGTGCAACTGGCGCTGATTCGTGCCCACCCCGAACTGGCCGGCAAGGCCATGGTCATCCAGTCGCTGACGGCGGAGTCGACGAACGAACAAGGCAAGGCCGGACTGACCGATTGCACGCCGGCCGAGTTCGCGCAGATTCAGCGGCTGAACGCCGACTACAACGCGCGCTTCGGTTTCCCGTTCATCCTGGCCGTGCGCGGCCCGCGCGGTTTGGGCATGGGCCGGGCAGAGATCATCGCCACCTTCGAGCGCCGGCTGCAGCACCACCCCGACTTCGAACGCGCCGAGTGCCTGCGCAACATCCACCGCATCGCCGAAATCCGGCTCGACGACACGTTCGGCCATGTCCCGGTGCTCGGCAACCAGGTGTGGGACTGGGCCGAGCGGCTGGCCGTGCACAGCGACCCTGGTTATGCCGAGCGCGGCGAGCTCACCGTCACCTACCTCACCGACGCGCATCGGGCTTGCGCGCAGCGGCTGGCGCACTGGATGAAGGCCGACTGCGGCTTCGACGAGGTCGAGATCGATGCCGTCGGCAACGTGGTCGGCATCTATCACGGCAGCGACCGTTCGGCGCAACGACTGCTCACCGGCAGCCACTACGACACCGTGCGCAACGGTGGCAAGTACGACGGCCGGCTGGGCATCCTGATGCCGATGGCCTGCGTGCGTGAACTGCATGGCCAGGGCCGGCGCCTGCCCTTCGACGTCGAGGTGGTGGGCTTTGCCGAGGAAGAAGGGCAGCGCTACAAGGCGGTGTTTCTGGGTTCGGGTGCGCTGACCGGGCACTTCGACCCGGCCTGGCTCGAACAGAAGGACGCGCAGGGCATCTCGATGCGCGACGCGATGCAGCAGGCCGGCCTGTGCATCGACGACATCCCCAAGCTGCAGCGCGACGCGGCGAAGTACCTCGGTTTTGTCGAGGTGCACATCGAGCAGGGCCCGGTGCTCAATGAAATCGACCTGCCGCTGGGCATCGTCACGTCGATCAACGGCAGCGTGCGCTACCTGGGTGAAATCATCGGCATGGCCAGCCACGCCGGCACCACGCCGATGGGCCGCCGCCGCGACGCCGCCACCGCGGCCGCCGAACTGGCGCTGTACCTGGAGCAGCGTGCTGCCGCGGTACCGCACCTGGTGGGCACGATGGGCATGCTGGACGTGCCCAGCGGATCGATCAACGTCGTTCCGGGCCGCTGTCGCTTCAGCCTGGACATCCGCGCCACCACCGACGCGGTGCGCGACGCCTGCGAGGCCGATGTGAAGGCCGAGCTGCAGCGCATCTGCGAGCGTCGCGGCCTGCATTTCAGCCTCGAGGAAACGGTGCGTGCGGCCGCCGCACCGTCTGCGCCCGAATGGCAGCAGCGCTGGGAGCGTGCCGTGCAGGCCCTGGGGCTGCCGCTGCACCGCATGCCCAGCGGCGCCGGCCATGACGCGATGAAGCTGCACGAGACGATGCCGCAGGCCATGCTCTTCCTGCGTGGCCTGAACGCCGGCATCAGCCACAACCCGCTGGAGTCGATCACCAACGACGACACCGAGCTGTGCGTCAACGCCTTCATGCAACTGCTCGAACAACTCTGCGTGGAACGCTCATGACACCCGAACAACATCACGCCCTTGACACCTGGGTCGACGCCCATTTCGACGACGAAGTGCGCTTTCTGCAGCAACTGGTGCAGGTGCCCACCGACACCCCGCCAGGCAACAACGCGCCGCATGCGGTGCGAACGGCCGAACTGCTGCGCGAGTTCGGTTTCGAGGTCGAGCAGCATGTGGTGCCGGCCGAACAGGTGCAGGCTGCGGGGCTGCAGAGCATCACCAACCTGGTGGTGCGTCGCGCCTATGGGCCGGGCCGCACGGTGGGCCTGAACGCGCACGGTGACGTGGTGCCGCCGGGTGAAGGCTGGACGCAGCACCCCTACGGCGGCGCCGTGGTCGACGGCAAGCTCTACGGTCGCGCCGCTGCGGTCAGCAAGTGCGATTTCGCCAGCTTCACCTTCGCCACGCGCGCCATCGAGTCGCTGCGCGCGCAACTCAAGGGCAAGGTCGAGCTGTACTTCACCTACGACGAAGAGTTCGGCGGTGAACTCGGACCGGGCTGGCTGCTGCAACAGGGCATCGTCAAGCCCGACCTGCTGATCGCCGCCGGTTTCAGCTACCAGGTTGTCACCGGTCACAACGGCTGCCTGCAGATGGAAGTCACCGTGCACGGCAAGATGGGCCATGCGGCGGTGCCGCACACCGCGGTCGATGCGCTGCAGGCCGCCACGCGCATCCTGAATGCGCTGTACCACCAGAACACCCTGTACCAGCAGGTCACGAGTCAGGTCAAGGGCATCATCCATCCCTATCTGAACGTGGGCCTGATTCAGGGCGGCACCAACACCAACGTGGTGCCCGGCAAGGTGGTGCTCAAGCTCGACCGCCGCATGATCCCCGAGGAGAACCCGGCCGAAGTCGAAGCCACGCTGCGCCGCGTGATCGCCGATGCGGTGGTCCAGTCGCCCGGCATCACGGTCGAGGTCAAGCGCATATTGCTGGCCCATGCACTGAAGCCGCTGGCCGGCAACCAGCCGCTGGTGCAGGTCCTGTGCCAGCACGCCAGCGCGGTGTTCGGTGAGGCGATCGAGGCCTCGGGCACACCGCTGTACACCGACGCGCGATTGTTCTGCGAGCAGGGCATCCCGGCCGTGCTGTACGGCTGCGGCCCGCGCACCGTGCTTGAAAGCAACGCCAAGCGCGCCGACGAACACATCGAGCTTGAAGACCTGCGCCGCGCTACCAAGGTACTGGCGCGCGCGCTGGGTGATCTGCTGAGCTGAGCTGCGCGGGCGCAAGCGCGGCATCAGCCCAGCGCCCTCAGTCAGGCACGGCGAAGAATTTGGGGCCTTGTCGCGTCGGCGACCACGCGGCGCGGCGTGGCCGGGGATGGGTGTTCGCGGCTTCCATTTGACCTTCTACCTCGCAGGGCGGCCAAGGCCGTGCCCTTGATCCAGCCTAAGGGTGTGGCGCACGATCACCGCTAGAGTGCCGCCATCGTGATGTCGCATCGGGTCTCCTGCCGTCGTTCTCGCGCCCTCTGGGTGCTGGCCGTGCTGCTGTTGCTGGGCCAGTGGGTCGGCAGCCATGCTGCGCTGGCGCACCATGCGCGACAACTGCTGGCCGCATCACCGCTGTCCCAGATCTGCACCGCGCCCGAAGCGGGCGCGACCGGCGGCACCACCGCGCCCGCTGACTCCGATGCGGCGGCGCGTGTGTCAGCGTGTTGCGCCGCCTGCGCCGTGCTGCTGGCCGCGCCGGCACCGGCGCGGCCAGACACCAGCCCGCTGCTGCCTGGCGACCCGGCCCCTGCAGTCCAAAGCGAAGCAAGCGATCTGCGCCTGCAGGTCGTGCTGCTGCCTCCGGCGCGCGCACCGCCGACCCGGGCCTAGCCCGCTCCCTCCGCAAGCCTTCTGCCCGCCGGCATGCCCGCGTCGACGACGCCGGGGCCGACGCGTGCGCCCTTGTCGACGACGCTGCCGCCGCCGCGCGGTGCATGGCGCGTCACTTTCGGATCCGTATTGCCATGAACATTTCCAGCCTCCGCCGCCGCCCCGCCCGGCATCACGCGCCGCTCGAACCCAGGCCGCCTCGCCGGCTGCGCCATCATCTGAATCCCGTCGCGGCAGCGCTGCTGGTGGCCCTGTCGCTGGCCGCCCAGGCCCAGACGGCTGCCTTGGATCCCGTGGTCATCGAAGGGCTCAGGCCCGCGGCCGAGGCATCGGCCATGCGACCTGCAACACTCGACACCGAGGCCTTGCGCCGTGCACGAACGGCCAGCAGCGACAGCGCGGCGCTGCTGCGCGACATTCCCGGCGTCGCGCTGCAAGGTGCGGGCGGCTTGTCCAGCCTGCCGATCGTGCATGGCCTGTCGGGTGACCGCCTGCGCATCAAGATCGACGGCATGGACCTCATCGCGTCCTGCCCCAACCACATGAATCCGCCGCTGTCGTATCTCGATCCCGCCGCCATCGGCGCGCTGGAGGTCTACGCCGGCATCACGCCGGTGAGTGTGGGCGGCGACAGCATCGGCGGCACGGTGGTGGCGCGCACGCGCGACCCGGTGTTCGCCACCGACGCGCAGGGCAAGGTCAGCAACGGCGAGATCGGCGCCTACTGGCGCAGCAATGGCAACGCGCAGGGCGTCAACGCCAGTGCGTCGATGGCCACGCCCACGCTGTATGTGGCCTACAGCGGGGCCATGGCACGGTCGGACAACCTGCGTGCCGGAGCTGACTTCAAGTCGCTGCAGGAAACGGGTCGGCCCGGCCACCTGCTGCCAGGCGACGAGATCGGCTCGACCGCCTACGACACGCGCAACCACAGCCTGAGCCTGGCGCACCGCCAGGGCAACCACCTGTTCGAAGCGCGTCTGGGCCTGCAGGACTTGCCACTGCAGCTGTACCCGAACCAGCGCATGGACATGCTGGACAACCGCCAGCAGCGCGTGAACCTGCGCTACCTGGGCCGCTTCGACGGCGGCACGGTCGAAGCGCGCCTGTACCACGAGGGCGTCGAGCACCGCATGGATTTCGGGCCAGATCGGCGCTTCTGGTACGGCAGCCAATCGGGCACCGGCAGCGCCTGCGATCCGATCCGCTTTGCCGGCGACCCTGCGGGTACCTGCGCGGCCGGCATGCCGATGACCACCGAGAGCCGCAACCTGGGGCTGACGGTGAAGGCCGACCTGCAGTTGCACAAGGATGCGCTGCTGCGCATCGGCGCCGAGGCCCAGACCTATCGCCTGCAGGATCTGTGGCCGGCATCGGGGGGTGGCATGGGACCGGACGTGTTCCAGAACATCCACGACGGTGAACGTGATCGCACGGCGCTGTTTGCCGAGTGGCAGGCCACACACAGTCGCGGCTGGACGACCTCGGTCGGGCTGCGTGCCGAGCGCGTGCGCACGGCGGCTGGCGAGGTGCAGGGCTACAGCACGGCCACCAACGCACCAGGCAATCAATTGATAGATGCCGCGCGCTTCAACGCCGGCGATCGCAGCCGCAGCGACATCAACCTGGACGTCACGCTGCTGGCCCGGCGCACGATCAGCCGTGATCTGGATCTGGAGTTCGGCGTTGCGCGCAAGCTGCGCTCACCCAACCTGTACGAACGCTACACCTGGTCGACCTGGGCCATGGCGGCCACGATGAACAACTTCGTGGGCGATGGTAACGGCTACGTGGGGCTTGCGAGCTTGAAGCCCGAGCGCGCGCACACCCTGTCCGCGACCCTCGACTGGCACGGTGCAGACGGTCGTTGGGGCATGAAGGTCACGCCCTACCTGACCCAGGTTGCCGACTACATCGACGCGATGGCCCGCCCGGGCTGGGTGGCCGGCAAGTTCAACGTGCTGAGCTACGCCAACCAGTCGGCGCGCATCGTCGGTGCCGACCTCTCGGGACACCTGGCGCTGCACGCCACGCGCTGGGGCAGCTGGCGGGTCGACGCGCTGCTGAACCTGACGCATGGCGAGAACCGCGACAGCGGCGCCGCGCTGTTCAACATCATGCCGCTGAACGGCAAGCTGAGCCTGTCCAACCAGCATGGCGATTGGCGCCACGGCGTCGAGCTGGTCGCGGTGGCCAACAAGACCCGGGTCTCGACGGTACGCAACGAAGTCCCGTCGCCGGGCTACGGTCTTGTCAACCTGCGCACGGGATACGCCTGGAAGCGACTGCGCCTGGACCTCGGCGTCGACAACCTGTTCGACAAGTCGTATGTGCTGCCCACGGGCGGCGCCTATGTCGGGCAGGGCACGACGATGAGCATCAACGGTGTGCCCTGGGGCGTCGGCGTGCCCGGGCCCGGGCGCTCATTCAGCGTGGCGGCCACGCTGCTGTTCTGAAGGGCTGACCCGCAAGCGGTTTGCCACGGCTGTGTCCTTGCATCGAGCAGCCGTGGTTCACGAACATTTTGTTGCCGCACCGACCAGGCACTCACCCGGCACCTCGAATCCATCGGGCGATTCGAAGTGGCGCATCGCGTCTTCGACCTCGTTCCACACCGAGTCGCGTTCCGCAGCAGGCAGGTGGGCCATCATGGCATTGAATGCACCGAATGCTTCTCGTGCGACTCGCACGTACTCGGCGGCACGGGTCGCCCTGTGCGGGACCGACACGGCATGAACCTCGGCGTCGGCAAAGCCGGCGTCACGAAAGACATCCTGAAGCACCCCGGGGCTGCCCAGGCTGAAGGGCCCCGGTTGTCCCTGAGCGGGGGCTGAGCGTTGCGCGCGCCGACGGATGATCGAAGCCGGCATGGCGCCCCAAGGGATTCGATCGGGTGTGGAAAACACGAGGACCGCGACCCGACCACCCGTTTTCAGGGCACGGCGCCACTCGCGCAGCGCTGTCACGGGTTGCGGCATGTACATCAGACCCAGCCGACACAGCACCACATCAAAGCCAGCGTCGGGCAGGGCCAATTTCTCACCGTCCATGGCGCGGGCCTCGATCTGTTCGAGTCCACGTTCTTGGGGGACCTGCAGCGCAAGCTCGACGATCCCTTCCGAGATGTCGGTCGCCAGCACGCAGCCGCCGGCGCCAACTCGTTCGGCGGCACTGACCGCCGGTTCACCTGCGCCGGCGGCGATGTCCAGAATGCGCTGATTCGGCTGGATCCGCGCCAGGCCGAGCATCTGTCGCGTTGCGCCGCCATACCAGCGATCCAAGGTGGGGTTCCAGCGTCGCCAGGCGGCGCCGTCCTTGTTCCATTGTTCCCGCTGCGCGTTCTTGTACGTCGTCGCGTCGAATGAGGGTTGCGGTTCGGCCATGCACCCTCTCACGTTCGATGAGCGTCGTGTGCTTCCCGGTCTGCTGTGGGGCCCAGGCCTCAGGAGTCTGAGTCGTCTGCCATCGATCCTGCGTACGCAAGAAGGTCGATCCGACCGGGTCTGGGGTGAGCGCGCTCAGATGCGGCGCTCGACGGCGCGTACCGCCAGTTCGGTGCGGCTGCGCGCGTGCAGCCTTTACATGATGCGGCTGACGTAGTTCTTCACCGTGCTTTCGGCCAGAAAGATGGTTGCCGCGATCTGCTTGTTGCTCATGCCTTGCGCGATCAGGACGATGACGTGCTTTTCCTTGTCGGTCAGCGGCTCGTGCAGCGGATCGATGGCTGGCGGTGTCATCGACTGGCTCGGCAAGCCGCTTGCCGGGACCGACCTCAACGAGTGCGGACGCTGTCTCGCGGCGCGCCACGACGAGCTGGAAACTGCCGAGCTCGGCCGCGCCGAGGAGGTGGCGGTCAGTGGCCTGGCCGGAGCTGCGTGATCTGCTGACCCACTTCACGCAGCGCACCGGGGTGGCGACCGATCTGCAGGCCGATGCCGCGGCGGCGGCCGTGTCCGACCAGCGCGCCGAGACGCTGTTCCGCATGGTCGAAGAGGCGCTGCACAACGTCGAACGCCATGCGTCGGCCCGGCGCGTCACGGTCGAACTGCGCCAAACCGGCGACGTGCTGGCGCCGTGCCGAAGCCTGTGCATCGCCGAATACGGCGTCGGCTTCGATCCGTCGACACCCATGCCGGGGCACTACGGCCTGCTGGGCATGCGCGAGCAGGCCGCGCTGGTGGGGGCCACCTTGGGCGTGCTCAGCGCGCCCGGTCAAGGGACGCGCATCGAGCTGGCATTCCCGGCCTGAGCCTGCCGGACCAATCGCCGCGTCAGCCGGCGCCGCCCACGACCTGCGGCAGGGTTGATTGATGACGACCGGCACTGTCGGGTCGAGCCTGCGCCGCCTACAGTAGGCCATGGCAGGCGACCTCGGTACGGAGCGCGAATGGCTGGAAGCCGATGGCCTGGGCGGTTATGCGTCGGGCACGGCGGCGCTGGTTCGTACGCGGCGCTATCACGCGCTGCTGCTCGCCGCGGCCACGCCACCCACAGGGCGGCAGGTGCTGGCGAACGGTTGTGACGCCTGGCTGCAGACGCCGCAAGGTCGATTCGACCTCAGCGCGCAGGCCTATGCACCGGGTGTCGTGACGGGCAGCGGCCTGCAGCAGCTCGAGTCGTTCGAACCTGCGCCGTGGCCGACCTGGATCTTCCGCCTGCCCGACGGCACCCGGGTGCGGCATGACGTCTTCGTCGTCCCCGGTCAGGCGCTGACCTGCATGAGCTGGAAGCTGCTCACGCCGGGTGTTGGCTTGCACCTGTTCGTGCGCCCGTTCCTGAGCGGCCGCGACCATCATGCGCTGCACAAGTGCAATCCGGCGTTCCGCTTCGATGCCGACGAAGCGCCGGGCCAAGTCGCCTGGCAGCCCTATGCCGACGTGGACGGCGTGGTCGCACTGGGCAACGGCCGCTATCGGCACGATCCCCTGTGGTACTACAACTTCCGCTATGAGGCCGAGCGCGCGCGCGGTCTCGACTGCGACGAGGACCTGGCGGCGCCGGGTGTCTTCGATTGGTTGCTCGATGTTGGCGAGGCGGTGTTGATGCTCACGACGAAGGCCCATGCCGCCGAGGCGACGGCGTCGACGGCAGCGGCGTTGGCCGCTTGGGTCGAACGTCGGCGTGCCGCCGAGCGTGCGCGTCGCCAGCAACTCGGCAGCGGCCTCGATGCTGCCGCCGAGGTCTACCTGGTGCAGCGCCGTTCCACGGCGGCACCAGGCGGAAAATCCGTCATCGCGGGCTACCCCTGGTTTGCCGACTGGGGCCGCGACACCTTCATTGCACTGCGCGGTCTGTGCCTGGCGCGCGGCCGGTTGGACGACGCACGCGCGATCCTGCTGGCCTGGGCGGCCACCGTGTCAGAGGGCATGCTGCCGAACCGGTTTGCCGATCGAGGTGACGCGCCCGAGTTCAATTCGGTCGACGCGTCGCTGTGGTTCGCCGTTGCCGTGCGCGAGTTTGTGCGCAGCGCTGCCGCGTCGCCCGCAGACACGCAGACCCTGCGTGATGCCGTCGAGGCCATCCTCGGCGGCTACTCGCGTGGCACACGCTACGGCATTCGCGCCGACACCGACGGCCTGCTGGCCTGCGGCGAACCCGGCGTGCAGCTGACCTGGATGGACGCCAAGGTGGGCGACCGGGTCGTCACGCCGCGCATCGGCAAGCCGGTGGAGGTGCAGGCGCTGTGGCTCAATGCGCTGGATTTCGCGTCAAGCTGGCAGCCGCGCTGGCGCGACGTCCTTGCCACCGGTCTGGCATCGTTCGATGCGAAATTCTGGAACGCACAGCGGGGCTGCTTGTTCGACGTTGTCGATGCCGATCACGAACCGGGCCGTCATGATGCGGCGTTGCGGCCGAACCAGATCTTTGCCGTCGGCGGGCTGCCGTTGCCGTTGCTGCGCGGGGTGCGGGCACGGCAGGTGGTCGACGTGGTGCAGCAGCATTTGTGGACGCCCGCGGGCCTGCGCTCACTGGCGCCGGGTGAAGCTGGCTACGCGCCGCGCTACGAGGGTGACGTGCGGGCGCGCGATGCCAGCTACCACCAGGGGACGGTATGGCCCTGGCTGGCCGGCGCCTTCGTCGAAGCCTGGCTGCGCACGCATGGCGACGATGCGGCTGCGCGGCAAACGGCGCGCGAGCGCTTCCTGGCGCCGCTGCTGGCGCGGCTGCAGATCGCCGGGCTCGGGCACCTGAGCGAGATTGCCGACGGCGACGCCCCGCACACGGCACGCGGCTGCCCGTTCCAGGCCTGGTCGATGGCTGAACTGCTGCGCCTCGATCGGGTCGTACTGGCCACACCGAACAGACGCAAGGCGCGAACATGAGCAGCACGGCAGATTCGAAATCGGCAGCGGGTGCCGAACGGCAACGCATGAAGCACCCCGAGCGCGAGCGCTGGCAGCGCTGGGGGCCGTATCTTTCCGAGCGCCAGTGGGGCACCGTGCGCGAGGACTACAGCGCAGGCGGAACGGCCTGGGATTATTTCCCGCACGATCATGCACGCAGCCGCGCCTACCGCTGGGGCGAGGACGGCATCGCCGGTTTCAGCGATTCGACGCAGCAGATCTGCCTCTCGCTGGCGCTGTGGAACAAGCAGGACCCGATCCTGAAAGAGCGCCTGTTCGGCTTGAACAACGCCGAGGGCAACCACGGCGAAGACGTGAAGGAGCTGTACTACTACCTCGACGCCACGCCCAGCCATTCGTACCTGAAGATGCTCTACAAGTACCCGCAGGCGGCGTTCCCGTACGCGCAGCTGGTGGCCGAGAACGGCCGGCGCGGCAAGGACGAGTGTGAGTTCGAACTGCTGGATACCGGCACCTTCGACGAAGACCGCTACTTCGATGTCTTCGTCGAATACGCACAGGCTGCACCTGACGACATCCTGATGGTCATCACGGTGCACAACCGTGGGCCGCAGGCACACCCGATCGTGCTGCTGCCGCAGATCTTCTTCCGCAACACCTGGTCGTGGCGGCCAGGCAGCGTCAGGCCGCAGCTGTCGGCCACCGGCAACGGCGGCGTTCGCGTGGCGCACGCCAGGTTGGGTGAATGGCGGCTTGACATCGACGGCCCGGCATCCCTGCTGTTCTGCGACAACGAAACCAATCCGCGCCGCCACTTCGATCAGCCCGATGCATCTGGATATTTCAAGGATGCCTTCCACGATGTCCTGATTGGCGGCAATGCGGCCGCCGCGAACCCGGCACACACCGGCACCAAGGCCGGGCTGTGCCGCGAGCTGAGCGTGCCTCCCGGTGGCTCGCAGCAGGTTCGGCTGCGTCTGCACCCGCCTGGCGCGCGGAAGTCAGGTGCGCCATTCGCTGATTTCGACCGCGTGCTGTCGCAACGACGCAGCGAGGCCGACGCGTTCTACGCCGAACTGCAGAAGGGCATTGCCGACGCCGACGCCCGCGCGGTGCAGCGCCAGGCTCTGGCCGGCATGATCTGGAGCAAGCAGTTCTTCCACTTCGGAGTTCGGCGCTGGTTGCAGGGTGATCCTTCGCAGCCGGCACCACCGCCCGAGCGCCGCCGCGGTCGCAACCACGACTGGCAGCATCTCAACACGGCCGAGATCATGTCGATGCCCGACAAGTGGGAATACCCCTGGTTCGCTGCTTGGGACCTGGCCTTCCATTGCCTGCCATTCGCCCTGATCGACGCCGACTTCGCCAAGTCGCAGCTGCTGCTGCTGACGCGCGAGTGGTACATGCACCCGAACGGCCAGCTGCCGGCCTATGAATGGGCCTTCGGCGACGTGAACCCGCCGGTGCACGCCTGGGCGGCGCTGCGGGTGTTCCAGATCGACCGCAAGCAGCGCCGCTGCCAGAGCGGCGACCCCGGCGAACCCGGTGATCTGGCTTTCCTGGAGCGCGTCTTCCAGAAGCTGCTGCTCAACTTCACCTGGTGGGTGAACCGCAAGGACGAGCAGGGCCGCAACATCTTCCAGGGCGGCTTCCTCGGCCTGGACAACATCAGCTGCTTCGACCGCAGCAGCCCACTGCCCAATGGCGGCTTCATCAATCAGGTCGACGGCACCAGCTGGATGGGCATGTACTGCCTGAACCTGCTCGGCATCGCGATCGAACTGGCGCAGACGAACCCAGTCTACGAAGACATCGCGACCAAGTTCTTCGAGCATTTCCTGTCCATTGCCGCGGCCATCAATGGTGTCAGCGACGGACCGAGCGGCCTGTGGGACGAGGCCGACCAGTTCTACTACGACCACCTGTGCCTGCCTGACGGCCGCAACCTGCCGCTGAAGATCCACTCCTTCGTCGGCCTGATTCCGCTGTTCTCGGTGCAGGTGCTCGAACCCGACATGCTGGCCAGGCTGCCCGCATTTTCGGCGCGCATGGACTGGTATTTGTTGCACCGGCCCGAGCTGGCGGCGCTGATCTCGAACTGGAAGGCGCCAGGGCATGGCGATCGGCGGCTGCTGTCGTTGCTGCGCGGCCATCGCACCAAGGCGCTGCTGCGGCACGCGCTCGACGAATCACGCTTCCTGTCCGATCATGGCGTGCGCTCGCTGTCCAAGACGCTCGGCAGCGAGCCCTTTCATTTCGACTTCGATGACGCCTGCTACGACGTGGCCTATTGGCCGGCCGAGTCGCGCGGCGGCCTGTTCGGTGGCAATTCCAACTGGCGCGGGCCAGTCTGGATGCCGCTGAACTTCCTGCTCATCGAGTCCTTGCAGAAGTTTCACTACTTCTACGGTGACGATTTCAAGATCGAGTGCCCCACCGGCTCGGGCCGCGAGGCCACGCTGCGCGAGGTGGCCGACGAACTGGCGCAACGGCTCGCCGGTCTGTTCCTCAAGGGTGCCGACGGTCAGCGGCCGGTGTTGAAGATGCACCCCAAGCTGGCCACCGACCCGCACTTCCGTGACCATGTGCTGTTCCACGAATATTTTCATGGCGACACCGGCCGCGGTGTCGGTGCCTCGCACCAGACCGGCTGGAGCGGGGTCGTGGCCAAACTGCTGCAACCGCGCGAAGCCGGTGCGGACAACGTGTCCGAAACCGGCGCCGGCACCGGCACCGGCAGCGATACCGACACCGACACCGGCAACGCCTGATGAACGACGACAGGCGCTATGACGTGATCATCATCGGCAGCGGCGCGGGCGGCGGCACGCTGGCATGCAAGCTGGCGCCTTCGGGCAAGCGCATCCTGATCCTCGAGCGTGGCGACTACCTGCCGCGCGAGAAGGCCAACTGGTGCGCCACCCCGGTCTTCGTCGACAGCCGCTACGTCTCGCCAGACACCTGGTTCGACGCTGCCGGCCAGGCTTTCCAGCCCGGCGTGCACTACTTCGTGGGCGGCGCGGCCAAGATGTACGGTGCCGCCTTGTTCCGGCTGCGGCAGCAAGACTTTCAGGCCCACCGCACAGCTGACGGCAAGACACCCGACTGGCCGCTGGGCTACGACGACTTCGAGCCCTGGTACACCGGGGCCGAGCAGCTTTACCAGGTGCACGGCCAACGCGGCGACGATCCACCGACCCGCCGGCCAGTGCGCCGTATCCCTACCCTGCGGTGTCACACGAGCCGCGTGTGCAGGAGATCGCCGACGGCCTGAAACGCGCTGGCTGCCGGCCCACCTACGCACCGCGCGCCATCCTGCTCGACGAGGCCGACCCCGTGCACAGCCGCTGCATCCGCTGCGACACCTGCGACGGTTTTCCCTGCCTCGTGCACGCCAAGGCCGATGCCGAGGTCATCGCCGTGGCGCCGGCACTGCAGTACGCCAACGTCACGCTGCGCACCCGCGCGCAGGTGCAGCAGTTGCAAACCGACCCCGTCGGGCGCACGGTGACGCGTGGTGTCTTCGTCGATCACGACGGTGAGCGTGAGACCTACGCCGCCGACATCGTGGTCGTCGCCTGCGGCGCGGCCAACTCGGCACGGCTGCTGCTGATGTCGGCCAGCGACCAACACCCACGCGGCCTGGCCAACGGCTCCGACCAGGTCGGCCGCAAATACATGTCTCACAACGCGATGGCGCTGGTGGCGACCCTTCGCGACAGTGTCTGCCGGCACTTCCCGGCGGTGCCTTGCGTCACGAATCGGGGCCCTCGTTCGCGCGGATACCGTGATGCCCGGATCGGTTCGCACGGCAACCTTTTGCGCACCGGGCGCCACCATGGCCTGCTCGCCATTCAAGCTGCGCCACGGGGGCGCGGGCCGATTCATGCTCACGCTCGAAACCCGCCAACCGCGTCCCGACACACCGACGCAGACGCCGTCCGCTGCGGTGCGCCAATCGCCGCAGAACCAGCGCTTCCTCTCGTCGCTGGGCCGCTCGGCGCCCGAGGCAGCAAGCACCGACCGGTTGACCGACCAGGACTACCGGACCGTCATGCGCTGGGTCCCGCTGGTCGATCCAGGCATCGCGTTGACCCTGGTCGCTTGCACCCTGATGGTCTTGTCCGACCTGTGAGTTGCAGGCCTGGCTTGCAGGCAGGCTGTCTGTCTGGAACCGAAGAACAGGAAGGCCGGCAGCCCCAGATAGGGAAATGCCGCGATGCAGATGACCCAGGCCAGCGCCGCTGCGGGGTGCCTGCGTTGGTGGTCGATGCGGGTCAGCAACACATAGATCAGCAGCCCGCCGCAGACGAAGGCGGCATGCTCAAGTGCCGATGACGCAGGCGAAACAGAAGAAGTCGGCGTAGTCGGGGTCTGCCGTGCCCGGAAACTGCAGCGGGTCGGCGCGGTGGTGATGTCGTTCGGCGTAAAAGCCGTGTGCATAGTGCAGGGTGAACATCGTCTGCGTGAACGCCCACGCGCTGAGTACGGTGAACGCAGCCAGCCCGATGTGCAGCGACTTCTGCACGCCATGAAAATCCTTCACCGACGACAGCTGCGTGCCCACCGCAGCCAGCACCGCCACCAGCACAAGCATGAGCATGAGCATGAGCATGAGCTTGCGGCCCTCGTCTTGTTCGAGCGCGCGCTGACGCATGCGCTCGATGCCGGCGTCGCGCACCATCTGCCAGGCCAGCGTGAGGTAGAGCAAAGCGCCCGCGTTCCAGCCGAGCAGCCCGCGCGAAGGGCCATCGGGCACCCATGCCGCGGGCATCAACAGCGTCAGCGCCACACCCACGGCGTTGCAGATCAGCAGGCGCGGGCGAGAACGCAGGATGCGCAGCCAGCGCGGGAGTCGGGTGTGGGCGGTTGGCGGCACGGCTCAGCTCGGGGCGCCGGCAAGGGGCCCAGCCCGGACGTGGTACCTGTCGAGGGTTGACTGTCGAAAGTTGGGACCGGCGCCGCGCGCTGCGCGCCAGTGACCAACGGCACCGCGGCGCGCTGCAGGTCAGGCAAAGTGGCGAAGCCAAATCTGCATGAGAGAGCTGGCGCCCGGCTGCGGTCAGGCGCCCATGCGGCCAAGTGAGTGCACACCGGCGCGCTGCAGCGTGCGCTCGGCCTGCAGCACCACCGGGCGGTCGATCATGCGGCCGTCCAGCCGCGCCGCGCCGGGCGACGCGGCCTCGGCGGCCAGCACGCGGTGTGCCCACGCGACGGCCTCGGCGCTCGGCGCCAGCGCTGCATGGACGGGCTCGATCTGGCGCGGATGGATGCACAGCTTGGCGCCGAAACCATGGCGGCGCTCCCAGGCCAGGTCGGCGGCCAGGCGGGCGGTGTCGTCGATCTGCGGCGTGACGCCGGCCACCGGCGTCGGCAACCCGGCCAGGCGTGACGCGATGCCCAGACAGCCGGCGCCGTGACTCAGGGCATCGAACTGCTCGCTGATGTCGAGCTCGAGATCGAGCGCGAAGTCCAGCGTGCCGAACACCAGGCGCGTCACACCGGCGCAGGCAGCCAGGGTCTGCGCGTTGGCGATGCCACGCGCCGTCTCGACCAGGGCCAGCACCGACACTGCGGGCACGACAGCGCGCACGGCGGCCAGTTGCTGCGGTGTCTCGGTCTTGGGCAGCATCAGCTGGCCGATGCCGACCTCGGCGCACAAGCGCAGGTCGTCGGCAAAGTGCGCCGACGCGGCATCGTTGATGCGCAGCACCACACGCTGGCGTTCGGCCACCGTCGGCAGCCAGCCGGCGATGGCGTGGCGCGCCGCCGACTTGGCGTCGGCGCTGACCGCGTCTTCCAGGTCCAGCACCACCGCGTCGGCGCCGCTGAGCAGGGCCTTGCCGAAACGCTCGGGGCGGTTGCCGGGCACGAACAGGTAGGTGCGCGGCGCGTTCATGGGCGCAGCGTGGCCACGGCGTCCATCGTCAGCCAGCCTTCGTGGTCCTGCGCCCACAGCGCCACCGTGCGGCCGTCGGCTGCGGGCTGGCCGTTCACGCGCAATGGCGGCCCGTCGAAGGTCGGGCGCACGGCCTTGAAGCGGAAGGTGGCCAGATCGGCAGCCGGCGCCTGCCGCCGCAGCAGGTCGAGCAGCAAGGTGGCGATCAGCGGGCCGTGCACGACCAGGCCCGGATAGCCTTCGATCGCGGTGACATAACGTCGATCATAGTGGATGCGATGACCGTTGAAAGTGAGCGCGCTGTAGCGAAACAGCAGCACCTCGTCGGGCAGCACCTCACGTTGCCAGGCGGCGCCGGAGCTTGCCTTCTGCGGCGGGGCGTCCACGTCACCGGGCTGGCGTGCCGCGCGGTAGACGATGTCGTGCCACTCGACCAGCGCGGGGTCGACGGCATCGTTGCAGAACAGCTCGTGCCGCACCTTGACGAACACCAGCGCGCCGCTGCGCCCGTCCTTGCGGCTGACGTCGGCGATGGTCGAGCGGCGCTCGACGCGGTCACCGACGCGGATCGGCGTGTGAAATTCGAACTGGCTGCCGGCCCACATGCGCCGCGGCAGCGGCACCGGCGGCAAGAACCCGCCGCGCCGGGGGTGGCCGTCGGCACCGATCTCGCTTTGCCGGTGCAAGGGCAGGAAGTAGAGCCAGTGCCACAGCGGCGGCAACACGCTGCCCACCGAAACGGCGGCCGGCGGGTGGTCGAGGGTGGCGTTCAGCGCCTGTACCGGTGGGACGCTGATGACGTCGGTCAGGGTTTCGCTGCGGCCGATCCAGGCGGCCAGGTCGGGGTCTGTGGTCATCGATGGGGGCTCGTTGGGGTTTGACTCCAACCCACTGTGTACCACCGTCTTGCGGCCCGTCATGCCCGGCCCCCTCACAGCGCGGCCACAGATTGCAGCCGCGGCGCCGTCCTGGCCGATCTGCAGCGCCTGTCGCCGGCTCGGGGAAATTGTCGCGGCGCCGCCCGGCCGTACGGCTGTCCTTATAGTTCTGGGCCTTCTGAAAGTGAGTTTCATGTCAGTCAGGACACGTCAATCGATCGCTGCCGCCACGCGCTGTGCGTGGGGTCTGACCGCGCTGAGTCTGGTCCTGGCCGGCCTGGTCGCCTGCGGACCGGCGCCTGCGCCGGCCACGGCAGCGGCGCCGCCACCGGCCGAGGTGGGCGTGGTCACCGTGGTGCCGGCGTCGGTCGGCCTGGTGGTCGACCTGCCCGGGCGTACCGAAGCCTCGCGCGTGGCGCAGGTGCGTGCGCGCACCGCGGGCATCGTGCAGCGCCAGCTGTTTCGCGAAGGCAGCGACGTGCGTGCCGGCCAGCCGCTGTTCCAGATCGACGACGCACCGTACCGCGCCACGCTTTCCAGTGCGCAGGCGGCGCTGGCACGGGCCGAGGCCAACCTGATGCAGGCACGTGCGCAGGCCGATCGCTACAAGCCGCTGGTCGAGGCCCGCGCCGTCAGCCAGCAGGACTACGTTGCCGCACAGGCCGCGCAGAAGCAGGCCGAAGCCGACGTCGCGGCGGGCAAGGCCGCCGTGCAGACGGCACAGATCAACGTCGGCTATGCGGCCGTGGCCGCACCGATCAGCGGCCGCATCGGGCGCGCGCTGGTCACCGAAGGCGCGCTGGTCGGCCAGGGCGAGGCCACCCCGTTGGCGCTGGTGCAGCAGATCAATCCGCTGTACGTCAACTTCACCCAGCCTGCGGCCGAGGTGCTGCGCCTGCGCGCGGCGATCCGCAACGGCCAGCTCAAGCGCGCCGGTAACGGCGACGCTGCCGCGGTGAAAGTGGTGCTGGAAGACGGCAGCGTCTATCCGCTGCCCGGGCGGCTGCTGTTCTCCGACCTGTCGGTCGACCCTGGCACCGGCCAGATCACGCTGCGCGCCGAGGTGCCCAATCCCAAGGGCGAACTGCTGCCGGGCCTGTACGTGCGTGTGCAGATCGAGCAGGCGCAGGCGCAAGGCGCGTTCGTGCTGCCGCAGCAGGCGGTGGCACCGTCGGCTCAGGGTTACACGGTGCAGGTGGTGGCGGCCGACGGCAAGGTCAGTGCACGGCCGGTCAAGCTGGGCACGGCCCAGGGCGGGCAGTGGGTGGTACTGGACGGGTTGAAAGCGGGTGAGCAGGTGGTGGTCGATGGTTTCCAGAAGATCCGCCCCAACGTTCCGGTCAAGCCGGTGGCGTGGACGGCCCCGGCGGCCCCTGCGGCCACGGCGGCCGCGGTGGCGGCATCGGTACCCGCTTCTGCCACCGCCGGTGCAGCGTCCACCGCGGCCTCGCGCTGAGGGCCGACGATGGCGCAATTCTTCATCGACCGGCCCATCTTCGCGTGGGTGATCGCACTCTTCATCATGGTGGCCGGTGGCGTTGCCGTCACCCAGCTGCCGGTGGCGCAGTTTCCGTCGGTCGCACCACCGTCGATCGTGCTCAACGCGTTCTATCCGGGCGCGTCGGCGCAGACGCTGGAAGACAGCGTGATCAGCGTGATCGAACGCGAGATGAACGGCTCGCCCGGGCTGATCTACAGCGAATCGGTGGCTCAGGCCGATGGCAGCGGCTCGATCACGCTCAGCTTCGAGCCCGGCACCAATGCCGACCTGGCGCAGGTCGACGTGCAGAACCGTCTGAGCCGGGCCTCGCCGCGGCTGCCGCAGTCGGTGGTGCAGCAGGGCGTGCGGGTCGACAAGGCGCGCAGCAACTTCCTGCTGTTCACCATCCTGACCTCGGAAGACGGCGCGCTCGACCCGGTGGCGCTGGGCGACTTTGCGTCGCGCAACGTGCTGCCCGAGATCCAGCGTGTGCCCGGCGTCGGCCAGGCGCAGCTGTTCGGCACCGAACGTGCGATGCGCATCTGGATCGACCCCGCCAAGCTGGTCGGTCTGCGCCTGTCCACCACCGACGTCACGGCCGCCATCGCGGCGCAGAACGCGCAGGTGGCTTCGGGCACGATCGGTGACCTGCCCAACGTCGACGGCCAGGGCTTGTTCGCCACCGTGGTGGTGCGCGGCCAGCTCAACTCGGTGGCGCAGTTCGGCAACATCGTGCTGCGCGCCAACACCGATGGTTCGAGCGTGCGGCTGAAGGACGTGGCGCGCATCGAGCTGGGCGCCCAGGCCTATGCCACGCAGGCGCGGCTCAACGGCCGCCCGTCCACCGGCATCGGCGTGCAGTTGTCGCCCACCGGCAATGCGCTGGCCACGGCCAAGGCCATCCGGCTGCGGCTGGATCAGCTGAGCCCGTACTTTCCACCCGGCGTGAAGGCGGTGATCCCGTACGACAGCTCCAAGTTCGTCGGCATCTCGATCCGCCAGGTGGCGACCACGCTGCTGGAGGCGGTGGCGCTGGTGTTCCTGGTGATGTTCCTGTTCCTGCAGGATTTTCGCTACACCATCATCCCCACGCTGGTGGTGCCGGTGGCGCTGCTGGGCACTTTCGCCACGTTGCTGGCCCTGGGCTTCTCGATCAACGTGCTGACCATGTTCGGCATGGTGCTGGTGATCGGCATCGTGGTCGACGACGCCATCGTGGTGGTGGAGAACGTCGAACGCATCATGAGCGAGGAAGGCCTGGCGCCGCTGCAGGCCACGCGCAAGGCAATGCAGCAGATCTCGGGCGCGATCATCGGCGTCACCGTGGTGCTGGTGTCGGTGTTCGTGCCGCTGGCCTTCTTTGCCGGCGCGGTGGGCAACATCTACCGGCAGTTCGCGGCCGTGATGGTGAGCTCGATCCTGTTCTCGGCCTTCATGGCGCTGTCGTTCACGCCTGCCCTGTGCGCCACCCTGCTGCGCCCGGTCGAAGCCGGCCATCACCATGCCAAGCGCGGCTTCTTCGGCTGGTTCAACCGCGGCTTCACGCGCACGACCAAGGGTTACGAAAGCGTCGTCGCGCGCATCTTGCGGCGCGCCGCGCGCTCGCTGGTGGTCTATGCCGCGGTGATCGCGGCGCTGGCGGTGTTGTGGAACCGGCTGCCCACGTCCTTCCTGCCCAACGAGGACCAGGGCAACATCCTGGTCAACGTGCAGCTGCCGCCCGGCGCCACGCAGGGCCGCACGCTCGAGGTGATGAAGCAGGTCGAGGCCTGGATGCTCAAGCAGCCCGAGGTCGAGAACCTGGTCAGCGTGCTGGGCTTCAGCTTCTCGGGCAGCGGGCAGAACGCCGCGCTGGCCTTCGTCACGCTGAAGGACTGGGACACCCGGCCCGAGGCCTCGCAGTCGGCGCAGGCGCTGGCGGCGCGGGCCTTCGAGGGCCTGGCCGGCATCCGCGATGCCTTCATCTTTGCACTCAGCCCGCCGCCGATCCCCGAGCTGGGCCGTGCCAACGGATTTGCCTTGCGCCTGCAGGACCGTGGTGGCAACGGCCGTGCCGCGCTGCTGGCGGCACGCAACCAGCTGCTCGGCGACGCTGCGCAAAGCCCCTTGCTGCGCGGGGTGCGCGCCGACGGGCTGGAAGACGCGCCGCAGCTGCAGCTCGACATCGACCGCGACAAGGCCAGCGCCCTGGGCGTGCCGTTCAACGCGATCAATGCGGCGCTGTCCACCGCGCTGGGTTCGTCGTACGTCAACGACTTCCCCAATGCCGGCCGGCTGCAGCGTGTGGTGGTGCAGGCCGATGCACCGGCGCGCATGCAACCCGAGGACCTGCTGCGCATCAACACGGTCAACGCATCAGGTCAGCCGGTGCCGCTGGCCGCGTTTGCGTCCACGCGCTGGGCCGTCGGTCCGATCCAGACGGTGCGCTACAACGGCTACCCGACGATGCGCATTGCCGGTGAACCGGCGCCCGGCCAGAGCACCGGGGCCGCGATGCTGGAGATGGAGCGCCTGGCGGCGAAGCTGCCCCCCGGCTTTGCCTTCGAATGGACCGGCCAGTCGCGCGAAGAGCGGCTGTCGGGCTCGACCGCCTTCATCCTGTTCGGCTTTTCGCTGCTGTCGGTCTTCCTGTGTCTGGCGGCCTTGTACGAAAGCTGGTCGATCCCGCTGTCGGTGATCCTGATCGTGCCGCTGGGCGTGGTGGGCGTGCTGGCCGGGGTCAGTCTGCGCGGTCTGGAAAACGACGTCTACTTCAAGGTCGGCCTGATCACCATCATCGGCTTGTCGGCGAAGAACGCGGTGCTGATCATCGAGTTCGCCAAGGACCTGCACGCGCAGGGCCGCAGCGTGGTCGACGCGGTGCTGCAGGCGGCGCACCTGCGCTTCCGGCCGATCGTGATGACCTCGATGGCCTTCATCCTGGGCGTGATGCCGCTGGTGCTGGCCAGTGGCGCAGGCTCGGCCAGCCAGCGTGCCATCGGCACGGGGGTGCTCAGCGGCATGCTCAGTGCCACCACGCTGGCGGTGTTCTTCGTGCCGGTGTTCTTCGTGCTGGTGCGGCGCGTCTTCAAGGGCAGCGAACGACAGCGCCGCAAGTATGCGCACGCGGCCGATGCCGAACCCGCCGCGCCGAAGGAGCCGCAATGACGGCGGGCCGTGGCGCGGCTGCGGCTGTCTCGACTTTGCTGGCCCTGCTGCTGGCGGCGTGCTCGTCGATGGCGCCGCCGTATGAACGGCCAGCGGCGCCGGTGGCTGCGGTCTTTCCGGGCGCGGGTGCCGGCACCAGCACGAACGCCAGCACGAACGCCAGCACGGCCACGCCGGCCGACCAGCTGGACTGGCAGCGGTTCTTCAACGACCCACGCCTGAAGCGCCTGATTGAACTGGCGTTGCGCAACAACCGCGACCTGCGCATCGCGGTGCTCAACATCGAGCAGGCGCGGGCCACTGCGCAAGCGCGTGACGCCGACCGTTGGCCCACGGTCAACGCTGGCCTGGCCGCGTCGCGCCAGCCCATCGCCAGCGGGGGCAGCAGCAGCCTGTACACCGCCGGTGTGCAAGTCACGGCGTACGAGCTCGACCTGTTCCAGCGCCTGCGCACGCTGAGCGACGTCGCCGCAGCACAGGTGCTGGCCAGCCTGGAAGCGCGCAAGGCGGTGCAGATCAGCCTGGTGGCCGCGGTGGCCACCGCCCATCTGTCGCTGACCGCCGATGACGAGCAATTGCGCGTCACACAGCAGGCGCTGGTCACGCGGCAGGACTCGCTGAAGCTGGTCCAGCTGCGCGTGGACAACGGTGCCAGTTCCGACGTCGACCTGCGCCAGGCCGAATCGCTGTTCGAATCGGCCCGCGTGGCGCTGGCCCAGGCCACGCGCCAGCGTGCGCTGGACGAGAACGCGCTGGTGCTGCTGCTGGGCCAAGCGCTGCCGCTCGAGCTGCCGCCGGCGTTGCCGATTGCGCAGGCCGCTGGTCTGCCCGAGCTGCCGGTCGGCCTGCCTTCGGAGCTGCTGACGCGCCGGCCCGATGTGCGCCAGGCCGAGCAGCAGCTGATCGCCGCCAACGCCAACATCGGTGCGGCGCGGGCGGCGTTTTTTCCGCGCATCACCCTGACCGGCAGCCTGGGCCAGGCCAGCAGTGATCTGGCCGGCCTGTTCAAGACCGGGCACTTCGCCTGGAGCCTGGCGTCGCAGTTGCTGGCGCCGATCTTCGATGCCGGGCGCAACCAGGCCAATCTGCAGCTGGCCACCGTCAGCCGCGACATTGCGCTGGCGCAGTACGAGCGTGCGATCCAGAGCGCGTTCCGCGAAGTGGCCGATGCGCTGGCCGGTCGCGCCACCTTGGGCGAGCAGCTGGCCGCACAGCAGCGCCTGGTTCGGGCCGAGAACGGGCGCAACGACCTGGCCGACCTGCGCTACCGCAACGGGGCAGCCAGTTACCTGGAAGTGCTGGACGCGCAACGCTCGCTGCTGGCCGCGCAGCAAGGCCTGGTTCAGGTACAGACGCTGGTGGCGCAGAACCTGACCGGCCTGTACCGGGTGCTGGGCGGTGGCTGGTCGGCAGCGGATGGAGGTTGAGACCGGGGTTCTGGGCCCCGGCCGGGGCGACGCGAATCATGGCGGGCGCGTTGCGCACAATCGCTGTATGCAGGCGTTGCTGGTCATTCTTCTGCTGCTCGGCCCAACGCTGGCCGGTGCGGCGCCGTGGTTCGACGGTGCGCGTCCGAGCGCGCAGGCACGCGAGGCCGTGGCCCTGCTTGCCGATGCCGCCAGCCATGGCCTGGACCCGCGCGTCTATGGGGCCGATGCCCTGGCGCGCGAACTCGATGACGGCAGCGCAGCAGACGCGCTCGGCCCACGCCTGGACGCCGCGCTGCAGCGTTACCTGAACGACCTGCACTTCGGCCGCATTGACCCACGCACGATCCACCACGGCTTTCGCCCGCTGCGCCGCGTGCCCTTCGACGCCGCCGCCGAAGTACAGCGCGCGCTGGCCACCGGCCGCATGGCCGACGCGGTGCAGGCTGCGGTGCCACCGCTGCCCACCTACGGCCAGTTGCGCGAGGCCCTGCTGCGCTACCGGGTGCTGGCCACCCACCCTGCCTGGGCGTCGCCACTGCCGCCGCTGCCATCGCTGCCGTCAAGGCCCGCGAAGGGCAAGACCGATGCAGACGCAGCCTGGGCCGGCGATGCGCTGCTGCACGAACGCCTGACGGCCCTGGGCGACGCTGCCGAAGGCACGCCGCCCGACGCCGCACTGCGCAGCTTTCAGCGCCGCCACGGCCTGGACGACGATGGGGTGCTCGGCCGCGCCACCTGGGCCGCGCTGCAGGTGACCCCGGCGCAGCGGGTGCGGCAGATCGAACTGACGCTCGAGCGATTGCGCTGGACGCCGCTGCTGCAAGGGCCGCGCATGATCGTCATCAACGTGCCCGAATATGTGCTGCGTGCTTATGCCGTGGAGGATGGCCGCATCCGCGTGCAGCAGACGATGAAGGTGGTGGTGGGCAGGGCGGCCGTCACGCGCACGCCGCTGATCGACGAGGACCTGCGCGCCATCGAGTTCAGCCCCTACTGGAACGTGCCACCGTCGATCGCGCGCGGTGAACTGGTGCCACGCCTGCGCCGAGACCCGGCGCACTGGTCGAAAGAGGGCTACGAATTCGTCGGCCCCGGCGGCCGGGTGGAAACGGCGTTGTCGACGGCGCGGCTGGATCTGGTGCCCGGCGGCGGCTGGCGCATCCGCCAGCGCCCGGGGCCGCGCAATGCGCTGGGCGACATCAAGTTCGTGTTTCCCAATGCCGACAACATCTATCTGCACCACACGCCGGCGGTGCAGCTCTTCGAGCGCGCGCGGCGCGACTTCAGCCACGGCTGCATTCGCATCGAGCAGCCCGAGGCGCTGGCGGTCTGGGTGCTGCAAGGGCAGCCCGGCTGGGACCTCGGCCGCATCCGCGCGGCGATGACGGCCGGCACGTCGAGCACCTTGAAGCTCGACACGCCGATACCCGTGCTGATCGCCTACGCAACGAGTCTGGTCAAGAATGGCCGGATCCATTTCTACGATGATGTCTATGGGCTTGACCGGCAACTGGACGCCGCCTTGCGCCAGACCGCCACCCGACGATGAAACAACTCGACCGCCGCTCCTTCCTGCACCACGGCCTGCGCGCCGCCGCCGTCGCCGTGCCGGTGCTGAGCCTGCCCGGTCGCGCCCTGGCCGCGGCGCCGCGTGCGCTGGCCATGGTGCATACGCACACGCGCGAGACGATCGACATCGTCTATGCGGCAGGCACCGACTACCGGCCCGACGCCTTGCAGGTGCTGAACCACTTCCTGCGCGACCACTACAGCGGCGCGGTCGCACCCATCGACCCGAACCTGCACGACCTGCTGCATGCACTGCATGTCACGCTGGACGCGCGCCAGCCCTTCCAGGTGATCTCGGGCTACCGCTCACCGAACACCAACGCCCATCTGAAGGCCACGCGCGGCGGCGGCGTGGCCACGCGCAGCCTGCACATGGACGGCCAGGCGATCGACATCCGGCTGCCCGGCGTGAAACTGGCCGACCTGCGCGACGCGGCGCTGTTGCTCAAGCGCGGTGGCGTTGGCTACTACGCGGACTCGCAGTTCGTGCATGTCGACATCGGGCGCGTGCGGCGCTGGTGACGGCGACTGGCGCGCGTCGACCTACCCTGTCAAGCCATCGGTGATGCAAGCCCTGCACAGCCCCGCCGCCGAGCGCAACCGCGGCCCCATCCTGGCTGAGCTGCAGCGCCTGCTGCCGGCGCAGGGCCTGGCGCTGGAGATCGCCAGCGGCACGGGCCAGCACGCTGCGCACTTCGCCGCCGCGCTGCCGCAGTGGCGATGGTTGCCGAGTGATGTCGACCCGCAGGCGCTGGCCTCGATCAGCGCCCGCTGCCAGGGCCTGGCCAACGTGCTGCCGCCGCTGCTGCTGGACATCCTGCGCACGCCCTGGGCCGGCGTACCGGCGCCGCTGGACCTGGTGTTCAGCGCCAACCTGCTGCACATCGCGCCCTGGGCCGCCTGCGCGGCGCTGATGCAGGGTGCGGCGCGCCACCTGGGTGCGACGGGTCTGCTGATCACCTACGGCCCCTATGTGCTGGACGACGAACCCACGGCGCCCGGCAACCTGGCCTTCGACGCCGACCTGCGTGCGCGCAATGCCGAATGGGGCCTGCGCCGGCTGGCTGATGTTGCCGACCAGGCGCGGGCCGCCGGCCTGCACTTGCGCGAACAGGTGTTGATGCCGGCCAACAACCGGCTGCTGGTGTGGGCCCGGCGTGCCGGTTCAGCAGGTGCGTGATCAGCAGATGCGCGGCAGCTGGTCGCCCTGCAGCAGGTCGACGACTCGCTCGCCACCGAAGGCCGAACGCAGCGTGACCAGCCCGGGCTGACCGTCGGCCAGCACCTCGCCCACCACCGCAGCGGCGCGGCCCAGCGGGTGGGCGCGCATCGCGGCCAGCACCGCGTCGCAATGCTCGGGCGCCACGATCGCGGCCAGCTTGCCTTCGTTGGCCAGGTACAGCATGTCCAGCCCCAGGATCTCGCAGGCTCCGCGCACCGCGTCGCTGTGCGGTAGCGCGGCCTCTTCCAGGCGGATCTGCAGTCGGCCCTCGCGTGCGAATTCGTTGACCACGGTGGCCAGCCCGCCGCGTGTGCAGTCGCGCAGCCAGCGCAGCCTGGCGTCGCCGGGCACGGCCGCGAACATGGCGTCGACCAGGCCACCCAGCGGCGCGCAGTCGCTGCGCACCGGGATCTGCAGCGCCAGATCGTTGCGCGCTGCCAGCACCGCGATGCCGTGTTCGCCCAGGCAGCCGTTGATCAGCAGGCGGTCACCGGCGCGCACCGCCTGCGGGCCCGTGCAACGCCCGGCCGGGATGGTGCCGATGCCCGCGGTGTTGATGAACAGGCCGTCGGCGGCGCCGCGTTCGACGACCTTGGTGTCGCCGGTGACGATGGCCACCCCGGCTTCGCGCGCGCAGCGCGCCATGCTGGCCAGCACCTGCAACAGGGTCTCGATGGCCAGGCCTTCTTCCAGGATCAGCCCGCAGCTCAGCCAGCGTGGCGTGGCGCCGCCCACGGCCAGGTCGTTGACGGTGCCGCAGACCGCCAGCGTGCCGATGTCGCCGCCGGCAAAGACCAGCGGCGACACGACGTAGCTGTCGGTCGTGAAGGCCAGCTGCGCGCCGGGCGGGATCAAGCCATACGGCAGGCGCGCCTGGTCTTCCAGCGGCGCCAGCCATTCGTTGTCGAAGGCCGGCGCGATCACTTCGCGGATCAGCTCGTGCATCGCGCGGCCGCCGGCGCCATGCGCCATGGCGATGCGCTGACCCTGCCAGCGGCTGCTCATGACAGCGCCGCCGGTTCCCGGCGCGCAAACTGGTAGTAGGCGGCGCAGGCGCCTTCGCTGCTGACCATCAGCGCGCCCAGCGGCGTCTGCGGCGTGCAGGCGTTGCCGAAGACGCGGCACTGGCGCGGCTTGATGGCACCGGTCAACACCTCGGCGCATTGGCAGCCCGGTGGGTCGGCCACGCGCGCAGCGGACAGCGCGAACAGGCGTTCGGCGTCGAAGCGTGCATAGGCTTCGCACATGCGAACGCCGGAATGTTCGATCGACCCCAGGCCACGCCATTCGAAGCGATCGCGCAGCTCGAACACGCGCGCGATCGCGGCCTGCGCCACGGCGTTGCCGCGTGCGTCGACCAGGCGCGCGTACTGGTTCTCGATCTCGGCGCGGCCCTGTTCGATCTGGCGCAGCACCATCAGCAGGCTTTGCAGCAGGTCGGTCGGCTCGAAGCCCGACACCACCAGCGGCCGCCGGTAGTGCTGCGCGATGAACTCGAACGGCGCCGTGCCGATGATCATCGCCACATGGCCGGGGCCGATGAAACCGGCGATGCCCATCTGCGGCGCGTCGAGAATGGCCCTGAGCGTCGGCACGATGGTGATGTGGTTGCAGAACAGCGAGAAGTTGCCGATGCCTCGCCGCTCGGCTTCGAGCACCGTCAGCGCGGTGGACGGCATCGTGGTCTCGAAACCCAGCGCGAAGAACACCACGTGGCGATCGGGATTCGCCGCGGCCAGCGCCAGCGCGTCCAGCGGCGAGTACACCATGCGCACGTCGGCGCCTTCGGCGCGCGCCTGCAGCAGCGATGCCTTGGACCCTGGCACGCGCATGGCGTCACCAAAGGTCGTGAAGATCACGCCGGGCTGCTGCGCGATGGCGATGGCGTCGTCCACGCGCCCCATCGGCAGCACGCACACGGGGCAACCGGGGCCGTGCACGAATTCAATCGCCGGCGGGATCAGGTCTTTCAGCGCATAGCGAAAGATCGCATGCGTGTGGCCGCCGCAGACCTCCATGATCTGTATCGGCCGGTCTGCGCTTGCGCCCAGCCGCACGCTGGCGGCGTCGATCTCGCGCAGCAGCGCTTTTGCGGCCAGCGGGTCGCGGAACTCGTCGACGTACTTCATGCCGTCACCGAGGCTTTGTAGGCCTCGAACTCGGCCTGCGCATCGCCCAGCTGCTGCAACAGCTGCAGCGTCAGCCGGGCTTCGTCTTCGTCGATGCGGTTCAGCGCAAAGCCCACATGCACCAGCACCCAGGCACCGACGCAGTCGTCCGGCGTCTGGCCGTCATCGAGGATGCAGGCGATGTTGACCTCGCGCCGCACGCCGAGCACGTCGACCAGCGCCAGCAGCGCCTCGGGCTGGGTGATGGCGACGATCTGTCCGGGTATGCCCAGGCACATGCTGATTTCCTTCGGGGTTGAACTTCAGTCTCGGCTCGCCAGTGCCACCAGTGCCTGGCCCCAGGCCAGGCCACCGTCGCTCGCCGGAACCTGCTGCGGCAGCAGCGCCCGCAGGCCGGCGTCGGCCAGACCCTGCAGCACCAGTTCGGCAAGTATGCGGTTCTGGAACACACCGCCGCCCAGCGCCACCGTCGTCAGCCCGTGCCGCCGCGCCAGTGGTACGGCCGTGCGCACTACCGCGGCAGCCAGGCCGCGGTGAAAGCGCGTTGCGATGTGTGCTGCCGGCGTCTGCCGGGCCAGGTCATCGAGCAGCGCCTGCCACATCGGCAGCGGGTCGATCTGCGGCAGGCCGCGGGCCGGCGTCACGATCGAGAAAGGGTAGGGCGGCAGCGCGTCATCGGCAAGGGCCTCGTCGTCGACCAGCGCTTCGAGCCGCATCGCCGCTTCGCCTTCGTAGGCCACGTGATCGCGGCAGACGCCGATCGCCGCCGCCACGGCGTCGAACCAGCGGCCGCAACTGCTGGTCGGCGGGGCCAGCTTGGCGTGGTCGAACAGGCCATCGAGCAAGGCGCGCGGCTTGGCGGCAAGAAAGCGCACCAGTTCCAGGTCACCGTGTTCGGCAAGCAGCCGCGTCCATCCCAGGCCGCGCACCAAATGGGCATAGGTGTTGCGCCAGGGCTGCAGCGCGGCGCGGTCGCTGCCGAGCAGCGGCTGCTGTTGCAGGTGGCCCAGGCGCGTGCACTGGCGATAGTCGACGCGCAGAAATTCTCCGCCCCACAGTTCGGGCCGGCCGTCATCGCCGTGCCCCAGGCCGAGGCCGTCGAGCGCGATGCCGAGCACCGGGCCGGCGTGCAGCGGCCAACCCCATTCACCCAGGCAGGCCGCGATGTGCGCATGATGGTGGTCGACCTCGACCACGCGTGTGCCGAAGCGATCATGTGCCGCCTGCGTCGAGGCATAGCCCGGATGGGCATCGCAGGCCACGATCTCGGGGTCGAAATCGTAGAAGCGCAGGTGGTCGGCCAGTGCACGCTGCTGGTCGGCGCGGCAGGCCGCGTCGTGCAGGCCACCCAGGTGATGCGACAGCAGCCCGGCGCCGTCGCGCAAGAGCACGAAGCTGTTCTTCAGGTCGCCGCCCAGCGCCAGCACGCGGGTGTCGGGGTCGAAGCCCGGCGGCAGCGGCAGCGGCGCCGGCGCCAGGCCGCGTGCGCGGCGCAGCACACGAAAGGTGCCTGCGATGACGCGCCCGACCGAATCGTCGAGGCGGCGTTCGATCTCGCGGTCGTGGTCGAGCACCCAGGTCACGGCCGTGCCCAGGCTCGCTGCGGCGCCGGGCAGCGTGATGGCCTGCGGTTCGTCGCTGAGGTTGCCGCTGGTCAGCACGATGGCCGTGCGGCGGCTGCCCATCAGCAGGTGGTGCAGCGGCGTGGCCGGCAGCATCAGGCCCAGCGTCGACAGCCCTGGCGCGATGCCCTCGGCAAGGTGCACCGCAGACGCTGGGCAGCGTGGCAGCAGCACGATGGGTGCGGCAGCGCTGCCCAGCGCCGCGGCGGCCAGGTCGTCGACCCGGCACACGCTGCGCGCCATGTCCAGGTCGCGCACCAACAGGGCCAGCGGTTTGGCCTCGCGGCGCTTGAGTGCCCGCAAGCGTGCAACGGCGGCGTCGTTGCCGGCATCGCAGGCGATCTGGTAGCCGCCGATGCCCTTCACCAGCAGCAGCTCACCGCGATCGATCAAGGTGGCAGCGGCATCGATGTCGTCGATCGATGTCAGCGCGGCCAGGTCCCCGGTCTCGCCGTCGAGCCGGCGCAGCGTGGCCTTCGGTCCGCAGGTCGGGCAGGCCATGGCCTGCGCATGAAAGCGGCGGTCGTCGGGGTCGGTGTATTCGCGCAGGCAGTCGGCACACAGCGCAAACGCGGCCATCGTCGTATTGGCGCGGTCGTAGGGCGACTGCCTGAACACCGACAGGCGCGGTCCGCAGTCGGTGCAGGCCGTGAACGGATATCGATGGCGGCGCGATGCGCGGTTCAGCGTCTCAGCCAGACAGGCTGCACAGGTGGCGCGGTCGGGCGCGACGCCCAGGCCGGGTTGTTCGGCGCTGCTGGCGCGAATGTGGAAGCCGGACGCTCGATCGTCGGGCGGATCGAGGTCGCAGACCTGCAGGCTGTCGATGCGCAGCCCGCCTTGCGCCAGGCCGCGCAGCCGCGCTTCGAAGTCACGCAGCGCGGCTGCCGTGCCATAGGCCTGGACCACGGCGGCGGTGCCGGCGTTGTGCACCGAGCCCTCGATGTGCAGTGCGCGCGCCAGGCGCAGCACCTGCGGCCGGCAGCCCACGCCCTGAACGACGCCGCGCAGTTCGAAACGCCGACCTTCGATCGCGGCCTGGCTGGCCGCCGGGGCAGTCGACAGCGGGGGGTCTGCTTGGGCCGGCATCACGGATGGCGATCAGGGTAGCACCCGGGCCTGACCGGGTTCCGCTCTGCCCTATGATGGTGCACTGCAACAACACCATCCGGGGGCGCAATGGACTTTTCGAAGCGGGCAGCGGTCATTACCGGGGGCGGCAGTGGCATCGGCCGTGCCGTGGCCGCGGCGATGGGAAAACGCGGCATTGGCGCTGTTGCGCTGGTGGACTTGAACGCCGCAGTCGACGGGGTGGCCGACGCGCTGAACACCGAGGCCGGGCGCAGCTTCGCGCTGCCATTCCGCGGCGACACCACCGACGAGGCCTTTTGGGCCCAGGTCTTCGACCGCATCAGCCAGCAGCATGGCCCGGTGTCGCTGTGCGTGCCGGCAGCCGGCATCACGCGTGACGACCTGGCGGTGCGCATCGACAAGAACACCGGCAAGGCGCGCATCTACCCGCTGGAGCAGTTCAAGCAGGTCGTCGACGTCAACCTGATCGCGCCCGTGTACTGGTCGCTGGAGATGATCGGCCGCATCGCCGAGGACCGCGCCGCGCGCGGCCTCAAGCGCTGGCGGCCCGACGAAGGCATCCAGGGCTCGGTGGTCTTCATCGGGTCGATCTCGTCGCAGGGCAATCGCGGCCAGATCTCGTACGCCAGCACCAAGGCCGGACTCGAAGGCGCGGCAGCGACGATCATGAAAGAGGCCATGTTCTACGGCGTGCGCTGCAGCGTCATCCACCCCGGCTTCACCGACACGCCGATGGTGCGCGCGATGGGTGAAGACTACGTGGCCAAGAACATCCTGCCCTATACGCAGCTGGGCCGCCTGATCCAGCCCGACGAGATCGCCGACGCGATCTGCTTCATGCTGGCCAACGCTGCCGTCAGCGGCGAGCTGTGGGTCGACGCCGGCTGGCACGCGCCGGCGTAGCGGGAGAGCTCAAATGGCCAGCCGCCGCCCATCCACCCCCCGCACCCAGGATTTCGACCGTGAGTTCCGCGCCCAGATGGCGCAGATGACGGCCGGCCTGGCACCCACCGCATTCACCACCGCCTGGGCCGACTGGGCGATGCACCTGGCCCTGTCGCCTGCGCGCCGCGCCGAGCTGCGCCAGCAGTCGCTGGAATGCGCCAACGACACCTGGGCCTTTGTGCTGCGCGCGCTGGGCGGTGCGCCGCTGGCGCCGTCCGACGGCCTGCCCGACACGGGCGAAAAGCCCGACCGTCGCTTCCAGGCCGAGCCCTGGTCGCAGTTTCCGTTCAACGTCTACGCACGCGCCTACCAGAACAACGTGGCGCTGATGAAGTCGGCGCTGCACGATGTGGACGGTGTCAGCGACAGCCACGCGCAGCTGCTCGAATTTGCAGTGCGCCTGCTGCTGGACGCCACGTCGCCGTCGAACACCCTGGCCACCAACCCCGAACTGCTGGCGCTGACGAAGGCCGAGCAGGGGCAGAACCTGGTGCGCGGCCTGCAGAACCTGGCCGAAGACGTGAAACGCTTGCTCGAAGGCCAGCCGCCGGCGGGCACCGAGAATTTCGAGCTTGGCAAGGTGGTGGCCGCGACGCCGGGCAAGGTGGTGCTGCGCAACGCGCTGATCGAACTGATCCAGTACACGCCGACCACCAAGACGGTCTGCGCCGAGCCGGTGCTGATCGTGCCGGCCTGGATCATGAAGTACTACATCCTCGACCTGAGTGCGCGCAACTCGCTCGTCAAGTACCTGGTCGACCAGGGGCACACGGTGTTCATGGTGTCGTGGAAGAACCCGGGCGAGGACGACCGCAACCTGGGCATGGACGACTACGTCGAGCTGGGTTTTCGTGCCGCGGTGGATGCGGTGTCGGCCATCGTGCCGAAGCGCAAGATGCACGCGGTGGGCTACTGCATCGGCGGCACGCTGCTGAGCATCGGCGCGGCGACGCTGGCGCGCGACCGCGACGAGCGGCTTGCGTCGCTCACGATGTTCGCGGCGCAGACCGACTTCAGCGAGCCCGGTGAGCTGGCCTATTTCATCAACCCCAGCCAGCTGGCCACGCTGGAAGCGACGATGAGCAAGAAGGGCGTGCTGGACAGCCGGCAGATGGGCGGTGCCTTCGTGCTGCTGCGCGCGCCGGACCTGCTGTGGCAGCCGATCATCGATCAGTACGTCAAGGGCAAGCGCGAGGCCATGATCGACCTCATGGCCTGGAACGCCGACGGCACCCGCATGCCCTGGCGCATGCATACGGAATACCTGTACCGCCTGTACCTGGACAACGAACTGGCGGGCAACCGCTTTCCGGTTGGCGGCAAGTTGATCCGGCTGTCGGACATCCGCGTGCCGATGTTCGTGGTCGGCACCGAGACCGACCATGTCGCACCCTGGAAGTCGGTCTACAAGGTCGACAACCTGGTGCGCTCGGACGACCTGACCTTCTTGCTGACCTCGGGCGGCCACAACGCCGGCATCGTGGCCGGCCCGGTGCACCCCAAGCGCCACTACCGCATGCGCACGCGCCGGCTGGTCGACCCGCACCTGGCACCCGACGACTGGCTGGCGGCCGCGAAGAAGCACGAGGGCTCGTGGTGGCCGGCCTGGCAGCGTTGGCTGGCGTCGCATTCCGGCGCCCAGGTCAAGCCGCCGGCGATGGGGGCGGCGAAAAGCGGCTTGCCGGTGCTGGGCGACGCGCCCGGTGACTATGTTCGGCAGCGATAGACGCGTGGTTGACCGAGTCACGATCGAATTCGTGAAACAGGCTCTGTTCGCGTCAGCTGACGATGACGCCATGTACCGACGGCCAAGGTCAACAGCGAGGCGGGCTTGGCGCCGGATCGGGTATTGCGGTCCAGCGCCCGGAACCAGCCGAGGTAGTTGGGCAGGTATGAGGTTGCGACGCCCTTGAAGCGGCGCATCCTTCCTTGAACCGCCCGTGATACGCGTTGACGTTTTGGATGTGCCGGTCGGTTTGCCGGGGATTTCTAACTCCCAACCGAGAACAGGTCGGCACGCTCGGAGAACATCGGTGCCCTTCATCTGGCCGCGTTCGGACCGTGCCACGTCCCATTCTTCTGGCGCGGTACCCAGGCGTTAGCACTGCCATCGCGGCCGACACACAACGACAGCGCGGATGGCGCGCTGGCCAAGCCCGTTGCGGTCGTCGATAGCGCCTTGCACCGCTGGTCTGGGCGGCCGATGACGACAGGCGTGCGACCATTCCCGCGTGACCGGTCCGTCAACCTTCTGCCGCGCGGCCTGCGTGCGCTGCCAGCGGCCGCAGGGGCGCTGCCTGTGCGCGCTGGCACGGCCGATCGCCCACCGCACCGAGGTGCTGGTGCTGCAGCACCCGCAGGAACAGCGCCAGCCTAAGAACAGCGTGACGCTGCTGCGTCTGTCGCTGGTGCATTGCGACGTGGTCGTCGGCGAGCAGTTCGACCCCGGGGCGCTGCAGGCCTTGCTGTATCGCCCCGGGCGCGACACGCGGCTGCTGTACCCGGACGTGCCGGCCGCGCCCGCGCCGGAAGCACCCGAAATCATGGCGGGCGCGCCCCTGCGGCTGGTGGTGCTGGACGCAACGTGGCGCAAGAGCTTGCGCATGCTGCTCGAGCACCCGGCCCTGGCCGCACTGCCACGGCTGCAGCTGGACGCACCAGCACCCACGCGCTACCGCGCGATCCGCGCGGCGCGGCGCGCCGATCAGGTCTCGACCTTGGAAGCCACCGTGCAGGCGCTGGCGATGCTGGAGGGCTCGTCCTTCGACGGTGCGCCGCTGCTCGACGCTTTCAGCTGCTTCGTCGCTGACATCGCGGCACGGCAGCGGCCGTAGGCATCCACGAGCCAGACGCCGGGTTCCGGCAGATCACCCCCGCCCGCGCCCGCGAGCCGACAGGTGGCTCCGCTTGATTGAACACGCAGCGGCTCGTGGATGGGCTGCGGTCAAGCTTGCTTTTATCCGAGGCCCCTGCCAGGCCGGCGGCGGAACGTCCATACGCCGCATCAGCGTGCATACGTGCCGGCGGTATACCTCGAAACTCCGTTGTCGAGATGTCTTACAGTGGAATTATCTTTTCATGTTAAGTTCTTGATTCTTCAATAAAAAAAATATCCGGCTTCGTTATTGCATGCTCTCCTGAACCCGAAAATCGGAGATCGTCACCAAAACGTCCACAGCCGGCACCATCGAAAGGGCGGCGTTCGGTACTTTGGTTGAAGATGTTTTCCTCAACGAATTCAGGAGCCCTAATGCCTCGCATCACCGCAGGTCTTGTCTTGTTCACCGCCGCCCTCGCGAGCAGCTCGGTTTCCGCGACGGTTGTCACCCCGGCGGACCTGAAGGGGTGGGAAACGTATACCTACGGGACCAGTTCGCCGGCACCCTATGGTGCCATCACCGCAGCATTTCCTCATCTCGGCAACGGTTCCGCCGAGATCGGCCTCTATGACCAAGGTGTCACCACGGTGCAGTGGTGGTACCAGCTCACCACCGCTACGCCGCTGAGCAGCTTGAACCAGCTCTCCTTCGACTGGTACGTCTCCAGCAGCTCCACCACGCCGGCATTTACGACGCCCGCCTTCGGGATGTACGTGACCAGCGCGAACGGCAGCGGGTACCTCATCTGGGAAGGTGCCTACAACGGAACCAGCGGGGGGGCAGCGCAGGACACTTGGGTAAGTTCGGACATCCTGAACGACAAGTTTTGGTGGAACAGCAGCGACGGTACGGGCATCTGTGCCAACGCTTCGGCTTACGAGACGCTGAGTTGGTTCAAAACGAATTGCCTCGGTGACACGGCGGAGGTTGTTGGCTTGTCGCCCTTCCTCGGCAACGGGTACGCCGGAACGCAATTCTTCGGAGCGTTCGACAACGTTGCCTACGGGTTCAGAGACGGGGCCTCCGATAGCTTCAACTTCGAAGTGACGACAGCTGCCATCCCCGAGCCGGCGACCCTGACGTTGCTGGGGCTCGCGCTTGCAGGGCTCGCCACGTCACGGCGCCAGAAGCGGCAAGGCCGAACAGCGAGCTGAGCAGAAAGCAGCCAGATCGAACGAAGCGCTGGTATGGCGCTCGGCGCAGCTGACGTTGAGCGCTTTGCAGCGCCGCCGCGTCCCCACAGCGCATTTGCCGAGCCGGCTCAGGGGCGTCGCACCGTTGTCCAGATCGTCTTTGCAGGTCTCCCGCCTGCAGCTCGAGGCGGAGCAGCCCGGCGGCGAGACGCTTCAAAGTGACGTTGTTGCTGACCTCGGGCGGCCACAACGCCGGCATCGTGGCCGGCCCGGTGCACCCGAAGCGCCATTACCGCATGCGCACGCGGCGCCTGGTCGACCCGCACCTGGCACCCGACGACTGGCTTGCCGCGGCGCACAAGCACGAGGGCTCGTGGTGGCCGGCCTGGCAGGCCTGGCTGGCGTCGCATTCCGCCGCCCAGGTCAGCCTCCGGCCCTGGGGTGTTCAGTCGACCGTCACGGTTGTTCGCAAGTTACCGGTCACACGACCAGACGCTTGTCGATCATGTGCTTCACGCAGTCATTGACGTGCTTCGTCAGCGTGCTTTGCGCGCCCATCCAGTCGCGTTTCAAGGCGCAGTCCAGCAGTCGGCGGTGCTCGCCGGATGCAACGTCACCGCGGTACACCGCAGCCACCATCTGGTAGCGCAGGTAGCGGTCGTAGATGACGGCGTGGGTCTCCATCAGGACCTGCGAGCCGCAGGCCGATATCAGTGCGCGGTGGAATTCCCGGTCGTACTGCTTCCACACCTGAGCCTGAGACCGTTCGCCCCCCTTCATGCGGCGTTCCATCGCCCCCAGCTTGTGATGGGCGGCAACGACGCTGCCTTCCCACTCCATGTCGCCGGCCTCGAAAGACTCGCGCAGGGCATGCGACTCGAGCAGGCAGCGCATGGCCGCCACCTCGCGCAGGTTGGCTGCCGAGATCGGGGTGACCTGAAAGCCACGCGACCCGTCGGCGACGATGAGGCCTTCCGACGACAGGCGGTTCAGGTTTTCTCGCAGCGTGCCGACGCTGGCCTCGTAGGCGTCACGCATCCGGTCCAGCGTCAGCCGACCGCCGGGCGGCAGCCTGCCGCAGACGATGTCCGCTCGTATCCGCTGATAGGTCTTCTCGCCGACGGACTCCGTCGACCGGGCTTCGTCCAGCATCACCTTGGTGCTCGTTCGTCGCCGTGGCATCGAGGCTGCCCCAGCTTGGCAGCTTGATCATACGCGGTTGACCGATTTACGATTGATCGTCGGAGCCGATTGTTTTTGTTCGATAAACTGGCTATCGTCTGATTACAGGCCGCTTCGGACCGCCTGCCCGCTGAATCGATTCGAGGAGACCGACATGACGACCAAGATTGCGCGCCGCACGATGCTGCGTGCGGGTGCCTCTACGCTGGCCCTGACGGCTGCGGCCCGCCTTTGGGCGCAGGATTTGCCGAAGATGCGGCTCAGCGCGGCCTTCACCGAACAGGATCTTCGCGCCGACGCCTACAAGGCCTTCGGCGCGGCCATGAAGAGCGCCTTCGTGCTCGAGCCGTTCTGGGGCAACACCCTGTTCAAGCAGGGCACCGAACTCGTGGCGCTGCAACGCGGCAACCTGGAGATGGCCAACCTCGCGCCGCAGGACATCTCCAAGCAGTTGCCGGCCTGGTCGTTGCTGACGTCGGCCTATCTGTTCCGCGACGCTGCGCACCTGCAGAAGACGTTCAATAGCGATGTGGGCCGGGATTTCATCAAGATGGCGCGCGACAAGCTCGACATCGAGGTGATCGCACCCGTCTACTTCGGTGCCCGCCAGGTCAACCTCAAGCCCGACCGCGTGATCCGCACCCCCGCCGATCTGTCGGGCATCAAGCTGCGCATGCCGCCGGGCGAGTTCTGGCAGTTCCTCGGTGAGTCGATCGGTGTCAACCCGACACCGGTGGCGTTTGCCGAGGTCTACACCGCGCTGCAGACGGGTGCCATCGACGGTCAGGACAACCCCTTGCTGCTGAGCAAGCTGATGAAGTTCGACGAAGTCACGACCCAGTTCGTACTCACCAGCCACGTCATCGGCTTCGACGTGATGACGGTCTCGTCGAAGGCATGGAACGCACTCAAGCCCGATCAGCAGCAGCGCTTGCGTGCGGCGGCAGAAAAGGCGATCGGCGACTACACCGTCAAGTTCGAGGGCAAGGAAGGCGAGGTGATCGCCGCCTTGAAGGCCGAAGGAAAGAAGGTCTACACGCCCGACGTCAACGCGTTTCGCACCTTCGCCCAGAAGCGCTATGTCGAAAAATATGGGCGCGACTGGCCGAGCGGCGCCATGGAGCGCATCAACGCGCTGTAGCCCGGACGCCCGGTGCCCTTGCCCGACGCGTCCGCACCCGCCGGCGGCGCTGCAAAGCGCCCGGGGCTGCGCCGGTTGGCCGACAACGTCGCGGTCGCCCTGATCGCGACGATGTTCGGCTCGTTCCTGCTGCAGATCGTCTTTCGATACGTGCTGAACCGACCACTCGGCTGGACCGAGGAGGTCACGGTGCTGTGCTGGGTCTGGGTCGTGCTGTGGGGTGCTTCGTTCATCGTCGCCGACGCCGACGAGGTGCGCTTCGACATCCTCTACAACGTGGTGCCACCGAGGGTGAGACGGGTGTTCACGATCACCGCCTGTGTCGTGCTGATCGTGCTGATGGCGCTCTCGCTGCCGGCGACCTGGCACTACATCGCGTTCATGCGGCGCGAGCGTTCTGCCTATCTCGGCATGCGCTTCGATTACCTCTATTCGATCTACTTCGTGTTCGCCGTGGTGTGCATCCTGCGCCAGGCGCGTGTGGCGTGGCTGGCATGGCGTGGCCTGGAGCCCTACACCAGCGTGGCCCCGCCCGAGGACCGCATCCCATGACGATGCCATCACCCTTCGTGATGTGCGTCATCGTCCTGCTCGTGCTGGCGGCGCTGGGCTTGCCGATCGGCCTGTCGATGATCGCCGCCTCGATCTTCTATCTGCTGGCGGCGGGTCTGGACCCGGGCACGGCAGCCGAGCAGATCCTCAACGGCCTGTACAACAGCTACGTGCTGCTGGCGGTGCCGCTGTTCATTCTTGCGGCCGATCTGATGAATGCCGGCAGCCTCACCGATCGTTTGCTGAAGTTCTGCCTCGTCCTGGTCGGCCGGTTCCGCGGCGGCCTGGGGCACGTCAACATTGTTTCCAACATCATCTTCGCGGGCATGTCGGGGTCGGCCATCGCCGACGCGGTGGGCATCGGCCGGATCATCATCGGCATGATGTCGCGTGCCGGGCGGTACCCGGTTGCCTATGCCGCCGCGATCACCGCGTCGGCCGCGATCATCGGTCCGATCATTCCACCGTCGATCCCGATGGTGATCTACGCACTGGTCTCGGATGCGTCGATCGGCTATCTGTTTCTCGGCGGCGTGGTGCCGGGCCTGCTGCTCGGTGCCGCCTTCATGGTGATGAACGCCGTGATCTCGCGACGTCGAAATTACCCCGTCGAGCCGCCGGTCAAGCTGCGCGATGTGCCGCGCGTGACGTTCGATGCGATCCCGGCGCTGCTGCTGCCGATCATCCTGCTGGTGGGCATCTACGGCGGCGTGATGACGCCCACCGAGGCGGCGGCCGCGGCGGCAGCCTATGCGCTGTTCGCGGCCACCGTCATCTATCGTGCGATGACGCGCCGCCAACTGCACACCGTGCTGTTGTCCAGTGCGAAGGCGACCACCTCGGTGGGCATGCTGATCGCCGGCGCGCTGGCCTTCAACTACGTCGTCACGGCAGAGAACATCCCGGTCGCGGTGCAGCACTTCGTGGCCGGCTTCCATCTGTCGAAGACCAGTTTCCTGCTGCTGGTCAACGCGATCCTGCTCGTTCTGGGTTGCCTGCTCGAAGGCACGACGATCCTGCTCATCATCGTGCCGATCTTCATCCCGACCGTGAAGGCGCTGGGCATCGACACCGTGCACTTCGGCGTGGTCGCGGTCGTCAACATCATGATCGGACTGCTGACGCCGCCGTTCGGTCTGCTGCTCTTCATCGTCGCGAACATGACCCGCCAGCCGCTGGTCGCGATCGTGCGTGAAGCCGCACCGTTCATCGTGGCCGCGATCGCGATGCTGGCGCTGATCACGTTCATCCCCGACACCGTGCTCTGGCTGCCGCGTGTGATGGGCTACAAGGGCTGACCCCGGTACCGCAGGACATCACATGCTCAAGCCGATCTACGTGCTCAACGGCCCGAACCTGAACCGCCTGGGGCTGCGCGAACCCGACATCTACGGCCGCACGACGCTGGCCGAGATCGAGACCCTGTGCCGACAGGCCGCCGGCGCACGGCCGGTCGAGTTCAGGCAGACGAACAGCGAAACCCAGATGATCGACTGGATCCACGAGGCCACCGATCAGGATCGTGCGGGCGGCATCGTCATCAACCCGGCCGCCTACTCGTTCACCTCGATCGCGATTCTCGATGCGCTGAAGATGTTCGCCGGGCCGATCATCGAGCTGCACATCTCGAACATCCACCGGCGCGAAGCGATCTACCAGCACTCGCTGATGTCGCGTGCGGCGACGGCGGTGATTGCGGGGCTCGGCGCCAGGGGCTATGTCGCTGCCGTGCAGGCCATGATCGAGATCATCGAACGCGATCCGACCGGCGCCGCCGCGTTGCAGGGCGAAGCCTTGCGATGATCAGCGGCCGGACCATTCTGATCGCCCACCTCGGTCATCCGACCGAAGGTTTCCGGGCGCCGATGATCTACAACCCCTGGTTCGAGAAAGCCGGGGTCGACGCAGTCGTCGTGCCCATGGGAGTGCAGGCCGCCGACTATCCCGCCGCACTGGCCACGCTGGCACGCGTCACCAACCTGCACGGTGCGCTGGTGACGATGCCGCACAAGGTGAGCACCTTGTCGCTTGTGGCCGAGGCCTCGCCCGCGGCCCGGATCGCCGGCGCCTGCAACGCCTTGTTGAAGCGCCCCGACGGCAGCTGGTTCGGGGACCAGTTCGATGGTGCCGGGTTCGTGCGTGGCGTCCAGCGCAGGGGTCGCGCCCTTGAAGGCGTGCGCGCCATCGTCGCAGGTGCGGGTGGCGTCGGCTCGGCGATTGCCGCAGCACTCGCAGCGGCCGGCGCTGCGCAGCTGATGCTCTTCGACCGCAACGCTGCGGCGGCGACATCGCTGCGCGAGCGGCTGCTTGCACACTACCCTGCGTTGCGCGTCGAGACAGGGTCGAACGATCCGGCCGGTTTCGAGCTCGTCGTCAATGCCACCCCGCTGGGCATGCGCGACGGCGACCCGCTGCCGTTCGACCCGAGCCGCATCGCGTCGTCCGCACTCGTCGGCGACGTGGTGATGCAGTCGACCATGACGCCGTTCCTGTGCGCCGCCCGCGGGCGCGGGTGCGAGACGCAACCCGGCATCGACATGCTGTTCGAGATGATTCCGGCCTACCTCGAGTTCTTCGGCTTCCCCAGCGCGACTTCCGATGACTTGCGCGCCGCCGCTGCTTTGCCTGAGCACGGGACACGACCGATCCAGGCGTGAACCAGCAGCTGCATGAAGCTCTGAGGCAGGACCCTAGCGGCAATGCGTCGGCCGCGCAGCTGAACTGCCGTTCAGCTCGAGCTTCAGGCACCCGGCCTGCGCCTTCAGCACCTCGCGCGCGGTCGGGGACAGGTACCAGCCCAGCGGCAGCAGGGCACCGTTGGTGAGCTGGTCGATCGGCATCACCCGCGTCAGCGCCCCGGCGCGGGCCGCCTGGTCGGCTGCGGCGAGCAGGTCAGCCGCAGCATGGCGGCCGTGCGCACCGATGCCCGACACGTTGAGCACGGCCACCAGGGGCCCCAGCGCGTCGACGTACAGGCCCCAGTTGCGGCGCAGGGTCGGGTGTGCCAGATCCGCCGGCAGCGACAGTGCCAGGCGCGGCGGCAGGATGCAGCGTTTTTCGGGGCCGCGCGCATCGGGCTGCTCGCAGGCGGGCGGCTTCTGCCCGTTGCGGATCATGACGACGACCAGCCTGCGCTTCCATCCCTGCTGGCTGAGGGCCGCGCTCACCCGGCGCCAGACCGGCGTCAGCGCCACGACGGCGCTGTTGTCGAAGTAGCCACCATCGGCCAGATGGCCGTCCAGCCCTTGCACCGGCAGGTCGCCGGGTGCAGGGCCGCGCAGGGACGCGCGGGCTGCGCCACTGGCCGGTTGCAGCGCCGCCAGGGGGTTGATGAAGGGGAACCGCGCGGCGACATGTGCGCCGCCGATCAGGTTCAGCTCTCGACCCAGGCGTGCCTGCACGTCGCGCGCACCGGGGAACTGGTGGTAGTCCACCCTCAGGCTGGCGGCCGACGCCAGCTCACCGGACTCGACCCAGGTGCTGTTGAGCAGCAGGTGCGGCTCCCAACGGCCGTCGTCCCCGCCCACGGCGGACAGCGGCTGTGCCATGGCCGGCAGGGCGCGCATCCACTCGCGCTCGAAGCCCTGGACGCGGCTCAGGTAGCCACAGGCCGGCTGGCTGCATTTCAGCCAGCCGCGGCGACCATCGGTTGCCATCGGTACCGGCAGCACGCGCGCCAGCACATCCTCGAACAGCCAGGCCGACAGCAGCGGCGACAGCGGGTCGACGTTGCCGAAGCCGCGCTGCACGCAGGCCGCCACCCCATCGCCGCCTGAGGCTCGCAGGCAGGCGCTGTAGGCGGCGATGCCGATGGCGCCTCCCGACACGCCGGACAGGGCGAAGCTGCGGCGGTCGAAGTCGGGGTACCTCGCGCGCAGTTCGAGCAGCACCAGCGCTGTCCAGTACGCACTGCGGATGCCACCGCCTTCGCTGGCAACGAGGAAGACATCGCCCTTCTCGGCCGGCGAGTCTGGCGACGCAGCATCCGGCAGTTGCGCCAGCCAGCTGGCCACCGCGGTGTCGAGCGAGTCGACCTTCATCGGCAGTGGCCGCGCAGCGGCCACTTCACCGACCTTCGGTGCCGACATTTCGGCATGGTCGGCCAGGCGCAGCGAAAACAGGGCCACGAACAGTGCGGCGATCAGCGCGCCACCGCGCAGCGCCGGGCGCCAGGGTGCCGGCACCCGCCAGTCTGCCAACTCGGCGGTCAGCAGCCACCAGAGCAGCCCGACCACCGTGGCCAGTCCGCTCACCACGAACAAACCCTGCATGCGCTGGGCCGCGAGCGCGGCCTCGCCCGCCGGCGGCAGCATGACCGGCAGCAGGTGGTTGTCGGCCAGGCCGATCGGCAGCAAGGTCAACAGGCCGATCGCCGCGACCAGGAACAACCCGTACGGCCGTCCGTGCCGCACCTCGACCAGCGTGAGCGCGCCGCCCACGCCCATCCACCACACCAGGCTCAGCGTCACCAGCGCCAGCGCAGCCGGCATCCTGCTCATCGCCATGGGGTCCCAGGCCAGGCCGAAGCGCAGCAGCACCACGCCACCCAGCGCCAGCAGCGGCAGGCTGCGCGGGTTCACCCAGGCCAATGCATCGACCATGCGCTGCAGGCCATGCGGCAGGGGTTGACGCCTGGTCTCGTCCTTGCCGGTGAGCAGGCGATTCAGGTTCATGGCCTGGTTGAAGTAGTCGGCATCGTGCGTGAGCGCCATCGCGCGCCGCAACACCAGGAACGCGGCCCCCAGGCCCACAGCCACGAAACCGATGAGGCACAGCATGAGCACCGTGAGACCGAGGTCACCGCGCAGCGAGCCGTCGTCGGACAGCGCCGAAGCCGCGTTGGTGGCGTCACTGATGGTCAAGGCGACCAGCGCGTAGATGCAGGCCAGCGGCAGCAGCGACAGGGCGCGTGCCCACTGCCGCGCGAACACGCCCAGGCGCGCCTGCACGAGCGCCGCCGCAGCATCCGGCGCACGGGCACCCACGTCGCGCTGGCGCCGTACCCGACAGGCCAATCGCGCCCACAACCAGGTCGAATACACCAGCAGCGCGACCGACACGGCGACCATGCCCACCATGCCGGCGCGTTGCCAGCCTGGCGCGGCGGTGGCATCGGCCGTATCGGGTGCCCATCGAGCCAAAGCCAGCAGCACATCGCGGCACTGATCCAGTCCGAGTGTCAGGGCGGCGTAGGCGGCCAGCGCCAGCAGCACGTAGCGCGTGCGCCAGACGATGGCGGCCATGCCGCTGCGCAGCGCAGCGCGCTGCGCGCGCACGATCGACCGGTCTTGCCGAAAGAACTCGTCGGACTCGCGGTCGGCTCCAAAGAGCCACAGCAGCCAGGCGCCGGCTAACAGGCCGACGACAGCCGTCACCAGCCAGGGCTTGGCCCTGTGGGCGCTCCTGCCCCAGGACTGGCAGACCTCGGCCGCGTCGAGGCGTGCACAGCCGCCGGCCTCGAGGGCCCCGAAAAATCCGCGACCCACGAGCAGCGCGCCGACGACGAACGCCAGCACCAACCACCACCACGCCGCGCGCCGCACTTCGACCCGCGCATGGGTGGCGGCCGTCCACATCGCCACCCCGAAGACCGCGCCGGCCACCAGGCAGCCGCTGAACAGCCAGCCGGGGACGCCGATGCGTACCGCGCCACCGTGGTTCTCCACCGCATCCACGACCAGCAGCAGCGCCACGCCGACGGCGGTTGCTGTGAAGTAGCCGCGGCGCAGCCAGTCACCCAGCTCGGAGCGACCCGGCAACGCGTCGTCGGATTGAAGCTCGGTGTGCAGTGCGTGCGCGCCCATCAGCAGCAGCACCGCATAGACCGGCATGAAGAGCCCCGTGTCGACCAGCAGGTAGGCCGCCTCGACATGCCAGCGCTGCGGCGCCGGCGACCCCGGTGGCAACATCGACAGGCCGCGCCAGTGCGACAGCGCCGCCGCCACCGCCTCGGGGTGGGTCCAGCCCAGCAGGTCTTCGATGCCCTGACCGCCCGGCAGTTTCAGGGCCAGCTGCAGACCCAGCAGGCTGAGCAAGATGGCGCAGGCCAGCACGGCCACCACGGGCAACGACATCGCTCGGCGTGGCTTGGCCGTCGTCACGGGGTCATCAGCCTCGGTGGTCGACATCGCGACTCCTCGTTGCGCGGCGTGGCACGGCCAGCATCCGGCGTTGCAGTCTCCGGGTCATCATCAGCACTGCGGTTGAGTGTTGTCAACGGTCACCGAGACCAGGCCCTGAACCGTCTTCGGCCGGCGAGGGTTGGATGGCCGTGGGGAGGTGCCGAGGCGTCAACAGCACGACGACCACGGTCAGCAGTGCGACCGCCGTCAGCCCCACATACACATCATGCGTGGCCGTGTAGATGGCCAGCCGCAGCTGGTGATCGGCGGCCTCGGTCAGCGCATGACCTTGCAGATCACCGATTCGAGAACACCCAGCCGAACAAGGCGACACCGCCACGGGCGGCGACGATCTGCGGGATCGCGGTGGACACGATGGTGGTGTCCATCGCAGCCAGCATCATGGCAATCATCAGCGCGGCGAGGATTCAGCGCCGACGCTCGGGGTCCGGCACGGGATCTCCCACGGCCGAGGCTTGCGTTGTCGCGGCGAAATTCTTGCTGCTGAGCGTGCGCCGCAGGCCCACGCAGCCAAGTCATTGTGCGTGGCCAGGCAATGCGGCGTCTTGCGTGCCGCAGCCGCTGCCGGGCATGGGCAGCGCCTGCAATCTCGGACATGCACGCGTGGGTTCTGCTTGAAAGTGGGGTGTCCATTTGCCGTTTACGCAATAATGCAAACAGTTCTCATTCGCACATGATGACGCGCGCGCCCCTCTCGATGTCGCTAAATAACCGCTGGTTGAGCCTGCTGGTGTTG
>Ga0073899_10000299_pt1 | contig 45653 bp, 39 predicted proteins | sample KloWWTmetaKNB5Ph_FD_88975 | JGI IMG/M metagenome (GOLD analysis project Ga0073899, IMG submission 88975) | Active sludge microbial communities from Klosterneuburg, Austria, studying microevolution and ecology of nitrifiers - Klosterneuburg... | ecosystem: Engineered > WWTP > Aerobic digester >... | reverse complement strand
TGTCCTTCGGAGAGATCGAACACGGGGGTGTCCGCTGCGTCCTTGGCCGGGCCGACGCCGTACGAGGGCGAGGCCTCGGGGTGGTGCAGGTCGAACGCGGGACGCTCGCTGCGGATGCGCGGGATCGACGTGAAGTTGTGGCGCGGCGGCGGGCAGGAGGTCGCCCACTCGAGCGAGCCGCCGTAGCCCCACGGGTCGTTGACCGTGACGCGGGGCGCCTTGCGCGAGGTGATCCAGACGTTCAGGAGGAACGGGATCATCGAGGCGCCGAGCAGCATCGCACCAACGGTGGAAACCTGGTTGCCGGCGGTCCAGCCATCGGCCTCCGAGTAGTCCGCGTAACGGCGAACCATGCCGTCCGCACCCAGCCAGTGCTGGATGAGGAAGGTCATGTGGAAGCCGATGAACAGCATCCAGAAGTGCACGTAGCCGAGACGCTCGTTGAGCATCTTGCCCGTCCACTTCGGCCACCAGAAGTAGAAGCCGGCGAACATCGCGAACACCACGGTGCCGAAGACCACGTAGTGGAAGTGGGCGACGATGAAGTACGAGTCCGAGATGTGGAAGTCAAGCGGCGGCGACGCCATGATGACGCCGGTCAGACCACCGAAAACGAACGACACGAGGAAGCCGAGCGCGAAGACCATTGGGGTCTCGAACGTCACAGAGCCTCGCCAGAGCGTGCCGATCCAGTTGAAGATCTTCACACCCGTGGGCACCGCGATCAGCATGGTCATCAGGGCGAAGAAGGGCAGCAGCACCGCACCGGTGACGTACATGTGGTGTGCCCACACCGCGATGGAGAGCGCCGCGATGGCGATCGTCGCGTAGACCAGGGTCTTGTAGCCGAAGATCGGCTTGCGGCTGAACACCGGCAAGATCTCGGAGACGATGCCGAAGAACGGCAGGGCGATGATGTACACCTCTGGGTGACCGAAGAACCAGAACAGGTGCTGCCAGAGGAGCACACCGCCGTTTTGCGGGTCGAAGATGTGCGCACCGAGCACGCGGTCGGCAGCAGCCGAGAGGATCGCGGCGGCGAGCACCGGGAACGCCATCAGGATCAGGAGCGACGTGATGAGCGTGTTCCACGAGAAGATCGACATGCGCCACATGGTCATGCCGGGAGCACGCATCGTGATGATCGTCGTGATGAAGTTGACCGCACCGAGGATGGTGCCGAAGCCGCTCATGCCGAGGCCGAGCATCCAGAGGTTTCCACCGGCGCCGGGCGAGAACGTCGCGCTGGCGAGCGGCTGGTATGCGAACCAGCCGAACGAGGCGGCACCCTGCGGGGTGAGGAAGCCCGAGACCGCGATGGTCGAGCCGAACAGGAACAGCCAGAACGCGAACGCGTTCAGACGGGGGAAGGCCACGTCGGGCGCACCGAGCTGCAGCGGGAGGACCGCGTTGGCGAAGCCGGCGAACAGCGGCGTCGCGAACATGAGCAGCATGATCGTGCCGTGCATGGTGAACAGCTGGTTGTACTGCTCCATCGTGGGCACGATCTGCATGCCCGGCTGGAACAGCTCGGCGCGGATGATCAGCGCCATCACGCCACCGATCATGAAGAACAGCACCGAGGCGATCAGGTACATGTACCCGATGACCTTGTGGTCCGTGGAAGTAATCCACCGGACAAAGATATTGCCCTTTTGCTCAACTCGCGAGGCGCTCAGCAACGCCGCTTGGCGCGGCGGCATCGTTGTCTCACGAGGCGGCAGAGTCTGCGTTGCCATGGTGACTACTTACCTTCCGATTCAATGCTGGCAGGGGTGCCCGTGCCAGGCAGGTTCTGGAGGCGCTCGTAGGCCTCGTCGATGTCGCCCGTGTTGCCCTTGGCGCGCAGCTCGTCGAGGTACGCCTCGTACTCGGCCTCACTGACGACCTTCACGTTGAAGAGCATCATCGAGTGGTACTCGCCGCACAGCTCGGCGCACTTGCCGGCGAAGGTGCCCTCACGGGTGGGAATGAACGACCACTGGTTGTCGCGGCCGATGTACATGTCTTTCTTGTACAGGAAGTCGATGACCCAGAAGGAGTGGATCACGTCGCGCGAGCGCAGGTCGAGGGTGACCTTCTTGTCGACCGGCAGCACCAGCGTCGGCAACTCGTCCTGGACGATGTCACCGTTGGGCGCGGCCACGGCCTGCACACCCATGGTCCAGACGGCGTCCGAGTTGTCGGCCTTCTCGCCGTTGTACTGGAAGTCCCACGCCCACTGCTTGCCGATCGCGGCGATCGAGACCTCAGGCTCGTCCCACTGCGTCTCGATGGCCGCCTGGTCGCGGGCGGTGAAGCTGAAAAAGCCCAGCACGAGGATCAGCGGGATCACCGTGTAGAAGATCTCGATGGGCATGTTGTAGCGCATCTGCACGGGCAGTCCGCTCTGACCACGGCCGCGACGGTACGCGATGGTAGCCCAGAGCATCAGACCCCACGTGATGAAGCCCACGATGAGCAACACAATCCACGAGTTAGTCCAAAGACCGGAGACACGCTCCGCCTGGTTGGTGGTTGCGGTTTCGCCATCGACGAAGCCGGGCAGATAGCCATTCAGCTCCTGCGTGGTGCAACCAGCCAGGACCACTGCGGCTGCAATCCCAAGGGGGATAGCGGCCCAGCGAATACGACGATGAGAGCGCACGGTAAACCTTTCGGTGTCGCGGGTGTGACTTGGCCAGTCTAGCGGCATTCTCACAGGCAAGTCGGACCACTCCCCCAGCGTGGTGCGGATGTGACGCGACAATTCCGTGCACGATCTGGGGAGTTCCAGGACGACAAAACGGGGAGGAGCCGTAGCTCCTCCCCGTTTGCGACGTAATGTTCGCGAGCGTCAGCTGAAGCTGTCTCCACACGCACAGCTGCCGGCAGCCTGCGGGTTGTCGATCGTGAAGCCCTGCTCGGTGATCGTGTCTTTGAAGTCGATGTTCGCGCCATCCAGGTAGGGCACGCTCATGCTGTCGATGATGACCTCGACGCCGTCGAAGTCGACGGTGACATCGCCGTCGAGGAAGCGCTCGTCGAAGTAGAGCTGGTAGATCAGGCCGGAGCATCCACCCGGCTGCACCGCGACGCGCAGGCGCAAGTCGTCGCGCCCCTCCTGGCTCAGCAGGCTCTTGACCTTCGCGGCAGCGGCATCGGTGAGGCTCACACCGTGTGCTCGAGTGGCGGATTCGGCGATCGTCGTGTCGGTCATGACTCACTCCTAGACTGTGGGCGCACCAGCTGCGTGGCGCGGCGGTGTTTAGATTCTACCGCCGCTTCGCACCATTGGCGCCAGAGGCGCGTGCACCCCGGGGATGCCGCCCCGACGAGCGCCCCCGACGGATGGCGCAGCGCGGGTGTCAGCGCCGGCGTGAGCGCCGGTGTCAGGCCTCGGACGTCAAGGCGTCGAGGCGCTGCAGCAGCATGGCCTCGCTGAGCATGGCGTTGTGGAATGTCGCAAGGTGCAGCGACTCGTTCGGGCTGTGCGCACGGGAGTGCGGGTCCTCGACGCCGGTCACGAGGATCTGCGCGCCCGGGAACTCGCGCACGAGGTCGGCGATGAACGGGATCGATCCACCCACGCCCATGTCGATGGGCGCGACGCCGTAGCCGTCGGCCAGCGCGGTGCGGGCAAGCACGGCGGCCCAGCCCGCAGTGTCGACGAGGAACGCCTCGCCGGTGTCGACGTCGTCGATCTCGAGGTGCGCGCCGAACGGCACGTTGGCGCGCAGGTGCGCGGCCACCGCCTCGTACGCCTCCTGGGCGCTCTGGCCCGGCGCGACGCGCGCGCTGATCTTGGCCGTGACCGACTTCGAGAGCGTGTTCGAGGCGCTCGCGACATCGGTGAAGTCGATGCCGGTGACGGTGACGGCCGGCTTGTTCCAGATGCGGCCCATGATGGAGCCCGCACCGATCGGGGTGACGCCCTCGAGCAGGCCGGTGTCGGCGCGCAGCTGCTCCTCCGAGTACGCGGGGGTCGCGGCATCCCGAGCCATCATGCCGGCGATCGCGACCGACCCCTCGTCGTCCCACAGCGTGCCGAGCAGCTTGATCATGGCGAGCATCGCGTCCGGCACCGCGCCACCGTACATGCCGGAGTGCGAGGCGTGGCCGAGCGTGTCGACCTTGACGCGCATGGTCGCGTTGCCGCGCAGCGAGACGGTGAGGGCGGGGGTGTCGGCATCCCAGTTGCCCGAGTCCGCGACGACGATCACGTCAGCACGCAGCGCCTCCTTGTTCTCACGGAGGAAGTCGGCGAACGAGCGCGAGCCGAACTCCTCCTCCCCCTCGACGAACAGCACGAGCCCGAGCTGCGGGTCGGCGCCGGTCACTTCGGCAAACGCACGGAGCGCGCCGATGTGCACCATGATGCCGGCCTTGTCGTCGGCGGCGCCGCGACCGTAGAGGCGGCCGTCACGCACGGTGGGCTCGAACGGCGGCGAGAGCCACTCCTCCTCGCGCCCCGTGGGCTGCACGTCGTGGTGCGCGTACAGCAGAATGGTCGGCCGGCCGTTCTTGGCCGCGCGGGTGGCGAGCACGGCGGGCTGACCGCGCTCCCCCGTGTCGCCGATGGGCGCATCGGTGATGCGCACCGAGTCGAACAGACCGGTCTGCTCGGCAAGCGCGGCGACCGCCTCTGCGCTGCGTCGCACCTGTCCCTGATCAAACGACGGCCAGGCGATCGAGGGGATCCGCACGAGCGCGCCGAGCTCGGCGAGCGCGCTCGGGATGCCTCCCGCCACGGCCGCGCGGATCCGCGCGTCGGCGGAGGCGGCGTCGGAAGCGTCGTTGGTTGTCGGGCGTGCAGCCGGTTCGAAGGTCATGCGGGTAATCTTAAGAGCAATCCGCCCATTCTGAGGACGTTCACCGTGGCCAAGCACACCCCCACCCCTGAGGCTTTCGAAGACGAAAGCGAGCCCACCGCTGGGAAAGGACGCGCGACGCCCAGCCGCGCCGAACAGGAAGCGGCTCGCCGTCGCCCGCTGGTGGCGAACACCAAGGAGGCGAAAGCCGCTGCCCGTGCCGAGCTGGCCGCGAAGCGCGACCGCGCCCGTGCGGGCATGGCCGCCGGCGAGGAGAAGTACCTGCCTGTGCGGGACCGTGGCCCGCAGAAGCGCTGGGTGCGCGACTACATCGACTCGCAGTGGCACCTCGGCGAGTTCGTCATCCCCCTCATGATCGTCGTGATCGTGATCACGTTCATCAACATCCCGATGCTGCAGCTGTACGCCATGATCGGCCTGTGGGGCTTCATCATTCTCGTCATGATCGACATGGCGTTCACCTCTTGGCGCACCAAGCGCACGGCCCGCGAGAAGTTCGGCGCGTCACGCATGGAGAAGGGCCTCGGCTGGTACGCCGCGATGCGCTCGCTCCAGATGCGCGTGCTCCGGATGCCGAAGCCGCAGGTTCGCCGCGGGCAGCGCCCGGAGTAGGCCGTACCACGCACGACGAAATCCCGCCGCGAAGCAGTGCTCGAACGGCGGGATTTCGTCTTGCAGCGGGGTGTCGTTTCGTGGATGCCGCTACGCACCGCGGGCGGCGAGCCCCCGGTTGAGCTTCCGGCCCCACAGCGGCCCCTCATACAAAAACGCGCTGTAGCCCTGCACGAGCGTCGCCCCCGCGGCGAGGCGCTCGGCCACGTCATCCGCGGTCTCGACACCGCCCACCGAGATCACGCAGAACTCGGCCGGCACCTCGGCGCGCACGAGGCGCAGCACCTCGAGGGAACGTGCCTTCAGCGGTGCGCCCGAGAGCCCGCCCGCGCCGGCGGCGGCGACGATGGCCGGGTCGGTGCGCAGGCCGTCGCGTGCGATGGTCGTGTTCGTGGCGATCAGGCCGTCGAGGCCGAGCTCGACCGCGAGACGTGCAACGCCGGCGACCTGCTCGTCGTCGAGGTCGGGGGCGATCTTCACCAGCAACGGGGTCGCGCCCGAGACGCCGCGCACCGCGGCAAGCAGCGGGCCGAGCTGCTCGAGCTCCTGGAGGCCGCGCAGGCCGGGGGTGTTCGGTGACGAGACGTTGACCACGAGGTAATCGGCCAGGGGCGCGAGCAATCGCGCGCTGCGCAGGTAGTCGGCCGTCGCATCCGCCACCTCGACGACGCGGCTCTTGCCGATGTTGACGCCGAGCACCGGGCGGTGCTTCTTGCGCCGGAGCGCGCGCAGGCGGCGGGCCGCGGCATCCGCACCCTCGTTGTTGAACCCCATGCGGTTGATGACCGCGCGGTCGGGAATGAGCCGGAACAGGCGCGGGCGCGGGTTGCCCTCCTGCGGGATCGCCGTGACCGTGCCGATCTCGACGTGACCGAAGCCGAGGTTGCCGAGGCCGCGCGCGCCCACCACGTTCTTGTCGAACCCGGCCGCGATGCCGAACGGGCTCGGAAAGCGCAGCCCCAGCGCGTCGACCGCGAGACCTGCGGCGGGGCGGGTGAAGGCCCGTGCGGCGGCCCCGAACGGCGGCACCCCGAGCACACGGATCACGGCCATGGCCATGTGGTGCGCGGTCTCGGGGTCGAAGCGCGAGAGCACGAGGTTGAACAGCGCGCGATACATCAGGCAGGCACCTCGGTGTGGCCCGCGCGCAGTTCGGCGATCGCCGACTCGAAATCCTCGAGCGACTCGAACGCCTGGTAGACGCTCGCGAAGCGGAGGTAGGCGATCTGATCGAGCTCGCGCAGCGGCCCGAGAATGGCGAGGCCGATCTCGTTCGTGTCGATCTGCGACGAGCCGGTCTGGCGCACCGCCTCCTCGACCTTCTGCGCGAGGACGGCGAGGTCGGAGTCGGTCACGGGGCGGCCCTGGCAGGCCTTGCGGACGCCCGACATTACCTTCTCACGACTGAACGGCTCGACCACGCCGCTGCGCTTGATCACATTCAGGCTCGCCGTCTCGATGGTCGAGAATCGGCCGCCGCATTTCGGGCACTGCCGGCGGCGGCGGATCGAGAGGCCGTCGTCGCTCGTGCGCGAGTCGATCACGCGCGAGTCGGGGTTGCGGCAGAACGGGCAGTGCATGGTGTCAGGACCCCTTGGAGGTGGATTCGGTGGCGTTGGCGGCGAAACGCGCCTGCACGGCCTCGCCGTGCGCGGGCAGCGCCTCGGCGTCGGCGAGCGCGACGATTTGATCGGCTACCGCTTGCAGACCGGTGCGGTCGTACTCAATGAGCTGCTGCGGGCGGAGGAACGTGTGCGCCCCGAGGCCGGAGCCGTAGCGCGCCTGCCCGCCGGTGGGCAGCACGTGGTTGCTGCCGGCGAGGTAGTCGCCGAGGCTCACGGGCGCGTACGGCCCGACGAAGATCGCGCCGGCGCTGGTGGTGCGCTCCGCAACCGCCGCGGCATCCGCGGTCATCACCTCGAGGTGCTCGGGCGCGTAGGCGTTGCTGAAGGCGATGCCGGCGTCGAGGTCGTCGACCAGCACGATCGCGGATTGCGGTCCGGCAAGGGCGGTGCGCACGCGTTCCGCGTGGCGGGTGGATGCCGCGATCCCCGGCAGCACCGAGACAACGGCCTCGGCGAGGGTGCGTGAGGCCGTCACGAGCACGGCCGCCGCCTGCTCATCGTGCTCGGCCTGGCTGACCAGGTCGGCGGCCACGAGCCGCGGGTCGGCCGTGTCGTCGGCGAGGACGAGGATCTCGGTGGCCCCGGCCTCGGCGTCGATGCCGACCACACCGGCGACCTGGCGCTTGGCTGCCGCGACGAAGTTGTTGCCCGGTCCTGTGACGACATCGACCGGCTCAAGATCAAGCCCCGGCACGCCGTAGGCGAAGGCACCGATCGCGCCGGCGCCGCCCATCGCGTAGACCTCGGTGACGCCCAGCAGCCCGGCGGCCGCGAGGATCGTCGGGTGCACGCGGCCCCCCTCCGCGGCCTGCGGGGGCGAGGTGAGCGCGACCGACTCGACACCCGCGACCTGGGCGGGCACCACGTTCATGACGACGCTCGACGGGTAGACGGCCTTGCCACCCGGCACGTAGACCCCCACGCGGCGCACGGGCTGCCAGCGCTGGACGACGCGGGCGCCGGGACCGAACTCGGTGACGGTCGCCGGCGGCACCTGGGCCGTGGATGCCTCGCGCACACGCTCGATCGCGGCCTCGAGCGCCGCGCGCACGCGCGGGTCGAGCGCAGCCACTGCCTCGTCGATGTGCGCCTGCGGCACGCGCAGCGCGTGACCTTCCACGTGGTCGAAGGCCGCGGCCTGCGCGCGCAGCGCAGCCTCACCGCCCTGCCGAACCTCGTCGATGATGCGTGCGGCGGCCTCGCTGGCCTCGGCAGCGGCGGCCGTGGCGCGGGGCACCGCGGCGAGCAGCTCGGCCGTGGTGCGGGTGCGCCCGGTCAGGTCGATGGTCTGAATCATGGTGGTTCCAGGGTACTCGGGCCGCGCGGGTGCGTTGGCCAGGGCGACACGGCGCCGCCCGGGCTGCGCACCCGGCCTCAGCGCCGCGCGCGTGCACGCCCGCGCGCGCAGCGGCCCGCAGCGGCCCGCAGCCGCACTCAGCTCAGGCACTGCGGGCCGAGCAGGCCCTTCAGCTCGCCGTACAGATCGGCCGTCAGGCGCACCGGCATCGGCACCTCGAACACCTTGGCCATCTGCCCCTTGTACAGCCGCAGGCGCACCTCGGTCTCGCCGGAGTGCCGCTGCAGCACCTGGGCGAGCTCGCCCATGGTGTGCTCGGTCGCGCGGTGATCGGGCACCGAGAGCGTCAGCGGGCCCGCGGCATCCATCGACCCGACGTCGGGGACGAAGGCGGCCTGGGCGTGCAGGTTCAGGCCGTCGTCGCGGCGACTCACGCGCCCGCGCGCCACCAGGAGGCTGTCGCCGACCAGCAGCGAGGCGAACTCCTGGTAGACCTTGCCCATGAACATCAGGGTGACCTCGCCACTGAAGTCCTCGAGCGTGATCATGCCGTACGGGTTGCCGCTGGACTTGGCCACCCGGTGCTGCACGCTCGTGATGAGCCCGGCCACCGTCACCTGATCGCCGTCTTGCACGTCGTCCGAGGCGAGCAGTTCTTGGATCGTGGTCGAGGCGTGCTTGGCAAGCGGCGCCTCGAGGCCGGCGAGCGGGTGGTCGGAGACGTAGAGCCCGAGCATCTCGCGCTCGAACGCGAGCTTGTCTTTCTTCGTCCACTCGGGTCGCTCGGGCACCTTGGCGGGCAGCGGCTCCTCGGCCTCGTCGTAGAGGCTGTCGAAATCGAAGCCGATGGCCCCGGTCGCGGCCTTGCGCTTGACGTCGGACGCCGCCTCGGTGGCATCCTCGTGCACCTCCATCAGCGCGCGCCGGGTGTCGCCCATCGAGTCGAAGCCGCCGGCCTTGATCAGCGATTCGACCGTGCGCTTGTTCGCGACGTGCGCGGGCACCCGGGCGAGGAAGTCGTGGAACGAGGTGTACGGGCCCTCGGCGCGCGCCTCGACGATGCCATCCACGACGTTCGCACCGACGTTGCGCACGGCGCCGAGGCCGAAGCGGATATCGTCGCCGACTGCGGCGAAGTACTTGATCGACTGCGAGACATCAGGCGGCATCACCTGGATGCCCATGCGGCGGCACTCGTTGAGGTAGATCGCCATCTTGTCTTTCGAGTCGCCGACGCTGGTCAGCAGGGCCGCCATGTACTCGGCCGGATAGTGCGCCTTCAGATACGCGGTCCAGTAGCTGATGAGCCCGTACGCGGCGGAGTGCGCCTTGTTGAAGGCGTAGTCGGAGAAGGGCAGCAGGATCTCCCACAGCGTCTCGACGGCGGCATCCGAGAAGCCGTTGTCGTTCATGCCCTGCTTGAAGCCCGCGTACTGCTTGTCGAGCTCGGATTTCTTCTTCTTGCCCATCGCGCGGCGGAGGATGTCGGCCTGTCCGAGGCTGAAGCCGGCGACCTTCTGCGCGATCGCCATCACCTGCTCCTGGTAGATGATGAGCCCGTAGCTGGTGCTCAAGATCGATTCGAGGGGCTCGGCAAGCTCGGGGTGGATCGGCGTGATCGGCTGCAGGCCGTTCTTTCGCAGCGCATAGTTGGTGTGCGAGTCGGCGCCCATCGGGCCCGGGCGGTACAGGGCGATGACGGCCGAGATGTCTTCGAAGTTGTCGGGCTTCATCAGCCGCAGCAGCCCGCGCATCGGACCGCCATCGAGCTGGAACACCCCGAGCGTGTCGCCGCGGGAGAGCAGATCGTACGAGGCCGCGTCGTCGAGGGCGAGATCCTCGAGCACGAGCTTCTCGCCGCGGTTCGCCTCGATGTTATCGAGCGCGTCGTCGATGATCGTGAGGTTTCGCAGCCCGAGGAAGTCCATCTTGATCAGGCCGAGCGACTCGCATGCCGGGTAGTCGAACTGCGTGACGATCTGGCCGTCCTGCTCGCGCTTCATGATCGGGATGATGTCGAGCAGCGGCTCGCTCGACATGATCACGCCGGCAGCGTGCACACCCCATTGCCGCTTGAGGTTCTCCAGGCCGAGCGCGGTGTCGAACACGGTCTTCGCCTCGGGATCGATCTCGATGAGCGTGCGGAACTCGCTTGCCTCCTTGAAGCGCGGGTGTTCCTTGTCGAACATGCCCTCGAGCGGCATGTCTTTGCCCATGACCATCGGCGGCATCGCCTTGGTGAGTTTGTCGCCCATCCCGAACGGGAAGCCCAGCACGCGGCTCGCGTCCTTCAGCGCCTGCTTGGCCTTGATGGTGCCGTACGTGACGATCTGCGCGACCCGCTCGGTGCCGTACTTCTCGGTGACGTACTGGATGACCTCGCCGCGGCGCCGGTCGTCGAAGTCGATGTCGAAGTCGGGCATCGAGACGCGGTCAGGGTTCAGGAAGCGCTCGAAGATGAGGCCGTGCTGGAGCGGGTCGAGGTCGGTGATCCGCATGGCGTACGCGGCCATGGAGCCGGCGCCCGAGCCACGGCCGGGGCCGACGCGGATCCCCTGTTCCTTCGCCCAGTTGATGAAGTCGGCCACGACGAGGAAGTAGCCGGGGAATCCCATCTGCACGATGACGCCGGTCTCGTACTCGGCCTGCTTGCGCACATCGTCGGGAATGCCCTTCGGATAGCGGATGTGCAGCCCGCGCTCGACCTCCTTGACGAACCAGCTCTGCTCCGACTCCCCCTCCGGCACGGGGAATTTGGGCATGTAGCTGGTCTCGGTGTCGAACTTGACGTTGCTGCGCTCGGCCACCAGCAGGGTGTTGTCGCACGCCTCTGGGTGGTCGCGGAAGATCTGCCGCATCTGCGCGGCGGATTTGAGGTAGAACTCCTCGCCGTCGAACTTGAAGCGCTTGGGATCGTCGATCGTGGAGCCCGACTGCACGCACAGCAGCGCCGCGTGCGCCTTGGCGTCGTGGGCGTGCGTGTAGTGCAGGTCGTTTGTCGCCAGCAGCGGCAGGTCGAGTTCCTTGGCCAGGCGCAGCATCTCGCCTTGGATCTTCCGCTCGACATGGATGCCGTGATCCATCACCTCGGCGAAGAAGTTGTCTTTGCCGAAGATGTCGCGAAACTCCGCGGCGGCGTCGCGCGCGGCCTCGTATTGCCCCAGGCGCAGGCGCGTCTGCACCTCGCCGCCGACGCAGCCGCTCGTGGCGATGATGCCCTTCGAGTAGCGCTGCAGCAGCTCGCGGTCGATGCGCGGCTTGAAGTAGTAGCCCTCGATCGAGGCCAACGACGAGAGCCGGAAGAGGTTGTGCATGCCCTCGGTCGTCTCAGCCAGCAGCGTCATGTGCGTATACGCGCCCGAGCCGGAGACATCGTCGTCGTTCTGGTCGGGACTGCCCCAGCGCACGCGCGTCTTGTCGGTGCGGTGTGTGCCGGGGGTGAGGTACGCCTCCATGCCGATGATGGGCTTGACGCCCTGGGCCTGTGCCGCGGCGGCAAACTCGAAGGCACCGAAGGTGTTGCCGTGGTCGGTCATCGCGATGGCCGGCTGGCCCTCTTGCGCCACGGCCTCCATCAGCGGCTTGATGCGCGCCGCGCCGTCCAGCATCGAGTATTCGCTGTGTACGTGCAGGTGAACGAAAGAGTCTGATGCCACCGGTTCAGCCTACCTTCGCGGGCTGGGAGGGGACCCGGGGCGCCCTCCCAGCTGGCTTGCCTCGGCGCGCCGCCATGCTCCGCCTCAACGAGCGGGGAGCACCAGCGTGTCGGGCAGCGATTCGACGATCGAGACCACAACGCGGCTCGACCAGCGGTCGTCGTCGAGGCTGCCCCGCCCGACCAGCAGCCCGGTCGAGGTGTCGATATCGACCGTCTCCATCCAGTTACTCTCTCCCCCGTCGGGGTACGCGATCGTCGTGATGTTGCCGTCGACGCCGACTACCTTTGCACCCTCCATCAGAGCGAGAGCCCGGAACATCGCCGCGCGCAGATCTGCCGGTGCGAGGTTAAAGGTCTCCGGCTCGGTGAAGCGCGGCGGCGGGCAGGGTGCGTGGGCAACAGGCTCATAGGCGCGCACCCAATCGGCGAGTGCCTGCGGATCGCGCGGCATCTCGTCGTAATAGCACGCCAGACCGTTCACCGAGAACGTGCGCACCTCGCCACCAACTCGCTGCGCGTCGGGCTGGGTGAACGTCCCAGCGGGAAACACCTCGACACCGAGGCCCGAGCCGGTTCTCTCGTTCACGAGCGATGTCCTGGCCGCGTCCGTAACCGGCCCCGAGATTTCGCGAACCTCGAACGACTCGTCGTAATCCCACACCCAGTCCCCGGTGCGATCGGCCGGCACATAGAGGGAGCGGCCCTGCACAACAGTCGCCTCGGTCGCCGATGATCGGCTCTCCCACCAACCACCGCCGGGCGACGACGCGTCCGACACCCAGCCGAGCCGTGAGGTCTGAGTCTCCTCAATCCGGATGTATTGGCCGGGGGCGGGTGCCACCGCCAAGGTCGAGAGCGTAGTTTCGGCGGCTTGCTCGAACACTGCCGCGGCCGCGGGCAGTGTGCTGCCGGGCCCGGTGACCGTCGCGATCACGACCGCCGCGGCCGCGCCGACAGCAACGAGCCCACCCGCGCCGATCCACCGGCGATTCCGGTGTACTGGGCGTCTTTCCTCCCGCGCAATCTCACACAGGATTCCCTGACGCGCATCGTTCAGCTGGGTGTCAGTGAGGGCTGGGGTATCCACCCCAATGTCACGCACGTGATCCAAGAGGTCCATCGACCTTCCCCTTTCCAATCCAGGTCAACCGGGCAGCAGCATGCGAACCCGGCGGTGCGAGCTTTCGGCGAACCCGGTTCAGGCGCGAACGCACCGTGCCGAGCGGAATCCCCAGCGCGAGCGCGATCTCTTCGTAGGTGAGATCACCCCACGCGTACAGAAACAACGTCTCCCGATCACGCGCCGAGAGCGCGGCAATGCGCGGGGCCAGCGCGCGAACGGCGGCCGAGGCATCCGCTCGGCCGCCGGCCGCATCAATCGCGCCGTCGGTGGTGTGGTCACCACGCGAATTGGATGCCTCAAACGAACGCCATTGCGCAGCCTCCTGCGCGTGGTGTTTCTTGATCACGCGCGAGGCGATACCCAGCAGCCACGGCCTCGCTGAGGCCCACGTTGCATCGAAATCGGCGCGGCGCCGAAACGCGATGAGGAAGGTCTCGCTCAATACGTCCTCGGCGGCGTCTGCGCCGACCCTTCGTGCCGCAAACGCGCCGATGACTCGGGCGTGCCGCTCGAAGAGCTCGGCGAATGCGCCGGGCTGCTCCCGCGATCTCTGGAGGATGTCGCTATCTGTGCTCACACTAGGTATTGCCCGATCGCCCGAAAAGAGTTCACGCCAATGTGTGCGCGCCGCTCATTCTTCGCGAAGCAGGTCGAGCGCGTGCTGCAGATCAGGCGAGTAGGGCGCCTCAAACTCGACCCATTCGCGGGTCGTGGGGTGCGTGAACGCGAGCCGGCGCGCATGCAGCCACTGACGGGTGAGCCCGAGGTATGCCGCAATCGTGGGGTCGGCCCCGTAGAGCGGGTCGCCGACGCAGGGGTGCCGATGCGCCGCCATGTGCACGCGGATCTGGTGGGTGCGCCCGGTCTCGAGGTTGATCTCGAGCAGCGATGCCCCGCGAAACGCCTCGATCGTCTCGTAATGCGTCACCGAGTCCTTGCCGGCGGCCGTGACCGCGAACTTCCAGGCGTGCGTGGGGTGTCGGCCGATGGGCGCGTCGATCGTGCCGCTGAGCGGATCGGGATGCCCCTGCACCACAGCATGGTAGATCTTCTCGACCTCACGGCTTTTGAACGCGGCCTTCAGCCAGCTGTACGCCTGCTCCGTCTTGGCAACGACCATGAGCCCGCTGGTGCCGACGTCGAGGCGGTGCACGATGCCCGCACGCTCGGCCGCGCCAGAGGTCGCGATGCGAAACCCTGCAGCCGCCAGCGCACCCGGCACGGTCGGGCCGTCCCACCCGACGCTCGGATGCGCGGCGACGCCGCTCGGCTTGTTCACCACCACGATGTCGTCGTCGTCGTGGACGATGCCGAGATCGGGCACCGCGATTGGCACGATGACCGCCTCCTGGCGGGGCTGCCACGACACCGACAGCCACCCGCCCGCGCTCAGGCGGTCGGACTTGCCGAGGATCCGGCCATCAAGTTCCACACCGCCGGCCTCGGCGACCTCGGCCGCGAAGGTGCGGGAGAATCCGAGCAGCTTCGCGAGTCCGGCATCCACCCGCTGCCCTTCAAGACCATCGGGGACGGGCATTGCACGGGACTCCACGGCTATCGCCCGGCCTTCGGGCTCGCATCCGGTGCCGCATCCTCGTGCGCTGCATGCGCACCGGCGGCAGCCTCGGCCTCGGCCTCAGCCGACTCCATCGCCCGCCGCTTCGCGGCACTCAGCTCACGCGAACCGTCGAGGTTGTAGCCGCGAAGCACGAGGATCGCGACGACGATCATGCTGCACACGATGAACATATCGGCGATGTTGTAGATCGCAGGCAGCATCCACGGCGTGAAAATGTAGTCGACCACGTGGCCGACAGGAAAGCCGGGCTCACGAAACAGGCGGTCCCAGAGGTTGCCGAGCACACCCGCGAGCAGCACGCCGAGCGTGATCGCCCAGCCGCGCGAACGGATGCGCCACGCCACCACCAGGATCGCGACCGCGACGACCGCCAGGGCGATCGTGAAGACCCACGTCGCTCCCGAGCCGAGGGAGAACGCGGCACCGGGGTTGTAGACCAGCTGGAAGATCAGCACGTCGCCGAGAATCTGCACGGGCTTGCCCTCGGGGAGCAGTTCGATCGCGAAGTGCTTTGCCACCTGATCGGCGGCCAGCCCGATCGCCGCGAGAGCAACGATGATCGTGGCGGCCGCCCACCAGGTGTGCAGGCTCGGCGTTGCCGGTCCCGAATGGCGGGCCGGTGAACGCTCTGCCAAGGTGCTAGAGGCCGATTGCCGACACCGGGGTCGAACCCGACGTTGCGGCGGTGGTCTCGAGGTCGCGTAGCTTGCCCTCGATGTACGAGCGCAGCTGGGCACGGTAGTCGCGCTCGAACTGACGCAGCTCGCTGATGCGCGACTCGAGGACCGTACGCTCCTGGTCGAAGCGCTCGGTGATCTCGCGGGTGGTCTCTTCGGCCTCCGAGACGAGGCGCGTGGCGGTGGCCTGACCCTCGGCGACGAGCTCGTCGCGCTTGGCGAGACCCTCGGCAACGTGCTCATCGTGCAGGCGCTGCGCGAGGTCGATGATCGACGCGGAGGTCGAGACCGCGGGCGCGAGCGCGGGGGCGGCGGCCTGCGGGACCTCGGCGATGGGCTCCGCTGCGGCGGGCGCCTCTTCGACAACCTCCACCGCGGGAGCGGCCGGGGCCGCCTCGGCGCCCGACTCGTATGCCGCGAGCTTCGCCTTCAGCTCCTCGTTCTCTGCGATGACCTTGCGCCACTCGACGACGATCTCGTCGAGGAAGTCATCGACCTCGTCCGGGTCGAAGCCCTCCTTGAACCGCACGTGCTGAAACTGCTTGGTGACGACATCTTCGGGGGTCAATGGCATTGCTCTCGTCCTCTGTATCGATCGGCCGATTGGCGGAGTGGATGCGTCACACCGAAGGCGCGACGACCCGGAATTGGATCATCTCAGCATAACCCCGGGTGGATTCAGCTCGCGAGCGCACGCGTGATCGCCATCAGCACGAACACCACGATCATCGTGAGCGTGAAGGCGAGGTCGATGGCGATGCCACCGAGGCGAAGCGGCGGAATGAAACGCCGGAACAGCTTGATCGGAGGGTCCGTGACCGTGTAGATCACTTCGGCCGCGATCAGACCGGCGCCCTTCGGACGCCACTCGCGGTTGAACATCGGGATGTATTCGAGCACCAGACGCGCGAGCAGCACCATCACATACAGAAACAGCAGCGCGTTGAGTACCGCCGCGATCAGCCGAACCGCCTCCACGGAGGGCCTACGACTGCGAGAACGGCGCCGCTTCGGAGTCGGCCTGCGCGATGGCGCCGTCCCCCGAAACCGCCACGTGCTCGGGAGAAAGCAGGAAGACCTTGCTCGTGACGCGCTCGATGCGGCCGTGCAGGCCGAGCGAGAGCCCGCTCGCGAAGTCGATCAGGCGGCGTGCATCGCCGTCGCTCATCTGCGACAGGTTGATGATCACCGGCACACCCTCACGGAACGACTCGGCGATCATCTGCGCGTCGCGGTACTGCTTGGGGTGCACGGTGAGGATCTCGCTGAGCGCGCTCGCGGCGGGCTGGCGCACGACCGCGGGGCGGCGCAGCGGGGTCACGGGTGCCTTCGCCTCGACGATCTCGGTGCGCGGCGAGGCCGAGCGCTCACGCTGCGCGGGCGCCGCGGCAGTGGTGGGCGCCTCGTCCTGATAGCTCTGTTCCTCGTCTGCAAGGCCCAGGTAGACCATGGTCTTCTTCAGGGGGTTCGACATCGCGTTCTCCGTTCGCTTGGTTCGAGGTTAACCGCGCGCCGGGCGATTGCCCGTGATTGCGGAACCAATTCTTAGGTGTGTCGCGCCTTCGGCGATGGCGTCTTCGAAGTCGGCCGTCATGCCGGCCGAGATCCAGTCGGCGTCCGGCACAATCCGGCGCAGTCGGGTCGAGAGCTCGCGGACCCGCGCGAAAGCCGGCCGCGGCGCCTCGTCCAGGGGCGCAACCGCCATGATGCCGCGAAGGCGCAGCGTGGATGCTGCAGCCACCTGTTCGGCAAGCGCCTCGAGCTCGGCGGGCGCGACGCCGCCGCGACCCGGATCGTCCGTGAGGTTGACTTGCAGCAGGACATCCAGCACGCCCTGCGCGCCGGGTGCCGCGGCATCCAGCGCGGTGACGAGACGCGCGCGATCCACGCTGTGCACGGCGTCGGCGGCGGCCCGGATCTGCCGGGTCTTGTTGGTCTGCGCCTGCCCCACGAAGTGCCAGCGAACGCCTTGAAGCGCGGGGTGATCGGCAAGCTCGGCGCGCTTGGCCGACAGCTCCTGCTGGCGGTTCTCGGCCATGTCGCGGACCCCGAGCTCGGCGAGCTCGCGCACCAGCGAGGCCGGGTGAAACTTCGTGACCACAATCCGCGTGATCAGCGCAGGGTCACGATCCGCCTCGCGGGCAGCCTCGGCGATGCGTCCGTCGACGGTGGCGAGCCGCTCCGCGAGGGAGGGCCCGCCACCGGATGAGGGGATGCTCACGCCTACTTCAGGAAGTCGGGAACATCGAGGTCCCCGTCATCGAAGCCCGCGTCGAACCCGGTCGCGTCGCTGATCGGCGCGGCATACGAGCTGCCACCCGCGGCCCCAACGGGGGCCGGCTCGCGCTCGAGCGCGACCGCGGGAACCTCGCCGGTCTCCTCGACCACGATCGTCTGCGCCTGCGCGGCGGGGGCGGGCGCGGCCTGCGCAACCGCGGGAACGTCAAGACGCGCGGTCGGCTCGCCGCCATCGAAGCCTGCGGCGATGACGGTAACACGCACCTCATCGCCCAGGGTGTCGTCGATGACGGTTCCGAAGATAATGTTCGCCTCGGCGTGCGCGGCTTCCTTGACCAGCTGCGCCGCGTCGTTGATCTCGAAGATGCCGAGGTTGGAACCACCCTGGATCGACAGCAACACACCGTGCGCACCCTCGATGGATGCCTCGAGCAACGGCGACTCGACGGCAAGCTCCGCCGCCTTGATCGCCCGGTCGGCGCCGCGCGCCGAGCCGATGCCCATGAGCGCGGAGCCCGCGCCCTGCATGACCGACTTGACGTCGGCGAAGTCCAGGTTGATCAGACCGGGCGTCGTGATCAGGTCGGTGATGCCCTGCACACCGGCCAGGAGCACCTGGTCGGCGGTTGCGAACGCCTCGATCATCGAGATGCCGCGGTCGCTGATCTCGAGGAGTCGGTCGTTGGGCACCACGATGAGGGTGTCGACCTCCTCCTTCAGCTTCGAGACGCCGAGCTCGGCCTGGCTCTGGCGGCGCCGACCCTCGAACGAGAAGGGCTTGGTGACAACACCGATGGTCAGCGCGCCGATCGACTTCGCGATCCGTGCGACCACGGGCGCACCGCCGGTGCCCGTGCCGCCACCTTCACCCGCGGTGACGAAGACCATGTCGGCGCCCGCGAGGGCCTCCTCGATCTCTTCGGCGTGGTCCTCGGCTGCGCGGCGCCCGACCTCCGGGTCGGCACCCGCGCCGAGTCCACGGGTCAACTCACGACCCACGTCGAGCTTCACATCGGCGTCGCTCATCAGCAGCGCCTGCGCATCGGTGTTGATCGCAATGAACTCGACGCCTCGAAGGCCGAGCTCGATCATGCGGTTGACGGCGTTCACTCCGCCGCCGCCGACGCCGACGACCTTGATCACGGCGAGGTAGTTCTGGTTTGCGGTCATGCCGGCCCTTCCGTGGACTAAACCTTCAACCTCTACTAGAGGATTAAAGAATTGCTCGGTATGCAATTCCTGTTCTGAAGGTATGCGCCCGCACGCCCCGACACGTCGAGGGCGTGGGCGTGTCGCGACATTGCCGTGTGAAATGCGCCGGGTCGTCAGCGAATCACGATGGCGCCCGGAGACGAGACGTCGTACGAGACCACGCCGCTCGGTGGCATCTGCGTCATCGCGGTCTCGAGCACCAGCGCTTTGAGTGCGGAGTCGGTCACGCTCCCCCACACGACACTGGCGTTCGCCCCGCCGAGCAGCAGCGTGACATCGTCGCGGGTGGTCGCTGTGACTCCGGTGACCTGGTGGCGGACGCTCTCGGGCAGCGCGCGCATGACGAGCGCCGCCGATTCGAACGCCGGCGTATCGACCCCGCCGGCGATGTGCAGGAGCGGCGCACCCACGGGCGCGTGCGGCGTGGTCTCGAGCACGACGCCGGCGGCATCGACCAGCGAGAAGCCCGCCGGGCCCTCGATCACCCCGATGGGGGTGCGCTCGACGATCCGCACAAGCAGCTCGTGCGGCGGGCGCGCCTCGATCTGGTAGCTCTCGACCATCGGAAACTGCACGAGCACCGCCTTGATCTCGCTCTCGTCCACCAGCGGCAGCGGCCTGCCGCGCTGCGCGCCGACCGCCTCCTCGAGGGTGGCGGCATCCAATCGCACGGCCCCCTCGATCCGGATCTGCTCGACCGCGAAGAACGGGCCGTACGCGATGACGAGCGTGGTCGCGACGAGCGTGGCGACGGATGCCGCGGCGACGATCCAGCCGATCCTGCGGCGCCGTGCACGCACCGTGAAGCGCCGCACCTCAGCACGCAGGACCCGGCGGCGGGCGCGCGCGGCGCGCCAGACGTCGCGAATACGAGTGGTGCCCTGCGCCGCGTCCGAGGCCCCGGCCGTCGCGGCGCCCTCCGCGGGTACCGCCGATGCCGCGGGGTCCGCAGCATCCGCGATCGGCGTCGCCGCTGCGCCGCCGGCAGCGGCCGCGTCGACCGCCGTGAGACGCTCCTCCGGCGCTGCCTGCGCCGGGCGGCGCAGCGGCACCGGAGGTGCCACGGCCGGCGCCGGCGCCGGCGTCGCCGCGTGTTCCTCCCCGGGGGCCGCCGAGTCACCCGCGGCGCCGCCTCGCTTCGCGGAACCGGCGGGGCCCGCGGGGCTGGCGGGCAGTGGCGTTGGCCGACGCACGACTAGCGCTCCGCGCGCCCGAGCGCTTCCAGAAGCTGGGGCACGATGAGGTTCACGTTTCCGCAGCCGAGGGTGATGATGAAGTCGCCCTCGCGAGCGACCGAGGCCGCGTAGTCGGCGGCTGCCTGCCAGTCGGGCTCGTAGTGCACGCGCCCCGCGTCGCCGAACGCATTCGACACCAGCGCCCCGGTGACGCCCTCGACCGGGTCCTCCCGAGCGCCGTAGACATCAAGCACGATCGTGTGATCGGCGCAGTCCTCGAGCACCTCCGCGAACTCCCGGAACATCAGCCCCGTGCGACTGTAGGTGTGCGGCTGGTGCAGCGCGATGATGCGCCCTGCGCCGACGACGGTGCGCGCCGCGGTGAGCGCGGCGGCGACCTCGGTCGGGTGATGCGCGTAGTCGTCGTAGACCGAGACCCCGCGCACGACCCCGTGCAGCTCGAACCGCCGCCCGGTGCCGACGAATCCCTCGACCGCTCGCATCGATGCGGCGAACTCGTGCCCGAGCGCGACGAGCACCGCGACGGTGCCGAGCGCGTTGATCGCGTTGTGCTCGCCGGGAATCAGCAGCTGCGCGCTCGCGCGCTCCCCGCCGAACTCGGCGGTGAATGCGACGGGGCCCTCGGTGGTGACGTCGACCAGGCGCAACGTCGAGCCGGCCGCCCGCCCGAAGGTGAGCACGTTCGGGTGCGACAGCCCACCGAGCACCTGCAGGGCGCCCGGGTCGTCAGAGGAGATCACGACGGCCTCGCGCGCCTTGTCGCCGAACCGCACGAACGCGTCGATGAAGGCCTCGTCGGTGCCGTAGTGGTCGAGGTGATCGGGGTCGACGTTCGTGATGAGCGCGACGGAGGTGTCGTAGAGCAGGAACGTGCCGTCCGACTCGTCCGCTTCGACGACGAACAGCGGGTCGGTCCCGGTGCCGCTCGAGACGCCGAGCTGCTCGATGACGCCGCCGTTGACGAAGCTCGGATCCTGCCCAAGCTGCTGGAGTGCGGTGACCAGCATGCCCGTCGAGGTGGTCTTGCCGTGTGCACCGGCGATCGACACGAGGCGCCGCCCGCCGATCAGCCAATACAGCGCCTGCGAGCGGTGGATCACCGCGAAACCTCGCGCTTTCGCCGTCACGTACTCCGGGTTCTCGGGCCAGATGGCGCCGGTGTGCACGACCGTGTCGGCGCCGCCCAGGTGCGCGGCATCGTGCCCCACATGCACGGTCGCGCCGAGCGCCGCGAGCTCGCGCAACGCAGGCAAATCGGAGCGGTCGGAACCGGAGACCGTGTGACCGGCGGCGAGAAACATGCGCGCGAGTCCGCTCATGCCCGATCCGCCGATGCCGACGAAGTGGACCGAGGTGATGGTCTCGGGGATGGGCAGGGAGAGATCGGGCTTAATCATGGCTCGACAAGTCTAAGTTGCCGACTCCTGGGCGGGGCCTCGGCACGCCCGCGCCGCGGCCGCGATCACTCCGAATCCGGTGGCTCCGATTCGCGCCGGTCGGAATCCAGCACCACCGTCGATTGCATGCCGGTCTCGGTGTCGTACATCGTGACGCGCCACACGGAGCCCTCGTCCGCCTCGACGCGCGCCAGCTCTATCAGCCGCGGGCTCGGGTAGCGCTCCCCCGACTGCCGTGCCGCTCCCGCGGCGCTGATCCTCCCGGGCTCGTCGGCGCCTTCCAGCTCCGCCGCCGTCAAGGTGACCTGCTGCTCGCGAACCACGGCGAGCGTGCTCGCGTCGTAGAGCGCTTCCCAGCCGCGCTCGGGCTCGGTCACCGAGTCGCCGAAGACGTCACGACCGGGATCGAGGCTGCGCACGCGCCAGACCCAGCGTTGCGCGGTGTACTCCAGGCGCAGGCCCACGATCGGCCCCGGCGGCGAGTTCGGCTCGGCAACGAACCCCTCCAGCCAATCCGACGGCCACGCCACGTCCAGCGGCACGCCACCGCTCGGGTACTGCTCACCGACGGATGCCGGGGCCTCCGGGAACGGCGCCTCGCAGCCCGCGGTGAGCAGTGCGGTTGCCAGCAGGGTCGCGATCGCGAGCGTTCTCGTCATGCGGCGCATGGGCCGGCCCCTCCCGTGGTCACCGTCACAGCCTACGCGCCGCGTCGGGCGGGGATCGCGGATGAACCACCACCTATGCAATATGCCCACCTATGGCATATGCTCGCGGCATGAGCAACACACTGAGTGAATCGGCGTTTTGGATCCTCACGGCACTCGCGCCGGAGCCACTGCATGGATACGCCATCATGCGCGCCGCGGGCGAAGCATCCGATGGGCGCGTCTCGTTGAAGGCGACCACCCTGTACGCCTCGCTCGATCGGCTCGAGCGGGACCACTTGGTGGAGATCGCCCGCGAAGAGGTCGTCGACGGTCGCGCGCGCCGCACGTACCGGCTCACCGAACATGGCGGTGCGGCACTTGCACGGGAGGTCGCCGAGCTCGAGGCCCGCGCGCGTGCGGCGCGTTCGCGCCTCGCGAGCACGCGCATCGCGCTGACCGGGCGCACCGCGCCCGCGACGATGGTGGGTGCGTGGTGACGCCGGAGCGCGCCTACGCGCGCTCCTTACGCTGGTACCCGCGCGCGTGGCGCGCCGAGCACGGTGCCGCGCTGCTCGGGACCATGCTGGATGCCGCGGAGGCCGAGGGGCGCGATCGCCCGAGCGCCGCCGAGCGTCGTTCCGCCGCGATGCATGGCCTCGGGATGCGACTGAACGAGCGGTTCGCGCAGCGCAGCGCCGCCGCGGCCGTCGTGATCGCCGCGATCGGGCTGTTCGCATTCATGTCGAGCTTCGCCGGCATCTCCCAGTTCGTGCTCGCGCTGGTGCCGTGGTTCTCGGCCCTCGCCGTGATCGCGCTGCTCCGCTCGAACACACCGCTTCCGGGCCCGGTCGCGGTGGCCGGTGTCGCGTTGACAACGCTCACGTTCGCGCTCGGCCTCACGACCCTGCTTGCATGGTCGATGGGCTTCGATGCCGCCGACGAGGGCACCGCTGGGACCTGGTTCACGCGCGCACTGCTGGCGTGGCTCGGCGCGACATGGGTGATCGGCACCGCCACGATCGCGCTCCTGGCCAACGGGATGCTCTCGGCGACGCGCATGCCCGCGCCGGCACGCGTCGGTGCGGCGCTCCTCGGCGGCGCCATCGCCATGCCACCCCTCGCGCTCATGTGCATCACCCCGTTGCTGCAACCCATCCTGAGCGTCGGGCTGCTCGCGCTCACGCTCCGAAGCGGCACGCGCCCGCCCACGTCGACCGCCCCCGGGTGGCACCGGCAACGGGCGGCCGCGGACGCCGCACCGCCCGCTTCGCGACGCATGGCCCGCACCCTGTCGTGGCTCGCGTGCGCGCTCGCCCTCGCGGGCGTCACCTACGCGCTCACCGGCAGCACCTGGGTCGCGGGTGGCCCCGATGGCACCCAGGCCATGCGCGTGGGCATCGCTGTCATGCTCGCCGCCGGCGCCATCCTCCTCGTGGGGGTCGCCGTGGGTGTGCGCGCAGGCGCCCCCGGGCCCTGGCGCCGCAGCGTTCCGCTTGCGCTGATCGCCGCGGGCGTGGCGTGCGCCAGCGTGGGCACTGTCCTCGGCAGCGCCGGCGCGCCGATGTCGCATCCCACGAGCGTCGCCGGGGCCATCGCGATCCCGCTCGGCACCGCTGCGCTCCTCATCTGCGGGAGCCGCGGCACGCGAGCCCAGCGATGGATCATCGGCGTGGCGGTCGGGGTCGCACTCGCGCCAATGATGACCTTCTTGCTCCCGGCCATCGCCTTCACGGTGCCGCTCGTCGCCGCGGGCTACGCCCTGGTCGGCACGCGACGGGCAAGGCCGGTACCGGGGCGCGCCACACTCGCGGCGGCGTGAGCGGGATCCCCGCGCCCCCTCGCTACGCGCGCAGCACCCCGTCGACCATGGCGATCACGTTCTCGGTGCCGGTGCGGGTGCCGATGGATGCCGCAGCAGCCGCCATCGCGCCGATCCGGGCCCGATCGGCCAACAGCGGTACCAGCGTCTCGCGCACCGCCTGCGGGGTGAATTCGGCGTCCTCGATGATGATCGCCGCGCCGGCCGCGACCGCGCCGGCGGCGTTGTGCCGCTGCTCGCCGTTGCCGACCGCATACGGCACGTAGACGGCGGGAATGCCGAGGGCGCTGATCTCGCTCACTGTGGCCGCGCCGGCGCGCGAGACGATCACGTCGGCGATCGCGAACGCGAGATCCATCCGGTCGACATAGCGGCGCACGACGTAGCCGGGCAGTCCCGGGTCGACGAGGTCGGAGCGCTCCCCCGTGACGTGCACGAGCTGCCAGCCCGCCGCGAGAATCGTGTCAGCGGCCGCGCCGAACGCCTCGTTCAGGCGCAGGGCGCCGAGCGATCCGCCGAACACGAGCAGCGTGGGACGCGAGGGGTCGAGGCCGAAGAACTCGGCGGCGCGCTCGCGCATCGCCGCGCGGTCGAGGTCGACCACCTCCCGGCGCAGCGGCATCCCGACCACCGTGGCACCGCGCAGCGGCGTGCCGTCGAAGGCGGTGCCGACGCCGGCGGCGCGGCGTGCGCCGAGCACGTTCGCAAGCCCCGGCTTGGCGTTGGCCTCGTGCACGACGTAGGGGATGCGCTCACGGCGCGCCGCGATGTAGGCGGGTGCCGCGGCATAGCCGCCGAAGCCGATCACCACGTCGATGCCGCGCGCACGGATGATCGCGCGCACCTGCGCGACCGCCCGGAGAAAGCGTGCGGGAAACGCGGCGGCCGCGCCGTTCGGGCGCCGCGGGAACGGCACCTTGTCGACGAAGGTCAGCTCGTAGCCGCGTTCCGGCACCAGCCGCGCCTCGAGCCCCTCCTTGGTTCCGAGCACCAGCACGGTGTCTTCGGGCGCTCTCGCACGAAGCCCATCGGCCACCGCGAGCAGGGGGTTGACGTGTCCGGCGGTGCCGCCGCCGGCAAGCAGAAAGCGGGTCATCGACGCGCCACCATTTCTCGAGCAGGGGTGACCGGCGCCTCCACCGGCAGGGAGCGGGCGAAGGCCAGCAGCACGCCCACCGCGAGCAGCACCGAGATCAGCGAGGTCCCTCCGGCAGACATGAACGGCAGCGGCACACCCAACACGGGGAACACGCGCAGCACGACGCCGATGTTGATCAGCGCCTGACCGAGGATCCACACCGCGATCGCCCCCGAGACGATGCGCACGAACGGGTCATCGGTGCGGCGGACGATGCGAAACGCACCGACGGCGAACAGGCCGAACAGTGCCAGCACCACGATGCAGCCGATCAGCCCGAGCTCCTCGCCGACGATGGCGAAGATGTAGTCGTTCGCGGCGGCGGGCAGCCAGTCGTACTTCTCCTTGGAGTTGCCGAGGCCGAGGCCGAAGATGCCCCCGCCGGCCAACCCCCACACGCCGTGCAGCGGCTGGAAGCAGTCCTCGGGGTAGCAGGCCAGCGAGCCGGTGTCGAGAAAGCTCATGATCCGGCGCATTCGATCGGGGCTCGTGATCGCCAGCACCGCGACCGCGAGGATGCCAAGGAGCACGGGCACGATGAACATGCGCAGGCGCACGCCCGCGAAGAACAGGGCCGCGAGCACGATCAGCACCAGGATCATCGCGGTGCCGAGGTCGCTGCCGGCCAGGACGGAGCCGATCGCGACGATCGCCACCGGCACGGTCGGGAAGAACAGGTGCTTCCATGAGGTCAGCAGCTCGTGCTTGCGCGCGAGGGTGAACCCGAGCCAGAGGGCGAGCGCCAGCTTCAGAAACTCGGAGGGCTGCAGGTTCATCCCGCCGATGGCGATCCAGTTGCGGTTGCCGCCGGATTCGACGCCCATCGGCGTGAACACGAGCGCCTGCAATCCGAGCGCGCCGAACAGCGCGAGCCACGCGATGCGCTTGAAAAATCGCACCGGGAAGCGGCTGATGATGAACATGGCGGGCACGGCGACCAGCGCGAAGGTGCCCTGGCGCAGGAGGGAATCGTATGCGCCGACGCCCGAGGCGGTGTCGTTCGCCGATGAGGCGGAGAGCACCATCACCAAGCCGAACACCGTCAGCGCGAGCGTCGCCCCCGACAGCAGCAGAAACTCGGATGCCACGGGCTGGAAGACGCGCCCGAGCGAGACGCGCGCGGCCCAGCCGCTGACGCGGGGCTCTGGCTCATCACTCGGGATACGACCGTCCATCGCCATCGGCTCCCCCTGACTCGTTGACCATGTTGTGCACTGCCTCGGCGAAGAGGCGACCACGGGCGGAGTAGCTTTCGAACTGGTCGAATGATGCCGCCGCGGGTGCCAGCAGCACCGTGTCGCCGGGCCGTGCGGCGCCGCGCGCCAACTCGACCACTCGCGCCATGACATCCTCAGTCTCATCGTGGGTGACCTCAAGTACCGGCACCCCGGGCGCGTGTCGTGCGAATGCCGCGAGCACCGCGGCGCGGTCGACGCCGATCACGATGGCGGCGCGGATCCGGCCCGCCCGGGCGGCGACGAGCTCGGAGATATCGACCCCCTTGAGCAGCCCGCCGACCACCCAGACGACGTCGCCGAAGGCACCGAGCGAGGCGGCCGCCGCGTGCGGGTTCGTCGCCTTCGAATCATCGACCCAGGCCACCCCGGCCACCGTCGCGACCAGCTCGATCCGATGACGATCAGCACGAAACTCGCCGAGCGCATCGTGAATGTCCTCCGGCGCGACGCCCAGGGAGCGGGCCAGCGCCGCCGCGGCCAGGATGTTCGCCACCATGTGCGGCGCGCCGAGCCCGGCGGCGGCGAGCTCTGCCACGGTCGCCAGCTCGAGCGCGGAATGGTGGCGGTCGTCGTGGAAGGCGCGATCCACGAGGATCCCCTCGACCACGCCCAGATCGCTCGGGCCCGGGACGCCGAGATCGAAGCCCACGGCGCGCGCGCCCTCGATGACATCCGCCTGCTCGACCATGGTGCGGGTCGCCAGATCGGCCTTGTTGTACACGCACGCGATGCGGGTGTTGTCGTAGACGTGCCCCTTCGCGTCGCGGTACGCCTCGAACGAGCCGTGCCACTCCAGGTGGTCGTCGGCGAGGTTCAGGCACACGCTGGCGTGCGGTGAGACCGGCCGCGAGCCGCGCTGCAGCCCGAGGTACCACAGCTGGTGGCTCGAGAGCTCGACCACGAGCGCGTCGAAGCCGGCCGGGTCGCGCACCGCATCCAGGACCGGCACGCCGATGTTGCCGCACGGCGCGGCGCGCAGCCCACCGGCGCGCAGCAGGTGCGCGGTGAGCTGTGTGGTCGTGGTCTTGCCGTTCGTGCCGGTGATCAGGATCCAGCGTGCGGGTTCGCCCGCGGCATCCACGACCTTGTCACGCACGCGCCAGGCCAGTTCGACATCGCCCCACAGCGGGATCGCCTGCGCGCGCACCCATTCGATCAGCGGATGCCCCGGCGCGAAGCCGGGCGAAGCGATGACGAGTTCGGCATCGTGTGCGACGACGGCCGCGGGCACGCGGCCGTCCAGGGGCCCGGTCCACAGCTGCGCGCCGATGAGCGGGAGCAGTCGCGCGTACTCCTCGTCTGCGCGCTCCGTGACCACGAGCACCGAGGCGCCGAGTTCGGCGAGCGTGTCGGCGACCAAGAAGCCGGTGACCGAGAGCCCGAGCACCACGACCCGCAAGCCGCGCCAATCGGCATGCCAGCTGTGCAGCGCGTCGAGACGGGCGGCGGCTGTCGCGCTCATGACTGCGCGAGCCACTCGACGTAGAACAGGCCGACGCCCGACACCGCGAGGATGCCGGCGATGATCCAGAACCGCACGACGATCGTGACCTCCGACCAGCCGCGCATCTCGAGGTGGTGATGCAGCGGGCTCATCAGGAACAGCCGTTTGCCGCGGGTGAGCTTGAAGTACAGCCGCTGCAGGATCACCGAGCCGGAGGCGATCACGTAGATGCCGCCGACCAGGATCATGAGCAGTTCGGTGTGCGTGAGGATCGCCATGGCGGCGAGCACGCCGCCGATGGCCATCGAACCCACATCGCCCATGAAGATCCGCGCCTTGGAGGTGTTCCACCACAGGAAGCCGACCAGCGCGCCGATGAATGCGGCCGAGATGATCGCCAGATCGAACGGGTCTCGGGTCTCGTAGCAGCCGGGTTGCAGCGGGGCGGCGAGTCCGTCGCCGTTGCAGACCTGGTTGAACTGCCAGAACGCGATCAGGCTGTAGGCGCCGATCACGAAGATGCCGGCACCCGCGGCCAGGCCGTCGAGGCCGTCGGCGACGTTGACGCTGTTCGAGGCGGCGACGCCGATCAGCGTGATCCACAGCAGATACAGGATCCAGCCGATGATCGCGCCGAACGCGAACAGGGAGAGGAATTGGATGTCGCGAAACAGCGAGATGGAGCCGGAGGCGGGCGTCTGGCCCCATGCGTTCGGAAACATCAGCGCGGTGATGCCGAAGGGCACCGCAACGAGCACCTGACCGAGCACCTTGCGCCAGCCGGTGAGCCCGAGGCTGCGCTGCTGACGGACCTTCATGAAGTCATCGATGAAGCCGACGACGCCGAACCCGACCATCATCCAGATGACGAGCCATCCCGAGATCGTCGGCGGGTTGTTGCCGACGTAACAGCCGATGAGGTACCCGATCACGGCGCCGAGGATGAAGATCGTGCCGCCCATCGTGGGCGTACCGCGCTTGGCGCTGTGGCTCGGGTTGTGGATGTTCTCGGGGGTGCGGATGACCTGCCCCCAGCCCCACCGCTCGAACAGCCGAATGAACACCGGCGTGAGAAAGAGGGTGAAGGCGAGGGAAACCCCGGCCGCAACGAGTAACGATCTCACGAGAAGTATTCTCCCAGACGGTCGCCCAGAAAGCGCAGGCCCGCCGAGTTGGACGATTTCACGAGCACGACATCGCCATCGCGGAGCTCCGCGGTGAGTGCGGCAAAGGCCTCGTCGGCGGTGGCGTAGAAGACCGCTTCGCCATCCCACGAGCCCTGGGCGATGGCCTCCAGGAAGAGCCGGCGGGCATCCGCGCCGATGACGACGATGCGCTTGACGCCCAGCCGCACCGCGAGCACCGCGATCCGGTCGTGCTCCTCGTCGGCGAACTCGCCCAGCTCGCTCATCGCGCCGAGCACCGCGACCGTGCGCTGGTGCGGGCCGGTGATCTGCGCGAGGGTGCGCAGCGCGGCCGCCATCGAATCCGGGCTCGCGTTGTAGGCGTCGTTGATGATGCGCACCCGCTCCGAACCCATGGGCTGCATGCGCCAGCGCTCGGCGATCTCGACGCGCTCGAGCGCTTCGATGCAGTGCGCGAGCGAGATGCCGAGCGCCGTCGCCACCGCGATCGCCGCGAGCGCATTGCTGACGTGGTGCTCGCCGAGCACCCGCAGGAACACGGGGGCGACCTCGCCGCCGACGGTCACCGTGAAGGCGGTGCCGGTCGCCGTGACCGCGATGTCCTCGGCGCGCACATCGGCGTCCTCCCCCGTGCCGAACCAGCGCACGCGGGCCTGCTTGCTGTGCGCGATCGAGGCCATGCCGGCCACACGGGGGTCGTCCGCGTTGAGCACGGCGAGCCCCCCGGGGCGCAGCGCCTCGATCAGCTCCGCCTTGGTGCGCACGGTCTGCTCGATGCCGCCGAACCCGCCGGCGTGGGCCATGCCCACCATGAGCACCACGGCGACGTCCGGGCGGGCCATGGCGGCCAGGCGCGCGATCTCGCCCGGCGCGGCCGCGCCGAACTCGCTGATCAGGTAGCGCGTGTCTTCGTTGATGCGCAGCATCGTGAGGGGGGCGCCGACCTCGTTGTTGAAGGATGCCTCTGGCGCGACCGTCGCACCGTCGCCCTCGAGCATGCGTGCCAGCAGGTTCTTGGTGGTGGTCTTGCCGTTGGAGCCGGTGATGCCCACGGCGGTGAGCCCGCCCCCGGCGTGCACGCGCGCGACCACCCGCGTGGCGAGGGCACCGAGGGCTGTGACGGCGTCGGCCACGACGATCTGTGAGATCTCGCCGCCGAGGGCGGCGGCATCCAGTGCCCGCTCGACGATCGCGAGGCGCGCACCGTTTTGCGCGGCGGCGGGGACGAACAGGTGCCCGTCGGTGGTCTCACCGGGCTTCGCGACGAAGATGCCGCCGGCCTGGATCCGCCGGGAGTCGGTTTCGACGGCGCCCGTGAGCACGGTCGCGCCGGTGTCGACGCCCCCGAGCACGAGGGTTCCGTCGACCGCTTCGGCGATGTCTGAGAGTGACAGCGCGATCATGGCAGCCTTTCGCGGTGCGCTACTGGTAGCGCGGGAGGAGGGGGGTCTCTGAGGAGGAGGGCAACACGCGATAGGTCTTGAGCACCTGCGTCATCGCCTTCTGAAAAGCGGGGGCGGTTGCCGCAGACGAGCGTATCGCAGTCGGCTCCTCGAGGGTCACGACGACCACGTACTTCGGGTCGTCGGCGGGGGCGAATCCGGCGAGGGAGGTGAAGTACACGCCCGCCTTGTAGCCGCCGCCGGGTGCCGGCACCTCCGCGGTCCCGGTCTTTGCCGCGACGCGGTAGCCGGGGATCGCGAGCGCCTTTTGCAGCTGGCCCTGTGCCATCACGTTCTCGACCATCAGCGCGGTGTCGTTCGCCACCTCCTCGCGGATGATCTGCTCCGGCTCGGGCAGCTCCGGCTCGATGACCGTGCCATCGGGCGTGGTGCACGACTCGATCAGCCGGATCGGCATCTTCAGCCCGCCGTTAGCGATCGCCTGGTAGGCGCTCGCCACCTGCGGCGCCGTGACCGTGAAGGCCTGGCCGAAGGTCGTCGAGTAGCGCGTCTGGTTGTCCCACTTCTCGACGGGGTGCAGCGTGCCGCTGGCCTCACCGAGAAAGCCCACGTCGGTCGGCGTGCCCACGCCGAAGCGCTCAAGGTAGTCGTGTCGCACCGCGGGCTCGACCATGTCGCCGAACATGCTGAGCGCGACGTTCGACGAGTCGACGAGCGCTCCGGTGAGCGTGTAGTTGGTCAGCGGATGACCGACCGCGTCGTTGATGCGCGCGCCGTTCGGGAACACGTGCGAGCTGGGCGCCTGCACGGTCGAGAGCGGGGTCGCCGAGCCGCCGTCCATGATGCTCGCCGCGGTGACCGCCTTGAACGTCGATCCGGGCTCGAAGGAGTGCCGGAAGATGCGGCTGCCGCGGTCGTCGGGGTGCGCGCCGTCGACGTTGTTCGGGTCGACGGTCGGGTACTCCGCGGCTGCGCGGATCTTGCCCGTCTCGACCTCGACGACGGTGACGGTGCCGCTGAGGGCGCGCATGTTCTGGGTCTCTTCGGCGATCAGCTGCTGCAGGTACCACTGCAGGTCACGGTTGATCGTGAGCTGCAGGGTGCCGCCGTCGACGGCGGGTTCGGTCTTGACCGTGCCCGGGATCGTCTCGCCGTTGTTGCCACGCTCGAAGCGCTCGAGGCCATCGCTGGCGGCGAGGCACGCGTCCATGCTCAGCTCAAGCCCCTCCTGGGGGGTGTTCTCCGAACCGACGAAGCCGACCACGTTGCCGGCGACCGCGCCATCGGGGTACGAGCGATCGGGATGCCGCGTGAAGAACATGAACGGCACGCGCAACTGGGCGAGCGCGCGGTACTGATCGACGTCGAGGCCCTTCTTCAGCTGCGCCCAGCGCGCCTCAGGGTTCGTCTCGAGGGCGTCGGCGACGATCGCCTGCACCTCCTCGGGGCTCTGCCCCGTGATCGCGCCGATCTCCGCCGAAACATCCTCCCAGGGCACCTTGACGATCTCGCCGTCCGGCCCTTTGCGCTTGATCTCGGCGACGAGGCTCGGGTCAAGCTCGGCGTCGTAGAGCACCGTGCTGCCCGCGAGCACGGCGCCGTTCTGGTCGACGATCGAGCCGCGCTCGCCCCAGAGCACGCGCGAGCTCGCGAAGCCGAGATTCATCGAATCGGCGCGGTGCTCATCGGCGTTGACGACCTGGATGTCGACGAGGCGGATGACGAAGGCGGCGAGCACGGCGAGCACGAGCATCAGCGCCATCGCGCTGCGTCGCCGTGGGGTGCGTTCGCTGGTGCTGGTCATCGTCGCGCTATCGGGTCGTCGGGGTGGGGAGGCCGTCTGAGAGCGGCTGCGGCAGGCCGGGGACGCCGGCTTCGGGGTCCGCTTGCGCGGCGACGGGGGCGCCGGCGATTGTGGCTTCGGGTGCCGTCACGAGCGGGGTCTGCGCGACGAGCGCGTTCGGCACCGCGCCGCGACCGATCGCATCCACCGTCGAGAGCCACCCGGCGGCCGCACCGCTGCCGAGCACCGCCCCGTCGCTGAGGCGCAGGTAGGTCGGGGACTCATTGATCACCATGCCGAGCGATGCCGCGTTCGCCGCGAGGTACTGGGGTGAGCTCAGGCCCACCACCGCGTCGGAGAGCGACTGCTGCTGCCAGCCGAGTTCGCGCACCTGCTGCTGCAGCGCCGCCTCCTCGTACACGCCCTGGGTGGTTGCGATCGACAGCGCCACCTGCGCGGCGCCGATCGCGAGCGCGCCGGCGACGGCGACGAGCGCGTACGCGAAGCGGGGTCGGCGGCGCACGTTCGCGACCGCGTGCAGGTGACGACGCGGTGCGGGCTGATCAAGCTCCAGATCAAGGTCGATGGATGCCGCGGACCCGTCCGCGCGCATGGCTGCACTCACTGCTCACCTCGCTGTCGTCGCCGGGGCGCGGGCGCGGCCTCGCGCACGCGTTCTGCGGCGCGCAGCCGCACGGGGATCGCCCGCGAGTTGCGGGCGCGCTCCGCTTCGTCCGCCAGCTCGGCGCCCTTGACCAGCAGGCGAAAGCGCGGCGCATGCTCGGGCAGCTCCACCGGCAGTCCCGCGGGAGCGGTCGAGGCGATCGCCCGCGCGAAGTCCTGCTTGACGAGTCGGTCCTCGAGCGACTGGTACGACATCACGACGATGCGCCCGCCGACCCGGAGCAGCCCCATGCCGGCCGGGATCGCGGCATCCAGCGCCACCAGCTCGCCGTTGACCTCGATGCGCAGCGCCTAAAACACGCGCTTGGCGGGGTGGCCCTGGCCGAGCAGCGCGCCCGGCGTGGCCGCCGTGAGCACGCGCACGAGATGGCTCGACGTGGTGATCGGGGCGGTGGCGCGCTCGGCGATGATGGCGCGCGCGTAGCGACCGGCGAGCTTCTCATCGCCGTAGCGCTCGAAGATGCGCCGCAGCTCGCCCTCGCTGAAGGTGGCAAGCACATCGGCCGCGGTGGGTCCGCTCGTCGGGTCCATGCGCATGTCGAGCGGGGCGTCTTGTGCGTACGCGAAGCCGCGCTCGGCGCGGTCGAGTTGGAGGGAGGAGACGCCGAGGTCGAAGAGGATGCCGTCGACCTTGTCGAATCCAGCGCCCGCCACGGCTTCGGCGATCCCGTCGTACACGGTGTGCACGAGGGTGATGCGATCCGCGAAGCGCGCGAGGCGCTCCCCCGCGATGGCGAGTGCCTCGGGGTCGCGGTCGAGCCCGATCAGGTGCAGCGCGGGAAAGCGCTCGAGGAACGCTTCGCTGTGGCCGCCCATGCCGAGCGTGGCGTCGACGAGCACCGCGCCCTCCGCCTCGAGGGCTGGCGCGAGCAGCTCGACGCAGCGTTCGAGCAAGACGGGGGTGTGAATTCTGCGGAGGTCTTCCATGATTCTCTCGGGTCGAGCCGTGTGTCTCGATCCCCATCCGCTTTCCTACCTGCCGCCGGGGAAGTGGCGTCAGGGCGTGAGCGGCTGGGAGTCGCGACACACGGGTCAGAACAGGCCCGGGATCACCTCCTCCTGCATCTCGGAGTAGCCGCTCTCGGCGGCGGCAAGGTAGGTGTTCCAGGCTTCGGCGTCCCAGATCTCGGCGTGGCTGCCGGCGCCGATCACGACGAGCTCACGGCCGAGGCCGGCGTAGCTGCGAAGCGGCGCGGGGATGGTGATGCGGTTCTGGGTATCGGGGAGCTCTGCGCTCGCGCCCGAGAGGAACACGCGCATGAAGTCGCGGGCCTGCTTGTTCGACAGCGGTGCCTGGCGGATCCGGTCGTGCACCTGCTCGAACTCGGCCGTGCTGAAGACATACAGGCAGTTCTCCTGCCCCCGGGTGACGACCATGCCGCCGGCGAGCTCCTCGCGAAACTTCGCGGGCAGGATGACGCGACCCTTGTCGTCGAGCTTGGGAGTGTACGTGCCCAGCATCATGGCGCGTCCCCCCTTCGTCCGGCCAAATCCAGGTGCCGCCACTTTACTCCACTTCCATCCACAAACACAGAGGCTCATCGAATATCGCCGTGTCGAAGCGCGATTCAGGCGCGGGAATACGAGAGAAATCAGGGTGGAGGATTTTGCTGCGCCAGCGCCGCTTCGGCGCGTCCCACGGCGCATCCGCACGGCCCGCCCGCAGGCCGCCGTTCCGCACGGCGCATCCGCACGGTCAGGGGCGGCGGTGCGCGCGCTCGTGCAGCAGGCCGCACCCCCGCGCGCTCGCAGGTGGGGCGAAGTGGAGCGGCGGGGCGAACACGTTCGCCGCGGGCACGAAAAAGGGCCGCTCCTTACGGAACGGCCCTTCACGGGTGTGCGAGCGATTGCACTCGCGCGATGGTGGCGGCGTGGCCTACATCTGCGCCGAGCGCGTGCGCGCGTCAGTGTTCGTTGCGACGATCCCAGCGATCGTTCATCCGGTCCATGAACGATGCAGAATTGGCCTTGGCGTTCGCGCCGGAGGACGCGCTGGCCGAGCCGCGTGGCACGACGTGCTCGACGCGGGTGGGCTTGATGGCGAGCACGACGCCTGCGAGCATCACGACGAAGCCGAGAATGCCCACGATGATCAGCTGCGTGGCGACACCGACGACCAGCGCGCCGAGGCCCGCAAGCACGAGCAGTGCACCGATGGTGATGTTGCGGTAGTTGAGCGCGTGGTTCCCGCTCGGTGCCGACACCACATCCGCATCGTTCTGCAGAAGTTGGCGTTCCATCTCATCGAGAAGGCGCTGCTCCTGTTCGGAGAGTGGCATGCTTCCCCCTCTTTGTCTTGGTTGAATCCTGATCCCAAGTGTAGCTGTCTCCAGGAACACTAGGCTAGGCCCGTGGATGCCTCATCTGACGTTCTTCAGGCCGTCTCACAGCGACTTGACACGTTCCTCGCCGCGCAGCGATTCGCGACCCTCCCGATGGGCGAGGATGCCGCCCTCCTGATCGACGCCGCAGCCCGGTCGCTGCGGGGCGGAAAGCGCCTTCGCGCCGCGTTCTGCTACTGGGGCTGGCGTGCGGTCGTCGACGCCCAAAACGACGCGTCGCCTGGCGATGCGCCGGCCCACGACGTCTCCCCGGATGCGGCGGATGAGACGGCCGTCGTCACCGTCGCGGCAGCGCTCGAGGTCTTCCAATCCGCGGCGCTCGCACACGATGACATCATCGACAATTCCGATACCCGCCGCGGCCAGCCCTCGAGCCACCGCGCCTTGGAGGCGCTGCACGGCGCCAACGGCTGGGCGGGTGATGGCGGCGCATTCGGGCGCGCGGCGGCACTCCTGCTCGGCGATCTGCTCGTCGCATGGAGCGATGACCTGCTCGAGGAGGGTCTCGAGCAGGTGGTGGATGCCGCAGCACGGCGCCGCACCCGGGCCGAGTACGCCACAATGCGCCGCGACGTCACGCTCGGGCAATTTCTCGACATCGCCGAGGAATCGGCCTTTGTCGTCTCCCCCGGCGCGGAGCACCTGGAGCGCGCCCTGCGCGTGGCCAGCTACAAGTCCGCGCGCTACAGCGTGCAGCAGCCGCTGACCATCGGCGGCGCCCTCGCGGGCGGCACCGAGGCGCAGTTGGCCGCACTCGCCGCGTTCGGCTACCCGATCGGCATGGCCTTTCAGCTGCGCGACGACGTGCTCGGCGTCTTCGGCGACGAGCGTCTGACCGGCAAGCCCACCGGCGACGACCTTCGCGAGGGCAAGCGCACCGCGCTCATCGCCATCACGCGCGAGGCGCTTCCCGTCGCCGATCGCGAGCACCTGGACGCCCTGCTCGGCGACCCGAACCTCGATGCCGAGCAGATCGCCGCCCTCCAGGCCATGATCGTCGCGACCGGCGGGCTCGATGAGGTCGAGCGCCGCATCGACGAGTATGCGCAGCTGGCCGAGGCGGCGCTCGCGGACCCGTTGCTGGGTGCATCCGCGCGCGGTGTGCTGCGAACGCTCGCCGTCAAAGCCACGCGCCGCAGCGCCTGATCCCGCCGCCTACGCGAGCGTGCGAGCGACTCGGCGCACTTCCGACTTGCGGCCGGCGCGCAGCGCCTCGATCGGCGCGACACCGATCGTGTCATCGACCGCCAGGAGCCAGTCGATCACCTCGTCGTTCGAAAAGCCCGCGTCTTGCAGCACCATGATGGTGCCGCGCAGCGAGGCGATGAGCTCGTCGTTCTGGAGAAACAGCGCGGGGACCCGGAACGAGCCGGTACGGGCCGAGCCGATCAGGAAATGATCTTCGAGCAGCCGGCGCACCCGCGACGGGCTCTCGCCGAGGATCGCCCCAATCTCAGCGAGGCTGAGCCACGTCACCGCGCTCGATGCGGCGGAGGCGTCGGCAAGGTCGGCGGCAAGGTCTGGTGTGTCGTTTCCCACGCACTTATGTTCTCACCCTTTCGCGATGCCGTTCGCACGCGTCGCGCCATTGCGCCGCGCTCGAACCCCACAAGCCACAGCAACCACATGAATCACACCAGCATCATTGATCACGGCAGGCTCAGCGGTTTACTCTCATTGACTTGAATCCACTTTCGTGTCACCGTGAGACGTTGCCTGCACGCAGGCGCACGGGAACGACGCACAGCGCGCTCCGCCCCGGGTGCACCGCCTGACACACCATGCGTGCAGCGCACCGCTGCACGCGAGAGAGGTCCGCCATGGGAGCCGCACACACCCACCGTTCGACATGGGTCGACGCACAGCCCCAGCCCGCCGCGAGCAAGCGCGCCGGCTACACCGTGCTCCCCCTCGCGGTCCTCGGCTCCATCGCCGTGACACTGGGCGGCACCGCCGCGGCCGCGGCCGAGCCATCCGAGCGACGCGACACGGTCACGCCCGGCGACCGCAACCTCGCCGCCGCCGATCGCAGCGGCGTCGCGGCAGCGGCAATCCGGCAGACGGTCCAGCCCGCGCCCGAGACATATACCGTCCGCCCCGGCGACACCGTCAGCGGCATCGCGGCGCAGTTCGGTCTGCGCACCGCCGATGTGCTCGGCCACAACGGCCTCTCGCGCGACTCGATCATCCATCCCGGCCAGGTGCTGCGCCTGCTCGCCGCGTCGGCGGCACCGAGCACACCCGCCCCATCGGCGCCCGCCGCTGTGCACACCGTCGTCTCGGGCGACACGATCAGCGCCATCGCCGCCCGCTACGGTCACACCATCGACGCGGTGCTGAACGCGAATGGCATGACGCGCGCCTCGATCATCTATCCCGGCCAGCGCGTCGCACTGCCCGGCACCGTTGCCCCCGCGCCGGCCCCGTCTCCGCAGGCTCCTGCCGCGCTCTCCCACACGGTGGTCGCGGGCGACACGATCAGCGCGATCGCCCGGCGCTACGGCACGACGACCGACGCCGTGCTGGGGGCCAATGGCCTCTCGCGTGCGTCCATCATCTACCCCGGCCAGCGCATCGTGCTGCCGAGCGCCCCCGCGGCGCCCGCGGCCCCCGCGGCACAGGCCGCCCCGGCCTCCGCGCCCGGGCTCGACGCCGAGCAGGCTGCCAACGCGCAGCTCATCATCCGCGTCGGTCGCGAACTGGGTGTCAGCGACCGCGGGGTGCAGATCGCCCTCGCAACCGCGATGCAGGAGTCATGGCTGCGCAACCTCGATTGGGGCGACCGCGACTCGCTCGGCCTGTTCCAGCAGCGACCGAGCCATGGCTGGGGCACGGCCGAGCAGGTGCGCGACCCCGTGCACGCCACCAAGGCCTTCTTCGGCGGCCCGAGCGACCCGAACGGCAACCGCACGCGCGGCCTGCTCGACTACGCCGGCTGGGAGCAGCTCAGCCTCACCGAGGCCGCGCAGGCCGTGCAGATCTCGGCCTACCCCGACCGCTACGCCCGCTGGGAGGCCCCCGCGGCCGCATGGCTCGCGGCGCTCGGCTGATCCCCCGCGTGCGCTTCCCCCACCCGATGCACACGAGCCCGGTACGGCGAACGGGCTTCGGCCCGCGACATCCGTAGACTTTCACCGTGTCATCCAGCCAGCAGACCGACCCGATGATCGGCCGTCTCGTCGACGGTCGCTATCGGGTGCGCGCGCGCATCGCGCGAGGCGGCATGGCCACCGTCTACGTGGCGACCGATCTGCGACTCGAGCGTCGCGTGGCCCTGAAGGTCATGCACGCCCACCTCAGCGACGACTCGGTCTTTCAGAGCCGCTTCATCCAGGAGGCACGCTCCGCCGCACGCCTGGCGGATCCGCACGTCGTGAACGTGTTCGATCAGGGGCAGGATCGCGACATGGCCTACCTGGTCATGGAGTACCTCCCCGGGATCACGCTGCGCGAGTTGCTGCGCGAGCAGAAGAAGCTCAGCGTGCAGCAGACCGTCACGATCATGGATGCGATCCTCGGCGGGCTCGCCGCGGCGCACCGCGCGGGCATCGTGCACCGGGACGTCAAGCCCGAGAACGTGCTCCTGGCCGAGGACGGACGCATCAAGATCGGCGACTTCGGCCTCGCGCGCGCGACCACCGCCAACACCGCGACCGGTCAGATGCTGCTCGGCACCATCGCCTACCTCGCCCCCGAACTGGTCACTCGCGGCCAGGCGGACGCCCGCAGCGACATCTACGCGCTGGGCATCATGCTCTACGAGATGCTCACCGGTGAGCAGCCCTTCAAGGGCGAGCAGCCGATGCAGATCGCGTATCAGCACGCGACCGACAAGGTACCGCGCCCGAGCGCGCGCGCCAGCGGCATCCCGGAAGAGCTCGACGAACTCGTGCTGTGGGCCACCGAACGCGAACCCGACGACCGCCCCATCGACGCACAAGCCATGCTCGACCGGCTGCGTGAGATTGAGCGCGCCCTCGGCGTCACGCCCCTGAATCGAGGCGTCGGCTCGACCGCGGGGGTGCCGATCGTCGAGGACTACCACTCGGGCGATGTCACCCGCGTGCTTCCCGGTGGGATGGTCGATCCCGCCACCGCCCCCGTGGCCGCGGCGCTCGACAACTCGGGCCGGCTGCGCCAGCGCACGCGGCGCCGGGCCGGCCGGGGCGCGGCCCTGCTCGTGCTCGTCCTCCTGCTCGCCGCCGCCGCCGGCACCGTCGGCTGGTGGTTCGGCTCCGGCCCAGGCTCCCTGATCTCCGTGCCCGACGTCGCCGGCAGCAGCTACGACGACGCCGCCACGATGCTCGACGAGGCGGGGCTCACCCCCATCCGCGTGGATGCCTCCGATTACGACGTGCCCGCCGGGACCGTGATCCGCACCGACCCCGAGACCGGCATCCGTCTCGAGCGCGCGGCCGAGGTATCCGTCGTCGTCTCCACCGGCCCAGCCATGCACACCGTCCCGGCGCTCGTGGGAATGCCGGCCACCACCGCGAACGGCACGCTCCAGGCCGACCGGATCATCGTCACCGAGCCGATGCTCGAAGAATTCTCGGACGCCGAGACCGGCACCGTGATCGCCGCGACGCGCACCCCGCGCGCCGGCGGCGAGCCGGTGGGCTTCGGGGATGGCGGCGACGCGTACGAGGGCGACGAGGTCACGCTGACCGTGTCGCTCGGCCCCGTGCCCGCCGTTGCGGGCGACACGATCGAGGCCGCGACCGCGAAGCTGCGAAGTGTCGGTCTCGAGGTCGCCTCCGAGCGGACGGAGGTGTTCAGCGACACCGTCCGGGCCGACCTCGTCATCGAGCTCGCACCCCGCGACGGCGGCGGCAATTGGCGCCCCGCCGACGCCGTGACGCTGGTCGTTTCGAAGGGCCCGCAACCCTTCCCCATCCCAGATGTGAAGGGGATGACGCGGGATCAGGCCAAGCGCGCCCTCGAAGCGCAGGGCTTCAAGGCGAGCTGGGCGGTCTTCTGGGGGGCCATCCCCAATGACCTCACGCGGGTTGCGAGCATGGACCCCGGCGCGGGCACCGAGCGCCCCAAGGGCACCGAGGTCTATCTGCAGCTGACCGCGTCCGGCTAGCGCCGCCCACCATCCGGCGCTCCACACGCAAAAACGACGCCGACCCGGCGCGCATGCACGGGGTCGGCGTCGTTCGCCTGGCGCGAAGCGGCTAGCGGGCGCGCAGTTCCTCGGCGACCAGGAAGGCCAGCTCGAGCGACTGCTTGTGGTTCAGGCGCGGGTCGCACAGCGACTCGTACCGCGTGGCAAGGGTCTCTTCGTCGATCATCTCGGCGCCGCCCAGGCACTCGGTCACGTCGTCGCCCGTGAGCTCGACGTGGATCCCGCCCGGGTGCGTGCCGACGGCGCGGTGCGACTCGAAAAAGCCCCGCACCTCGTCGACCACGTCTTCGAAGCGGCGCGTCTTGTAGCCGTTCGGGGTCGTGATGCCGTTGCCGTGCATCGGGTCGGTGACCCACAACGGCGTCGCGCCGTACTCCTTGGTCGCCTCCAGCAGCGCGGGCAGCGCGTCGCGGATCTTGCCGGCGCCCATGCGCGTGATGAACGTCAGACGGCCGGGCTCGCGCTCAGGATCGAGCTTGTCGATCAGTCGGTGCACGGTCTCGGGCGTGGTGGTGGGCCCGAGCTTGACACCGATGGGGTTGCGCACCCGCGAGAAGTAATCGACGTGCGCACCGTCGAGCTCGCGCGTGCGCTCGCCGATCCACAGGAAGTGTGCCGAGGTGTTGTACGGCGTCCCGGTACGCGAGTCGATGCGCGTCATCGGGCGCTCGTAGTCCATCAGCAGCCCCTCGTGGCCGGTGTAGAACTCGACACGACGCAGCTCGTCGAAGTCGGCGCCTGCCGCCTCCATGAACTTGATCGCGCGGTCGATCTCGCCCGCGAGCTGCTCGTAGCGCTGGTTGGCCGGGTTCGCGGCGAAGCCACGGTTCCAGCTGTGCACCTCGCGCAGATCGGCGAAACCGCCCTGCGTGAACGCGCGAATGAGATTGAGCGTGGATGCCGCGGTGTGGTAGCCGCGCAGCAGTCGGGAGGGGTCAGCAGCCCGCGATTCCGGGGTGAAGTCGTAGCCGTTGACGATGTCGCCGCGGTATGCGGGCAAGGTGACATCGCCGCGGGTCTCGGTGTCGCTGGAGCGGGGCTTGGCGAACTGCCCCGCCATGCGGCCCATCTTCACGACCGGCATCGACGCGCCGTAGGTGAGCACGACCGCCATCTGCAGCACCGTCTTGACGCGGTTGCGGATCTGGTCGGCGGTGGCCCCCGCGAAGGTCTCGGCGCAGTCGCCGCCCTGCAGGAGGAATGCGTTCCCCGAGGCGGCCTTCGCGAGGCGGTCCTTGAGGGTGTCGACCTCGCCGGCGAACACGAGCGGCGGCAACGACGCGATCTCCGTCGACACGGCCTGGACCGCGGCGGGGTCGGGCCATGATGGCTGCTGCTTGATCGGCAGGCTGCGCCAATAGTCCAGACCCTCGATCACCTGTTCGCTGGGACGAAGGGCCTGATCGGCGAGCTGCGACACGGGCGTGTTTCCTATTCTCTGCGGAGGGATGGCGCGAAGGCGCGCACCAAGTGGAGTCTACCGCGCGAACCTCGCGGCAGGCGCCGCCGGACGCCGCCAGCGACGCCGCACGGATCCCGCCGGTGTGCGCCTAGCGTGCCGGGGCGCGATCGGGGTCCGCCGCGGCGATCCGCTCCTTCACCGCGGAGGCATAGACGTCGTCGTATTCCTGCTCCCCCAGCCCCTGCAGCGCCACCATGATCTCGTCCGTGATGGAGCGCAACACGAAGCGGTCTCCCTCCATGCCGGCGAATCGTGAGAAATCGAGAGGCTCACCGATGACGATGCCCACGCGGCCCACGCGCGGCAGGGTCCGGCCGATCGGCATGACCTTCTCGGTGTCGACCATCACGAGCGGCACGACGGGCACGCCCGCCTCGACGGCCATGCGGGCCAGGCCGGTGCGGCCGCGGTACAGCTTGCCGTCGGGGCTGCGGGTGCCCTCCGGGTAGATGCCGAGCAGGTCGCCGCGGCCGAGCACCATCAGCCCCGTGTTGAGCGAGGCCTCGGAGGCCTTCCCCCCGGAGCGATCGATCGGGATCTGCCCGGTCAGCTTCATGAAGTTTCGCGTGGCCCAGCCCTTCAGGCCCCGGCCCGTGAAGTAGTCGCTCTTCGCGAGGAACGACACCGGGCGGTCGATCATGAGTGGCAGGAAGATCGAATCGCTCACCGAGAGGTGATTGCTCGCAAGGATCGCCGCGCCGTGCGCCGGGATGTGCTCACTCCCGACGACCCACGGCCGAAAGACCGCCCGCACGATGGGGCCGACCACGACGTATTTCATGAACCAATAGAACATTGCACTCCCCGGACTTCGGATTCCAGCATGCCGCGCCAGAGCGCTAGGGGCGAACCTGACGCGCCAGATCGGCGGCGCCGATCAGGCCGGCGTCGTTGTGCAGTTCGGCGATCGCGATGGCCGCGGCCGGTCGAAACCCACGTGCCGGCAGGTGTGTGCGGTACGAATCCTCGACGGGCGCGCGCAGGTGTTCGCCCAGCTGCGCGACGCCGCCGCCGAGCACGAACACCTCGGGGTCAAGGCTTGCCGTGAGCTGCGCGCAGCTCTCACCGAGGGCGGATGCCACCGTGCGAACGGCCTCCCGCGCGCCCGGGTCGTTCTGGCGCACCAGCTCCGAGATCGTCTGCCCGCTCAGCCGGCCGCGCTCGGTGCGCGCGGCAGCCAGGCCGACGCCAATCCCACCCGCGTCGGCGATCTCGTTTGCGATGCGCTGCAGCGCGCGGCCGGAGGCGTACTGCTCGATGCAGCCGCGCTGCCCGCAGCCGCAGGGCAGGCCGTCGCGAATGTGGCGCGTGTGGCCGAGCTCGCCGGCGACCCCGTGGCCGCCTCGGTACAGGCGGCCGCCGACGACGACGGCTCCCCCGACCCCGGTGCCGATCGTCAGCATCACCACGTGCGCGAAGCCGCGCCCGGCGCCGAAGCGATATTCGGCCCACCCGGCCGCATTCGCGTCGTTCTCGATCGTGAGCGGCAGCCCCAGTCGCTGCTCCAGCCGGGGGCGCATCTGATCGTTGCGCCACGGGATGTTCACCCCGAAGTAGATCTTGGAGCGATCGCGATCGATGAACCCGGCCGCGGCGATCCCGACGGCGGCGACCTCGTGCTCGGCGCGCAGCTCGCCGACCATCTGCACGATGGCGGCATCGATGTCACCGATGCCGCCAGGGGTCGCGACGCGCACGCGCGCGAGCACGGCGCCGTGCTCGTCGACCACACCGCCGGCAATCTTGGTGCCCCCGATATCGATGCCGACCGTCAGCACTGCGCCCCCTCGCTCGCCGTCTGCGCGTTCCACGCCGCCTCATGGATGCCGAGGCCCACACCCGCGCAGTCTACCGCCGGGGCCACGGCGACGGCAGGGCATCGAGGCATCCCCTCCCACCCAGGTGCCGCGAGACTCTGTCTCGAAAACTCGGCGACCCAGTTCCATGCGCGCCTCGCGCCGATCACGCGGGAATCGCGTAATCGCCGGGGTATAGTGACCGAACACCCGACCGTCGTCACCCCCTGTCGGTACCGAAGGAGTTACCGTGATCCAATTCGAAGTCCCCGCGCTCGTCCCGGCCGACCCGAACGCCAACGTCACCGACCTGCTCGTCGAGCGCGTCAAGACGACACCGAATCTCGCCCTCTTTGCGGTGCCCGAGGGCGCCGGCTGGCGCGACATCACCGCAGCAGACTTCCAGCGCCAGGTCATCGCGCTTGCGAAGGGCTTCGTCGCCTCCGGCATCCAGCCCGGCGACAAGGTCGGGTTTCTCGCGCGCACGACGTACGAGTGGTCGCTCGTCGACTTCGCGCTGTTCTACTCAGGCGCCGTGATGGTGCCGATCTACGAGACGAGCGCACCCGCGCAGATTCGCTGGAACATGGAAGACTCGGGCGCGATCGCACTCATCGTCGAGTCGCCCACGCACTCCGCGCGCCTCGAAGAGGTGCGCGCCGAGCTCCCCCTGCTTCGCGAGGTGTGGCACCTGCACGAGGGCGCGATCGACCAGCTCGTCGCAGCGGGTAAAGACGTTCCGGATGCCGAGATCGAGCGCCGGCGCACGCTTGCCAACGGCGACGACATCGCGACGCTGATCTACACCTCCGGCTCGATGGGCCGCCCGAAGGGCTGCGTGCTCACGCACTCGAACTTCGTCGAGCTCAGCCGCAACTCCGCGCTGGCACTGAAAGACGTGGTCGCGCTCCCGAACTCGTCGACGCTGCTGTTCATCACCACCGCGCACGTGTTCGCCCGCTTCATCTCGATCCTCAACATTCACGCGGGCGTGCGGACCGGACACGAACCCGACACCTCGAACCTGCTGCCCGCGCTGGCCAGCTTCAAGCCCACCTTCCTCCTCGCCGTGCCCCGGGTGTTCGAGAAGGTGTATAACGCGTCTGAGCAGAAGGCCGAGGGCGAGGGCAAGGGCAAGATCTTCCGGATGGCCGCGGCCACGGCGATCGAGCACTCGCGCCTGAGCGAGGCCGGCGAGAAGATTCCGCTCGGCATGCGGGTGAAGTTCGCCCTATTCGACAAGCTCGTGTACGCGAAGCTGCGTGCCGCGATGGGCGGCCGCGTGGCGTACGCCGTCTCGGGGTCTGCGCCCCTCGGTGAGCGCCTCGGCCACTTCTTCCACAGCCTCGGCATCGTGATCCTCGAGGGCTACGGCCTCACCGAGACGACCGCCCCGGCCACCGTGAACCTGGCGCACAAATCCAAGATCGGCACCGTCGGCCCGGCACTGCCCGGCGTCGGCGTGCGCATCGACGACGAGGGCGAGATCTCGGTCCGCGGCATCAACGTGTTCAAGGAGTACTGGCGCAATCCCGAGGCCACGGCCGAATCGTTCGATGACGGCTGGTTCAAGACCGGCGACCTCGGCGCGTTCGACAGCGACGGGTTCCTGACCGTCACGGGACGCATCAAGGAGCTCATCGTCACCGCCGGCGGCAAGAACGTCGCGCCCGCGGCGCTCGAAGACCCGATCCGCGCCAACCCGATCGTCGGTCAGGTCGTGGCGGTCGGCGACCAGAAGCCGTTCATCGGCGCCCTCGTCACCCTCGACACCGAGATGCTGCCGACCTGGCTCGCCAACAACAAGCTCGACGCGAACATGCCGCTCGAACGCGCCATCGTGCACCCGGCCGTTCGCGCCGAGGTGCAGCGCGCGATCGACACCGCCAACGCGCAGGTCTCCCGCGCCGAGTCGATTCGCAAGTTCACCATCCTGCCGACGGAATGGACCGAGGCAAGCGGCCACCTCACGCCGAAGCTGAGCATCAAGCGCGGCGTGATCCTCAAGGACTTCGCCGGAGCCATCGAGGAGCTCTACCACGTGCCGGTCGACACCACCAACCTGTCGATCTAGCTGTACTGACCCGGATCGTTGTTGACATACGAGAGGCCTCCGCGGTCGAGTTGGAGCTGTCTAGTTCTTCAGCTCGAACACTCGGAGGCCTCTCGTGTCCCACGCTAATGCCCGGCTGG
>Ga0073899_10000298_pt1 | contig 45700 bp, 43 predicted proteins | sample KloWWTmetaKNB5Ph_FD_88975 | JGI IMG/M metagenome (GOLD analysis project Ga0073899, IMG submission 88975) | Active sludge microbial communities from Klosterneuburg, Austria, studying microevolution and ecology of nitrifiers - Klosterneuburg... | ecosystem: Engineered > WWTP > Aerobic digester >... | reverse complement strand
GCGGCCACCGGAGGAAGGGTGATGGCCAGGGTGCCCGGGCAGGGGCTGTTGGGCGTGGGCCACGTGTCCACCATGAGGTAGTACGTGACGCCGTTGGTGACCGTGGTGTTCAGCGTTTTGGAGGTCGCCGAGCTCGTGATGCTTGCCACGCAAACACCACCACTGGTCGGGCATCCGGCCCACAGCTGGATACCCGTCCAACTGACACCCACATAGGCGAAGGAGGCCGCACCTGTTCCTTGCGAGGTGAAGGTGTACAGGGCTTCCTGACCGCCGAGGTAGCTCGTGCTACCGCATGGTACGGCGTTCCCGCTGTTGATGTCGTTCGTCCCACCGCAGGTGATGGCGAAAGCGGGGTAGTTCTGATAGGCCAGCACCGTGGCGCCTGCGCAGGTGGTGCCGTGCGCCTTTTGGGCGCCGAAAAGAGCGACCAGGCCGAGTGCCAGGGCGGCCGGGTGCCACCATGGCGTTCGCCGTGGTGGTCGTGGAGAAGTGCTACAATTCATGTCGGGGGTTTTGGTTAGTGGAGATCCTTGTGTCGGCGGCGCCGGAACGGGTGGGTCCCTGGGCGCCCAACGGGTGGTAGGTGGTGTGTTCGTGCTCGGCCCACGATGGCTGCTCGGAGCGCCTCGGGGAACCCTTCGTCAAGCGCGTTTTTGGTTGGATGAGGGTTGGATGGTTGGATCGTGGGTCGTCAATACTATTCCGATCGCACGTGCGGCGCAAGGGAAAAAAAGTTTTCAACAGGAGGCAACCGATCGGGTCGTGCGGCGCATCCTACGGCCATCGGCCTTTGGGCGGGCCGGGGACCGGTCAGCGCGAAAGGGTGGTGGGGCTGGTCGGTCTGCCCGAGGTGCCGCTCTTCTTCACCGGGCCCGACTTGGCCGGTCCGGCGTCGATGCCGCGCACCGACCCGGGCTCAGCCACCTCCCACGTCAGCGGGAGTTCACCGGCCTTCATCGTGCGCAGGAGCTGTTCGGCCTGCTCGGGCTCCATCGTGCGTGTCACCGTGCTGAAGTTCCGCAGATACTCCTTCTCCAACAGGGCGATCTCCCGGCGCAGGTTCTCCCGGCGCTCGAACAAGGCGGTCTCGTTCATCACCAACATGCGGCGACAGTCCTCGACCTGATCGGCCCTGAGGCCCACGAGCGAAGTGATCCGGGCCAGGTCGGCCTCGGCGTAGTGTTCGGCGCTCCGCGCCGGAAGCACGGGATCTTGGGCGACAACGGGGCCGTGCAGGCCCATCAACAGGCCACCAATGGCCAGGGTACGGAGGATCATGGTCTGTGGGGTTTGGGGGGAGCCCAAGTTAGGGGGATCGGTGATCCGCAACCAGCATCCCCGCAACATCGTAGCAGGGGCCATGCTCACCGCACGCTTTCCGCTCGCCGCTGCCGCAGCTCTTCTGCTGTGCTCGTCCCTGCCGGCCCAGGACGACCTGGCCCTCATGGCCGCCGACGCCTTCCCCATCGACCCGGCCCTGCTGGAGGACCCCGCGGCCGCGATCGCCGACTACGAGGTCTACAACCCCGTCACCGGAGGCGATTCGGTGCGCCTGTGCAACGGCCACCCCTGCATCGGCTGGGTGGAGGACCATCACGCCAACGGGGCCCTCAGGCACAAGGGGTACTATGTGGACGGCCGCCTCACCCTGTACAAGAACCACCGTCCGGACGGCACCCTGGAGCGCGAGTTCCGAAGCGTGGACGCCCTGCGCGCCGTGCTGCGCACCTTCCACACCAACGGACAGCCCGCCACCGAGTCCCGCTTCGTGGACGGCACGGTGCTCCACTACCAGGAGCATTACCGCAACGGCCAGCTGCGCTATGCCGAGGAGAAGCACAAAAGCGGGGCGTATTACGAACGCATGGACCTCTTCGCGTCGGACGGCTCGCCCATCAGCACGTTGGAGCTGGTGGACAAGCGCAGGGTGGAGTTCCTCCAGCGTGAGTACCACCCCGGGGGGCTTGTGCGTTGCGAGGGACGGGCCCGGTACAACCCCCAGCGCATGGACACCCAGCGCATCGGCACCTGGACCTACCGCGGACCCGACGGCAGCACGGTGCGCACCGAGGAGTATGTGGACGGCAAGGTGCACGCGGTGCGGTGAGCACCGGCCTCCTGCAGCAACGAGCCCCGCGATGATCGCGGGGCTCGTTGCGTTCCGCAACCCGGTGATGGCCGATGCGGCATGATGCGCGCTGCGGGGCGATCCCCTGCGGACGCCGCTGACGAGTTCGCGATCATGCGGAAGTTCCTGCTTCCGGCGACCGGATCGTACGCGCTACTTTGGCTCACTGAACCTTCGGATCATGGCCTCTTCCGGAACCTTCCTTCGGACCATCATCATCGCCACGGCGCTTGCCACCGCACTGGACCACGCCGTTGGGCAGAACACGGTCGGCCTTACGCACTACGAGCCGGACATGGTGGACGGCTACTTCCTCTTCTTCCCCGACCAGCAGGGCACGGTGTTCCTGGTCAATGCCTGTGGCCAGCTGGTGCACAGTTGGCCGGATACCGCATCGGTGCCCGGCAACTCCATCCGGCTGGGCAACAACGGCACCCTGCTGCGGACCTATGTGGATGATACGGGTGGCAATCCCTTCTTCACCGCAGGAGGCAATGGCGAGCACCTGCAGCTCAAGGCGTGGGACAATACGGTGCTCTGGGACCACACCATCAGCTCGGCCACCGAGTGCATGCACCACGATGTGGAGCTGATGCCCAACGGGAACATGCTGGCCATCGTGTGGGAGCTGAAGACCGCGCAGGAGGCCTGGGACGCGGGCCGAGATACGGTCGGCTACGGCTTCAGCACGCTCTGGCCGGAGAAGATCGTGGAGCTGCAACCGGTGGGCCTGGACTCCGTGAACGTCGTGTGGGAGTGGCATGTCTGGGACCATCTGGTGCAGGACTTCAATCCGAACGCGGCCAATTACGGTGTGGTCGCCGATCACCCGGAACTGGTGGATATCAACGCCGTGTACACGCCGAACATCAACCCGGACTGGTTGCACATCAATTCGGTGGACTACAACCCCACGCTCGATCAGATCCTGCTGAGCGTGCCGTTCCTCCATGAGGTCTGGGTGATCGATCACAGCACCACCACCGCGGAGGCCGCCGGCCATGTGGGCGGCAACTCCGGGCGCGGCGGGGACCTGTTGTATCGCTGGGGCAACCCGAGCATCTATGACCAGGGAGGGCCGGCCGACCGCGACCTCTACTTCAACCACGCGGCCACTTGGGTGGGTCCGGGCCTGGATGCCAGCGATCCCGATGTGGGGAAGATCATGGTGTTCAACAATCGCGTGGGGCCCGACCACAGCGCCGTGGACATCTTCGCCCCGCCGGTGGACGTGAACGGCAACTACGCGTATGTCCCGGGGACGGCCTTTGGTCCGCTGGACCGTGACGCACGGTATATGACGGCCAACCCGCCCGACCTGTACTCACCGGGCCAGGGCAGCGGACAGAAGCTGCCCAATGGCCATGTGCTCGCCGCCTCGGGCCGGCAGGGGTGGATGGTGCAGTTGCGGCCGGACAGCAGCCAGGCCTGGTCCTACGTGGTGCCCATGGAGAACGGCATCCCGGTGGATCAGGGCACCGTGCTCGGGTCGAACACGATCATCTTCCAGGCAGAATGGATCCCACCGTCCGACCCCCGTCTTCAGGGACTGGTGCTGGATCCCATCGGGTACATCGAGACGATGCCCAACGAGCAGTTCTGCGTGTTGAACGTGAGCACGACGCCCATTGCGGGGGATGCAGGCCCGGTCGTTGTCGTGGCCGACGGCACCCGGCTGGTGGTCGAGGTCGCCGGTCCCATGGAGGCGCTTGTGATCGACTGCAGCGGACGTACGGTCCACCGCGAACGCTTCGTTGCGGGCCGGAACGACCTGCCCACGGTCGGCCTTCGCCCCGGGGCCTACATGCTTGTCCCCGTGGGTGTCGATGCCCGCCCTGTGCGCTTCGCTCTGGTGGCTCCGTGACCGGCGCCTTGGGAACGAGGAAGCCCCGCGATCGTTCGCGGGGCTTCCTCGTTCCTCCGGTCAGCGTGGGCCGGAGCGGCCGCCCTGTGGTGCCACCACAAGCGGCAACCGGGTCACCGTCGTTCCTTCCCGCACGAGCACCACGTAGGTGCCTGCGGCCAGGGAGCTCACCGGGATGATCGCTCCGGCGACGGCATCACCGTGGAGCAGCAGCCGCCCCGACCGGTCCATCAAGGTCCAATCGCCCGTGCGCCCGTCGCTCGTGCGCAGCTCGCAGTGGTCCGATGCCGGATTGGGAGCGAGGGACCAGTCCAACGGGCGCAGGCCGGAGCCGGACAGGCCGGTGGGTCCACCGAACTCGATGGCCCCCGGATCGGGTGCGGCGCCCAGTGGCCGGGGCCCTCCGTTGTGGTCCAGCGGCACCAAGGTCCCGATGCCCGCATCGCCGATGTCGTTGATGGCCACGTTGGTCGGCGTCAGGTCCGTGTTGCTCACGAAGAGCGGATCGGCGGCCGACGAGGCCGCATCGCGACCGGTGCCCTGCCAGGCGGCCAGCGTGGGATAGCCCGTGGAGAGGTAGGCCACCTCATTGGTGCCGCCGCCGGTGGAGGCCATGACCAGCACGTTGTTGTCGCTGGTGAAGCCGGTGGTGGCCGTGGCGAAGTGCAGGCAGCGCTTGATGCCGGTCCCCGTGCGGCCGATCTTGACGATGTTGTTGCGGTATTCCAGCCCGGTGGCCGCCGTGGTCTGGTACATCCCATAGGTCGCGCCCGTGGTGGTGTTCTGGTCGTCGATCAGGATGCTGTTGTGATAGTAGCGTGCGCGGTCGCTGCCGCTGTTGTAGAAGCCGTAGTTCGCCGCGGTGTTGTTCAGCCTGTAGGCGATGTTGTTCTGAAAGGTGTTCTCCTGGCCCACCGGGGCGTCCGACGCAGCGATGTAGTAGAGGTACGCCGTGCTCGCGCCGCCCACGTTCTGGATGGTGTTCCCGTCCACCGTCATGCCCACGCTGTTGTTCAGGTAGATGCCGTAGAACGTGGTGGTGTTGGTCAGCCCGGGTCGGCCGATCATGTTGCCCTGCACCAGGCCGCTGTCCTGGAAATTCATGTAGAGCTGGTAGTTGTATCCGTTCAGGAGCTGGTTGTTGCGCACCACGTTGCCCGACGCGCGCGCGGTGGCCGACGCTCCGTTGAGGCGCAGCTTGTAGGTGCCCCCGCAGCCCAGGAGCAGGTTGTCCTCGATCGTGGTGTGGTTCGCGTTATCGCCCGCCGTGGTGGCATTGGTGAATGACGCCGAGGCGACGATGCCGGCGTAGTTCGCCGATGCCGTGTTGTCCGGGTTGATGATCCTGCAATCCCGGATGGTGTTGTGATCGGCCTGGTTCCGCAGGTGCACGCCGTATCCGTAGGTGCCGCCGGACACATCGATGGTGAGGCCGTCGATGGTGACGTGGTCGGCGCCGTCCAGCAGGATCGCGGCGCGGTCGGCGCTGACGGTGGGTGAGTGCGCAAGGGTGGCGCCACCGCCATTGAAGGTGATCGTGTTGGTGGCGTTCGCACCCGGGATCGCGCCCAGGACCAGGCGGTCCACATACGGACCGCTGCCAGGCGCCACCGTGAAGACGACCGGTCCGTTCACCCCACAGCTCAACAAGGCCGCCGCTTCGGAGAAGTTCAACAGATCGCCGCTGCCATCGTCGTTGATGGTGTAGGTGCCCGAGATGCCGGGTGTCACCGGCAGGTGGAACTCCGCAGTGGTGGCGTCCAGGCCCGAGTTGGTGCAGGTCACGATGCAGACATAGTACGTGTCGGACGTGATCGCCCCGGTGTTCACGGTCGCCCCGGATCCCACGAAGGTGGAATAGGGGCCGCCGGATGTCGTGCTGCTGTACCACTCACGCGTGATGCCCGTCCCCACGGTGGATCCGTTCACCACCAGGTCGGCCGATGTGTTCGCGCAGACGAAGGCAGGCCCCGAGATGCTGCCCGCCGTGGGTGCACCCGAACAGGGCGTGGCCGGGATGAAGGTGAGCGTGCCGGTGAAGTACCGCGGGTTGTTCCCCGAGTTCGTGAACACGCCTCCATAGCCCACGATGCCGGTGGCCCCGGGCAGTGTGAAGTCCCCGCAATGAAGCGAGATCCCGCTCACCGTGAACGTGTTGGGGCTGATGACGCCGGTGCCGCTGTAGCGGATGTTCTGGTCGGACTCGAGCATGAAGCGCACCGTGGCCCCGTCAGGGATCAAGTACGTCAAGCCGGTGATCGTGGGGTGGATGCCGTTGGCAGGTACCGACAGGTTCGTGCCCGTGCCGACCACCGTCCAATCCGCGGCGACGAACGGGAAGTACGGTCCACCCAAGGTGACGGTCGTGGCCCACAAGGTGGTGTTCGCCCCATTGGAGGCCGTCTGCCAGTAGGAATCGACGTCCGTGAGCAGAACATCCGCACCGGAGCTGTTCGTCACTCCGAAGGTGATCACGCCGTTGCCGCTCACACCGTTCCCTCCATTGTACGGGGCCAAGGTGCCGGTGGTGATGGTCTGGCCGCTGGCATCGCGCGCTCCCAGAAGCAGGAGCAGGAGAAGCAGGAACACGGGAGGGAGGGGACGCCTGGAGCGGATCGCCGCGAGGGTGCGAGCAGCTGGCTCGTGTCGCGCGGTGTTGAGCGGTGATCGAAGCATTGCTTTTTCGCAGGTTGGTACACAAGCGAAGTAACGAAATGCCGGACGACCATTCCGGCTGCTCGACCCCTGACCGCTGGTCCGTGCGCTCTGAGCGGAAAGGCCCGCCGATCCACCTGGTCCGGATGATGCTCTGGACGGCCGGAACGGACGAGCCCCGCGATGATCGCGGGGCTCGTTCCATGCGCTGTCCGGTAAGTCGGGTCGGACCTGTCCGACCCCTACTTGCCGTCCTTCACTTCCTCGAAGTCCACGTCCGTGACCTCGGCGTTGCCGTCGGCGGCGGTGGCTCCGCCCTGGGCGTTGCCGTTGGGCTGGGCCTGCTGGGCGGCGTTGTACATCTCCTGGCTCGCGGCCTGGAAGGCGGTGTTCAGCTCGGCCACCAGCTTGTCGCACGCCTCCACGTCCTGGGCCTTGTGGGCGTCCTTCAGGCGGGTGAGGGCCTCCTCGATGGGCTGCTTCTTCTCGGTCGGGATCTTGTCGCCGTACTCCTTCAGGCTCTTCTCGGTCTGGAAGATGAGGCTGTCGGCGGCGTTGAGCTTGTCCACACGCTCGCGGGCGGCCTTGTCGGAATCGGCGTTGGCCTCGGCCTCCTTCTTCATCTTCTCGATCTCGTCCTTGCTGAGCCCGCTGCTGGCCTCGATGCGGATGCTCTGTTCCTTGCCCGTGGCCTTGTCCTTGGCGCCCACATGCAGGATCCCGTTGGCATCGATGTCGAAGGTGACCTCGATCTGCGGTACGCCGCGCGGTGCGGGCGGGATGCCGTCGAGGTGGAAGCGGCCGATCGTGCGGTTGCCGCTGGCCATGGGCCGTTCCCCCTGCAGCACGTGGATCTCCACGCTGGGCTGGCTGTCGCTGGCGGTGCTGAAGGTCTCGCTCTTCTTGGTGGGGATCGTCGTGTTGGACTCGATCAGGCGCGTCATCACACCGCCCATGGTCTCGATGCCGAGGCTCAGCGGGGTGACGTCCAGCAGCAGCACGTCCTTCACATCGCCGGCGAGCACGCCGCCCTGGATGGCGGCGCCCACGGCCACCACCTCATCGGGGTTCACGCCCTTGCTGGGCTCCTTGCCGAAGAACTTCTTCACGGCGTCCTGGATGGCCGGAATGCGGGTGCTGCCGCCGACCAGGATCACCTCGTCGATGTCACTGGTCTTGAGGCCGGCGTTCTTCAGCGCGCTCTCGCACGGGGCGATGGTGCGCTTGATGAGGCTGTCGGCGAGCTGCTCGAACTTGGCGCGGGTGAGGCTGCGCACCAGGTGCTGCGGGATGCCGTCCACCGGCATGATGTAGGGCAGGTTGATCTCGCTGCTCGTGGTGGAGCTGAGCTCGATCTTGGCCTTCTCAGCGGCCTCCTTCAAACGCTGCAGGGCCATGGGGTCCTTGCGCAGGTCGATGTTGAACTGGCCCTTGAACTCCTCGGCCAGCCAGTCGATGATCACCTGGTCGAAGTCGTCCCCCCCCAGGTGGGTGTCACCGTCGGTGCTCTTCACCTCGAACACGCCGTCGCCCAGCTCCAGCACGCTCACATCGTGCGTGCCACCGCCGCAGTCGAACACCACGATCTTCTGGTCCTTGTGCTTCTTGTCAAGGCCGTACGCGAGCGCTGCGGCCGTCGGTTCGTTGATGATGCGGCGCACCTTGAGGCCCGCGATCTCGCCCGCCTCCTTGGTGGCCTGGCGCTGGGCGTCGTTGAAGTAGGCCGGCACGGTGATCACCGCTTCGGTCACCGTGGTGCCCAGGTAATCCTCGGCGGTCTTCTTCATCTTCTGCAGGACCATCGCACTGATCTCCTGCGGGGTGTACTGGCGGTCGCCGATCTGCACACGGGGTGTGTTGTTCGGGCCGCGTTCCACGGTGTAGGGCACACGCGAGGCTTCCTTGGAGCTCTCGTCGTACGAGTTGCCCATGAAGCGCTTGATGGAGAAGATGGTGTTGCGCGGGTTGGTGATCGCCTGGCGCTTGGCCGGGTCGCCCACCTTGCGTTCGCCGCCCTCCACGAAGGCCACCACACTGGGGGTGGTGCGCTTGCCCTCGCTGTTGGCGATCACGACGGGTTCGTTGCCCTCCATCACCGCCACACAGCTGTTGGTGGTGCCCAGATCGATGCCGATGATCTTGCTCATGGTCGTTGGTTCGTTCGGGCCCGCTTGTCAATGCGCATGCCATGGCCGCAAGGACCTGGAAAGCTGACAAGGTGGTGCCGGGTGCCCCCGCACCGGCCGAACTGGACCTGACAGAAGGACAGATCGTCAGTCGCAGCCCAAGGGCGGGCCGTTGCCCTCGATGCAGAAGTTGAACGCAGCGGTGTACTGACCTTCCACCAGCTGCACCAGGGAGGCGTCACCCAGCTTCACGCCGACGGCCGTTTGGAAGTGGCGACCGGCGAACAACCCGTAGCCGTTCGTGATGTTCGTGTATTCGGGGCGCTCCTCGACGATGCCGCTCACCGGCTGGGCCAGGGTGAGGTAGGTGGCGAACTCATCGCTGGCGGCGGCGAACAGGATGTCCAGGCCCCGATAGATCCGCCGCGTGATGGACGGGTCGTTCTCCATCACGTTGGCCATGTTCTGGTAGAAGGATTCGCCGCTGATGGCCACCTGCAGCTCTTCGCCTCCATTGAGCCCGTTCGTACGCACCGAGCCCAGGAAGACGGTGTACGACTCCTCGGTGAGCACCCCGGACCGGTCCTCGGCGTAGCGTACGCGGTAGCTGACGTCGTAGCGCCGCGCATCACGCCCGCTGCGGAAGTCCATGTCCACCGTGTTGTACTGGTTGCCCAGCATCAGATTCAACTTGCTGTTGCTGTTGGTCTGCAGGAAGCCGGACTGATAGGCCGGCGGGTTCACGATCGGGGTCTCGGCGCTGACGTCATTGCCCCGCACCTTCATGCGCACGGCATAGCTGTGGTCGGGGTTGAGCGTGGCGTCGAAGTAGTAGACCTTGTGCAGGGGGGAGTTGAACACGCCCGGCTCCCGTGGCATCATCGAGTCGTTGAGCAGGTACTCCGTGCTGTTGTCCAGGTCCACCACGCGCGGGGCCACCTGGAAATCGGGATCGTCGTACTCCGTGCTGTCGGGGATCTGCGCGTACACCAAGGCATCGCCCTCGCCGAGGAAGGCCTTGTTGATCTTCACGTAGTGCCGCGTCTCATCGCTCACCCCGTCGGTGGCCCGGGTGGACAGGACACCGTACACCACGGTGATGTCCTTGTACGGGGCGCTCACCTCCAGTTCGGTGCTGCAGGCAGCGAACACGGCGGGCAGGATCAGAAGGGCGATGGTGCGGCGGGCCATGGGCGTGGAAGGGCGCCAAAGATAGACGGCGCCCTTCAGCCGGGGCGTGATGAACGGGGAGCGGGCGCTCCGACCCGCGCTTCGGCGCACCGGCGCTAGCTTTGGAGCCCTCCGCCACCAGGTGGGGCCCAGGCCATGAGCGAACCGAAGGACGCCCGCCGTGTGACGACCCACGTGCTGCTGGAGATGAAGGCCCAGGGCCGGCCAATCGCCATGCTCACCGCCTATGACTACAGCCTGGCCAGCCTGGTCGATGCGGCCGGCATCGATGTGATCCTCGTGGGCGACAGCGCCAGCAACGTGATGGCCGGGCACGAGACCACCCTGCCCATCACCCTGGACCAGATGATCTACCACGCCAGCAGCGTGGTGCGCGGCTGCCACAGGGCCCTCATCGTGGTGGACCTGCCCTTCGGCACCTACCAGGGCAACAGCAAGGGCGCCCTCAACAGCGCCATCCGCATCATGAAGGAGAGCGGCGCCCATGCCGTGAAGCTCGAGGGCGGCCGCGAGGTCATCGGCAGCATCGAACGCATCCTCACCGCCGGCATCCCGGTGATGGGTCACCTCGGCCTCACCCCGCAGAGCATCTACAAGTTCGGCACCTACGTGGTGCGCGCCAAGGAGGAGGCCGAGGCCCAGCGCCTGCGCGAGGACGCCAAGCTGCTGGAGCAGGCCGGCTGCTTCGCCATCGTGCTGGAGAAGATCCCCGCGGCCCTGGCCGCCGAGGTGGCCCGCAGCGTGTCCATCCCCGTGATCGGCATCGGCGCGGGAGGCGGCGTGGACGGTCAGGTCCTGGTGCTCCACGACATGCTGGGCATCAACAAGGCCTTCAACCCGCGGTTCCTCCGCCGCTACGCCGACCTGCACGACATCATCACCGGCGCGGTGGGCCGCTACCTGAACGACGTCCGCTCGCGTGACTTCCCCAGTGCCGACGAGCAGTACTGAGGCCGTACCGCGCGTGCTGTGGGGCGATGCCCATCTGCTCGCCGTGTTCAAGCCCGCCGGCATGCCCGTGCAAGCCGACCCCACCGGCACCCACGATCTGCTGAGCGCCGTGCGGCTGATGCATCCGGGTGAGGCCATCGGCCTGCCGCACCGGATCGACCGCCCCGTGAGCGGGGTGGTGCTCCTCGGTCGCACGCCTGAAGCGCTCCAGGCACTGAACCGGCTGTTCCGGGAGCGGGCCGTGCAGAAGACCTACCTGGCCGTGGTGACCGGCGCGGTGGATGGCGACCTCACGCTTGAGCACACCTTGTTCCACGATGCGAAGGCGCACCGGGCCCGGGTCTCGGACCGCGGCGTGCCGGTATCGCTCATGCTGCGGTCCGTGCTGCGCGGCGATCGATACACGCTGGTGGAGGTGCGGCCGCAGGGCGGGGCGTTCCACCAGATCCGCGCGCAGCTCGCCGCCGCCGGGCATCCCATCAGGGGCGATGTGAAGTATGGCGCCCGGCGTGGAGAGCGCGACCGCTCCATCGCCCTGCACGCCTGGTCGATCGCGATGCAGCACCCCTTCACCGGGGAAGCGCTGCGGGTGGAGGCGCCGCTGCCTGACACGCCCACCTGGGCCCCATGGCGCACTATTCCACCGGCCTGAACGTTCAGTTCCCCATGCGTCACGCGTTCGCCGCCCTTGCCGCGCTGCTCTGCTCCGCCACCTCGCGGGCCCAGGAGCACCCGTTCCTCTCCGACTTCACGGCCACCGTGCGCGAGGACGAGGTGCTGCTGGAGTGGACGATGGTGGCGGGCACCACCTGCGATGGCACTGAGGTGGAGCGCGCGGTGAACGGTGGCGACTGGCAGCTGGTGGGCGGCATCTCCGGGCTGTGCGGCGATGTGAACGCGCCGGTGGCGTACGATTGGACGGATGATGCACCGCAGGAGCTGAGCACGATCGCCTACCGCCTGAAGCTGGGTGCGCAGGGCTGGTCCTCCACGCAGCAGGTCCGCTTCGAGCGGCTGACGGTGCGGGAACATCTGGCGTTCCCCTCGCCCGCGCAGGAGCATGTGGTACTGCTGTTCCGCGAGGCCGGCACGGCCGAAGGTGTGCTGGACGTGTTCGACCAGGCCGGCCGGCCGGTCATGCCAGCGCTGAACGTGCGTGGGGAACGGGCGGAGCTCGATGTGCGGACCTGGCCCGCCGTCATCCATCACTATCGGGCCACGTACGGGGGGCGTGTGCACGCCGGTCGGTTCACGGTGCAGCATTGAGTTCATCGCATCGGGCTACCTTCAGCCCATGCGCTCCCTTCTCCACCATGCTTCCTGTGCGGCCCTGTGCGCTGCACCGGTGGTGCTTCCCGCCCAGGTGCTCATCAGCGATTCGTTGCTGCTCACGTTCACGCAACAGGAGCTGATCGACACCGGCGTGGGCAACGCCATCAACGGGATCGAGGTGTACCGGTTGAGGTACTGGTCCACCGACGCGGACGGACAGCCCATCGTGGCCTCGGGGGCCATGATGGTGCCCACCGGCGACACCTGCTATCACTCGATCGCCTGCTACATGCACGGCACCATCCTGGAGAAGGAGGCGGTGCCCTCGCGGCTCAGCCAGGAGGCTCTCGTCGGTTACTACCTCAGCGGGATCGGCTTCGTGAGCGCCCTGCCGGATTACCTGGGGTTGGGCGATTCACCGGGGCTTCATCCTTATGTGCACGCGGCCACCGAGGCCAGCGCCTCCATCGACCTGCTGCGGGCCGTTCGGGAGTGGTGCACGGCGCAGGGTGTCCTGCTCAATGGGCAGCTCTTCCTTGCGGGATACAGCCAGGGCGGGCACGCGTGCATGGCCACCCATCGCGCCATCGAACAGCAGTTCGCCACGGAGTTCACCGTCACCGCCAGCGCGCCGTGCTCGGGGCCCTACGATGTGAGCGGTGTGCAGGCCCAGGTGATGGTGGATACCGTGCCCTATCCCGCGCCCTACTACCTGCCTTATGTGGTGCTGGGCTATGGTTCCGTGTATCCCGGGCTCTTCAACACTCCTTCCGAGGTGTTCAAGGCACCGTGGGACAGCCTGCTGCCACCGCTGTTCGACGGCACGCACGGCAGCGGTGATGTGGACGCCGTGATGCCATCGGTGCCCAGCGCGGTGCTGCAGGACAGTGTGCTTCAGGCCTTCGCCGCCGACCCCCAGCATCCCTTCCGGCTGGCGCTCGCGGACAACGACCTCTACGACTGGGTGCCGCAGGCGCCGGTGCGCATGCACTATTGCAACGCGGACGACCACGTGTTCCCGGGCAACACACAGGTGGCGTTGCAGGCCTTTCAGCTCGAGGGCGCGCAGCAGGTGAGCGCCGTGGACATGGGTGCGCTCGATCATGGGGCCTGTGCGTTCCCCGCGCTGCTCGCTGTGCGCGCCTGGCTGATGGACCTGCAGGCCGAATGCACCTGGAACGATGTGCCGGAACTGGCGGAACGCGACTGGCAGGTGATGCCGACCGCGACCACGGGGCCGCTGCACCTGGTGCATCCGCTCGGCGGGGCCGTCCGTTGGACGGTGCATGACCAGCGCGGAACGGTGGTCGTCTCCGGCGCCATGGACGGTCCGGGGTCCTTGGATGTTTCCGGTCTTCCGACAGGTCTTTATGTGCTCACGGTCGCCGACGGTCGAAGGCGCTCGGCGCACCGGTTCCTGCGCGTGCCCTGAGCCCCGCGTTCAACCGGGGTCCACATCGACGATCAGTCGCACGCGGCCTTCGGGCAGCTCGTCCGGCAGGCGGTCCAGCGCAGTCCGCACCACCTCCTTTTCGCGGTGGTAGACACCGCGCGCCAGCTTCACCAGCACGTTGCGGATGTGCTGATCGCGCACCCACGCCACGGCGGGCGTCTCCGGCCCCAGCACGCGCTCGCCCAGCTCGGGCCGAAGCAGGTTCACCAGGGTGCGTGCGGCCTGTTCCACCCGTTCCTCGGAGCGGTGCTTCAGGGTGAAGCGCACCAGACGTGAGAAGGGCGGATAGCCGTGGGCCTGGCGGTGGTCCAGTTCGCGGGCATAGAACCCGTCGACATCGTGGGTGAGCACGTGCCCGAGCACAGGGTGGGCGACGTCGAAGGCCTGGATGAGCACGCGGCCCTGCACACCGCGCCGGCCGCTGCGGCCCGCCACCTGGCCCATCAGCTGGAAGGCGCGTTCGTGGGCGCGGAAGTCGGGGAAGCGCAGCAGCCGGTCGGCGCTGAGGATGCCCACGGTGTTCACGCGTTCCATGTCGAGCCCCTTGGTCACCATCTGGGTGCCGACGAGCACATCGATGCGCCCTTCGGCGAAGTCGTGCATGAGCCGCTCCAGCGCGTGCTTGCCGCGGGCGGTGTCCTGGTCGAGCCGCGCCACCCGGACGTCCGGAAGGGCCACGGCCAGCTCCTCCTCGATGCGCTCGGTGCCGAGGCCGATCATCTTCAGCCGGCGGCTGCCGCAGGAGGGACAGGCCGTGGGCGGCGGATAGCCCCTGCCGCAGTAGTGACAGCGCAGTTCGTGGCTCCGTTTGTGGTAGGTGAGGCTCACATCACAATGCGCGCAGTTCGGCACGTGCGCGCACTGCTCGCATTGCCACACCGGCGCGTAGCCACGCCGGTTCTGGAACAGGATCACCTGGTCGCGCCGCTCCACCGTGCGTTGAACGGCCTCCAGCAGCTCCGGTGTGAAGTGCCCCTGCATGCGTTTGCGCTTGTAGGCCTCGCGCAGGTCGATCAGTTCCACGGTGGGCAGCACGCTGTCGCCGAAGCGTTCGAGCAGCCTGGCGTGGCCGTACTTGCCCTGCCGCGCGTTGTACATCGTCTCCATGGAGGGCGTGGCGGATCCGAGCACCACCGGGGCCGCCATCAGTTCGCCGAGCACCAGGGCCATGTCCCGGGCATTGTACCGCGGCGAAGGGTCCTGTTGTTTGTAGGAGGGGTCGTGCTCCTCGTCCACGATGATCAGCCGCAGGTGCTGGAAGGGCAGGAAGAGCGCCGAGCGGGCGCCCACCACGATGGGATGCGCAGCGGGGTCGCGGTGGATGCCGCTCCATAGATCGGCACGCTGGCGGGCACTGAGCCGGCTGTGGAACACGCTGACGCGATCGCCGAAGCGCGTGCGGAGCCGGGCGATGAGCTGGGTGGTGAGCGCGATCTCCGGCAGCAGATACAGCACCTGGCCGCCCTGGTCCACGGCGCGCTCGATGAGATGGGCGTACACCTCGGTCTTTCCCGAGCCGGTGACGCCTTGGAGCAGGCAGCACCGGTGGTCCTTCAAGGCATCGTCGATCCCTTGCAGGCAGGCGGTCTGTGCGGGCGATAGGGTGGGGGACCCGCTGCCAGGCCGGGGCGGCGGCCGGTCGGCCGGCCGTTCGGTGACGGTGAACAGGCCTTTGCGCACCAGTTCATCCACGTGCCTGCGTTCCGCGCCGGCGGCCTTCAACAGGCGCGCTTCGGCCACCGGCCCGCCCCCGTTGTCCAACCAACGACCGAACTCGATGCCCTTCATGAGCAGCGCCAATTGCCGGGGAGCTCTGGCAAGCCGGTCGAACCAGCCGTGCAGCGCGGCCTCATCGGCGGCTTCGGCGGTGAGCGCGACGTGGCGCACCAGACGTTCCACGGGCTTCGATCGCAGCTCCTCCTCCAGGGCCACGGCCCCTTCATCGAGCAATTGCTTCATCGCGCGGAGGGGATCCTTCACTTGAAGCAGTTCGCCCGCCTCGCCCAAGGTGATCGCGGGTCGTTGTTCGAGGGCATCGAGCAGCAGGGCCGCGCGCGGTGTCCGTGCCGAATGGTCGGCCGTCAGCGCCGTGGCCGTCACGCGCGTTTCGCTGGTCAGCACCATCGGGCCGGGCAATGCGGCGAGCATCACCTCGCCCAGGGAGCACAGGTAGTGATCGGCCACACGCTGCCACAGCTGCAGATGGACCGGCTCCAGCAGCGGCGAAGCGTCGAGCACACTGAGTGCCGGACGAACGTTCCGTCCCTCGGGTCGGACCTCGTGCACCCGCGTCACCAGGCCACCGTACAGCTTCCGTCCCGCCCCGAAGGGCACCACGATGCGCATGCCGGGCAACACCGGTCCAAGCTCATCCGTCAAGGCGTACGTGAACACACCCGGAACGGCCGCAGGCAGGATGACATCAGCGAAGCGCGGCATGGGCGCACAAGTTTACCCACGAAGACCGGCCGTCGCCGAGCGGCACGCGGCATGGCGGATGGGCGTACCTTGCGGCTTCATGCGTGGTGTCCTCCTGCTGGTGATCCTGATGGCGCTGGGCCCGGTGAAGGCCCAGTTGGTGCTGAACAACACGCAGACCCCGGCCCAACTGGTGCAGAACGTCCTGTTGGGCGGCGGGGTCACGGCGAGCAACATCACCTTCAATGGTCTTCCGGGCAACACGGTGTCCATTCAGGCCGGAGAGTTCAACAGTGCGAACGCCAACGTGGGCATACCGGCCGGGGTGATCCTGGCCACCGGGGGCATTTCCAATGCGACCGGGCCGAACGACTCGGGGAGTTCCTCGGTGCCCGTGACGGGCACCAGCGTCCAGGACCCCGACCTGCTGCTGCTCGCGCAGCAGAGCCAACCCTCCATCCAGGACGTGAACGACTGTGCGGTCCTCGAGTTCGATTTCGTGCCCACGGGTGATTCCCTGAAGTTCAACTTCGTGTTCGCCTCGGAGGAGTATCTCGAGTTCGTCAACAGCATCAACGATGCGTTCGGCTTTTTCCTGAGCGGTCCGGGCATCACCGGACCGTTCAGCAACAACGCCATCAACATCGCCCTCATTCCGGGCACCACGGACCCGGTGACCATCAACACGGTGAATGATGTGGTGAATCCGCAGTACTACGTGGTGAACGGGAACGGGACGAACGCACCCTTCAACAGCAACCCGTTCTATGTGCAGTACGACGGGCTCACCGTGGTGATGCAGGCGTTGGCGCAGGTGATCTGCGGGGAGACCTATCACATCAAGATCGTGGTGGGTGATGCGAACGACCAGGTGTGGGACAGCGCCGTGTTCCTGGAGGCCGGCAGCTTCCAGAGCAACCAGGTGGCGATCGTTGGCGAGGTGGTCTCAGGCGGCATCGACAGCCTGTTCTACGAAGGCTGTGGCACGGCCTCGCTCTTCCTGGTACGCGGCGGTCCGCTCTTGGACCCGGACACGGTGGACATCCTCATCGGGGGTACGGCCACGGAGGGGGCGGATTTCACGAACGTTCCCGACCAGGTCATCTTCCAGCCGGGCCAGGATTCGATCAACGTGCAGTTCAGCGCCATCCTGGATGCCATCACCGAAGGCCAGGAGTCGATCATGCTCATGGTGATCAACGAGAGCGCGTGCGGTGGGGACACGGTGTCGATGGTGATCCTCATCGAGGAAGCGCCGCAGATCGTCGTGGTCCTGAGCAACGACGTCACCATCCAATGCGTGGACAGCACCCTGCTGTCGGCAACGGTCACGGGAGGCTTCGGCAACCACGTCCTCGATTGGGACCAGGGTGTGGCCGACGGGCAGCTCAGCGGCTGGGTGGCGCCCACGCAGACGACCACCTACACCCTCACCGTCACCGATAATTGCGGCGTGGTGACACAGACCGATCAGGTGACGGTCACCGTACCCATCGTGCCACCGCTGATGGTGACGATCCAGAACGATGTGGTGGTCCTCTGTCCGGAAACACCCGTTCAACTCACCGCGGTGGTCCAAGGCGGGACCCCGGGCTACACCTACTCATGGAGCGGCGGTCTGGGCACGACACCGGCGGTGCAGGTGGCACCGCCGACCACCGCCAGTTGGTCGGTCACCGTGACCGACCTGTGCGGCAAGGACACCACGGACCTGGTCACCGTCACCGTGGCCTACGATACGGTGCGGGTGAGCATCACGCCGGACACGGTGATCTGCATCGGCGACACTGCCGTGCTGAGGGCTCTGCCGGTGCTCGGCCTCGAGCCCTATACCTATCTCTGGGAGCCTGGCGGCACAGCGGACACCCTGGCGGCGCACCCGAACAGCAACACCATCTATACGCTTACCGTTACGGATGCTTGCGGGATCACCGCCACCGATCAGAGCGGCCTCGGGGTGAACGCACCGATGGCCTCCTTCGCCGTGGACGGCACCTATTGGGTCAACAACGCACCCATCCATTTCATGGACCTGTCCCTGGGCGCCACGCAATGGTGGTGGGACTTCGGTGCCTTCGGCCTCGAGAGCCAGGACAAGAACCCCGAGGTGATCTACCCGGAGCCGGGCCTGTACGAGGTGCAGTTGGTGATCGCGGACACCTTGGGATGCAGGGACAGCACGGCGAGGGCCCTCCTCGTGGACCCGGAGTTCCACCTGTACATCCCCAACAGCTTCACCCCCAACGGCGACGGGTTCAATGAGACCTTCCAGGCCATGGGCATGGGCGTCAAGGAATTCTGGATCCGCGTGCACGACCGCTGGGGCGCCACCCTGTTCGAGGCGAACGAGGTGGACCAGGCCTGGGACGGGACCGTGAACGGGGCCGTTCTGCCGACGGGTGTCTACGTATATCGCTACCGCGTGAAGGCGATCGCCGGCGATGTCAAGGAGGGCTTCGGCCACATCACCTTGATGCGCTGACACCGGTCGGACCGGTATATCAATACCCATCACTGGAAGGGGAACAGGCAACGGCCCGCAGGCTGAGCCATGTCCTGTGCAGGAAGCCCTGCGACATGAGCACGCGATCCATGCCCAAGGTGCCGGCGGACCGAAGCCTGCTTGAACTGGTGGATACACCGCTGTGGCGGAAGTACTATGAACTGGTGAGGCGCCGGGTGCGTTTCCCGCGCCACTTCAAACGGGTCGTGAACGGCTGAGGGATACCCGTACATTCGGGCCTCACATCAGGCTCCGATGCGCATCCCGCTGACCCTTCTGCTCGCCTTTGCCACATGGACGCTTCACGCCCAGCCCGGGAGCAGTTGCTCCACCGCCATCCCCGTCGCGCCCGGTACGCACACGGCGCCGTTCGACAATGCGTGGTACGTGTACACGGCACCGGCCACCGGTCAGTTCACGTTGAGCACCTGCGGCCTCAGTGATTGCGACACCAAGCTGTGGGCCTACACCTATTGTACGGGGCTTGTGACCAATGAGCAGGGCCTGAACGCCTTGGGATACAACGACGATGCGTGTGCGTTGCAGAGCAGCTTGGTGCTCAACCTCAGTGGTGGTCAGGAGGTGTATTTCCGTGTGGGTGACTACCAGAACGCCTGTGCGGCGGACACCGTGGTGTGGAGCCTGAACGCCAACATCCCGCCGCCGCCGCCCAGCTGTGCGGCCGGTGAAGTGGCCGTGCAGGTGAACATCATCCCCGACGCCTATCCCAACGAGATGAGCTGGGACCTTCGCAATGGCAATGGTCTGGTGCTCGCCTCCGGCACGTCCACCGGCGCGGCCTTGTGCGTGGATACATCGGATTGTCTGGTGTTCACGATGAACGACACCTATGGTGACGGGATCTTCGCGCCTGGGGGCTATTGGCTCTACTATGATGGGGCGCTGATCGCGCAGGGCGGCAACTTCGACTTCACGGACCGCGTGGAATGGAACTGCCCGCCCGGCTTCGGATGCCTGTCGCCCGACACGGTGGACCAAGGTCAGCACAGCACCATCGGGAACGAGACCTGGTACGTCTTCGTGCCGGACAGCAATGGGGTGTACACCATCTCCACCTGCGGCACGAACACCTGCGACACCCGGGTCTGGGTCTACGACCACTGCATCGGTCTGATCTGGGACGACACCAACATCGGCACCATCTACTACGACAACGACCAGGGTGGGTGCGGCCTGCAGGCCCAGGTGAACGCGCTGCTGCAGGCCGGGGTGACGTACTACGTCCGCATTGGTGACACGGACACCAGCTGTGCCGGTGGGTCGATCGCCTGGTCGCTGGAGTACGCCGGTCCCATCGCGGGATGCACGGACCCGGCCTCGTGCAACTTCGATCCGCTCGCCTCGGTGGACGATGGCAGCTGCATCCCCTGGGGCGATCCCAACTGCCCGCTCGGCCCTGACCTCATTGTCCGGAGCGATGTGTTACAGAACTCCATCTTCGCCCAGACGATGGTGGTGAACGCCAACGACTGCTACATCCAGGAGGGCTGCCTGGCCGGTTTCGGCACGCGCGAACTGGTGCGGTTCACCACGCACATCCAGAACATCGGCTTCACCGATTACTACATCGGCAACCCCGGTGCCAACCCCGATCAGTTCGTCTACGGTGCCTGCCACAATCATTGGCACTATGAAGGGTACGCGGAGTATCTGCTGTACGACAGCGTCGGTCAGCAGATGGCCCAGGGCTTCAAGAACGGCTTCTGCGTGATGGACCTGGAATGCAGTGGCGGCGGCTCGGCCCAATATGGCTGTAGCAACATGGGCATCAGCATGGGCTGCGGCGACATCTACAGCAGCGGTCTTTCCTGCCAGTGGATCGACATCACCGATGTGCCGGACGGGCGCTACACGCTCGTGGTACGGACCAACTGGGACAACAGCCCTGACGCCCTCGGTCGGTTCGAAATGGACATCAACAACAACTGGGGGCAGGCCTGCATTCAGATCGCGCACAACCCCAACCAGGTGGTCACCGTGCAGCAGAACTGCCCGTCCTACGTGGACTGCCTCGGCCAGATCTACGGCAGTGCGCAGATCGATTGTGAGGGCGTATGCGCCGGAACACGGCTCATCGGCGACCTGGATGTGGATGCCGACAACGACAGCATCGATGCGGCCGGATACGTGACGGGCATCCTGGATGCCTCCCTGACCGCCGCTCCCTGCACGGACGTGAACGACGATGGCTCGCTCACCGTGGCCGATGCCGCCCTGATCGCCCACTGTCATCAGGCCCACGTGCTCGCCGATAGCAGCCTGATCGATACCCGGTGCAGCTTCCCGCTGCTCGACATGGTGAACATCTACGACTCGGTGACCTTCACCATAGGGGCGTTCGACCTCGGAGCGGGGTATCTGGACGTGCATGTGCGGAACCCGAACCGGAAACTGGTGGGCTACGAGCTCCGCTTCAGCGGCATCACCATCACCGGCGTCGACAACCTGGCGGACCCGATGGACTTCCCGATCGTGCCCGCGTTCAACGGCAACACGGCCCATGTCATCGGCCTTTCATACGTGGATAGCCTGTTCGAGCGACACAACGGGTTCACCCCGCTCTTCCGCGTCCACTTCGTGAACCCGGCCAACATGATCTGCATCGACCAAGTGGTGGACGTGGTGAACGAGGACTACGCGGCGCCGCTCACCTTCCTGGTGGACGCCTGTGTGTTCAGCACCGCCGTTGCCGCCCTGGAGGGGGGCAACGGCCTCTCGGTGATGCCCGATCCGTTCGACGACCACTTCGTGATGACCTACGCGCCCCGGACCGGCGGGCGGGTCGTGCTCCTTCTGACGGATATGCAGGGACGTGTCGTTCGACGCATCGAGGCACCGGCCACGGGCCAGCTTCGCGTGGAGGGGCGTGATCTCGCCGCCGGCAGCTACCTCTACCGGTTGCAGGGAGCGCTGACCGCGACGGGTCGTGTCGTGAAGCGCTGAGCCGAACCCTGCGCTGTTGATAAGTGCCTGGGCCCTTGGCGGCCGAGGGTGGGAGAGGCCTCTACTTTCGTCCCCGGTCCGCACCCGCGGACGGCCATTGACCATGCGTTCCCATCGCCCCCGATTCGCCCTGACCATCGCCGGGTCCCTGCTGCTTGCCGCTTGTGGCGGCGGTGGTGAAGGTCAAGGCTCCGATGCCGCCGCCAAGGACACCCTCGCCACCACGCCCTCCGATGGCGGCGGGGTGGTGAACGTGGGCGGCAAGCTCTTCAGCATCCCGTCCCCGGTGCAGACCGCCCTGCTGATACGCAGCTCCGGCGCGGCCTACCAGCGCGACCTGCTCATGGACAAAGGCAAGGCGGAAGCATTGACGGGCCGGATGGGCCGTGCCCTGGCCGTGGGCATGTTCGGCTCCGACCTGGCCTATGCCACCATCCACAAGGACGGACAGACCGCGTTGGCCACCTTGCAGACCATTGAGAAGTTGAGCGCCGCCCTGGAGATGGGCAATGCCTTCGACAAGGGCCTCGTGGACCGGTTCAAGCGGAACGTGAACACCCAGGACAGCCTGCTGCGGCTCAGCGGCGAGGCGTTCCGCGCCGCCGATCGCTACCTGAAGACCAACGAGCGGGGCGATGTGGCCTCCCTGGTCCTTGCCGGCGGGTGGATCGGTTCGCTGCACCTCGCTCTTGCCCATGCCACGGGCGATGCCCAAGCCAAGTTGGCCCCTCGTATCGCCGAACAACGCAAGGCCTTGGACGACCTCATCGCGCTCATCGAAGCCAACGACAAGGACCAGCAATGTGCCGCGCTGTGCGCCGACCTGAAGACCCTGAAGCAGGCCTTCGCCGGGCTCAAGAGCACGTACACCTTCGAGAAGCCCGTCACCGACGCCGCTTCGCGCACCACCTTCATCAACAGCACCTCAGCGGTGGTGATCACCCCGCAGGACCTGTCGGCCATCGCTGAGCAGGTATCCGTGCTTCGCACCAAGTACCTGATCTGATCATGAGGACGACCATCGCCACAGCCGCCACCGTGCTCGGCTTTTTCGCCGCCGGCCAGGCCAGCGCGCAGTGCGACACCATCGCCGACCTCTGCGCGAAGCACATCACCACGTCGTACATCCCCGATGGCCAATTCTACCGCGCCCTCCTACAGGGCGATGAACTGGCGGAGTTCTCCCTCACCCTTTTCGGGGGCACCACCTACCGCGTGGCGGCCTGTAGTGGGCTTGCCGACGGGAATCTGGTCTTCAGCGTGTTCGATCAGGAGCGGAACCTCCTCTTCACGAACAAGGAGCATTCGAACAGCCCCTATTGGGACCTTGTGGTGGCCAACACGTTGGATGTCACCATCGAGGCGCAGCTCGACGCCTCCAAGCTGGGCTCCGGTTGTGCCGTCATGCTCATCGGCTTCAAGCAGTAGGCGTCCCGGTCCTCCGGAACCCTTTGGACATCCCTCCCGTACAGAGGGATGTTCCTTTTCCGGGCCTGCCCGGCGGACCCCTCATGAGCGAGAAGATCCTCAACGCACTGCTGAAACTGTTCGCGATCATCGCGCGGGCCGATGCGGCCGCCGGTACCGGTCGACCTGCCGGGCGACTGATGCTGGACCGCTTCCTCCGTCAGCAGTTCACCGCAGAACAGGTCGAGGAGCACCTCGCCCGGTTCGATGCCCATGTGGCCGCTTTTCACCATACCGGTGGGGAGAGCCGCTCCGGACGGAAGCGCATCTCGGTGAACTCCGTTCGTGTGCTGCGCATCTGTGTTCAGGTCAACGAGGAGCTCACCCAGCGACAGAAGTTCATCGTGCTCATGCACCTGCTCGAGTTCATCCATGCCGGAGGCGTGGCCGATCAGGAGCAGGAGTTCGTCAACACCGTGGCCGAGACCTTCAACATCGGTCGTGAGGACTTCGAGCGATGCCAGGCTTTCGTGGCGCAGGCCGCCGGGGAAAGGGTCGACTCTCCGCATCTCCTCTATGCCGATGCCGCCGTGGATAACGGTCTCGCGCAGGCCCGCCATCTCCACGCCCATCTGGAAGGGGAGCTCCGGGTGCTGCATGTGCCCAACGTGAACCTGTACATGGTGCGCTACCTCGGTCAGGACCGGGTGCTGCTCAACGGGCAACCGATGAACGGGCGCCACCACTACGTGCTCAGCAACGGCTCGTCGATCAGGCCCCCGCACGGCCGGCCGATCTACTACAGCGACATCCTGGGCAGCTTCATGAAGGGGCGCCAGCGGGACGGGCTCGTGTTCAAGGCCGAGCGGATCACCTACGCCTTCCCCAACGGTCGCTTGGGGCTGCACGAACTCGACCTGGCAGAGACCAGCGGAAAGCTCGTTGGGATCATGGGTGGCAGTGGCAGTGGGAAGAGCACGCTGCTCAATGTGCTGAACGGGAACCTCAAGCCCACCTCCGGTCATGTCACCATCAACGGGGTGGACGTCCATCGCGAGGCCGGCCGCATCCGTGGCGTCGTCGGGCATGTAAGCCAGGACGACCTGCTCATTGAGGAGCTCTCGGTGTACCAGAACCTCTTTTACAACGCCAAGCTCTGCTTCGGCGACCTCACCGATGCGCAGATCGGCGACCGCGTGCTGAAGCTCCTGCAACAGCTCGGCCTCTACGACACCAAGGACCTGAAGGTCGGCTCGCCCTTGGAGAAGACGATCAGCGGCGGTCAACGGAAGCGGCTGAACATCGCGCTGGAGCTGATCCGCGAGCCCAGTGTGCTGTTCGTGGACGAGCCCACCAGCGGCCTCAGTTCGCGCGACTCGGAGAACATCATGGACCTGCTCAAGGAGCTCGCGCTCCGCGGACGCATCGTCTTCGTGGTGATCCACCAACCAAGCTCGGACATCTTCAAGCTGTTCGACCGGTTGCTCCTCATCGATCAGGAAGGTTATCCGGTGTACTACGGCGATCCCGTGGAGTCCGTGGTGTACTTCAAGCGCGTCACCGGCCAGGTGAACAGCGAGGTGGGCCAGTGCAGGGCCTGCGGCAATGTGAACCCCGAGCAGATCTTCAACATCCTGGAGGCCAAGCTGGTGGACGAGTACGGCATGGAGACCGATCAACGCCGCATCAGCCCCGAGGCATGGAACGAGGTTTTCAGAGCCCAGATGGAGGGCCGCATGGCCCAGGTGCCTGAAGTGCGCAGCGTGCCCCGGAGCACGTTCAAAGCGCCAGGCTGGCTCGTGCAGCTCAAGGTCTTCTTCACGCGGGACATCCTTGCCAAGCTGGCCAATCGTCAGTACGTGCTGATCAACCTGCTGGAGGCCCCGGTGCTCGCCTTCGTCATGGCCTTCTTCCTGCGCTACCACGGTGCGGGCGAGGAGGGCGCCACCTATATCTACCGCGCCAACGACAACATCCCGCAGTACCTGTTCATCGCCGTCATCGTGTCCCTGTTCCTCGGGCTCACCGTGGCCGCCGAGGAGATCATCCGCGACCGGAAGATCCTGCAGCGCGAGAAGTTCCTGGCCTTGAACCGGAACAGCTACCTGTTGAGCAAGATCGCCATCCTCTTCCTCATCTCCGCGATCCAGTCGCTCCTGTTCGTGGTGGTGGGCGACCGGGTTCTCGGGATCCAGGACATGGCCTTCGTGCACTGGGCGCTCCTGTTCAGCACCAGTTGCTTCGCCAATGTCCTCGGCCTCAACGTCAGCGCCAGCTTCAACAGCGCCAAGGTGATCTACATCGTGATCCCCGTGCTGATCATTCCGCAGCTGCTCTTCTCGGGGATCATCGTACGCTTCGACAAGCTGCATCCCTGGTTCTCGTCCCAGCAGGGTGTCCCTTGGATCGGCAATGTGATGGCCAGTCGCTGGGCCTACGAGGGGCTCGCGGTCACCCAGTTCGTCGACAATGCCTATGAGCGGCGGTTCTATGCGCTGGACCAGCGCATGAAGACCGCCAATTGGAAGAAGGACCTGTGGGTGCGCGAACTGCAGCACCGGGTGACGAACCTGCGCGGGGTGGAGACCGATCCAGCCAAGTTGACCCAACGCGGGCGCGACCTGGAGCTCCTCCGCAACGAGCTGCAGGCCGAGGCCGGCCGGCTCAGCGGTCTGGTGGTGCCGGACCTCCGGATGACGACGGAGGGGCATGTGGACGAGACCACCCTGAACGCCGTGGATGGCTTGCTGAACGACCTCACCGTTCACTACCGCCGCATGTACAAGGAGGCCGAGCTGGCCAAGGAACAGCTCATTGCCAGGCTCACCGATGGGCCCGAGGCCCGTGAGCGCTATTTCGCCTTGCTGGACGCCCACCGCAACGAGGCCCTGGCGGAGTTCGTCACGAACAAGAACGATGTGAACGTCATCGCCGTCGACCGCGGGGCCCTCGTTCGCAAGAGCGATCCGATCTATCTGGAAGCCCAGGGCAAAGGCTTCTTCGGGGCTCACTTCTACGCTCCGGCAAAGTGGCTGGGGTCGTTGCGGATCCCGACGTTCTGGGCGAACATGGCCGTGCTCTGGCTGATGTCGCTGGCGTTCGCGATCGCGCTGAGGACCGAGGTCTTCCCGTGGCTGGTGCAACGGCTGTCCAGCCGTTCTGGAAGCAGCTAGGAGCCTTCCTGCTCCTTCACGAGGATCATCCGGAAGGGGATGTTGATGATCGCCTGGTAGTCCTCGCCGGCCTCCAGCATGTCCTCATCATCCTCTTCGTAGTGCCAATGCACAGCGAGCTCGTTCCCCTGGGTGCGGATCGCCTCGAGCTTCTTGAACAGGTCCAGGATGCACTTGCTGCTGCTGGTGTTGAAGTACTCCAGTTGCACATGCACCACCGTGGACGGCCGTGGCGCCCGGGCGTACTTATCCACCCACGCGATCAAGGGCTTGTAATAGTCGATGGAGTTCTCGGGGATCGAACGCCCCTTCAGCTCCAGACGGCCCGCCTCGGCATCGAAATGGATCGAGGGGGTCTTCGCCGTGCCTTCGTAGATCAACGGTTCCATGATGCGTTGCGTGCTGGTTCGATCCCGGAGGAGCATCCGCCGGTCATTCCGGCACTGCGCGCGGTGGGCGCGCGCTCGTCCGCAAAACAAGGCCCGCCGGGCGTGGTGCTTGTCCGCTTCTGCGGGGAGTTATTCACGGGATTATCAACCCGAACCGGGTGTCCGCCACGGTCAGGTCGGCGCGGGCATCGCAACCAGTGCCATAGTCGAGCGTCCGCTCGCGCTCATCGCTCTGCACGAATGTCAGCACACCGCCCCGGACCCACTTGCAGCCGGTAGCGACCTCCAGGACGGTGCTCGTGGTCGCCGTGTACGAGGTGCCGTAGCGGTCCTGGCCGATCATCTCCTCGGCGACCGCGTAGACATCATCGTTCGCGATGCCGTCAATGCCCCCGGAGATCAGCTCGTGGTCCAGGTGCCCGCGATAGCGTCGGCTCCAAGCACCCTGACGCCAGATGGCGCTGCTGTCCAGCTGGATGCGATGTCGCCCTTCGCCAAGGGGCTCCACCGTGGCGCCGCAGCGGAACAGGAAGCCGGCGCACTCCAACCCTGCGGTGCTGAAGGCGATCAGGCGGGCGCGGCCATCGACCTCCAAGCTGTCGAACAGAAGGACCATAGGTCCGGACCTGCCGCGTCCTGCGGCATCAGTGCATCCGCCATCGCTGAATCGCAGATGAAGCGTCACCGGACCGTTCGCTGGGAACATCGCCGTGTCGCCCACCAGGCTGTCCACGCTCGCACAGAAAAGCGCGCTGTCCGGTGTCCAATGCCCGGGACCAACGACCATCGCCCGAACCAGTGGGAACAAGGGGGCGATGAGGTTCTCGGCGTGGGCGTGGTCCACCATCGTGTTGACCTCCTCACTGCCCAGGTCGTCCTCCTTTTTGCATGCCGCCATCAGCACCAAGGCGGCGAGCACGGCTCCGGTCGGGGACTTCATCCCGCGAAGGTAGGGCCCACCGCTGGGCGGTCGTGGTGTACTTTCGGGCCCCGATCATCGAATGGCCTGGTACCGCACCTGGTTCGGCACGCCCTACTACAAGCTGCTCTACGGCCATCGCGATGAGGATGACGCGGAGGCCTGGGTGAGCACCATCCTTCGACGGTGTGAGGCCGGACCCGGGACCACCGTGCTGGACCTGGCCTGCGGTCGGGGCCGGCATGCCCGATGGTTCGCCAAGGCCGGATGCGATGTGACCGGCATCGACCTTTCCGCGGAGAGCATCGCGGAGGCGCGCCACGAAGGGCCTTCCGCCCGCTTCGCGGTGCATGACATCCGCGTACCGTTCGCCTCGTCGGCGTTCGACCTGGTGGTGTGCCTGTTCACCAGCCTGGGCTACTTCGAGGACGAGAACGATGACCGCAAGGCCCTGGCCGCGGCCTTCGCTGCGGTGCGCCCGGGAGGACGCTTCGTGCTCGACTTCATGAACAGCGTAAGGGTGCTCAAGGAGCTCGTTCCCATGGAGTGCGTCCAGGCCGGCGGGGTCCGCTTCACCATCACCAGGTCCACTGAGGACGGTATGGTCGTGAAGCGCATCCTGGCCGAGGACGACAGCGGTCGCCATCACTTCGAGGAACGCGTGTCGGCCCTGGCACCGGAGCGACTGGTGCAACTCGTGCGCGAGGCCGGTTTTGTTGTGCTGGACCGCACTGACGGCCCTGACCCGGTGCCGTTCGATCCGGAACGCTCCCAACGCCTTGTGATCTGGGCACAACGACCGATGGCATGACCCTCCACGCCACCCTCGCCCTCTTCCTGTTGCTGCCGCTGGCCGCCGGTGCCCTCGTGCAGTTCAGCAGGCCCGGCGCGAACGCTCTCCGGCTCCTGCTCGCTTTCAGCGGCTCGTTCCTGTTGAGCGTTGCGTTGACCCACATGATGCCCGAGCTCTATGAAGCGGCCGGTGAGGGCATCGGACCCTGGCTCCTCGGCGGGTTCATGCTACAGGTCGTGCTGGAGTTCTTCAGCCACGGCATCGAGCACGGTCACATGCACACGTCGCCCGGACGGGCCCTCCCGTTGCTCACGCTCCTCAGCCTCTGTCTGCACTCCTTCACCGAGGGCATGCCATTCGCCGATGCGCGAGTGCACGGCGATGTGCCTTTTCTGCTCGGTGTCCTCCTGCACAAGCTGCCCATGGCCATCGCTCTGGCCACTGTGCTCCAACGTTCGCAGGTGCCGCTGAGCCGCAGCTGGACCATGATCACCGTGTTCGCCCTGGCCGCGCCGGCGGGCATCCTCGTGGGCTCCCTCGGCGGCGGAAGCCTGGGGGAGGAGTTCCTCCATCGGGCCCTGGCCGTGGCCATCGGCATGCTGCTCCACATCGGCACCACCATCATCTTCGAGACCACGCCCGAGCACCGGTTCAACCTGCAACGCTTCGCCGCCGTGCTCCTCGGTGCCGCCTTGGCGCTCTGGATGGTCCACTGATCCTTTTTTCGGGGCGGACATACCACGGCGGATCGTCCCGCGTTCTTAACTTTGAATTGCAAAGTACTTTGAGTATGACCCACAACGAGCATCACCAGGACCTGGCCCACATCCGCGGGCTGATGGAGCGGAGCACGCGTTTCCTGTCCCTGAGCGGGCTGAGCGGTGTGTGCGCCGGCGTGGTGGCGCTGATGGGCGCGCTTCTGGCGCGGGAGCGTTATGACGCGCTCCTGCCCGGTACGAACTTTCCACGAGCGCGTTCCATGGAAGGGGGGGCGGACGCCTATGCTGGGGCGGATGTGCTGGACGCCGCCTGGGACCTGGTGCCCCTGGCGATACTGGTGCTGGTGCTTGCCCTCGCCGGAGCGGCCTGGTTCACCTGGAGACGGGCCCGCAGGATGGGGCAACGGCTTGGGGATGCCTCCGCGAAGCGGCTCGCCTGGAACCTTGCCGTGCCCCTGGTGACGGGCGGCCTCTTCTGCCTCGCCATGCTCGGGCACGGCCACGTGGCCTTGGTGGCTCCGGCCACGCTCGTGTTCTACGGACTTGCGCTGCTCAACGCCTCCAAGTACACCTTGGACGAGATCCGCTGGCTCGGGCTCAGCGAGGTGGTGCTTGGTCTGCTCTCCACCGTCTGGGTGGGGGCCGGGCTCCTCTTCTGGGCCCTGGGCTTCGGGGTGCTCCACATCCTCTATGGGGGCCTGATGTGGCTCCGCTACGAATCCCCCGGAAGGGACGCCGCATGATCGCGGGGCTCAATAAAGTGTTCGAAAGCCGCGTTCGTCTCGGCATCATGGCGGTGCTCGTCGTGAACGACTGGGTGGACCACGCGGTGCTGAAGGACCTGCTGCAGGTGACAGACGGCAATCTGGCCAGCCACCTGGCCGCCTTGGACGCATCGAAGTATGTGCAGGTGCGCAAACGCTTCGTGGGAAAACGGCCCAACACGAGCTACAAGGCCACATCCACAGGCATCAAGGCGTTCCGCGCGCACTTGGACGCCATCGACGAACTGCTCAACAAGGACCTCCGCCAATGAACGCTCCCCCTCCCCAGCGCATCGACCTTTGCACCGCCGTCTCCGTGCTCGGCCTGGCCTTCATCTTCGACCGGCTGTTCTGGCGGCAGGACATCGGGCTCAACCTGGCCCTCTTCGCCGCGATGGCGATGGGGTTCGCCCTGGCCTTGCGCCGCTCCGCCTCGGTGCCGGCGCGCTGGGTGCTGGGTGGGCTGCTGATCTGTGCCACCATGGTGGTGGTGCATGGCAGCACGATCGCGGTGGTGGGCACCCTGGCGTGCCTCGCGGTGGGCGGCGTGCTTCTGCTGGAACCAGCGCAGCGGAATCTGCCCGTGGCCGCGGTGGCCGCGGTCCTCAACGGCCTCTTTGCGCCCGTTGGCGTCGCTGGTGCGGTGAACATCGGGTTGAAGCAGCTGCCTGCCAAGCGCACGGGCTGGCGTTGGATCAGGCTGGCGCTCCTCCCTGTGGCGGTGCTGCTCGTCTACACCTTCATCTACCGCGCCGCGAACCCGCGGTTCGATGCGCTCACCGCGGGTTTCATGGACGGCTTCATCGACCTCCTGGGCGACCTGGTCACTCCCCATGTGCTCTTCGTCGGCTTCGCCCTGCTCGTGTGCGTCACGTTGCTCCATCGTTCGGCCCCGCACTTGTTCGCAGGACCGGCCTGGCCGTTGAATGAGGCGCTCGCTCGCATCCGCAGGAGACGCCCGCATTGGCTTGCTCCGCTGGCCATGGGCGCACTGGACCGCGAACGTCGCATGGGCGTGATGCTGCTGGTGCTGGTGAACGCCCTTCTGCTGGTGGTGAACCTGATCGACATCTCCTGGGTGTGGTTCGGTTTCACCGTGGAGGAGGGGTTCGACCTGAAGCAGTTCGTGCATGAGGGCACCTGGTTGCTCATCCTGAGCATCCTGCTCAGCATGGCCATCCTGCTTCACCTCTTCCGCGGCAACCTCAACTTCCACCCGAAGCAGCGCCCATTGCGTATGCTCGCCGCCGCCTGGATCGCGCAGAACTTCATCCTCGGCATCTCGGTGTTCATGCGGAACTACCACTACATCCATTTCCACGGGCTGGCATACAAGCGCATCGGCGTCATCGTGTTCCTGGCCTTGATGCTGGTGGGGCTTGTGACGCTGTTCCTGAAGGTGCGCGGGCAGCGGACCTTGGTCTACCTGCTTCGCGTGAACGGCTGGGCCGCCTTCGTGGCCCTGGTGGCGCTCACCACAGTGAACTGGGATGGTGTGATCGTCCGGTACAACCTGGCACACTGGAACCAGGGCGAGATCGATGTGGACAACTACCTCGCGATGAGCGACAAGGTGCTGCCGCTGCTCTTTGCCGACCTGCCCAAGGTGGAGGCGCAGATGGCCAAGCACCGCGGGAATCGGGTCCGTTGGGTGGAGCATCTGGACCCTGATGCCTTCAGAACGGCCTTGGACCGCAAACGGGAGCGCTTCCTGTTCAGGGTCTCTGAGCAGGACTGGCGTAGCTGGACCTGGGCGGACCAGCGGACGCATGAGGCGTTGAAGGCCAAGGGGCTGGCCCGGTACGAGGACATGGAAGGCTCAGGAAGGCCCCCGTTGGTTGACCCGTTCACGGCGGAGGCTCGGTTGCGTTGACCATGCGCGATCACCATCACATTCGCCGTGAGATCGGCATCTGGATCGTGTTCTTCATCGGCGCCCTGTGGCTGAGCGGCATCACCGCCGTGCCGCTGGAATGGGGCACGGCCTGGCTTGCGGACCTCACGCGGAACTGGCCGGGCCCTTGGCATGCCTGGGCCCAACGCAGCGCGGATGCCGTTGCGGAGGTCGCCGCCAGGCACGCCTTCCTGCTGTATGGCACCGACCGGCTCGCCTTCGCCCACGTGGTCATCGGCATCGCGTTCTTCGGCCCTTTGCGCGATCCGGTGCGCAACGCCTGGGTGATCGAGCGGGGCCTGTGGTGCTGCCTGCTCGTGCTGCTGCTGGCCTTTCTGTGGCCACCCGTGCGCGGGATCCCGTTCTTCTGGCGCTGTGTCGATGCCTCCTTCGGGGTGCTGGGCGCCCTGCCCTTGTGGCGTGTGCGCGTGCTGATCGCCCGTCTCGAACACCATCGTGTGCCCGCCCCATGAAGCCCGACCTGTATCACCGCGACCGTGAGGTGGTGTTCGCCGCTGGCCTGCTCGCCTTGGGCACCGTTCTCGCCTTTGCTCCTGACGCCTTTCTGCCGATGCTCGCGCGGGCCTTCCTGGTGCAATGGTCGCTGGTGTTCGCGGCTTTCGCAGCCTGGGCCTTCTTGAAACGCCGTACGTGGCCGGCCTGGGCCAGCGCGCTTTCGACCTGCATGGTGCTGCTGCAGGTGGATGCGCCCGTCGCCGGCCCGGTGCCCGACCTGCGCAGCGCCGACCTGCGCATCGCCCAGGTGAACCTGCTTCAGCCCAACACGCGGCATGCGGAGGTCATCCGGCTGCTGCGCGCCAGCGATGCGGATGTGATCTCCGTCCAGGAGGTGAGCCCTTTGTGGGCCGCAGTGCTCGTGGGATCCCTGCGCGATGCCTACCCGCATTTCAAGGTCGTGCCGGACGTCAACTGCTACGGCATCGCGCTCTTCAGTCGCCGTCCGGTGGAACGCATGGTGGAGCACGCGCTTTGCGGCTCACCGGCGATCGAAGCGGTGCTGAAGGGTCCTGAAGGTCCGGTCCATGTGTTCACCGTGCATGCCACCTCTCCGGGAGATCCTGCTGACCATCGCCTTCGGAACACCCAGTTGGGCCGACTGGCGAGACTCGTGCGTTCGCGCGGACAGCGCACGATCGTGGTGGGCGACCTGAACACGGTGAGCTGGGACAGGGCGATGTGGACCCTCTGCCGCGCCGCCGGCCTCCGGATCGGGACGTCGCCGCTGAGCCCCACGTTCCCTGCCGTGCTGGGGTTCGCGCTCATACCGATCGACCATGTGCTCACGAGCTCGGGCGCGACGGTCGTTCGAAGCTCCACCTTCAGCATTCCAGGCTCCGATCACCGTGGCCTTCTCGCCGACATCGCCACATGATCGGCATGGAACGCACCTGGACCCGCGTCCTGCCGTGGATGGCCTTGTTCGCGGTGGCCATGGCCCTCCTGGAAAGCGCGGTCGTGGTCTACCTGCGTGCGTTGTACTACCCGGACGGGTTCTCCTTTCCCTTGGGTCCGATCGCTCCCGCGATAGTGGCCACGGAGATCGGTCGGGAGCTGGCGACACTCGCGATGCTCCTTGCCCCCGGGGCCATGGTCACGCGGTCGGCCCTGCAGCGGTTCGCCTGGTTCGCCCTCTGCTTCGGCATCTGGGACATCCTCTACTATGTGTTCCTGCGGATCCTGATCGGCTGGCCAACCTCCCTCGCGGAGTGGGATCTGCTGTTCCTCGTCCCGCTGCCTTGGGTAGGCCCCGTTTGGGCGCCGATCCTGGTCTCGGCCGGACTGATCCTCCTCGCGGTGCTCATCCTTCATGGGTCGACCCTGGCACGGCGCCTCGTTCCCGACACGTCCACATGGGGGCTGCTCCTTCTGTCGGCGGGGCTTTTCCTCACCTCCTTCATCCTGGATCCACTGCGGTGGCTCTACGCGAACGGGGAGGCGATGGTGGGCACTTCGGCCGTGAACGCGTTCCTCGCAGGCTACGTTCCGTCACCCTATCCGTGGCCGTTGGCCTTGGCAGGCGCGGGCCTGGGAGTGGCCGGCCTGCTCCGGCTCGCGGTACGCATGACCCGATGATAGGTTGCCTTCGGGAGAGCCGCGTCACTGTTGATAAGTCAGAACCCTGAGGGACGCAACCCCGTATGAGCGGTGCGTCTATCCCATGGAAACCAAAGCCAAAATGGTCTACGAGGCCAAGATGTTCGTCCGGCTTGCCCTGTTGTCCTCCTTGGGCTTCGTCTTCTATTACTCCCACCTGTTCTTCGGGGTGCTCGACAATGTGTTCGTGTTCAAAGCACTGGCGGTCACCTTCCTGCTGGCCACCGTACCCCTACCGATCATCGCGCTGAACAACAAGAAGCTCTTTCCTGAGCTGAAGCGCAGCGGAAAGACCGTGCTCGCTTTCGCCTCCGTGCTGCTGCTGGTCCATCACTTCATGATGACCTTCATCTTCGTGCTCTTCCTGCAGGGACGCTCGGTCTTCTGAACCTGCAGGTCGTCCGGCGTAGGCCCCCAGGTCCCGGTGTGGACCGGGGGCCTGCGGTTTTTTCGGCGGTTCACCGAAACATCTGGCACGACCATTGCGTTTCAAGACCACGAGGCCCCGTAAGGCCTCCTGAACAACCGGCCCCGTAAGGCCGAACACGCATACCCGATGATCGGGGTCCTTGCCCAACTGGGCGCCTGAAGACCCCGGCCCGGCCCGTAAGCCGGCATCGGGAGAACGAACGAAGCGCGCCCCGTAAGGCGCGCTTCCTCGTTCCATGCGGTGCCCTTGCGGAAAGCCGTTCGACCTAGGCCGTGGTGCCTCTGCCCGGGCCTGTATCGCCCGATCGGTGCGGTCGCATGGCCTCCTCGATCTCCTGCCGCATGCCCATCAACCGGACCGCGTAGGCGCTAAGGGCCTTCTCCTCGTCCGTATCCGGGATCCACCCTGGAACGGCCACCGGGGTCCGGTCGTCATCCATGGCCACGAAGACGATGATGCAATGGGTGGTCTTCACCCGATCATGGGTCCGCGGGTCCCGCGCATGGATGTCCACCGCGATGTGCATGCTGGTGGTGCCGGTGTGGATGAGCCGGGCCTCGGCCTCCACGAGGTGTCCGATCCGGATCGGGTGATGGAACCGGATGCCGCCTACATAGACGGTGACGCAATACCGGCCGCTCCAGTTCACCGCACAGGTATACCCCGCCTGGTCGATCCACCGCATCACCGCACCCCCGTGCACCATGCCGCCATAGTTCACGTCCGTGGGTTCGGCGAGGAAGCGGAGGGTGATGGCGTGCATGGGTCAGGCTTTCATGTTCTCGTACTGCAGTGGCACCTCGAAGTCCGACGACTTGCACATGGCGATCACGGCTTGAAGGTCATCGATCTTCTTTCCCGTCACCCGGATCATGTCGTCCATGATCTGGGGCTGAACCTTGAGCCCGCTGTCCTTGATGGCCTTCATGATGCGCTTGGCCGTTTCGCGCTCGATCCCTTGTTGCACCTTGATGGTCTTCAGAACCAGCTTCCCGCTGGGCTGCGGTTCCGCGCTCAGGTCGTAGGCCTTGACATCGATGCGTTGTTTGGTGCTCCGCTCCAGGACGATCTTCTCGATCGCATCCAGCTTCATCGTGTCCTCCGTGCTCAACTTGATGGTGAGCGCTTTCTTGTCGAGCTCGATGCTGCTGTTGCTGCCGCGGAGGTCGTAGCGTGTCTCCACTTCACGCTTCGCGGTGTTCACGGCATTGTCCAGGGTCTGCACGTCGATCTTGCTCACGATGTCGAAGCTGGGCATGGGCGTACGATTGGGTGCCGAAAGCTACGCGCCTCGTGCGCAGCCTAGAAGCGCAGAGCGAAGCCCACCAGGGGCACGCCCAGAACGAAGAACTCGGCGAAGTCCTTGTTCACCGCGAATCCGGCGTCGAAGGCCATCTTCCGGTGGGTGAACCGCGCACCGTAGCTGAAGACACGGTAGTCCGACCGGCCGAAGGGGAACTGCCAGTTCTCCGTGACGAAGCAGATGAGGTCGGTGATGTGCCACAACCCGCTGAGCCCGATCACCGGGGAATCGGTGAGCTCCCCGTTCTCATACCCCCATCCTCCGGTCAGGGTCACGTGGAGCAGATCACCACCGAAGGTGGCCTGCATGGCCGCGATGCCTACCGTCAATGACAACGGCTCCCGATCGTTGAACGGAGGTGAGGCCGTCACCCGGGCGCCCATGGCGAAGCCGCCTAAATGCATGGACCCCTGCCCGATGCGTCCGCTTCCCCCCACACGTAAGTGAACGATGGGCCCCCCCGATCGGGTGGCGAGGCTTGTGATCAGTGAACCCACCTGTAGCCCAGCACCGATCTGGAGACCCGTCACCGGCGCGAAGTAGGCTGAGTGCATCAGGATGCTCACGTTCTGGTAATAGCCCTGCCCCCCCTCCAAGGGGATCGCGGAGGGGCCGAAGAAATAGTGGCTGTCGTGCGCAAGGGGGCTGGTGCCGCTGGACCTGAGCCTTCGTCCGCGCCTGAGCCCGTTGAGCTCAAGGTCTGCGCTGCGGAGCGAGGTACCCTGGGAGCGTGGCAGGACACGCCGGTCGGATGCGTTCAGGCTCGGCGCCAGAATGAGCACAGCCCCCAGAACAAGGAGGAGGGCCAGGAGACGGTGGTTCATGGACGGTCGGCTGGGCGATAGACGTGGGTGAGTACGAAAGGTTCCCTGCACCCGACCGCCAGGTGACAAGAAAGAAGCGCGGGCATCGGCCCGCGCTTCTTTCTTGTTGCGGCTGCGATCACTTGGTCACCACCACCCGGAAGGTGGTCCGCCCACCGTCCTGGAAGTTGAGCGCGAACTGGTAGGTGCCACCGGAAAGACCGGTCACGTCCAGCACGAGGACCTCGTTGGCGATGTTGACGCGGCTCTCGGCCACCAGCTTGCCGGTCTGGTCCACGATGCGCAGGTCGGCCGCCCCGGTGAGGCCCGCAAGCGGCACGCGGATCATGTCCGTGGTCGGGTTGGGGTAGGGTGTCACGTCCACGCTGTTCAATTCGTTGATGCCGATGTTACCGGCAGGGATCATCTCCACACCAATGGCGCTGGTGACGTCCGTGCCGAAGCCGACATTGAACCAGGTGCCGCCGTCCTCGACCAAGGAAACCGGCTGGTCATACAGCGTCGTGTGCTCATCGTAGTCCAGCGTGGCGTCATAGCCCACGAACATGCCATCGGTGAGCGTATACACGCAGAAGAGGTATCGGGTGTTGTCCACCAGCACCAACGGGTCCTGGAAGGGCACGAAGATGACCTCGCTCTGGAGGTCGGACTGGTAGTAGTACTCGCCCGTGGCCTCCTCCACCAAGGTGTAGGCGGTCTGTGCAGGGAAGTTCGGGTCGCTCAGTCCGGTGAAGCTGTCAGCCCACTCATAGGCGCGCACCCCGATGAACTCGCCGTCCAAGGTGGTGCCGGTCGTGGTCGTCGCACTGGTGTAGATGCCCGTGGCGGCCATGCGGCTCGCATTGGCGTTCTGGAAGTGAATGCAGGCTTGGAAGCCGTCCAGGTCATCCCCCGGCCGGTAATGGGCGTTGGGTGTCGGCTTGCCGGTGAGCGGATCGATCGGGGCGTAGCTCAGCACGGAATCCACCCGGAAGCTGAAGGTGAAGGAATTATCCGCCATGAACTCGTCCGGGAAGGACCCCGAGGAGATGGAGTACGTCACCGTGTACAGCGCGTCCGTGTAGGAGGCCTGGGAGAATGGCGGAAGGGTCACGAACAGGCTGTCCCCCGAGGTGATGGCCGTGCCTGTCGAGGTTTGGTCGTAAAGCACCGTGCCGTTCTGTTCCACGATGGCGTTCAGGCTCGCATCGGGTTGGTCGGCCGTGCCGTAGTTGTGGATCCACAGACCCAGCTCCACGCTGAATTCGCTGGCGTTCTGCGACACAAGGGCAGGCTGTCCGCTGGCCGGCGCCACAAGCACATCGGGACGGTACGCGCTCAGGTTGTACTGGAAGAAGTTGTTGATGGAGCCGAGGAAGGCGACCACCGGGGTGCCGGCTTCCAACTCGTCCTCCACCTCAATACCATCCTCCAGGGTGATCATGGCCACCGGAATGGTCACGTTGGCACCTTGGGCACCAGCGCCCATGGCCACGGGTGCACCGCCGACCCGGTTGATGATGAACACGGCCACAGCACCGGCGTTCTGGGCGTTCAGAGCCTTCTCGCCGAACTCGCAGTCGCCGCGGTAGATCACGGCGATCTTACCGGCCACGTCCGGGCCGTTCGTCAGCGGGTTGCAGCAGAGGCTGTCGGCCACCGTGCCGTCCGTGGCCAGCGCCAGTGTATCGGTCACCGCGTTCAGCGGATCGTTCAGGTCAGGGCTGCCCCAGCCTCCACCGGGATCGGCCCAGGTGAATGAATAGCTGCCAGCGATGTTCGCCGGTTCCAACACGTTCAGGATCACCTGGCCTTGGGCGCCAAGGCCGGCCGATCCGAGCAGCAATGCGAGTAGGGTTTTCTTCATGGTGGTTCGGGATGGATGGTTGAGGGTTGTTCCGCCGTTGCACGTACGCAGCCTCAGGGTGGCGGAAGGACAAGTTTAATCGATCGGTCGTTCAAACCGTCCATCACGGACCGTTCCGGTCGACACATCTCTGGGGATCAGAGGCTTACCGTGCAGGCTCCAGGGCCTTCGGCTGAGGCTCGAACCGAAGTACGGCCGAGTTCATACAGAACCGCTTGCCGGTGGGAGGGGGGCCATCGTCGAACACATGACCCAAATGGCCTCCACAACGACCGCAAAGCACCTCGGTCCTGACCATGCCGTGGCTGCGATCCTCAGCATAGAGCACACCGTCCTTCCGCTCGGGTGCGAAGAAGCTCGGCCAACCACATCCGCTCGCGAACTTGCTGTCCGCGAGGAACAACGCATTCCCGCATGCAGCGCAACGGTATCGCCCCACCTCGTTGTGATCCCATAACGCTCCGGTGAACGCCCGCTCGGTGCCTTTCTCCCGCGCGATGTGATACACCTCCGGATCAAGCACTGCTCGCCACACGCTGTCCGGAAGCTCCAGCCGGGAGGTGTCCGTCTCGCTGTAGTATGGGTTGTTCTGCATCACCGATGAAGCCGTTGGCGTTCTGCTCGGAGTCTGCAAGCAGGCTACCCATGCCAGCGACAGGGCGGCCACAGGGCCGGGCCAGCGCAGGGATGGAGGCATCGCTTTAGCCGATGACCTCGGCCTTCGGATACTTCTTTCGCCAGAACTCAAACGTCTTCATGCTCTTCAGGTGCACGATGGTCCTACCGTCGAGGCGCACTTTAATGGTCTTCCCGTCGGGGACGGGCTGGGTCAGGATGAGGGTCTTCTTGCGGGGCATGGCCTCGGAGTTCTGTCGCTGCGATGGTACGAAGAATCGTGCCGGATCCGACCTGCGCCCGTACGAACGGTTGATCCAGCGGGTTGATCGGCACGTGATCGTCCCGGCACCGCTGTTCTGGCGGGTTTTGTAGTTGGTGCATGACGATCTGTCCATGGTCGGGTCGGCTTCGCTTGTTCGCGCTCGGCGCTGCTCGAGCGCGTCCGGGCCCCGGTCGATCAATCAACATGCGTGGGGCCAAAGCTGCCGGAGCGCACCTTGCGCTTGCCGATCGTCAGTGATATGCAACGCGTGAGGCGGGTGGCTTTCCGATCATGGTCGTTCGGCAGGTGGTCACGGTCGCACAATCGGCACGGATCATGCGTTCCCTCTGCACCATGGAACGTGAGACCATCATCCAAAGGACCTTGCTCGTGGACGCTTCGCCGCGGGCCATTTGGCGCGTGTTGACCGAGCCGCAATTGACCAAACTCTACCTGGAGGGCTCCCAAGCCCGAAGCTCATGGAAACCGGGTGCGCCGGTGGTCTGGGTGGACAAGACGGATGGACAGGAGCGTGTGCGTGCGAAGGGTATTGTCATGGCCTGCCAGACCGAGCGCCGTCTGCGTTACACGTGTCTCCTGGTGGACAGCGACCTTCCCGATGAACCGGCCAGCTACACCACTGTGGACATCCTTCTTGAACCGGAACGTGATGGCCGTACACGATTGGAGCTTTGGCATGGTGACTTCGCCGGGTTGCCTCAGGACGTTCGCAGGGCGCGGGAGGCCGGTCGGGAATGGGTGGAGGTGCTTGTTGGCATCAAACGCACGGCCGAGGAGCAACAGGACCAGATGGCCGCCTGAGCATGGGCCATCATCCGGACCGCGTGGTCCTCACCGTGGATGCCGTCATTACCGATGGCGAGTGTCGTGTGCTGGTGATGGAACGCGGCACCGATCCCTTTCGCGGCACGTGGGTCTTCCCCGGAGGTCTGGTCGATCCCGGTGAGACCGTTGAGCAGGCCTGCATCCGCGAAGTGCGTGAGGAGTTGGGCCTCGAGGTGAAGCTCACTGGCCTCATAGGCATCTACTCGGAACCCGGACGTGATCCGCGCGGGTCCTTCGTGAGCATTGCCTACCGCGCCGAAGTGGTGTGCGGCATTCCCACCGTGACCGCCGAGGCCCGTGCGCACCGCTGGCTGGATCCGGATGAGGTAGTGCCCATGGGCTTCGACCACGCCCGCATCCTCGCCGACCACCGCGCTCAGATCCGCGCCTGATACGTGTACAACTCGTAGTAGCGGCCTTCCTTGGCGATCAGCTCGGCGTGCGTGCCGCGCTCCACGATGCGCCCCTGCTCGATCACCAGGATCTCCGTGGCCTGCCGGATCGTGCTCAGCCGGTGTGCGATCACGAAGGTGGTGCGGTCCTTCACCAGCGCGTTCAAGCTCTTCTGGATCAGTGCCTCGCTCTCGGTGTCCAGGTTGCTGGTGGCCTCATCCAGGATCAGGATCTTCGGGTCTGCCAGCATGGCGCGCGCGATGGCCACACGCTGCCGCTGGCCGCCGCTGAGCTTCACCCCGCGCTCGCCGATCACGGTGTCCAGTCCCAGCTCCATGCGGTCGGTGAACTCGTTCACGTACGCCCCGGTCACGGCCTTCATCAATTGCTCCTCGGTGGCGTCGGGGCGGGGGAAGAGGATGTTCGCGCGGATGGTGCCCTCGAAGAGGAAGTCGTCCTGCAGCACCACGCCGAGGTGCTTCCGGTAGCTGCTCAGGCGCACCTTGCTGAGGTCGTGCCCATCGATGGTGACGGTGCCGGCGGTGGGCGTAAGGTAGGTGGCCACCAGTCCGGCAATGGTGCTCTTGCCACTGCCGCTGGTGCCCACCAGCGCGATCACGGATCCCTTGGTGGCGCTGAAGTCGATGCCGTGCAGCACCTCCTTGCCCTCTTCGTAGGCGAAGCGTACGTCGCGGAAGGCAATGTCCCCACGAACCTCGTCCAGTACGATGGGACGTTCATCGGCGATGTCCTCCGGTTGCATGTTCATGATCTCCTCGGTTCGGTCCAGCCCTGCGAAGGCCTCGGTGAGCTGGCTGCCGATGTTGCTCATCTGCACGATGGGCGCGATCATGAAGCCCAGCAGCACGGTGAACTGCACGAACTCGCCGCTGGTGAGCTCGCCCCCCACCATCTGGTAGGCACCGATGCCCATGATGCCCGCGCTGGCCAGCCCGAGCAACAGGGTGCTCATGCTGCTGATGAAGGAGGTGGCGGTGAGGCTGGTCTTCACGTTGTCGAACAACCGCTGCACGCCCTGTTCGAAGGTGCGGTTCTCCTGCTCCTCCGCGCCGAAGCCCTTGATCACGCGCACGCCATTGAGCGACTCCGTCAATCGTCCGGTCACCTCCGCATTGATCACGCCGCGGGTGCGGAAAATGGGGCGTATGCGGCCGAAGGCCTTCATGGCGATGAACGCGAAGAAGCCCACGGGCACCAGCGTGAAGAGCGTCATCCACGGACTGATGTAGATCAACCACACCAGCGAGATCAGCGCGGTGAGCGTGCCGCCGATCAGCTGCACCAGGCCGGTGCCCACCAGGTTGCGCACGCCCTCCACATCGCTCATGATGCGGCTCACCAGCGCACCGCTCTTGGTGTTGTCGAAGAAGCTGGTGGGCAGCGAGAGGATCTTGCGCTGCACCTGCGTGCGCAACTGGCTGATGAGCAGCTGTGCTTCCACGCTCAGCAATTGAGTGAGGGCATAGCTCGAGACGCTCTGTACGATGAGCGCGCCCACCACCGCGCCCAGCAGCACCCAGAGCGTTTGCAGGTCGCCCTGTCCCACCACATCGTCCAGCAGGTACTTGGTGCTTCCCGGCAGCACCATGCCCGCCACGCGGCTCACCACGATCAGCAGCAGGCCCAGGAGCATCTGCCTGCGCCGTGGCCAGATGTACTGCCAGAATGCCGTGCGCCAGGTGACTTTGCGCTCCGCCTTGGGCAATTCGCCGGCCTGGGCGCGGATCTTTGCTTTGGGACCGTTCGGTGTGCGCTCGGCGCGGGATGTGGGGAGTTTCGTCGAGGTAGGGAGCATGGGAGGTCGGCCTGCAGCCCAATAACGGGCCGATCGACTTCATCCGCCGGATCGTCAGTACCTGCCCGGTACCGACCTTGCGGCGCCAGAGCGCACCAGCGTTCCCGGCCAACGCCATGAAGATGCGCATCAACAAGCTGCTCGACCGGGCGCTGATCCCCAACAACGGAGGCGAACTGCTGCTCTATCAGCGCGGCGACGAATACGCCATCGAGGTGGTCGGCATCCGCGGTGAGCTGATGAGCACCGCCATCCATGGTTCGGAGGATGCGCTGGCGGAGCTGGCCCTCGCGCGCCTGAAGTCCCCGAAGGAGGCCCATGTGGTGATCGGCGGGCTCGGCATGGGCTTCACACTGGCCACCGTGCTGCGCTTGGTAGGCGACAAAGGCAAGGTGATCGTGGCCGAACTCGTGCCCGAGGTCATCAAATGGAACCAAGGGCCCATGGGCGAGCGTTCGGGGCACCCGCTGAAGGACCCGCGCACCATCGTGCATCAGGGCGACGTGCTCGAACTGATCCGCGCCGGCAACGGGAGCTATGATGCCATCCTGCTCGACACGGACAACGGTCCCGAGGGACTCACGCAGGCCGCCAACAACCGCTTGTATTCGCACCGTGGACTGCAGTCGGCCTACAGGGCCCTGCGCCCTGGTGGCGTGCTCGCCGTGTGGTCCACCGACCAGCACGATCCATTCACCCGTCGCTTGCAGCTGGCGGGTTTCCGGGTGAAGGAGGAGAAGGTCTTCGCGCACCGGAACAAGGGCACCAAGCACCACCTCTGGTTCGCCATGCGGCCGTGAGGCTCAGTGCTTGAACCGCACGAAGAGCCGCCCGAAGTTGTCGCGGTCCTTGTCGATGCGGTGGTAGGTCTTCTTCACTTCGGGTAGCTGCAGGAAGCGCAGCACCTTCTTTTTCAATTGTCCGCTGCCCTTGCCGGGAATGATCTCCAGCATGTCGATCCGACGATCGATGCAGAAGTCCATGGCTTCGCGCAAGGCCCTGTCGATCTGGTCGCCCTTGTTGAAAAGGTCGTGGAGGTCGAGCTTGTGCTTGCTCATGCGTTATCCGGAAAGGTCAGGGGAGCTTGATCCCTTTTTCACGCATCTGCTCCAATAGCTTGGCGGGGATGGGACGGCAGGCACAATGCTGTACATGCTCCAAGTGCCACTTCACACGCTGCTCGAAGGTCGCTTTCGGCGGCATGGGATGCTTCAAGTGCCACTCCTTGTTGAGCTTCTGCATCAGGGTCTCGGCTCGTGTGCGAAGTACTCCTGGTACCACGTCTTCTCCCAATGGTCACGTTCGTCGGTGAGCATGTCCGTCCCGTCAAGCAGATCGCGCAGCTTCCGCAACGAGCGGTCGTCGCGCTGCGAGATCACCGGGATGCCCGCGCGGATCAGGGCTGCGGCCGCCACACCGGGCCCCTGCTGGTACACCTTGTCCGGGGCGAAGCGCGAGCCCAGGTAGGTCACCGTGCTGCCGCAGGCTCCGCTCATGTCCATCAGGATCGCCACATCCACCTGCTCGCGCAGGGCGCGGTCGCGCATCGCGTACGCGGCCCGCACCATGCCTTCGGTCCAGTCCGTACCATCCTCGGCCAGCGAACGGGCCTTGCCGTCCAGCACATCGAAGCCGTTGCCGCCGTGGCTGTCGGGCGTCATGCGCGGTGTGCCGAACGCGAAGTCCTCGGGGCAGAACTTCACCAGCTTCACTTCCGGACGTACCAGCCAAGCGCGCAGCGGCGTATGGTCGCCGTTGGTGCTGCCGTCCACGCCGCAGTGGATGCCGCCGAGGCAGGCGCTCATCATCACCACCAAGGGCTGATCAGCCGTGGGGCGTGGCCGCTGGAAGAAGGCAGGGTCGGGGAGGTGGTGCGGTCTGTGCATCGCTCATCCATTCCAAGCGAAACACCCGTCACTCGGTCACTTCGCCGGCAGGGGGCTTCCCACCGGCACGGCGCAATCATGGCCGGGCTGGCCGTGCGGGGGATTAAGTCCTGCGGGTGTTGCGGCCTGGGTCGGGGACGAATTGCTCATCACCGGGGAGGATATGGTCTGCGTGGCGGCGGCGGCGGGTGCAGCGCTGGAGAGTGATGCGCCGACCGGGATCTCACAGCGATGGCCGGGTTGGCCATGCGGTGGATTGGGGTCGGAGACCGCTCCTGCGCTGGCTGCGGGAGCTTGGGCATCCACAGGTGCCGACGTGATCGAGGTCGTTGGGGTGAAAGGAGGCGCGGTCACGGCCGGTGCGGTGGTCGAGGCCGGGGTGGTGCTGTCCGTACTGTCCTCATGCTGGGAAGAACAGGCGGAAAGGGCGATCATGAGCGAGAGTCCGAGGAGGTGGCTGGGATGCATGATGAAACCTCGCCGGGATCGTGATTTGGCACCGGGGAGCGCTACAAGGTAGGCAACTCACCAGCGGTACGTTCCCAAATGGCCGGTGCTTCCGTTTACGCGATGGTGGCTGCACCGCGGATCCGTCATCGGTCAAGGCATTCTCGACCGTGTCACCACCCGCTCGCCAGCCACCATGAAGGTGCCGCTGCCCTCGTGGTGCAGCGTGCTGGGACGTTTCACGGCGGGGTCACGCCAGGCCTTCACCACCTCCAGCACGAAGAAGCAATAGGCCCTTGCCAGGCGCTTGTCCACCACGCGGCACTCCAGGTTCGCGAAGCACTCGTCGATCAGCGGTGCGCCCACCATGGAGGCGGGCCGTGGCGTCAGTCCGAAGCGTGCGAACTTGTCGGTATCGCGTCCGCTGGTGTTCCCGCAGCCGACGACCGCATCCAGCAGGTCCTTGGTCGGTATGTTGATCACGCACTCACCGCTGGCCTTCAGCAGGCCGTGGCTGAAGTCGCGGTCGCTCACCACGCAGCCCACCAGCGGCGGCTCGAACTCCATCGGCACGTGCCAGCTCATCGTCATCACGTCCACGCGACCGCGGTGTGCGGTGGTCAGCAGCACCACGGGGCCGGGCTCCAGCAGGGCATGGACCTTGGAAAGTGGAAGGGGACGTTTGACCATGTGCGCGATCGTCCGGTAACGCCTTTGCGCGACTCCATTGGACCCACAATGGTCAGCGTGTGGGCGGAAAGCGCCCCTGATGAAGGTCAGGTCCCCTGTGGGCCGCTCTCCACGTACTTCGGGTAGACCGGCCGAAGGCCCATCAACCTGGCCAACGGCTTGATCACGGCGAAGAGCACACGCTGGACGGGATATGGCGGTCGCGCGATCCGATAGACGTGCCGGAAATGGTCGGCCAGCAGTGCGGTCTGCGGCAGGCTGGGCATGCCCTTGGCGTTGACCTTCCCATCCATCGCCAGCCCGAACGCGGTCTCAAAGAAGACCTCGGTGTCCATGGCGGGACGCACCTGCCAGTTCACCACAGCGGGCTTATCGCTGGCGTTCCACATGCTGTGGACCGTATTGGCGGGCACATGCAGCATGTCCCCGGCCTGCAGTGTGCGCGGTCCACCCTTCATCCGTACGGTGATCGTGCCTTCGAGTACCGTGAAATCCTCCCGTTGTCGAGGGTGATAGTGGGGCACGGGTTCGGTGGAGCCGGCCCGCAACATCGAGATCATCTCCAGCACTTCACCACCTGTTCCTTCGGCGGTGCGGACGAACCGCAGGCTCTGTCCGGTGATGGGGTTGATCACTTC
>Ga0073899_10000294_pt1 | contig 45834 bp, 32 predicted proteins | sample KloWWTmetaKNB5Ph_FD_88975 | JGI IMG/M metagenome (GOLD analysis project Ga0073899, IMG submission 88975) | Active sludge microbial communities from Klosterneuburg, Austria, studying microevolution and ecology of nitrifiers - Klosterneuburg... | ecosystem: Engineered > WWTP > Aerobic digester >... | reverse complement strand
CGCCCACGGCGACCACCGCATCGCCATGGCCAGCGCCATCGCCGGCCAGATCGCCAGCAAGCCAGTGACCATCGACGACTGCGACAACGTCGCCACCTCCTTCCCCGGCTTCGTCGAACTCGCGACCTCGATCGGCTTCGACCTCGCGGCACGGCGCGACGCGTAACCGATTCGCAGCGGGCGTATTGCGCGGTCGCATGCATGCGCGAGCGCGCAGCGCCACTCGCCGATCGCTGTCGACCACAATCAGCCGCGGCGCTCGCGCTTGAAGGCACTGATGTCCTGCGGGTGGAACTCGACGTTCGCCAACGCGGCGCGCAGTGCGCGGGCTCGTTCCAGCCGTTCGGCCACCGCGACGCGTTCCGAAAGCGGCATGGATTCGAATCCCGCGATGCGCTCGAGACTCGCGCTGTGGTGGTGGTTGGCTGGTGGCTCCATGGTGGTTGCAGTATGCAGGTGATCCCGTAACCGGCAAACCCCTTCGCCGCCAAGAATCCCCACTGTGGGGCTGCGCCACAGCCGGACGCCGAGCTGGCCCCGGTCGGTGTCGTGATCATTCCGCCACTTCTTGTTGCAATGCGACGTGACAGTGAACTGGTTCACACCATACGGTGCCGTCCGGTCAGGGTTGGGTCGTGAGGGAGCGACCCGCCAGGGCGGCAGTACAGCCATTGGCGAGAGGCCGGCGGCTTGAAAGATGCGATGTCGAAGAACACCACTTTCCTCGGGAGGGAAAACATGAATATCCAGCATCACGGCGGCCGCCTGCGGCTGCTGACGGCCATGGCCATGCTCGCGCTCGGTTCCTCGGCGTGGGCCAGCACCCTGAACCAGAACGTGTCGTGGACCGTGGACCGGTCGGGCACCGCCGCGAAGTACCGCATCGTCGCCTACGGCGATTCGATCTACGCCGGTTACAACGGCTCGGTCAGCAACGCCGCGAAATACTCCGCGCCCACGGTTGATGCCGAGTATCTCTCGGCGCTGTGGAACGCGGACATGGAGAGCATCCGCCGCGCCAAGTCCGGCGCGGTGGCCAAGGACGTGTACGACAACAAGATCGTTGCCGAGCGTTCCTACATGCAGGCCAGCAGCACCCGCGTCGTCACCTTCGAGATGTGCGGCAACGACGGCCTGCAGGCGCGCACCGCGTTCAAGGACCAGAGTGGCACCTGCAGCTACAGCGGCATGCAGACCGCGCTGAACAACTGCAAGACCTACGTCGCCGCGGCGATGGACTACATCAATGCCAACGCGCACGCGAATACCCGGCTCAAGGTGATTTCGAACGTGTACTACCCGGGCTACAACGCCGACAACGTGCAGAGCACCTGCAAGGACGCAACCACCGGCGCCACCGTCAACCTGCGCGACCGCTTCCTGCCGTACCTGAGCAAGATGAACTACTGGATGTGCGAATACGCACGCCAGAAGGGCTTCAAGTGTGCCGACAGCTTCGCCGAGTTCATGGCCGCCGACTACGACAGCAACGGCGATGGCCAGGTCGATTCGGCCGCGCTGCGCTACGTCGCCGGCGACACCGAGGCGGCCTATGTGACGCGGATCACCTCGACGCTGAAGTCGACGCTGCGCGATGCCAACGTCAAGCTGGTCAGTTCGTCGAGCAGCTACGACTACATCCAGTCCGACGACACGCACCCGACCTACAGCGGCGGTACGGTCAAGGCCGGCCTGTGGGGTGGCAGCACCGGCACCGGTGCGCCGCGTTACACCAGCTTCAGCGGCGGCAAGAGCCCGATCTGGCGTAACTACGGGCATGAGCGCATGGGCTGGACGGTGTCGGTGTTCAATCCACCGAGTCCGTGAGGGCAGGGTGAGATCGACGAGCGATCGTCATGCCGCGGCGTCCACCATGGACGCCGACGGCGTTTGCGTGCAGCGTGCGGAACGATCCGGCGGCCACTGGCGCCGCTGGATCGGACCTGTGTGCGCGATCGCGGGCCTGCTCGCTGGGCTGGTGCTGCTCTCGCGTGGCGATCCGCATGAAATCGCGACGCGCGCGCAGCCGACCGCCACCGTGGTGGTCGAACGCGACCGCAGTGGCGTGGTGAGCGCGGTGCGGGCTGCACAATCCAGTTCGTTGCCCGCGGTGAAGCGTTCGGCGCCCACGCCGCAGAGCGATGCACGCATCGACGCCAGCGATTTCACCGAACCGAGCAACGATGCCGATGACATTGCCGCCTACTTCAGTCCAGGCGATGCGGAGCCGACCATGGGCGAGCTGATCGAGGCACTGCGCGACAGCGGCGCGCGCGAGGGCATTGCCGCATTCAATCCGCCGGGCACGAGTCCGCTGCTGCGCGGCATCGCCGTACCGCCGGATTTCGCACTGCCGCCGGGCTATGTGCGCCATCACCAGGTGACCGATCAGGGCGAGGACATCGAACCGATCCTGATGTTCGCGCCCGAAGTGCAGTTCTTCGACGAGCAAGGTCGGCCGATCGCGATCCCGCCAGACCGGGTGGTACCAGCGGAACTCGCGCCGCCGGGGTTGCCGATCCGCACCGTCGAACTGCCGCCGGAATCGTGAGCCCGGCGACCGAGGGCCAGAGTCGGCTCCGAGCCGCATTGCAGGCGCTGGCCGGCATCATCGCCAGCGGCGTGTTGCTCGCGCTGTACGCGCGCGGCGGCTGGGGCTGGGCGCTCGGTTTCGTGGCTCTGGTGCCGTGGCTGTGGGCGCTGGAACGGCAGCGTTCCGTGATGGCCGTGCTCGCCCATGCCGTGTTGATGGCGGCGGTATTCGTGCTGGCCGCGCTCGGCTGGTTCGGAGCCGCGTTCGGCGCCTACGTCGGCATCGACACCTGGCTCGCGACGCTGCTGTTCGTGCTGCTCGCGCCGTTGCTGCAGCCGCAGTTCCTCGCCTTCGCGTTGGTGTGGCATGCGCTGCGACGCCAGCTCCATCCGATCGCGCGGGCGCTGGCTGCAACTGCGGCCTGGGTCGGCTGCGAATGGCTGCTGCCGAAACTGCTTGGCGACACGCTCGGCCATGGCCTGCAGCCATCGCCGCTGCTGCGCCAGGCCGCAGACCTCGGTGGGGCCGCCTTGCTGACCGCGGTGCTGTTGCTGGTCAACGTTGCGCTCGCGCGAGCGCTGCGCGCGGGTCGCGCGACGTGGCGTCCGTTGGGCGCCGCCATGATGCTGGTCGCGGTGCTTGCGGGCTATGGTCAGTGGCGCCTGTCCTCATTGCAGACGGCGCTGTCCGGGCCCGCGCCGGCGTTGCGCATCGGCGTGGTGCAGGCCAATCTCGTCGATCTCGAACGCGCGCGTGCCGAACACGGCAGTTACGCGGTGGTGCGGCAACTGCTCGACACCCACTTCGAGATGTCCGAACACGCGGTTCGCGACCAGGGCGCCGAGGCGCTGCTGTGGTCGGAGACGGTCTACCCAACCACTTTCGGCACGCCGAAGAGCGAGCAGGGCGCGGACTTCGATCAGCAGATCCGCGATTTTGTCGGGACGATGGGCGTGCCGCTGGTGTTCGGTACCTACGACCGCGACACGAGTGGCGAATACAACAGCGCGGCAGTGATCGATCCGGCGCGCGGCCTGCTCGGGCACTATCGCAAGACGCATCTGTTCCCGTTCACCGAGCGGGTGCCGGACTGGCTCGATGGTCCGCGCGTGCGCCGATGGCTGCCGTGGACCGGTCGTTGGCGACCAGGCGATGGTGCGCGCGTGTTCCCGTTGACGCTCGCCGATGGCCGCGAAGCCAATGTCGTGCCGCTGATCTGTCTCGACGACGTGCGCCCGCAACTGGCGATCAACGGCGCGCGACTGGGCGCGCAGGCGCTCGTCGGACTGTCCAACGATTCCTGGTTCAGCGCGCATCCGGAAGGGGCGCGGCTGCATCTGGCAGTGGCGAGTTTCCGCAGCATCGAGACGCGGCTGCCGCAGTTGCGCGCGACCACGAATGGGCTGAGCGCGATCATCGACGAGTCCGGCGAAGTGGTCGTGCATACCGAAATGGGTCAGCAGGCGGTGCTGGTCGGCGAGATTCCGCTGCGTGCATCGGTGCCGACGCTGATGCTGCAGCTGGGCGATTGGGTCGGCCCGGTCGCGCTCGGCTTCCTCGGGTTGCTTGTGCTGGCCGGCTTGTGGCAACGATGGGGAAGGGCGACGGCGCCGAACCTGGTCGTGCCGCTGGCGACGACGCCGGTCGCGCCGATCGCGGTGGTGTTGCTGGCCCCGCCGTGGCGTTATGCCGCGATGCTGTTGCACATCAGCGCTTTGCTGACGCTGGCCTGGCTGGGCTGGCGCATGCTCGTGGTCGATGGTCTGCAGGTGAATTCGCTGCTGCAGGTGCGCGGCTTCGTCTTTGGCGTGGCCTTGCCGCTGGTGCTGGCATGGGCGATCCGCCATGGACATGCGGCCACCGCGCGCGTCGAGGCTGCGGCGCTGGTGTTCGAGTCCGGGGCGCGACGCATCGACCTGCCGATCGCCAGCATCGTGTGCCTGCATGCGGCCTGGGCCGGTGGCCCGGGCACAGCACTGCAACTCGGTCTGGCCTCGGGTCGGCGTTGGCCGACCACCATCGCGCTCGCCGATCCGCAGGCATTCGCGTCGCTGCTCACAGGCGCCGGCAGCGTCGCGACGTGGGCGACACCAGGCGCGCAACGACTCGCCGAATTCGCCACGCAACGCGCGTCCATTCACCAGCGCTGGCTGGACCATGCCGCGATCAAGTTCCTGCTATTCCCGCTGTTGCCGGCGCTGGTCGCGTTCCGCCTGCACCAGCACATTGCCTTCGGCGGCAGCTTCGGCGAATGGCACAGCTACGGCGCGAGCGCCTGGTTCACCGGCTTGCTGATCTGGTGGGCGGCGTGGTCGCTCGGGCTGATGCTCCTCGCTGCAGCAATGCGCCTGCTGATCGAAGCCACCACCACCGCCATGTTCTTCGCGCACCGCGCTGCGGCACCCGCAACGCGTCGGTCGCTCGAACGCGTGGCGCACCTCGTCTACTACCTCGGGGTGCCGGCGTGGCTGGTGCAGCGGTTGTTGTGGGGCTGAGTCGGCGCTGCGTTTCTGTCGGGCAGTGACTGAGGATCGGGCAGCTTGCCGAGCCCTGACAAGTTCAGACGCGAGTCTGCGTACTCGATGCGTGCACGGGGTTTCGGCGCATGCGGCGTCGGGTCGATCGTGCATTCAATCCTTGATGGAGTCAGCATGAAGCATCTCAGCACGCTTACCTTGACGTTCGCACTTGCCATTGGCCTCGCATCGGCCTATGCCCAGCCAACGCACCATATTTCCCCGGTGGCGACACACACCACGGCAGCATTCGAGCTGCGCGACGTCCGCACTGACCTGCGTTCCCTCGGTGCCCCGACCCTGACCGGCTCGGCCGCCCTCTGCGCCAAACTCGCCGCCATGTGCGACTCCGGCAACCAGAACGCCTGCCTGCAATACGATCGCATCTGCGATTTCGGCAACTGATCCGTCGAATACCCTGCAAGCTCCCCGTCGCGCATCGCTTGCGCGGCGGGGACCGTGTGGCGGAACGGCATGCGCATTCACGGCGCCAGCTTGCGCTTCAACGCCTGCGCGATGGCGGGCGGTAGCGAGGGCAGTGCGCGCAGGAGCCAGGGGAGGATGCGGCGCTTGGTGCCGCTGAGCGACTCCGGGATCAGCGCTTCGATCAGGTGCGGGCCGGGATGCGCGAGCGCATAAACGAGTGCCGTGCAGAAGTCTTCGGCGGTGTCGGCGCGGACGGCATGCACGCCCATGCCCTGGGCGAGGCGTGCGAAGTCGAGGCGTGGTCCGTTGAGGTCGAGCTGCGAGCGCGCCTTGGCGCCAATGCGTTCGGCGCCGACGCGTTCGAGTTCGACGTTGAGCACCGAGTAGCTGGCGTTGTTGAAGATGATCGCGGTGATGTCGAGCTGTTCGCGCGCCATTGTCCACAGCGACTGGATCGTGTACATCGCGGTGCCGTCGCCGATCAGCGCGAGTACAGGCCGCTGCGGACAAGCGATGGCGGCGCCGATCGCGTTGGGCAGACCCTGACCGATGGCGCCGCCGGTCAGCGTGATCAGATCGTGTGCGGGGCAGCCGGCGGTCATGCGCGGCAGCATCAGTCCGGAGGTGATCGCCTCATCGATCAGGATCGCGTCTTCGGGCAGCAGATGGCCGACCGCCTTGCACACCTTTTCCGCGCTGAGTCGTCCACGCGGACGAACCGGGCGTTGCGCTGGCTGCACGCTGATCGATGCCTGCTCGGCGTCGAGCACGCGGGCCAGTGCCACGAGGCTCGCGACTGCGTCCTGCTCCGAAGTAGAAAGCGTGTGCACGGTGCAGCCTGCAGGCACCAGATCGCTGGCCTTGCCCGGATAGGCGAAGAACGACACCGGCGACTTGGCATCGACCAGGATCAGATGCTCAAGGCCGGCGAGCTGCACGCCGGCGAGCTCGGCCAGGTAGGCGATGCGTTCGATCGGTGGGCGGCCGGCGCCGCGTTCGAGCCGGGTCGGGAACACTTCGGACAGCAGCTTGGCGCCGGATTTCGCGGCGATGCGCGACGCGGCAATCAGCGCCGGCTCGCGCAGCGCATGGCCACCGAGCAGTAGCGCGGTCTTGCGACCGGAGCGCAGCATCGTGGCGATGGCCTCGACCGTTTCGGCAGCGGCCGCTGCGGGCGTCGGTGCCGGTGGTGGCGGACACGGTACGCCGCCATCGCCCCAGGACACGTCGGCGGGCAGGATCAGCGTGGCGACCTGACCCGGCAAGCCGCGCGCGGCGGCGATGGCATCGACCGCGTCGCGGCACAGTTCGGCCGTGGACTTCGAGGTACGCACGAAGCCCGGCGATACGTTGCGCGCCACGGTCTCGATGTCGGACTGCAGTTGCGCGTCGAGCGGCGCGTGGTAGGTGGCGTGGTCGCCGACGATGTTCACCACCGGCACCTTGCCCTTGCGCGCGTTGTGCAGGTTGGCGAGCCCGTTGCCAAGCCCGCAGCCGAGATGCAGCAGCGTCGCCGCGGGGCGGTCGGCCATGCGCGCGTAGCCGTCGGCGGCGCCGGTGGCGACCCCCTCGAACAGGGCCAGCACGGCGCGCATGCGTGGTTCGCCATCGAGCGCGGCGACGAAGTGCATCTCGCTGGTACCGGGGTTGGTGAAGCACACGGTGACGCCGGCATCGGCCAGGGTCCGCATCAGGGCTTGGGCGCCATTGGGCATGGAAAGCTCCGGGAACGGGATCAGGGTGGGTCGATCTGTTGCGCGCCGATGTCGGCGATGCGGGTGACGCCGGTCAGCGCCATCGTCGTGGCGAGTTCGCGCTGCCAGCACGCGAGCATCGACGTCAGCGCGCGCTCGCCACCGGCGGCGAGCGCGAAGATCCATGGCCGCCCGATCATCACACCGCGCGCGCCGAGCGCGAGCGCACGGAACACATCCACACCGCTGCGCACGCCACCATCGACCAGCACCGTCGTGCGATCGCCAACGGCCGCGACGATTGCCGGCAGACGCGCTGCGGTGGCCACGGCGCCGTCGAGCTGGCGACCGCCGTGATTCGACACCACCAGGGCATCGACGCCCGCCGCGACTGCGCTGCGGGCGTCGTCGGCGTCGAGGATGCCCTTGAGCACGATTCGGCCTGGCCAACGCTGGCGCAGCCAGGCGAGGTCGGCCCAGGTGACGGTTGGGTCGAACTGGGCGTCGATGAAGCGGCGGAAGGCGTCGAGATCGCGTGCCGTGGGCACATGGGTTTCGAGGCTGCCCAGTCGCAGCGGGCCACCGCGCACGGCCACGTCCCACAGCCAGCCAGGTCGCGCCAGCAACTGCGCTGCCTTGAGCAGTCGCGGACGCAGTCCGGTGCCGGCCATGCCGTTGCGCAGGTCGCGCAGGCGCATGCCGGCGAGCGGCAGATCCACGGTGAACACCAGTGTCTTGCAACCGGCCGCGTGCGCGCGTTCGAGCAATGCCTGCACGATGCCGCGGTCGCGCAGCCAATACAGCTGGAACCAGAACGGCGCCGAGGCCGCGGCGGCGACTTCGTCGAGCCCGCACAGACCGACGGTGGACAGCGTGAACGGCACACCGGCCGCGTTTGCGGCGCGCACGGCGCGGGTTTCGCCGCGACGCGCCATCATTCCGGCGAGCCCGATCGGCGCCAGCACCAGCGGCAGCGTGCAGGTTTCGCCGAGCAACGCGGTGGAGGTATCGACGCCAGCGACATCGACCAGCACGCGCTGGCGCAGTTGCACGCGCGACCATGCCGCCGCGTTCGCCGCCAGCGTCTGCTCGGCACCGGCGCCGCCGTCGATGTAGTCGAACAGGAACCGCGGCAGACGGCGGCGCGCCAACGCGCGGTAGTCATCTGCAGTGACGGGCAGGGCTCGCGGCATCGACACGGGTCTCGATCGGTGGAGCGTCGATGCTGCCACGATCCGAGCCCAAAGGTGGCGTCGCGGGAAGCTCAGCCCTCGAAACCGTTCGCGAACAGCAGGCCGCTAGGAACGAATGCCTCGCGCTCGATCGCGCCGATGTCGGGTGCGGGCGCACCCTGACCATCGCCGTCCAGCGGGCGCGGACGACCGTGGTAGTCGGCCTGCGTGCCGCTCGGCAGCGCGGCGTCCACCGCGGGGCTGGTGGCGAGCAGGTCGAGGAAATTCGCCGTGTTCGGGTCCAGCGAGACGAAATGCGGTGCGGCCTCGATTGATCCGGTGTCGATGCCAAGCGTCATCCACTGCGCCTGCGTGTGGTGGCCGGCATTTGCGCCGCTGCTGATGAAGTTGTCGATGGCGTGGTCGGGCTTGTAGACCAGGTTGTGGGCAAAGGTGATGCCGTTGCGGTCCTGCAGCCGAATGAACAGTCCGGGTTCCGGGTAGGCGGAACCGGCGACGGTGGCCAGGATCGCCACCAGGTTGTGGGCGAACACGAAGTCCTCGAGCGTCTGGTGGAAGCCGATGAAATCGCCGTTGGCCAGGTTGAGGCCACGCACGGCATCGGTCATCAGCACCGTGTTGTGCAGCACCCGCACGTCGGCCGCATGTCCTTCGCCGCCACCGAAGGCGATGTTCATGTCGAGCAGCAGGTTGTTGCGCACCATGACGCCGGTGTTGAAGCCGAAGCTGACACCCCAGGTGTTGTAGTCGTCGACCGCCGGGTTGCCATTGGGCTCCAGCCGGTTGCGCTCGATCAGCAGCATGCCGAGGTCGCGATCGACATCGAGGCCGGTGGGCGAGCCCTCGGAATTGGACAGCCCGATGCGCGAGGTGCCGGCGCGGATGCGGTTGTCGGTGATCACGCCCTGGCGGCCGTGCCACTTGATGCCGGTGGTCGGCGCCGGCCGCGAGGCGTCGATCACGTTGTGCGCGATGAACACCTGGCGGCTTTCCAGCGGGCGCAGGAAGCTGGTCGCCACCCGCACCTGGTCGATGCGCGAACCCATCATCGCCACGCCAACGCCGTCGGTGTAGACCGAGAAGTAGCTGTTGTCCTCGATCACCGAGTCGACCAGGAACACGTGGTCGCCGCCCATGCCCCAGCCGACCAGCGGCGCGTGATGCGCGCGGATGCGCAGCGCCAGCACGTCGCTGCCGCCGGCGCCGCCCGCGCTTTCCGCGGCGCCCATCTGGCTGCCGTCGATCTCGATGTCCATCACGCGCCAGTCGCTGCCGGAAACGTCGACGCCATCCTGCGCGCCGGCTTGGGTGTGGAACACCGGGGGCGCGCCCGGACCAAAGGCCCCGAGCGTCGCCGGACCGGCGCCGGACAGATGCAGGTTGCCCGTCCACGACTCGCCACGCCGGAACAGCAAGCGCCGTGTCGCCGCGCCGTTCAGCCAGGCCAGTTGCGCCGCGAGATCGGTGGAGGTGACCGCACTGCACCCGGCTGGGGCAGCCGAGAAATCACCGCTGCGCGAGACGCAGCGCGTGCGTCCGGCATAGGCCGATTCCGGGTCCAGCACCTGGATCTGGACGCTGGTGCTGGCACTGTTGCCGGCGACGTCGGTGATGCGCACCGTGGCCGTGTACTGCCCGGGCGACTCGAACAGATGCGCTGCGAGAAAGCCGGTCGCGAGGTTGCGCGGTTTGCCGGTGGTCGACCAGGAGCCCGCGCCCGCATCGCCGAAGTCCCATTCGATGTGCGCGCCGAGCAGATCGTTGTCGGACAGGCCGCTGCTCTGCGATGCATCGAAATAGACCGCGAGCGGAGCCACGCCGCTGCTGCGGCTGGTCTCGATCTGGGGCACCAGTTGCGCCTGGCACCAGGACGGCAGGACGCAGAGCAAGACAGCGATGCGGATCAGCGCGGCTCGCACGGGCATGGGCTCCGGATGATGGGTCACGGAATGTAACGGCAACGCGGGCCTGCGATCGCGGGACGCGTCGCAATCCGGCCGAACGGCGCGGGCCGATCAGCCGCAGGTTGCGGAAGCCGTGACGCCGTGCCCCGCCTGCGCGCGCAGGTAGTCGGTGAATGCCTCGGCTTCCAGAGGCCGACTGTGGTGGAAGCCCTGCGCCTGATCGCAGTGCTTCTGGCGCAACAACGCGAGTTGCTCGGGCGTTTCCACGCCTTCGGCCACGACCACGTGGCCCAGCGCATGGCCCATGGCGACGATGGCGCTGACGATCGCGGCGGCGTCGCGGTCGTGGCCTACGTCGAGGACGAAGCTGCGGTCGACCTTGAGAATGTCGATCGGGAAGCGCTTCAGTTGCCCCAGGCTGGAATAGCCGACGCCGAAGTCGTCGATCGCGACGCGCACGCCCAGTGCCTTTACCTGCTGCAGCATGTCGATGGCGAGATCGACGTTGCTCATCACCGCGGTCTCGGTGATCTCGAGTTCGAGCCGTTCGGCGGGCATGCCGGTTTCCTGCAGCACCCGCTCGACCAGCGCAACCAGGCCGCCACGCATGAGTTGCAGCGCCGAGACGTTCACGGAAAGCGCGAACGCCGGCAGGCCTGCACCCTGCCAGCGCATGTAGTGCTCGCAGGCGCTGCGCAGCAGCCATTCGCCGATCGGCAGGATCAGGCCGCTGTCCTCGGCCACCGGGATGAATTCGCCGGGTTCCACCGCACCCAGTTCCGCGCTGTGCCAGCGAGCCAGGCTCTCGGCACCGACGAAGCGTTCGCTCGCGATGCCGATCCGTGGCTGGTACACGAGGCGCAGTTCGTCGCGCTCGATGGCGCGGCGCAATCCATTTTCGATCGCCAAGCGGCGCACCACGGCCTGGTTCATGGCCGTGGTGTAGAACTGGAAACCGTTGCGTCCGGCGTTCTTGGCGCCGTACATCGCGGTATCCGCGTGTTGCAGCAGCACGTCGGCGTCGTCGCCGTCGTCCGGGAACAGGCTGATGCCGATGCTCAGGCCGATCGCCAGTTCCCGGCCCTCGACCAAGAGCGAGCGGCCAAACACCTGCAGCAAGTGGCCGGCGAGGGTGGCCACTTCATTCTCGCCGTGAATGCCTTCGAGCAGGACGGTGAATTCGTCGCCACCCAGTCGGGCGACCAGGTCGCCCTCGCGCAGGCTGTGCCGCAGCCGCTGACCGACTTCCTTCAGCAACCCATCGCCGACCGCGTGGCCGAGCGAGTCGTTGACGTGCTTGAATCGGTCCAGGTCAACGAACAGCAACGCCAGCCGCGAGCCCTGTCGGCGCGCCTGCGACAACGCTGCATGCAGGCGCTCCAGGAACATCGCCCGGTTGGGCAGGCCGGTCAGTGGGTCGTACTTGGCCAAGTGCAGCAGCGCCTGCTCGACTTCCTTGCGCGCCTGGTCGTTCTTGAGCGTGCCGGCGATGCGGGTGACCTGGCCATTCACCGGGTCGGTCTCGACCACCTTGCCGCGGTCGAGCACCCACAGCCATTGCCCGGTCTTGGTGCGGACGCGGAACTCGGCGCTGTAGTCGCTGGCCTGGCCGCGACGCAGGCGCTCCAGTCGCTCCATCACCCCCGGCAGGTCGTCCGGGTGGATCAGTGCCTCCATGGTCGAGATGGTCGGCGCCAGGTCGTTGGCCTCGTAGCCGAGGAACTCCAGTCCGGTGCGGTGCACGCTGCCGTGGGCCAGATCCCAGTCCCAAACGCTGTCGCCCGCGCCCCACAGCGCGAGCTTCAGACGTTCTTCGGAAGCGCGCAGGGCGGCGAGATGACGCTGCTCGATGCGCCGCTTCTCGCGACGCATCCAGGCCCAGCGCCCGCCGAGTGCGATCAAGGTCATCAGGTAGCCAAGATAGGCCAGCGGCGAGCGCCACGGCGGCGCCAGCACTTCGATTTCGAGGCTGGCCGGCTGCTCGCTCCAGAGGCCGTCCTCGTTGCTGGCCTGGACCTCGAAGCGGTAGTGCCCGGCCTCGAGGTTGGTGTAGGTCGCGAAACGTCGGCTCGACGGGGTCTGCTGCCAGTCGCGATCGAAGCCGACCAGCCGATAGCGATAGCGGTTGCTCGCGGGGTCGGCGAAATGCGGCGCCGCGAATTCGAGGGCGAACACGCTCTGACGGTGATCGAGCTGCAGCGCTGGCGCGAACTCGATGGCGCGCGACAACGGCGAGTCGGCCTGTTGCCAGGCCAGCGGCACCGGGCTGTTGAACAGCAGCAGGTCGGTCAGCCGCACCGGTGGCGGAAACGCGTTGTCGCGCACCAGCGCCGGCTGCACCACGCTGACCCCGGCGAGGCCACCGAAGTAGAGTCGCTCGCGATCGCTCGCGGCGAGGCCGGAGTGCACGAAGTAGCCGTTCGCCTGCGCGCCGTCGCGGGCGCCGTAGTTGCGGATGCGGCCGGTGGCTGGATCGAGCGAGGACAGTCCCGCGGTGGTACTCATCCAGAGCCAGCCGTCCGGCGCCTCCAGCACCGTCCCGACCGATTCGGCGGCCAGGCCCTGTTCCGGTCCGTGCGCGATGAAGTGCAAACCGTCGCTGCGTGCCTCGATCCGGTCCAGTCCCGAGCCGGTGCAGGCCCAGAGTCGCCCGGTGCTGTCCTCGTACAGGCAGTTCACGCGATCGTGGGCGAGGCTGTCGGGCCGCTCGGGCTGGTGACGCCAGGTCTCGAAGTCGGCACGCTCCGATCGCCAGCGGTTGAGGCCGCCTTGGGTGCCCACCCAGAGCTGCCCGTGTCGGTCCTCGAGCAACACGTTGACCCAGGGGTTGCCGAGGCCTCCGGGCTGCCCGGATGCGGGGCCCGCACGCTCGGCCCGCCCGGTGTTGCGGTCGAATCGGTACAGGCCGGCGCTCTCGGTGCCGACCCAGAACCGACCCTGACGGTCTTCCAGGATCGCGCGCACGGGGCCCGCACCCAGACTGCCCGGCGCCTCGCCGTGGCGGAAGTGATCGAAGCCGCCATCCGCGCGCAACCGGTCCAGTCCGGCATGGGTGCCGACCCAGAGTGTGCCCGCGCGGTCGCGCGCCAGCGAGCGGACCACGTCGTGGCTGAGGCTGTGCGGGTCGTCGGGATCGTGGCGGTAGGACTGGAGCGCACGGCCATCGGTCGCCACCCGCTGCACGCCGTGGCCGATGGTGCCAAGCCATAGGCCGCCATCCTCCGCGCCGGCGATGGCGTACACCTGCCAGGAAGCCTCTTCGGTGACGCCGAAGCGGTCGAAGCCGACGCTGACCAGGTCCAGGCGGTGCAGGCCGTAGTTCCAGTTGGCCACCCACAGACCGCCGCTGCGATCGGGGAGTAGCGCCGAGATGCGGGCATCGGCGAGGGCCCGCGGATCAGCGGGCTGCGCCGGGAAGTGCCGCCAGCCGCGCCGGTCGGTCTCGAGTAACCAGAGCCCGTCGGCGAAGGTGCCAAGCCACAGGCGGCCATCCGCATCGCTGGCCAGGGCGGTCACGGCGCTGACGCGGAAACCGGGCGGCATCGCCACCGGTTCCAGGCGATCGGTGCCCGGTGGCATCCAGAACAGCGTGCCATCCTCACCGCCCACCCACAGCGTGCCATCGCGCATGCGGTGCAGCGCCGAGATCGGCAGCGGACGGGTCGTCTCGGCGATCGGTACCGGCTGCCAGCGGCCGTCCGCCTGCCAGTGCCCGAGTTGCCGACCGCTGGCCACGAACGCCCCTCCGGCACCGTCCGCCACCAGCGCGGAGACCCGCGCAGCGCGCGCACTCAGGGCTCGTGCGTCGTCTTCCGGCCAGTCCAGCGCCTGCCCGCTGCGGCGATCGATGCGCCGAAGGCCTCCGCTGCCGCCCAGCCAGAGCGGGCCCGAGTCGCTGTCGATCGCGCGCGTGTCGGCTGCGGCCTGACCACCGTCGGGCGGGGATTGCGGTCGGAACAGATCGAAGCGCCGCTGCTCCGGATCGAAGCGGTTCAGCCCACCATCCAGGGTGGCCACCCAGAGTCGGCCGTCGCGGTCTTCGTGCAGCGCCCAGACCCAGCCATCGGATAGACCGGCGCCGCGCTCGGGCGCGCGATGGTAGGCCCGGAACTGGTAGCCATCGAAGCGGAACAGGCCGCTTTGGGTGCCGATCCACAGAAACCCGAGGCGGTCCTGCAGCAGGGCGGTCACGTTGCCGTTCGGCAGTCCCTGCTCGACACCAAGACGTTCGAAGCGGCCATCGACCTCGGCCCGCGGCGCGCCCGCCGCAAGCAGGCCGAGCAGCCCGATCAGCCACCCGACAAAGCAGCGGAACAGCGCCGTGCATGCATTCACGCAGGCCTCGCAGTCGGAACACGGGCATCCAGGGCCCTGCCGCCCGAGCATACGCCGTCGCCTCGGGCAGGCAACGCCTGAATTGGAACCAATGATGGAGCGCGCGTGGACGCTCAGCCGCCACCCAGGATCGAGCGCGCCGCCGCACGCGCGGTGAGGATGCAGCCGGGCAAGAAGGTGCCCTCCAGCGAGCGCTTGCCGCTGCAGCCGCCACCACCGAAGCCGGCCGCCTCGCCGATGCAGTACAAGCCGGGAATCGCTGCGCCAGCGCCATCGAGCACACGGCTTTCGAGGTCGGTGCGCAGCCCGCCCAGGCTCTTGCGCGTCACCAGTTGCGTGCGGATTGCGATCCAGGGACCTGCGCCCGCCTGCTGCAGGGGCGCCGGCTTGCAGGTGCGCAAGCGGTCCGGCGGCCATTGCCGCGCATGCTGGATGCGACGGATCTGGTCGTCGTTGGCGAGCGCCAGGCCGCGGGCGAACTGCGCGTCGAAGGCGTCCACGGTCGCCTGCAATCGCGTCGCGTCGATGTCGTGCGTCGCGGTCAACGCGTTCATCTGCGCCGACAGCGCGGAGAGCGTTTCATCGACCAGGAAGTCGGCGCTCTCGCGGCTCATCTGGCGGACCAGGCGATGGTTGCCGAACAGCGTCTCCCACAGGAACCGCAGGAACTGGCGGTCGCGGATGCGCTGGTTGTGTTCGCCGCCCGAGATCGCGAACTCCTTGGCCGCGATGCGCCAGTTCAGCAGCTGCCAGGTCCAGGGCTTGGCCTGCTCGGCGACGCGCTGGCACAGCCAATGGGTATCGAAGCCGGTGACCAGTGGTTCCGGCCCGATGCGCTCGCCGCGATGGTTGAGCCACAGCGCCGACTTGCACGGGATCGTCGAGAGCCCGTGGCCGTCAAAATGCGGGAACGGGTGCGGGAAGCCGGCCGCGTAATTCCACATCTCGCCGGCATTGACGATGCGTCCATCAAGCGTGTCGGCCACATGGTGGTGTAGCTTGCCGTCGGCGAAGGGATGCGCGCCGTTGAGCAGGGTCGCCGGCAGCGGCCGTTCCTTGGGCCAATTGGCACGACATTCGTCGTGGGCGCCGTTGATGCCACCCATCGCCAGCACCACCACCGGCGCCTGCAGACGGATCTCGCGGCCGCTGTTCTCATCGATCGCCAGCGCGCTGTCGATGCGGCCGGCGCTGTGTTCCAGTGCAATGACGCGATGGCGATGCAAGCGACGTAACTGTCCGCCGCGGTCGGCGCGGTCGAGCGCCGCCGTCAGGCGCAATACCAGTTCTAGCGCGCAGCCCCAGACGACGTGGTAGCGCGGCAACGAATTGCCCTCGCCGAAGCGGCCGCGCTCAACCCAGTTCACCGCCGGCAGGAAGGTGATGTTTTCCTTGAGCAACCAGTCATAAACGTCTGATCTGGAACGCTCAACATACCGACGTGCCCAGGCCATCGAGCATTGGTCGGCGGGGTCGAGTTCGCCGAAGCGAACCCAGTCGCGCAGCGCGATCTCCGGCGTATCCGCAATCCGCATGCGTGCCTGCAGTGGCGTTCCGACCAGCGCCATGCCGCCGAAGGCCCAGCGCGCGAGTCCGCCGAATCGCTCCTGCGTATCGCGATCCACCAGCGTCACGGAGTGGCCGCTTCGCACCAATTCCAGCGCCGCGACCATCCCCGCGAGACCGCCGCCGACCACCACCACGTCCGAGGAAAGGCTTGCGCTCATGGATCGAATTCCATCGTGGCATCAGCACCGACAACGATGCGCCGAGCATACGGGCGCGGCGGATCGGGCGCACGGGTGGGCGCTGCGGCCAAGAGGCCGGTTCTCCCGTTCGCAGGCCGCAGGGCCGCAGGGCCGCAACGGCGCGGTGCGGTTCAGGGGTGGTCGAGCTTCTTTCGCAGGCGCTGTTCGCGCTCGCTGATTGCCGGCGTGTGCGCGTCGGCGGGTAGCGAGGAAAGGCTGGCCAGAGCGGCCTGGTAGTGGTCGGTGGCGTCGGGGGCGGCGAGGTCGCCAAGGGCTTCGCGGGTGTCGGCGAGGTCTTCGATGAACATCGCGGTGCCTGGGTGAGCGGCGAGCAGCGCCGCCACCGCATGTTCGGCTTCGAGCAGGCGCGAACGTGCGCGCTCGCGGTCGCCGTTGCGCGCATGCAGGCGACCCAGATGCAACAGGCTCAGGCTGCGGTTGGACTCGAACCAGGCCGCCTGCGCCGCGATCGGTGTCTGCAATGACAGCGCGCGTTCGTGTGCCTCGATGGCGGCGTCGAGTTCATGCTGCGCGGCGCGCAACTCGCCCTGGCGGCGATAGGACAGTGACAGTGCCAGCGCGACCTCGGGATCGTCGGGCGCACTCTCGGCACGCTGCTGGTTGATCGCGATCTGGCGCTCGATCAGCGGTGCAGCCTGGTCGCTGCGGCCTTCCTGCAATAGCAGCTTGGCAAGGGTGCCGAGGACCGCGCCCGATGCCTGGCGCAGTTGATCGTTGCTGGGATCGACGGCCAGCAGCGATTCGGTCAATTGCACGGCGCGCGTGGCGACCACGATTGCCTCTGCGCGGCGGCCCTGTTGCTCCAGCACTTGCACCATGCGCACATCGATGCCTGCCAGTTCGCGGCGGCGCACGGCGTTCGACGGCGCTGCGGCCAGGGCCTGCTCGGCGGCCCGACGGGCGCTGGCATAGCGCGTTTCGGCCTTCGCCAGATCGCGCTCGGCCAGCGCGGCGTCGCCCAAGCGTTGCAGCGAGCCGGCGAGGGCGAAGCGGGCGTGGTCGTTGGCGGGATCGGTGACGAGCACCTCCTCGCGCAGACTCATGGCTTCGGCATGGCGCGCGGCGGCGGCAGCCTCGTCGAGCAAGGACGCCTGCGCTGAATCGGCGAGCAGGTCACCGTAGTAGTCGAGCGCCTCGGCGTGTTCGAGGCGGATGCCGGGGTCGGCGTCGGCGATCGCCGCGAAGCCATCGACCGCGACGCGATACTCGCGCGCCGCGGTTTCGAGCTGTCCACCCTGATGCGCCATTGCGGCACGACGCAGCTGGACGCGTGTGGCGACGAGTGCCAGCTCTGCGGCATCCGGCGCTTTCTTGCGCCAGATCGCGAGCGCAGCCGCGGCCTGGTCGTAGCTGCGCGCTGCGGCGCCGAAATCGCCGAGGTTGGGCTGCCACGGATGGCCCTGGAGATCGCCGACCTGCAGGTAGCCGCGGGCGAGATCGGCCCACAGCGTGGCATCGTTGCCGGCGCTCGCGCGCAGCGAGTCCAGATAGCGCAGGGCATCGTCGACCATGCGCCGGCGCATCGGCAGGGTGCCGGCGACTTCGGCCAGCGCATCGCTGTAGTCGAACAAGGCGCGATTGGCGAGCGTGCGCGCCTCGGCAAAGCGATGTTCGGCACGCGCGCCTTCACGCAGCGCCATTGCCAGGCTCGCGGCAATCACGCACAAGGCCGCCGCCGCGAGCAGGCTGCCGAACGGGTGGCGCCCGACGAACTTGCGCGCCAGATACAGCGGCGTCGGCGCACGCGCTGACACCGGGCGGCCCGACAGTACCGCGCGCAGGTCATCGGCGACTGCCGCCACCGAGGCATAGCGCCTGAGCGGATCGGGATCGCAGGCCTTGCGCACGATATTGTCGATGTCGCCGCGCAGTAGCCGCGCGGGAAGACCGTGCGGTTCGCGACTGCTGCTCGGCAGCGGCACCGGCGCTTGCGCGCGCTGCATCGCCTGCTGCCAGTCGGCGTCGGCGAAGACTCGCGTCGCGCTCACGGTCTCGTGCAGCAGCAGGCCGAGTGCATAAATGTCGGTGGCGGTGGTCGCGGTTTCGCCGCGCCATTGTTCCGGGGCGGCGTAGGCCGGCGTCAGCGCGACGCCGCCGTCGCGCGTCAGCGTGCCGCTGCTGTCTTCGAGCAGGCGCGCCACGCCGAAGTCGAGCAGGCGCACGCGGCCGTCGTTGCCGACCAGCAGATTGCCGGGCTTGAGATCGCGGTGGATCAGCGAATGCGCGTGCGCGTACTGCAGCGCGTCGCACACCTGCAACAGCGGTTCGATGCGTGCCGGAAGCGTCGCCGGGCATTCGTCAAGCCATCCCGCCCAGCTGCGCCCCTCGACCAGTTCCAGCACCAGATAGGGAGTGCCTTCGGCGAGCACGCCGGCGTCGAGCAGGCGCGCGATGCCTGGGTGCTCGAGGGCTGCGAGCGCGTCGCGCTCGTTGCGGAAACGCCGCATCGCGTGGGCGTCGGGAAGCGTGCGCAGCAGTTTGATTGCGACGCGCTGACGGAAGTCCGCGGCGCGGCTGGCGCGAAACACGCGGCTCATGCCGCCTTCGCCGATCAGCGCCTCGATCAGGTACGCACCTACGCGTGCGCCGATCCAGTCCTCGCCGCTGCCGGCGTCTGCGATCGTTGCGAACCACTGCACCGGCAAGGCATCGGGCAGTCGATGCTCGTTCCCGAGCAGTTGGCGCACGTCGGCCGCCAGTGCGGCATTGCCGTCGCAGGCCGCGGCGATCTGCGCTTCGCGTTCGGCTGCAGGCAGTTCGATCACCGCGGCCAGCACGCGCTCGACGTCGGGCCAGCGCGACAACGTGGGCGCGAGGTCGCTCATCTCAGTCCCGCATCGCTTCGGCCAGCCAGAGTTTGGCCAGGCTGAAGTCGCGGCGCACGGTGGCGTTGGACAGCGACAGGTGGTCGGCGATCTCGTCGAACTCCATGCCGGCGAAGTAGCGCAGTTCGACCACGCGCGCCTTGCGCGGATCCTGTTGTGCGAGCCGTTCGAGCGCGCCATCGAGCGCCAGCAGGTCCGGATCGGGCGTGGGCGCGGCAACGTGCTCGGGCAGGTCGGTACGCGCCAATCCGCCGCCACGCTTGTCTGCGGCCTTGTCGCGAGCGTGGTTGACCAGGATGCGGCGCATCATCGTCGCCGCCAGGCCGAGGAAATAAGCGCGGTCGGCGAAATCCACCGAGTGCGAGGACAACAGCCGCAGCCAGGCCTCGTGCACCAGCGCCGTCGGCTGCAGCGTGTGTCCGGGTTTCTCACGCGCCAGTTGCGCGCGGGCGATGAGCTTGAGTTCGGCATAGAGCACCGGGAGCAGGGCGTTGAGTGCTTCACTGTTGCCGCCGCGGGCGGCGGCCAGGCGATCATGAAGGTCGATGGCATCGTCCAAGCGCAGCTCCTGCACGGAATCCTGTCCGGATTCTATGCAGGTACACCCGCGCCGGATACCGCGACCTCGGGCTAGTTGGTCTGTTCGAAGCCGTCGCTGAACAGCGCCGCCGGGCGGATTCTTGCGTGCATCACCATCTGGTCGTAGTTGTAGTGGTTACCGCCGTTGCCCTGGGTGAAGTCGAGCCAATCGCCGAGCGAGAGTTCGATTTCGAAGGAAAACGCCTCGGGGGCGAACGACGCGTTGATCGAGCGCTCCAGCAGCGTGACCTGGTTGTGCTGGATGGCGACGTGGACGGTGCAGGAAACAACGTTGTCGATGCACAGGAAGCGGCCATCGACCAGGTAGCGGCCGGTTTCCGGCGCAGTGAAGCGAATGACGCCGTACTCGGGTGTGTTGTCCGGATGCAGGCCGATCATGCCCGCGGGCCATGACCAGCTGTACTGGTTGCAGGTAGCCGACGTGCGGTTGCGCCCGACCACCGGATGCAGGTTGTCACCGCTCCAGGTGTCGAGGCAGCCGTCGATGCCGGTCGCGGCGTCAATGCCGATTGCCTGACCGAGCGCCGGTGCGACCCCGTAGGTCCAGGCTCCGGCCGGGTTCTGCACGGCGGAGAAGTCGCGGCTGGCATCGAAATCGTCGGAATAGGTGAAGTCGAGCGACGGCGTCCCGGCGATAGCGCGGTCGGCGACGTAGGCGTTCACCATCACCGCGCCCGCGGCGTGCGCTGGTGCGGTGACGTACAGGCTGTTGGCGTCCTGGCGCAGGATCGTGGCCGGCAGACCGTCGAACGTAACGCTGGTGATCGCCGACAAATTGACCCCGGTCAGCAGCACCGAGTTGCCGCCAGCAACGTTGCCACCATTGGGCTGGATCGCCTGAAGCGCAGGAATGTCACCCGCCCAGGTCGTGGAACTGGCAAACAGCGCAAGCAGGGTCAGCACGGGTCGAATTGGACGCAGGTACGACATGGGTTTCTCCTCGGGCGGGTGGGTTCACTCTCCAAGGCACGGTTTCGACTGCAAACCGCTCATGCATGCGCTAAGGGTGCGCGCACCACAGCGCAAGCCCGCGGCGGCACCTGCGGTGCCTGACACCGGCCACCACTTCGCGCAACGGGACGATCTCTCCACCGCGAGCCCGCGCAGGGACAACCGCGCGGCCGAGCCGATCAACGTGACCCGGCCTGCGCCAGCGCAGCCCACGGAGTGCATCGAACTCCCTCCCTTGCGCGAAGCGCAGGGGAGGGCTGGGGTGGGGTGCTCTTACTTCAACCCGCGCCGAACCAGCAACGGTTCGATCACCGGGTCGCGGCCGCGGAAGTCGCGGAACAGCTGCATGGCGTCGACTGAACCGCCCTTGGACAGCAGGGTGTTGCGGAAGTGATCGCCGTTCTCGCGCTTGAGGCCGCCGTGTTCCTTGAACCACTCGACGCTGTCGGCGTCGAGCACTTCCGACCACAGGTAGGCGTAGTAGCCGGCGGCGTAGCCGCCCGAGAAGATGTGGCTGAAGTAGGTGCTGCGATAGCGCGGCGGCACCGGCGCGAAATCGAGACCGATCTGCTTCAGCGTCGCCTGCTCGAAAGCGATCGCGTCTTTCGGCACCTGCTCGGGCTTGAGCTGGTGCCAGGCCTGGTCGAGCATCGCCGCACCCAGATACTCGGTGGTGGCGAAGCCCTGGTTGAAGGTGCCGGTGGCAAGCACCTTGTCGAGCAGTTCCTTGGGCATGACCGCGCCGGTCTCGTGGTGCCGGGCGTAGTTCGCGAGCACGGTCGCGTCGGTCATCCACATCTCGTTGACCTGCGACGGGTACTCGACGAAGTCGCGCGGCACGCTGGTGCCGGAGAAACGCGGGTAGCGGACTTTCGAGAACATGCCGTGCAGCACGTGGCCGAACTCGTGGAAGGTGGTGTTGACTTCGTCGTAGCTCATCAACGTCGGCTCGCCCTTGGGCGGCTCGGGCACATTCAGGTGCAAGGCCACCACCGGTTTCGTGCCGAGCAGGGTGCTCTGCCCGACGTAGTCGGTCATCCACGCGCCACCGCGCTTGGAAGTGCGCGCGTACATGTCGGTGATCAGGAGTGCGAGCTTGCTGCCATCGCTGTCGAACACGTCGAAGATGCGCACGGTCGGGTGGTACTTCGGCAGATCCTTGCGCTCCTTGAACGACAGACCGTAGAGCTTGCTCGCGGCGAAGAACACGCCGTTCTCGAGCACCGAGCCGACCTCGAAATACGGACGCAGCTGGTTCTGGTCGAAGGCGTACTTCTGGGCACGCACCTTCTCGGTGTAGTAGGACCAATCGGCCGCGCCGAGCTTGAAGCCAGCGTCACCGGCGTCGATCAACTTCTGGATTTCGCCAGCCTCGCGGCGCGCGTTGGCGACCGCGGCCGGGGCCAGGTCGCGCATCATCTTGTTGACCGCGGCCGGCGTCTTGGCGGTTTCGTCTTCGAGCACGTAGCTTGCGAAATCGGCGTAGCCGAGCAGTTGCGCGCGTTCCGCGCGCAGCTTGGCAAGGCGCAAGGCGATGCCGCGGTTGTCGAACTTGCCGTCGGTCGCGCCCCTTCGTTCGGAAGCCTGTTGCAGCTTCGCACGCAGCTCGCGGTCGCTGAGCGCAGCAGTGGCCGGCTGGCCGCTGGTGTTCATCAGCGCAATCAGATAGCCCTTGTCCTTGCCTGCCGCCTTGGCCGCAGCCTCGGCCGCGGCGATGGCGTTGTCGCCGAGTCCGTCGAGCTGCTTGCGGTCCTCCACGTACACGCCCGAGGCATTGGTCGCGTCGAGCACGTTCTGGGTGAACTGCGTCTGCAGCGTCGCGATTTCGGCGTTGAGCTTCTTGAGCTTGTCCTGATCGGCACCCTTGACCCGCGCGCCGGCGCGCACGAAGTCGGTGTGGTAGCGATCGAGCAGGCGCAGCGATTCGGCATCCAGCCCGAGCGATTCGCGCTGGCCATGCAGCGCCTGCACCCGCGCGAACAATGCGGCGTTGAGCAAGATCGCATCAAGATGCGCGGCCAGCTTCGGCGCCACCGTCGCGCGCACCTGGTTCATGCTGTCGTTGGTGACGGTTCCGCTGAGGTTGAAGAACACCGTGGTCGCACGATTGAACAGCTGGCCACTGCGCTCCATCGCGACGATGGTGTTGTCGAAGCTTGGCGCGTCCTTGGTGGCCGCGATTGCGGCGACTTCGGCGAGTTGCTCGCGCATGCCCTGTTCGATCGCGGGCAGGAAGTGCTCGTCGCGCAGGCGGTCGAACTGCGGGAACTGGAACTCCAGCGGGCTCGGTTGCAGCAGCGGGTTGGCGGTAACGGCGGCGGGGGTCGATTCCGACATGGCGGCTCGGGCTTCAGGTGGGACGCAGGCAAACAGGCCGATCGCGATGGCGGCGGCGAGGAGGATACGGGAGGGCATGGCGGGTTCCGGTGACGATCGGGACGCACACCCTAAGCCACCCGGCGTGCAGGCGCCGCCTGCGAAGGTCATGGCCCGCGGCAATTCGCCCCGGCCTGCTCACGTTTCGTCAAACCCGCGCCTTCGCTCCCGGCTTCACGAGTTGCGGAAGAAGGATTGGTCTCGCTCCACTCTCGACCCCACAACAGGAGAACGCCATGCGCCACCTTCCGCGCCATTCCGCAGTTCGCAGTTCGGCCATCGCCATTGCGGTCACCACGGCCTTGCTGGTCGGAGTGGTGAGCGCGCAAGACGCGCCGAAGGCCGAGGACGAAAACGACACCGCCCAGCTCGATGTCGTCACCGTGACCGCGCAGCGTCGTGTCGAAGACGTCAACGAGGTGCCGATCGCGATCACCACGTTGTCCGACGAAAAGCTCGACGTGATCGGTTCGGGCGGTGACGACATCCGCGTCCTGTCCGGGCGGCTGCCGAGCCTGAACATCGAATCGAGTTTCGGACGCGCCTTCCCGCGCTTTTACATCCGCGGCCTCGGCAATACCGACTTCGATCTCAATGCATCGCAGCCGGTTTCGCTGATCTATGACGACATCGTGCAGGAAAACCCGTTGCTCAAGGGCTTCCCGATGTTCGACCTCGACAGCGTGGAAATGCTGCGTGGGCCCCAGGGCACCTTGTTCGGCCGCAACACGCCGGCCGGCGTGCTGAAGTTCCAATCGCGACGTCCGGACCAGGAACACGATGGCTATGCCCAGGTCAGCTACGGGCAAATGGGCAATGCCAACTTCGAGGGTGCGGTCGGTGGCGGCCTGAACGATGCCTGGTCGATGCGCGCTTCGGCGCTGTACCAGCGTCGTGACGACTGGGTCGACAACACCCACAGCACCGGCGGCGATGACCTGGAGGGGTACAAGGAGTTTGCCGCGCGCGTGCAGCTGCTCTACGCGCCATCGGACGACAGCGAGGCCTTGTTCAACATCCACCTGCGCTCGCTCGACGGCACCGCACGCTTGTTCCGCGCCAACATCATCCAGCATGGCAGCAATGACTTCGTGCCTGGGTTTGATCGCGACAGCATCGCCATCGACGGCGACAATCACCAGGAACTGGATACCTGGGGAACCAATGCGCGCCTGCGCTTCGACCTCGGGCGCGTCACGCTGTTCTCGGTGACTGGCTACGAAAGCGCCGAGAGTTTCAGCCGTGGCGATATCGATGGCGGCTTCGGTGCCGTGTTTGCGCCACCCTCCGGGCCGGGCTTCATCCCGTTCCCGGCAGAGTCGGCCGACGGCCTGCCGGAGCATCGCCAGCTGTCGCAGGAGTTCCGCTTCGAGTCGAACGACTGGGGCGACTTCGACTGGCAGGCCGGCGTGTTCTGGTTCGACGAATCGATCAGCATCGACAGCTTCAGCTACGACACGCTCGCCGGCGGCGCCCAGAACGGCTATGCGCGGCAGGAGCAGGACAACACCGCCTGGGCGCTGTTCGCCTCCGGCGAGTACCAGGCCGGCGACGCGCTGACGCTGCGCGCCGGATTGCGCTACACGCGCGACGAGAAGGACTTCGCTGCATTCCGCACGCAGTCGCCATTCGGCGCACCGGACATCGGGCCGCTGACCGCGAATCCGTCCGATTCCGACGTGAGCTGGGATCTCAGCGCGGTGTACGCGCTCGCCGACGAGGTGAATCTGTACGGTCGCGTGGCGCGCGGCTTCCGCGCGCCCAGCATCTAGGGCCGCATCGTTTTCGGTGACACCGTGTCGGTGGCGGATTCGGAGACCTCGCTGTCCTACGAGATCGGCATCAAGGCCGACCTGTTTGACCGCCGTGCGCGCCTTGGCTTCGCGATTTTCGACTACACCGTCGACGACCTGCAGCTGACCGCGGTCGGCGGTGCGGCGAACTTCAACACGCTGATCAATGCCGACCAGGCGCACGGTCAGGGTTTCGAGCTCGACCTCGAAGCACTGCTCACCGACCGCCTGAGCATCACGCTCGGCACCAGTTACAACGACACCGAGATCGACGACGCCGGCCTCGGCATCCAGGCCTGCGGTGGCGGCTGCACCGTGCTGGACCCGGTGGGCACGGTGGCGGGCACGGTGTCGATCGACGGCAACCGTCTGCCGCAGGCGCCGGAGTGGGTCGGCAACCTGACCGCGCGCTACGGCATCCCGATGGGCGAGGGCGCCGAGTGGTTCATCTTTACCGACTGGGCCTATCGTGACGAGGTCAACTTCTTCCTCTATGAGTCGGCCGAGTTCCATGGCGACGCGTTGCTCGAGGGCGGCCTGCGCGTCGGCTACAACTGGGACTACGGCAATCGCGAGATCGCGCTGTTCGGTCGCAACATCACCGACGCCGAGGAACTGGTCGGCGGCATCGACTTCAACAACCTGACCGGCTTCGTGAACGAGCCGCGCCTGTGGGGCGTCGAGTTCACCGCGCGCTTCTGATCCAGAAAGCGCATCGCGTCGGCGTGCGGCGCTCCCACAGGTGACGACATGATTCCGTCCGTGCCCGTAGGAGTGCCGCGTGCGGCGCGATCCAGCCGATCATTTGTCGACGAACGCGCGCTCGAAAACGTATTCGCCGGCGCTGCCGATGCGCGGCGCAGCGCGGAAGCCGCGGCTGTCGAGGATGCGGCGGAAGTCGGCAAGCATCTGCGGGCTGCCGCAGATCATCGCGCGGTCCTGCGCCGGGTCGAGCGCTTCGAGACCGAGGTGGTGCTGCACGCTGCCATCGTCGAGCAGGGTGGTGATGCGGCCGTGGTGCTGGAACGCCTCGCGACTGACCGCCGGGTAGTACAGGAATCGCTCGCGCACCAGGTCTCCCAGGAACTCGTGACGCGGCATTTCCCGCTCCAGATAGTCTCGGTAGGCGAGGTCTTCGAGGTTGCGCACGCCGTGCATCAGGATCACGCGCTGGTAGCGCTCGTAGGTCTCCGGGTCCTGGATGATGGCGAGGAACGGCGCCAGTCCGGTGCCGGTCGCGAGCAAGTAGAGATTTCGGCCCGGGTGCACATCGCTGATCAACAAGGTGCCGGTCGGCTTGCGTGACAACAGCAATTCATCACCGGGGCGGATATGTTGCAGGCGCGAGGTGAGCGGGCCGTCCTGGACCTTGATCGAAAAGAACTCGAGGTGTTCCTCCCAGTTCGGGCTGGCGATCGAATAGGCGCGCATCAGCGGCTTGCCCTCGACCATCAGCCCGATCATCACGAACTGGCCGTTGTCGAAGCGGAAGCCGTCGTCACGGGTAACGGTGAAGCTGAAGTAGGCGTCGGTCCAATGGCGGACGTCGAGCACGCGCTCGCTGATGAAGTTCGAGGACATTCCGTGGCTTCGCGGCGGGCGCCGCGCAAAGAAGACTGGCGCGCATTCTACGGGATGCGCGCGTCTGCGGTTTGATTGTGGTCAACGCGAGTGTGGCGCAGCGCTGGCGTCGAGCGCCGCACACAGCAGCTTGGCGTAGAGCCGCTCCTCGCCGCTGGCCGGAGCCGCAAGCCCCATGCGTGCGAGCGCGCCTTCGTGCGCCGGCAGGCGGCGCGCGCGCAGCAGCGCGTGGCCAATCGCGCCGATGCGGCCGATGCGCGTCGCGGTCTGCGCCTTGAGTTGGCGCAGCGCCGGGATCAGTTGCAGTTCGGTCGTGTCGAAGTCCGCGCCGAAGGGCCACTTCGGCAGCGCGGCCAGGGCGCCGGTGCCGCTCAGACGATCGTGCAGACCCTGCGGCGTGTTGGCGCGGATGGCGTCGGGGATCGCGTAGTCGCACGCCAGCTTGCCTGCGGCCTTGGCCCGGGCTGCCAGTTCGTCGACGAAGCGTGCGTCGCAGATCGCGAGCATGCGCTGGATGCACTCCTCGTCGGTGGCACCGCGCAGGTCGGCGATGCCGTACTCGGTGATGACCAGATCGCGCAGATGGCGCGGGATGGTGACGTGGCCATAGTTCCAGACGATGTTCGACTGCGTGCCGTGGGCATTGTCGCGGGTCGCGCGCAGGGTCAGCGCCGAGCGGCCATTCGGGATCTCCTGCGCCATCGCGACGAAGTTGTACTGGCCGCCGACGCCGCTGACCAGCTGGCCATCGGCCAGGCCATCGGAAACCGCGGCGCCGAACACAGTCGCCATCATGCAGGTGTTGAAGAAGCGCGGCTGGTGGCGCTGCGCGATGTCGAGCGCTTCACGTCCGCCGTAGAGCTGGTTGATGTGCGCGACCCGGGTCATGCACAGGCCGTCGTAGTCCGCGCCGTCGAGCGCGCCGAGCCAGTCCTGCAGCAGGCGTGTGCCGAGCCAGAAGGCGCCGTGCAGGTAGCGGCCGCCACGCAGGTGCTTGCCCTGCACGTGTTCGATCAACATGCGCCGGGCACCGCGGTCGGCGAGGTCGGCGCCGCTGCGCATGCCATCCGGCCAGCGCAGTTCGCCATCGACCAGGTCCACGCGCGTATCGACCAGGCCGAACTTCTGCAGCCATTCGAGCGAAGGGCGGTCGATCTGCATCGACACCAGCCCGGCCTCGATGCAGCGGTCGATGGTAGAGGCATCGGCGACCTCGGCGATGGCGCCGCTGTTCAGCAGTCGCTGCAAGCCCAGGTCATCGAACACATGGCGGCGCAGGATGCCGGCGCGGCGCAGGTGCATGAATCCGTCCATCACCATTTCGCTGGCGCCGTAGAGGCCGCGCTCGAACTTCGCGGTTTCGTAGGGCAGGCGTTCGCTGCGCTGTGTGCCAAGTGCGCGCACGCTGCGGTCGAAAGCGGTGGCGTCGCGGTCGCGCCAGAGCAGGGCGTGCACGATCGCGTCCGAGAGCGCGCCGATGCCGATCTGCAGCGTGCCGCCGTCCTTGACGATGCTCGCCGCGTGCAGGCCGATGGCGTGCTCGCTCGGTAGCACCGGTTCGCGCGGCAGCGCGAACAGTCGGTGTGCTTCGGTCGGGTCCTCGACCAGCAGGTCGGCGAAGTCAAGACCGACCTCGGCGTCGTTGCCGAGGAAGGGCAGCTGCGGATGCACCACGGCGACGACGTAGGGCCGCGGCTGACCGCTCGTGGCCATGCGTTCGAGCAGTTCCAGGGTGACGTCGGGGTTGCACGACAGGCTGAGGCGGTCGCCGCGGCGCGCGACCAGCTGCAGCAACAGGGTCGGGCTGCGCGCGGCCATGTCGCGGGCGACGTGGGTGTAGTTGATCGAGGCGTAGTGGCGCTGCGCCGTCTCGACGCCGAGCCAGGCGCCGGACTGGAAGTAGAACTCGTGCACGCTGACGTTTGCCGGCGCGCGCCCGGCGCGCAGGTCGAGCACGTAGTCGAGATCAGGGTAGTCGGCGCCGAAGTGGCGCTCGATGAACGGCTGCGCGAAGCGCGCTTCCAGCCCCGGCTTCGGCTGCGGCCGTGCCAGCGACAGCGCGGTGAACAACTGCAGCGAACGACTGGCATCGTCGCGCACCGCGCGATAGACGGCGTTGAGCAGGCGGTTCGGCTTGCCGAGCCCGAGCGGAGCGGCCACGACGATGTGCTGCGGGCAACGTTCGAGGATACGCGCGAGCGCGCTGGCGGTGTCGTGGACGCGGTCGGGTCGGGTCATGGCGGATTCCGTGGTCGAACGAATCCTAGCGCCGCCGCGGCGCCGGCGACTGACCGCGGTCAATCCGGATCGCGGCGGCTGAGCTCGACGAAAGTGGCGCCGCCGAAGCGCAGCGTCGAAAGCGCCAGGTGCACTTCGCGCAGGAACAGGGCCAGGGCCGCGATCATCGAGAGCATTGCGGCGATGAACAGCAGCGCCACCGGCACCGAGGCGTCGAAGGCGAAGAAGGCGCCGATGAACATCAGCGCGATCACCGCGGCGATCAGCAGCGCGGTCAGCGTGCACAGCGCGATCGACCAACTGACCACCCGGCCCCGCTGCGCGAGCACGCGCAACTCGACGCGCGCACGGCGGCCAGTGTCGCCTTCGGCTTGCGCGATGGGCTCCAGATCACGCGCCCGATCGACGATGCGCGCGAGGCGGTTGGTGATCACCGCCAGCAGCGCGGCCACGCCCGAGAGCAGGAATACCGGTGCCACCGCGAGCTGGATGGCATGGGCGATTCCGGGCGTGCCGAGATTCTGCAGCATGAGGGGCATCGATGACGTGGGACGCCTAGCGTAGCGGCGCCGCCGGGTCGCACGTCGTTCGGGTCTTGCGGCCCGCCCGGGCGCCCGTGCTTCGGGTTGGCAGCGGCAGGGGTTCCGGCCCGGGTGCCGACACCGACTCTCCGGCGAGCCGGAGCACCAGCTTGCAGGCAGCCCAGAGCTTGATGTCGAAGCGTGGGAAACGGGCTTCGCCGCGCTCGACTTGTGCGCAGCGCTCGAGAAACCAGGGATTGGCCAGGGTGATGCGGGCGGCGTCTAGGATGACCGCCGAATCGGCAAGCGGCTTGAAACGCTCGTGCTTGAAGTATGGGATGGCGACAAAGCGTTCATGGGTGTCGACCAGCCGCTGTCGCTCGATCAGGCGCAGTCGTTCGACGTCGTCGAAAGCGCGACTGGCGGGCTCGCACATTCCGGGATCGCCACGCCAGGCGAACAGGAAGGCCGTGGAGGAAACGAGGTCCTCAGAGACGTGGGCCGCCATCGCCGCCTGCGCGCGTTCGATTCGCCACTGCGCATACACAGGGAAGTGCTCGCTCGGCATCTGTGCCGAGAAAGCGGGGCAGCGGCTGAGCTCCATCAACTTCGCGAGGAACTCCCGGACCCGTGCGGGTTCAAGCTCCGCAGGCAGCGATGCGTACAGGCGCTTGGCCTGCTCCCACAGCGCCGGCGTGCTTGCCCACTGTTCAGAGCTGACCGCCAGGAAAGCAGTCAGGGCTTCATTGCCGCGCACGGTTCGGTTCGTCACCATCATGGCATGTCCTTGAGCGGCGTCATGGGTTCATCGGTGTCAACGGAAATGCGGCCTCATTGCGCACGCGCATCTCCAGTGCCTGCATCAGCGCCAGCACGCGCGACTCCTGCCAGGGCGGTGCGGCCAGTTGCACGGCGACCGGCAGGCCGCTGGCGTCGCGTTCGCACAGTTGTGCGGCGTGCGTGGCGCGATCGCGCGTGGTGGCGCGGCCCACGGCCTCGTCGGCACGGATGCGCGTCACCGGCACGATGCCGGCCGGCCAGCCGAGCACGTTCCACAGCGAGGAGTAGGTGCCGGCGACACCGAGTTCCGCAGCCTGACCATGTCGGTAGGGCGGCGTGCCGAACGCGGGCATCAATACGGCGTCAAAACCGGCGGCCTGCAACTGCGCCTGGAAGCGCTGCTCGAACTGCTGGCGACGGATGACGTGGCGCCAGTAGTGGTCGGTGTCGCCGTGGCCGAAGCAGGACAGCATCTCGGCGGCGCTGATCTGTCCGAAGACGCGCAGCAACGCGGCGACGGTGAGGTTGAACACGCGTCCGCGCGAGGCGAAGAACTTGAGCCGGGCGATGCGCCGATCCACCGGCGAGCCTTCGAGCTGGCGACGGATCTCGGCGCCACGGTCGCTCGACAGCAGGTGATAGAACAGCTCCTGGGCCTCGATCAGCGGTGGCGGCGTCCACGCCTCGACGAACACGCCCTGCGTGCGCAGATGGTCGGCGGCCTCGCGCACCGCGCGTCGCCCGGCGGCATGCGGCGGAAACACGCCGTCGTTTTCGATCAGCGCCACGCGCTGGGCGCCGAGATCGATTCGGCGCGGATCGGCGAGTGGCGCCAGCGGCGCACTGTTGCGGTTGGCGTCGAATTCACCGAACACGACGCGCGTGCCGAGTTCGATGTCGGCGGTACAACGCGCGAGCACGCCGGCCTGGGAAACGATGGCGCGCTGCCCGGCGGAGAAGCCGAGGCCGCAGGCGTCGTTGCTGCGACCGTTGCCGGGTTTCAGTCCGAACACGCCGCAGAACGCCGCCGGCACGCGGATGCTGCCGCCGATGTCGGTACCGAGCCCGAGTGGCGAACCACCGGCGGCAACCAGCGCGCCTTCGCCACCGGTCGAGCCACCGCAGGCGCGGTCGGCGTGCCAGGGATTGCGCGTCAGCCCGTACACCGGGTTCTCGGTTTCGACGAAGGCCATCAACTGCGGCACATTGGTCTTGCCGAGCAAGATCGCGCCGGCTGCGCGCAAGCGTGCGACATGCGGATCATCGACGCTGTCAATGAGTTTCTTGCGCGGCAGCAGACCACCGGTTGCCGCGGTGCCGGCGACGGCGAGGCATACCTTGATGCTGACCGGCAACCCGTGCAGCGCTCCGAGAGCCTCGCCGCGTGCGCGTCTGGCATCGGCGGCATCGGCCTCCGCACGCGCCTCGGCAAAACGCTCGACGACCAGCGCATTGATCGCCGGATTCACCGCCTCGATGCGCGCGATCTGCGCGTCCACCGATTCGCGTGCCGAAACCTCACCACTCGCCAGGCGCTGCAGCCACTGCGTTGCGGTCAATTGCCAGAGTGCGCTCATGGTGGACGGCGTCGCCTCGCTGCACAGCCCTCGACACGCGCGAAGGCGGGCGTGGAGCATAACCGAGGCGCTTGCCAGCGCCGACCCGGGGCGCGAGCATTCACCGGCGTCCTGCATCCGCTGGAGAAACCATGATCCGTCGCTTCGTGATCGGCGCCTTGCTGCCCGCCGTCCTCGCCTCCTGCGCCATCACTCGCGAGGCGGTGCCGCGCCGCGCCTCGCTCGACGAATTGCTGGCGTTTCTGAGCGGCGATTTCTCCAGCCGCGCGCAAGCCGAACGCGACAACGCCTACTTCGAGGTGCTGCTGTCGATGCACCCGATCTGGCGCGAGCGCAGCGACGGCCCCTGGCTCTATGTCGAACAGTCGATCGCCGGCAGCGAAGCCAAGCCGTATCGCCAGCGCATCTACCGCCTGCGCGCCGAGGTCGACAGTGTCGTCAGCGAGGTCTACGAACTGCCGGGCGATGCGCTGCGCTTCGTCGGCGCGCAGCGCGACCCCGCAAAGCTGGCCTCGCTCGATCCCGCACAACTGCTGCCGCGCAGCGGCTGCGAGCTGCGCCTGCAGCGCCAGGACAATGGCCGCTACGTCGGCCGCACCGGCGAACGCAGCTGTCCGAGCGACCTGCGCGGCGCCAGCTATGCCACCTCCGAAGCCACCATCGGCGCCGACCGATTCCATTCCTGGGACCGCGGCTTCGACGCCACCGGCAAGCAAGTCTGGGGCGCCGTTGCCGGAGCCTACGAGTTCGTGAAGGAGACGCGGTGACCGTCGCAATGCGCGAAGCAACTGCTCGGCGCTTGCCCACTGCTGGGCGCGCGGCGCTGACGCACAAGCTGCTGCCGAGCCACGGGGGCAGAGCGAGGAAGATGTTGCCCACGCGTGACATCGCGAGCCGCGCGCCGAGCGGCGGAGATCGACAGCGGAATGGCCGACACGCTGTCGTCTCAGAAACGCGCGGCGCCGACCACAGGTCGTCGCCCGAGAGATCCACCGCGCCGCCGAGATGGGCCGTCGGTCTGGTCCTTCTGGACCGCGGAATCCGGTAGTTCGTGACCGCATGCCGGGGTTCGGGCCTTGCCTTGACAGTCCCGCCCGACAGGCGCATAAAGGCTCATACACACATCGTTATCTCGTTAACAGATCACGTATGAGCCATGCGCAGAAAGGAAACTGACTTCGCCACGCCTGCGGCCGTCCAGGCTGCGGTCCATCTCGGCGGCTTGGTCCGCCAGGCCCGTCTGGCGCGTTCGTGGACGCAAAAGGGCTTGGCCGAGCGCGCGCGGGTCGGCTTGGCAACGATCAAGCGCATGGAGAGCGGTGCGGTCGAGGTGTCGCTGGGCGGTTGGCTGTCGGTGCTCGAGAGTCTGGGCTTGTTGCCCTTGTTCGGCGCGTTGCGAGATCCCGCATCCGCTGCCTTGCTGGACGCTACCCGAGTCCAGCGCGCGCGTCCGGGATCGCGCGACGATCTGGATTTCTGAGCATGGTCGAGCGCATCGTGTTCATCCACCTGCCCGGCGAGACGGACGCAGTCCCGGCCGGTCGCCTGACGATGGTCGAGCAGGGCCTGCAGGTTCAGGCTTCGACTTTCGCGTATGGCCGTCGCTATGTCGCGCGCGCTAACGCAGTGCCGGTCGATCCGGTGTCACTGGCGCTGCAGTCGGGACGAAACGATGAGGACCGTGTGCCCGCGGCGGGTTTGGCCCTGTTTGGCGCGCTGCGCGATGCCACGCCGGATGCCTGGGGGCGCCGGGTGATCGAAAATCGGTTGCGAGCGCCGCCGAATGGCTTGCCGGAATCGGTCTATCTGGACCACGCCGGACCGCATCGCGCTGGCGCGCTGGATGTGCGCGCGTCGCCGACCACCCTGCAGGCGGGTGGCGTGTTGCCATCGGTCGTGGACCTGCGCCATCTGCTGGACGCTGCGGCAAGGGTCGAGGAGGGCGAACCGGTGCCGGCGCATCTGGAAGTCTTCTTCGCCGGCGGGCCCTCCGTGGGCGGCGCCCGGCCGAAGGCGGTGGTGACGGTCGATGGTGGGGAGTGGATCGCCAAGTTTCCGGCCAGAAACGACGTGTTCAACGTGCCCTTGGTGGAGCGCGCCACGCTGGAGCTCGCGCGTACGGCCGGCCTGATCGTGCCGCGCACGCGCATCGAGACGCTGGCGGACGGCCGTCAGGTGATGCTGATCGAGCGTTTCGATCGCGAGCGGCTGACGCGCGGCAGCGGACGGCGTCACATGGTCAGCGCGCTCACGCTGCTGGCCTTGAACGAACAGGATTCGCCGAACGCCAGTTACGCGGCGATCGCCGACGCGATGGGCGTGCACGGCGCGAGCGGCACGATCACGTCCGATCGCCGTGAGCTGTTTGCGCGGATGGTGTTCAACATCCTCGTGTCCAATGACGATGATCACCTGCGCAATCATGCCTTCCTCCTCGATGCGACCGGCGGCGGCTGGCGGCTGAGCCCGCTGTATGACGTCGTCCCGAAGCCGCAGGTGGCGTTCGAACGCATGTTGCATCTGTCCATCGGCCCGCAGGGCCGGTTGGCCAGGCTGGACAATGCCATGGCCGGCGCCGGGCGGTTCGGCTTGCTGCCGCCGGACGCTGCACGGATCATCGATCGCGTCGTGCGAGCGGTGCGCGGCTGGCGCGACATCTTCGAGGGACTGGGAGTGCCGGTGCGAGAGTGTGATCGGGTGGCTACCGCATTCCGGCGCGCAGCCGACATCGGCATGCAGGACGTGGCGCGGCAACTGTAAGGCGCGGGTGGACGCTCGCGCGGCGGTACCTCGGCGCCCTTCGGCGGGCGCGTCCTGAGCCACTCGAAGGACTCAGACCGAACGCGGGCGTCGCGATCGAGGCTGAGTGCGGGCGGTGTGCAAGACACCCGGCACGTAGGTTGGCGGCGGGCGTAAAATCGCGGCTTTTCCGGAGCAGGCGGCGCATGGCTACGATCAAGCAGGAAGATTTCATCCAGTCGGTTGCCGACGCGTTGCAGTACATCAGCTACTACCACCCGGTCGACTACATCACCAATCTCGCGGCGGCGTATGAGCGCGAGCAGTCGGCGGCGGCGAAGGATGCGATTGCGCAGATCCTGATCAATTCGCGCATGTGTGCGGAAGGGCATCGACCGATCTGCCAGGACACCGGCATCGTCACCGTGTTCCTGGAAGTGGGCATAAACCTGCGCTGGGACGCGACCCTTTCGGTCGAGGACATGGTCAACGAGGGCGTGCGTCGCGCCTACAACCATCCGGACAACAAGCTGCGCGCCTCGGTGCTCGCCGACCCCGCCGGCAAACGCACGAACACCAGGGACAACACGCCCGCGGTCGTCAACGTCAAGATCGTGCCCGGCGACACGCTCGACGTGACTGTCGCCGCGAAGGGCGGTGGTTCCGAGGCGAAGTCGAAGTTCGCGATGTTGAATCCGTCCGATTCGATCGTCGACTGGGTGCTGAAGACCGTGCCGACCATGGGCGCCGGCTGGTGTCCGCCCGGCATGCTCGGCATCGGCATCGGCGGCACCGCCGAAAAGGCGATGCTGCTGGCGAAAGAAGCGCTGATGGAGCCGATCGACATCCAGGACCTGATCGCCCGTGGACCGAAGAACAGGGCCGAGGAACTGCGCATCGAGTTGTACGACAAGGTCAATGCACTCGGCATCGGTGCACAGGGCCTCGGTGGCCTGACCACCGTGCTCGATGTGAAAGTGCGCGACTATCCGACGCATGCCGCCAACCTGCCGGTCGCGATCATCCCGAACTGCGCGGCGACGCGGCATGCCCATTTCACGCTCGATGGTTCCGGCCCGGTGATGCTCGATCCGCCCTCGCTCGACGCTTGGCCGAAACTCACCTACGACGCATCCAAGGGCCGGCGCGTCAACCTCGACACCATCACCCGCGAGGAAGTCGCGAGCTGGCAGCCGGGCGACGTGATCCTGCTCAGCGGCAAGCTGCTGACCGGGCGCGATGCCGCGCACAAGCGCCTGATCGACATGCTCAACAAGGGTGAGCCGATGCCGGTCGACTTCCGCAACCGCTTCATCTACTACGTCGGCCCGGTCGATCCGGTGCGCGACGAAGTCGTCGGCCCCGCCGGCCCGACCACGGCCACGCGCATGGACAAGTTCACGCGCCAGTTGCTCGAGTCGACCGGTCTGCTTGGCATGGTCGGCAAGTCCGAACGTGGCCCCGAGGCGATCAGCGCGATCAAGGACAACGGCGCGATCTACCTGATGGCCGTCGGCGGCGCCGCCTACCTGGTGTCGAAGGCGATCAAGGCCGCGCGCGTGCTCGCCTTCGCCGACCTCGGCATGGAAGCGATCTACGAGTTCGAGGTGCGTGACATGCCGGTCACCGTCGCAGTCGACAGCAAGGGCAGCTCGGTGCACCAGACCGGCCCGCGCGAGTGGCAGGCCAGGATCGGCAAGATCCCGGTGGTGGTCGCTTAGGCAGGAACGCGTTCGGGCTGAGCTTGTCGAAGCCCTTTGCTTCAGAATCGGTTTCCGGCAGTTTCCGGCAACGCCCTTCGACAGGCTCAGGGCGAACGGACCTCGTTCACAGGAGTATCAAATGAGCAGCATCCACGAGTTCAATGCACAGGACATCGACGGCAAGGACGTGAAACTGTCGACCTACCAGGGCAAGGTGATGTTGATCGTCAACGTCGCCTCCAAGTGCGGGTTCACGCCGCAGTACACCGGTCTGGAAGCGCTGTGGCGCAAGTATCGCGAGCAGGGACTGGTCGTGCTCGGCTTCCCCTGCGACCAGTTCGGGCATCAGGAGCCGGGCGACGCCGAGGAGATCAAGAACTTCTGCGCGTTGAGCTACGAGGTCAGCTTCCCGATGTTCGCCAAGGTCGAGGTCAACGGTGCCAGCGCGCATCCGCTGTGGCAGTGGCTGAAGTCGCAGAAATCCGGCTTCCTCGGGCTCGACGCGATCAAGTGGAACTTCAGCAAGTTCCTGGTCGACCGCGCCGGCAACGTGGTCAAGCGCTACGCGCCGACCGACACGCCGGAGAAGATCGACAAGGACCTCGCGGCGCTGCTTGGCTAGCGCCTCGATCCCGCTGCAGCCGATTCGGCGGCGGTTTGCGACTTGGTCCAGACCACGCGCACGGTGCGCACGGTGCTCTTCGGGATCTCGAGTTCCATGCCCGGACGATTGCGCAGTTCGATGCGGATGCCCGCGCGATTGAAGTGCGTGAGTGTGCCGTCGCGGGTCGAGTTCATGTTGGTGCCGATCACCACTCGCTCGCCGATCATGAACTCCAGGTCCTCGAACTTCACGTCCTCGCTGACCGGCTTGTCTGCCGTGGGCACCTGGCCGTCGACGCCGATCAAGGTTGACTCGGCGCTGACGACCATGGAAGGCACGGCGACGCTTGGCGTCTGCGGCGGTTCTTCATTCCCAGCGACCACCTGCGCTTCGGCTGGCAACGCCAATTGCGCTGCGGCCACGATCTCGCGGATCTGTTCGGCGTTTTCGATGTCCTCGCCATCGGGGTAGGGGACTTCGCTGACGAAATGCAGCTTGAACGGCAGCGCCTTCTCGTCATTCAGGCGCAGGTTCGCGTTCAACATCCACAGCATGTCGCTGCCCGAGTAGCTGGCGAGCTTGGACAGCGAGACCGCGTCGGCGGGTCGCGCGTCATAAGTGAGGCTGCCGCCGCTGCTGGCGAAGCTGCGGTAGGCCGTCACCAGCGCCGGATCGGCGAACAGCCCCCAGTGCAGCAGGCGACGCTGGACGTAGTCGATGTGGCGGTCGATGAATTGCGCCTCGGTCAACTGCTTGCGCTTCGCGCAATAGGCGTTGCGGGCTGCGACGAAACCGTCGTCCTGCACCGTCCAGCGTTCGCTGCGCAGCTTGGCTTCCGACCAGTCAATGAGTACCAGGTTGCCATCGTGCGCCGCCTGCCAGTCGGCCTCGTAGCGCCAAGACGATCGTCCGGGGGCGGTCAGTGCAAGGCGCATCGCGATGCTCTCGCCGCCGCTGGCGTTCAGATCAAGTTCCAGGTCGACGCCGCGGGTCGGCACATCCAGTTGTGCGCCCAGTTCTTCCTCGGTCCAGTACAGGTCCTGGTCGCAGCCCTCGCTCTCGAACACCGAACCGGAGGCCAAGCCATGCACGTCATCCTCCCAGACGTACTGGTGCGCGTAATCGGAAAACACCACACCCTCGAAACGCGCATGGATGCGCGGCATCGCCGGGATGTCCTCCAGCGGCGAATCTTCGCTCGCCTGCTCCGCGGCGCGTGCCGCCCAGCGCGCGGCGCGGCCCTTCAGCAGGGCGCTTGGTGCCCCGAACGAGAACGCCGACTTCAGCACCCAGCCCCATCCCGGGGTATCGATGACCAGCCGCTGCACCGTGACCGCATCGGTCTCTGGATCGCCGTCCCAGGGCCAGATACGGACGCTGCGTGCGCCGATATCGCCGTTCCAGTCGACGAAGGTGCCGTCGAAGCTGGCCCAGCCGATCAGATTCAGGGACTGCATCGCGTCCGAAGCAACGCCGCGGATGCGCACGTAGGCAAAGCCGCCGAGTCCGACGAGCAGGACGAAGACCTTGGCCCACCATGGCCAGCCAGCAATGGATTTCGACACCGGAACTCCTGGATCAGGTACGGGCCGAGCGATAGGCGCCGCGCAGCAATTCGTGGAAATGGAACAAGGCGTTCTCGCGCTTCGGATTCAACCGACCCGGCGGGTAGCGCCCGCTCGCGAGCGCGCGCTGGACGTGGGCGCAGATCTCGGCGTCCTCGGCCTGGACCTCGTCGCTGAATCGCTGGTCCTGTTCGTTGCGACGCAGCGCTTCGGCCGAGGTATCGGCCGGGTAGTAGAAATCGAAGTCGACGGCACAGCGATCGATCCCGACCGGGACGATGCGGTTCGTCTGCAACCGGTTTGGCAGGATGTTCAGCATCAGGTTCGGCCACAGGTAGAAATACAGCGCCATGCCGTCGCCGTAGAAATTGCCGGCGCCTTCGATCGGGCTGTATTGCAGCGAATGCCAGCGCGCGGTGGTGGTGACGTAGCTGCGATAGTCGAGCAGACGGTTCAGCACCGGATGCACGTGCGGGACGTGATAGCCCTCGAGGTAGTTATCGGCGTACACCTTCCAGTTGCACGCCACCGGATAGCGCTGCGAGCGTTCAAAACGGTAGTCCGAGAAATCGCGGCTGCCGAGGTGTTGTTCGCTGCCGGCGAACAGATCGGCAAGCGCGATTTGCGGATCGAGTGCGGCAAACACCAGGCCGCGCCAGACCTCGATCGCGATCGCTTGCAGGTGGATGCTCGCGGGGTCGAAATCGGCTGCATCCTGCATCTCGGTGGCAGCCTTGAGTGCGCCATCGAGACCGTAGGTCCAGCCGTGATAGTGGCAGCGCAGGTTCCTGGCGCCGCGCCCGTCACAGGTGGCGAGCGGCCCGGCGCGATGCCGGCAGGCGTTGACGAAACCGCGCAGCCCGCCGTCCTCTCCGCGCACGACCAGGATCGGTACGCCGGCGATGTCGGATACGACATGATCGCCGCTGCCAGCCAGTCGCGACACGCCCGCGATCAGCTGCCAGTGGCGCGCAAAAATGTCGCGACGTTCGAGTTCAGCGACGTCCGGTGCGTTGTAGAAGCCTGCGGCCAGCGCTGTTGCGGTCGCGAGCGCCTGCGACTGCAGATCAGACGCCGTGGTCATGCGACCGGGCGGCGTTCCATGGCCAGCAGGCGCGAGTCGAGGATGTCCGGAGTGAAGCCCAGCCCAGCCGTGACCTGCTCCAGGAACTCGCGCTCGCGCGGCCGCACGCGGCCGTCCGAACCGGCCAGGTTCAACAGGGTTTCGTAGAGACGACCGACCTCGGGCGACCCGGCGGGGTGCACCGACAGGAAGCGCTCCAGCTCGACGCCGATGTCGATCTGGCGGGCCTTGCCGCGATTCATCGCCTCAAGCGCGATCTTGCGTGCCGAGAGCGACAAGTTCATCTCGTCCATAAGGTTGTTCAGGAACGCCGCCTCGTCGTCGGTGACGATCGAGTCGGCGCGCGCCAGATAGCCAAGCAGCCCGAATACCACTTGCAGGGTGACCTGCTGGTCGCCGTCGATCTTGCCGCCGGAAAAGAGCTCGCCGAGCGCCAACCGGATGTCCTTCAACAGTCCACTTGCCATGGAAACCTCCACTCTGTCGGGAGGCCGATGGTGCGCCGTCGCGATGATTCTGAAAAGAGGGTGGCCCACGATGCGCGTTCGGCGACGAATGAAAGAATCGACGCCAAATTCACTTCACCGGTCCCTTTTTGCGTTTTTCGTGCTAGGGTGCCGCCGCTGTGTGTGTTCGGAGTCCCGGAAACGGGGTCCGCCCAGCGGCCGCTTCGCCTAGTCTGATCCATGATCTGCATGACGAATCGCCCTCGGTTTTGGGCATTTCCAGCAAGTCGGTGATCCTTTTTGATCACCTGGTCTAAATCTTTGGAAATTGGAGTTACAGCAATGTCAGCAGATCGTCAGGTTGGTACCGTCAAGTGGTTCAACGAAGCCAAGGGCTTCGGTTTCATCGCCCGCGACAGCGGCCCGGACGTGTTCGTTCACTTCCGCGCCATCCAGGGTACGGGTTTCAAGACCCTCCAGGAAGGCCAGAAGGTGAGCTTCAAGGTCGTGCAGGGCCAGAAGGGCCTGCAGGCCGATCAGGTCACGCCGGTCTGATTTCAACCCGCAACGGTTGATACCAAAGACACCGGGAGCGATCCCGGTGTCTTTTTTGTGCGTCTTGTGGACGCTGGCCTTGCTAGATTCGGGGCATGCCGAGAGTCGCGACCCCACATCGAATCCGCCCGCTGCCGGCGTGCTTGCTGATGCTCGCCGGCGCGGTGTGCAGCGCCGCCGAACCGGTCTGGTTCGAGTCACTGGATCTGCTGATCGGAGCGCAGCCGGGATCCGGTCGCGCCGAGGTCGAACGACGTCTGCAGGAAACCCATGACCCCGTCGAGCAGCGTTGGTTGCGGCTGCTGGCGGCACAGGCGTACTCCGAACAGGACCCGCGCGGGGCAATGCAGTTGTTCGTGGCGGTGGAGCGCGAAGCGCGCGCAGTCGGCGACGACGAGCTGCTCGTGCTCGCCGTGACCCGACATGCGCTGCTGCTCGATGCCGGCGCCGAACCGCTGCGCGCACGCGGCTTGCTTCAGGATCTGCGCGACGAACTTGGCAAGCGCGGCAATCTGCAGTCCGAGGCCCGACTACTGCGTTCGCTCGGCATCCTGGAGCGCCGCGCTGGCGAAATCGACCGTGCGCTCGCCTACTTCGCCCAAGCCCTCGAACTCGACGGCGCTCGCGGCGATGCCCTCGGCGAGGCCGCATCCCGCAATCTGCTGGCCAGTCTGCAGGTACGTCGCGGCCAGTTCTTCGAGGCGATCCAGAACCACTCGCGCGCGCTCGGCATCTACCGCAGTGCCGGTCGCGACCGCGATGCCGCGCAGACCCTGCGTGCGGTCGCGGCGCTGTACCTGACCTTGCGCGACTATGCACAGGCCGAGGCGACAGCGGTGGAGATGCTCGCGACGCTGCCGGCCGAAGCAGTCGGCGGGCGCGTCACCGGCTTGTGCCTGCGCGCGCAGGCACTGCAGGCGATGGGCGATTTCGAGACCGCGGAAGCGCATGCCCGTGGCGCGGTGGCGCTGGCCGAGTCGCGCGGCGGCCTGCCGTCGCAGTCGGAAGCGCTGCGCACGCTGGCACGGGTGCTGGTGGAACGCGGCCAGGGCGCGGCTGCAGTCGCTTTTGCCGAACGCTCGCTGGCGCTGTCGCTCAAGGTCGACGGTTCGCGCGCGCAATTGGACAAGCGCCTGACCTTGGCGGCGGCACGGCATGCCGCTGGGACCTTGTCGGAAGCGCGCATCGAAGCCGAGGCGGTGCTCGCAGCGGCCCGCCAGCAACGGGACGCGGTGCTCGAACGCGAAGCCTTGGAACTGCTGTCGCGCATCCTGTTGTCGCAGGGAACCAGTGCCGAAGCATTCGCGCAGCGCCTGCGCTATGAGGAGGTCGATGCCAGTTTGGAGACGGCGCTGTCGAGTCGCCGCATCGCCGACCTGATCACTGGCCTCGAGCGCGATCGCCAGAAGGCGGCGATCGAACTGCTGGAGAAGGACAATCGCATCCAGGCACTCGATCTGACCCGCAATCGCTGGACCTTGATCGGCCTCAGCGCGATTGCGGCACTGGTGGCGATCGTGGCGGTGGTGTTCTTCCTGCGCGCACGCTATGCCAGTCGGGTCGCCGCGCTGACCAGTGCCCGCCACCGCGAAACCGAGGCCCAACATGCCGCGCTGCGCGCCGTCCACGAGTCGCTGGAGCGCAGCGCCATGGAACTGGAGCATGTCGCCAGCCACGACGCGCTGACCGGTCTGTGGAACCGGCATGCGCTCGGGCGGCGGCTGGCGAGCTTTCTGGATCGAGGCCGGGATGGCGTGTTCCGCGCGCTGATGTTGATCGACGTCGATCATTTCAAGGCAATCAACGATACCCACGGGCACCACGTTGGCGACGCCGTGCTGTGCGAGATCGCGCGTCGCATGCGCGAGGCGTTGCACGCCGACGAATTGCTCGGGCGCTGGGGCGGAGAGGAGTTCCTGGTCGCCTGCCGCGGCGCCGATTCCGGCAAGGTTCGGGAGGCCGCGCAAGCGCTGCTCGAATCCCTGCGCGGCCGACCGATCCGCGTCGACGAGCTGGCGATCACAGTCACCATCAGCATCGGTTTGGCGGAACTCGGTAGCGATACGCCAATCGATCTGGATGCCGCCTTGCGCCGAGCAGATGCCGCGCTGTATCGCGCCAAGCATCTGGGCCGCGACCGCGTCGTAGTCGTAGCCCCGACATGAAGAACCCGGCGCGAGGCCGGGTTCTTCAACTACCGCACGAACACTGATGGTCAGTTCTGGAAGGGCGTGTTTTCCGAGAAGTATTCGTGGTTGTCGGCGTTGTCGAGTGCGTTGTCCGGGTTGGTGTTCGCGAGGCTCTTGGCGCCGATCTGGCCATAGACGTGATCGTCGGTGCCGGCCACGGCGTTGAAGTGGCTCATCTCGTGGATCAGGGTGCCGGCGCGCGAGTCGGTACCGGTGAGGGGCGCGTTCCAGAAGGCGCGGCAGACGTAGATCTTGTAGGGCTGGGTCGGATAGACGTAGGCGTAGTAAGTCTTCTTGCAGCCGCAATCGACGGTGATCGGCTTGGTTGCGAACGCGGCCTGGATCGCGTCGAAGTGGTTCTTGCCGGTGGTGTAGCGACTGCCGGTGGCGGCGCCGAACCAGGTGCTGTAGCGCGCGGTGACGCTCGAATACGAATGCGAGCCGAAGTAGGACTTGGCGTTGCCGGCGTAGCTGTCGGCGGAATTCAGCGCCGTGACCAGGGCCGACTGCTGCGAGGTCGTGCACTTGGTGAAGGTCGGGGTGACGCCGAGCGCCTTCACTCCGAGACCGAAGTAGGGATCATCCTCGGCACGCTGTGCAAGGAACTGGTCGGAGCCGTCCACCCACATCACCGTCGGCGTGGTGTTGACGCGCTTGGCGCGGCCGCCGTTGTCGAACAGGAATTCGTCGTAACGGACTTCGTACTGGCCGCTCTTGGCGAAGTTGTAGAACGCCGAGAGGTCGAGGTCGATCGAGCGGGCCTCGCCCGGGCGCAGCGTCAGATAGTCGCGCGCGGTGGGTTCACCACGCTTGATCATGCGCCCGGTGTAGGCGACTTCTTCGCCGCCGACGGTGATCTCGAACAGCTTGGCGTCGACGCCGAAGAATGGCGTCTGCCACTTCAGGACGCGCACGGCCTGGTCGCTGGGATTGCGCATGGTGAAGCGCACGGTCCCGAGATAGTCGCCGACCGCCTTGTCCATGACCGGCGCCATTTGGACTTGCAGCGAGGCGCTGCCGGATTGGTTGGCGGCCACGGCCTGGCCGATGGAAGCGGCGAGCAAGGTCGTGCCCAGCGCAAATGCACCCAGATACTTCATTCTCGATTCCCCTGTTGGTTGAACGTGCCGGCATGGTGTCGGCGCGGACGGAACTTACGCGCCGAAACTGTGAACTGGCAAGCACTTTCGATGTTGCGCCGCCGCAGTGCGGCGGCGCATCCAGGGGCTGCGATCAGGCCAGCAGACTGCCCAGCGCCAAGCGGATGCGCTCGTCGTAGGCGCTGCGCGCGTCGCCGCCGCTGCCGGGCAGGGCCAGCCATTCCCGCCATAGCCGCTCGGCTTCGTCGCCCGTGCTGTGCAACGCGCCGCCTGCGAGTTTGTCGGCCAGCCGCGTCATCTGCAGCTGACGACGCTGGTCGCGATCCGCTTCGGGCGAGGCGACCCCGGCGAGCAATTCGCAGCGGATCGCAAGTTCGCTGATCGCGCCGTGGTCGGCCAGTTCGTCGCTGAGGGCTGCGGCCTGTGCCGGGTCGGTGAGCGCCGCCACCAGCGCCTCGTGACGCGGCGCCAGTTCGAGCGGAACGCCCTGCTCGCGCAGTGCTTCCAGCACGCCCGCTTCGGAGCCGTCGGTCGTGGCACCGGCGATACGCTGTTCGATGGCGGCAAGTCGGGTGGCGAGTTCCGCGGTACGAGCGCGCACCTCGCGCAGCTGGCTGGCACGCAGTGCCGCGAGGCGGCGTTCGATCTTCGCGTGGGCGCGGTCGCAGGCCAGGTCGTCGTCGCGCTGGCGGCCTTCGAGACTCTGGAAGCGCTGGCGCAGCTGGGATGACTGTTGACGCAAGGCCTCCAGCGGCAGGTCGGCGTCGGCGAGGGCTTCGATCTCCGCGAGCATCGTGGTCACCGCCTGCTGTTGTGCGCCGCGTTCGTCGCGCACGCGCTGGCTGTCGTCGCGCTCGCGTTCGAACACCGGGTCGATCAATGCGCGCAACTCCTCCCACAGCGCATCTTCGCTCTTGCGCTGTCCGCGCGGCAGCGCCTTCCATTGCGGCATCACCGCCTTGGCGATGTTCACCTGATCGCGAGCATCGGCCGCCGCGAGTTGGCGCCGTACCTGCGCGATCAGTTTCTGCTTGGCTTCGCGCGCCTCGGTGTTGAAGGCCTCGACGCGCGCGTGCACGGCGTCTGCGAGCAGTTTGCGCCGTTGTCCGCTGTCGCGGCGCGTGCTGCCGACCAGCTCCGCGACCAGTGCGCCGGCGTCGTTCAACTGCTTGCGCCAGTCGAGCAGCGCCGGCAGCGGCAGCGCCGTGTCGGCCAGCGCGGTCTCGGCGCCGTCGAGCAATTCGCTCAAGCCGCGACCCTTTTCATCGCGCAGTTCCTTGCGCTTTTCGAGGTAGGGCTTGGCCGGTGCGATCGATTGGTTGAGGATGGCGCGAAAACGCCGGGCGATGCCGTCGCCGGACTCGCTGGCAGCGTCGGTCACGACCAGACGTTCCCACTCGCCCTGCAGCTCGCGTACCCGCGTGAGCAGGGCGTCTGGATGCAGGCCGCTGCCGATCAGCGCCTCGGCGGCCTCGCACAGGCGCTGCTTCTGTTCGCGCGACGACCACTGTTGCCAACGCTCCAGTTTGGCGTAGTCGTGGTCGAGTGCCGCGAGGCGCTTGCCCTCGTCCCAGTGTGCGCGTGGCCATTCGCTTTCCAGCTGCTGCAGCGCCAGACGGGCACTGCGGGCGTCGACGAAACGGCCGCCATCGAGTGCTTCGGCATAGCGTTGCACAGCGGCATGGACGCGCTCGCGCTGTTGTCGGCGCAGGCTCTGTGCGGCTTCCTGCGCTGCCACAGCCTGGGCCCTTGCCGCCTCGGCGCCAGCATCCGGCAACACCGTCTCGGCCACCACCTCGACCACGGGTTCCATTTCGGCCGCGACCGGCACCGGCTCGGCAGGTGCAAGCGGTTCCGATTTCGGCGGCGGGTTGAGCATGTGCCGCAGGGTGTCGACCAGACCGCCGTAGCGGCGCGAGATTGGCTGCTCGGCGGCGATGGCCAGTCGCGACCAGTCCTCCTCGATCTGCGCCAGACGGCGCTCGGCATCCGCACCGCGGGCCCGCAACAACTGGTCCACCGCGCTGCACAGTTCCTGCGCGCGCAGGCCGATCGCGTCGGTGTCGCCAGCGGCCAGGCGCAGGCGCTGCAGCCGTTCACGTGCCAGCCGCGACAACTGCTTGTCGGTCTTGCGCGCGCGCTCGGCGATGCGCTCGAGCTGCGCCGGTTCTTCGATGCGATCCAGAAGTTGCTGGCGCAGGCCGGCGTCGGCGTCCTTGACGCAACGATCAACCAGG
>Ga0073899_10000293_pt1 | contig 46067 bp, 46 predicted proteins | sample KloWWTmetaKNB5Ph_FD_88975 | JGI IMG/M metagenome (GOLD analysis project Ga0073899, IMG submission 88975) | Active sludge microbial communities from Klosterneuburg, Austria, studying microevolution and ecology of nitrifiers - Klosterneuburg... | ecosystem: Engineered > WWTP > Aerobic digester >... | reverse complement strand
CGTTGTGCACCACGCCGGCCGCATGCAGACGCCGGACCAGTCGCAGCGCTTCGCGGTAGTACCCGGGATCGCGTGGCTGGATTCGCTGCATCGGTTGGCCGTCGAGCCAGGAGCGCCGCAGGCGGTAGCCGTCCCATTGCAGCAGTCGCGGCAAGCCCGGCACCTGCTGCAGCGCTGCAAGTGCGCGCGCTTCGCGGGCCGCGAGTCGTCGCGCCGCGAGCCGCAGCCACCAGCGCGCATCGCGCGTGTCGCGCTCGATGCAGGCGGAACCCGCGCGGGAACCCTGCGCCGGCAGGTCGAGGCGACAGACGGAACCCAGCAGGTCGCGCTTGAGCACGGTGCGCGACGTGGGCCCGCTCACGGCAGCCGCCACCAGGGGGCGAAAGCTCCCGCGTGCTGCAGTCCGTGCGCCGCCTGCATCAGCGCGAGGGCCAGCAGCAGGCTGCCGGCGTCGAGCACGGCTTTCCACACCACGCGCGGCTGGATCTGCAGCAACTCCGGCACCGAATAGCGTGACCCGTCCGGAAGCAGCGCCGGAACCTGCTCGCGGTAGCGACGCGCCGCTGCGCCATGCGTGCTCTCGAGCAGCGCGTCCTCGGCCCGCATGGCACCGACGTGCAGCAGGGCGGCGATGCCCGTCAGCGCCAGCAGCAGCACGACGCTGCGCGTGACGAGTCCGAGTCCGAACGTGCCGACCAACGACAGCAGGTAGAGCGGGTGCCGGCAGGCGGCGTACGGCCCGACCTGGACCAGTGTCGCGTCCTTGCGACCGGCGATGAACAGCGAGGTCCAGAAGCGGCCCAGGGCCGCGAGGGCGACCAGCACGAATCCAAGGAACCCCACCAGGCCGCTCGCGAAACCCGTAAACACAGGGCGCTCGGTCACGGCAACCAGGACGATGCAGACGATCACGGCCGATGCCATGAGGCGCACCCGCGGTGTGCTGCGGGAGTTGTTCACGGGGTCGGGCTGCACGGTGTCATGCAGGCATTCTAGCCGCCGGTTAAAGTACGCGGATGAACTGGCTCGGTCTCTATTTCAGCTCGCTGCTGGCGGCGCTGCTCGCGATCCTGCCGATCGTGAACCCGTTCGGCGCCGTGCCGCTGGTCATGTCCGCTTCCGGGCACCTGCCCGAGCAGGAGCGCCTGCGCCAGATTCGCCGCGCCTGCGTCTACACCTTTTTCCTGATGTCGGGCTTCCTCGTCGCGGGTGGCCTGATCATGAATTTCTTCGGCATCTCGCTGCCCGGCATGCGTATCGCCGGCGGTCTGATCGTCGCGTTCCTGGGCTTCCAGATGCTGTTTCCGAACCCGATTTCGGACAAGGAAGCGATGACCAAGGCGGCCGGCGAGAGTTACGACATCGCTTTCACACCGCTCGCCATGCCGGGCCTGAGTGGCCCTGGCACGTTCGCCGTCGTGATGAGTCTCTCGTCGCAGGCCGCGGCCAGGAAAGGCTACCTGAGCATCGTCGATTTCATGGGCGTTCTCACCGCGATCCTGCTGACGGCGCTGCTCAGCTGGTTCGTGCTCCGCGGTGCCGAACGCGTCAATCGGCTGCTCGGCGCCACGGGCATGGTCGCGCTGACGCGCTTGACCGGTTTCCTGATGATCTCGATCGGTGTGCAGTTCCTGATCCACGGCACGACCATGATCCTGCACGATCCCGCATTCTGGTCGGGCCTGGCCGAAGCGTTGCGTGCCGGCAAGGAGGGCTGACAATGTTTGCAACCCGCAAGAAGAAGCTCGACCTGCCGACGACCGACGAAGCGCTGCCTGGCCGCTCGCAGCCGCTGTCAGTGCCGGCGCGCCACTTCGTGAACGGCAATCGGCTCGAAGCACCGTTCCCTGCGGGCATGCAGCTCGCGCTGTTCGGGCTCGGCTGCTTCTGGGGCGCCGAGCGCAGGTTCTGGACGACACCCGGTGTCCACAGCACGCAGGTCGGCTACACGGGTGGCATTACCCCGAACCCCACGTACGAGGAAGTCTGCACCGGCTGCACCGGGCACAACGAAGTGGTGCGCGTGGTGTTCGACCCGCGGGAAATTTCCTACGAAGAACTGTTGCGCGTGTTCTGGGAATCGCACGACCCGACGCAGGGCATGCGCCAGGGCAACGACATCGGTACCCGGTATCGTTCCGGCATCTACGTCTACGATGACGCGCAGCGCGCGGCCGCGGAGAGCGGCGCGGCGACGTATGGCGCGAAGCTGCAGGCGGCGGGCTATCCCGCGATCACGACCGAGATACTCGCCGTGCCGGAGTTATATTTCGCCGAGGACTACCACCAGCAGTACCTCGCGAAGAATCCGGATGGATACTGCGGCATCGGTGGCTGCGGGATTGCTTTTGGTCCCGATGGATCACCCGCCAGACGTTAAGTCAAGTCGCAAGCGGTCCGATCGTGCGCGCGTTTGACGCCGCCTTGCGGCTGGTGCATCAATAGCTGCAGAACTACAACGACACGCAGGGGCCGCCGCCATGACCCGCGCTGGACATCCGGGTTTCCAGATCACCGCATACCTTCTGGGATCGCTGCTTGCAGCTGGCGTTGCAGACGCAGCCACGGCAGCAAAGATCACCGTCGGCACGCTGGAACTGAACTACTGCAATGCGACCTACGGGGGCTATTGCGGGTCAATCAGGCGCAAGCTCGACCCGACTGGCGCCGTGAGCGGCAGCATCACCATCGGCTTCGAGTACTACCCGCGGCGCGATCAGTCGCTTCCCAGGCTCGGCGTGATCCTGCCGCAGGAAGGTGGCCCGGGCTATTCCTCGACCGGGACACGCGATGCATACATCAACATCTTCAATTCCCTGCGCAACCGTCGCGACATCCTGATCGTCGACAAGCGTGGCACCGGCACCTCGGCTGCCATCGATTGCCCGGGAGTGCAGCAGGGCGATCCGGGCGAACCCGCGGCGATTGCGGCCTGCGGCCAGCAGCTCGGAGCGAAAGCCGCGCTGTACCGTACGGAACTTGCCGTGGCCGACATCGTCGGCGTGATGGATGCGCTGCAGATCTCCAAGGTCGACTTCTACGGCGACAGTTATGGAACCTACGTCGGCCAGACCTTCGCCGCCCGCTTTGGCGGCCGGCTGCGCAGTGTGATCCTCGACAGCGCCTACCCGGTACGCCCCCCGGACATCTGGTTCCCGACCGATTGGGCTCGCGGGCGCGACGGGCTGGATCGTGTATGCGAACGCTCGCCGTCGTGCCAGGCGCTGGGCGGCAAGTCGACGTGGCGAATGCAATCACTCTTGAATTCCCTGCGGCAGCACCCGATCAACGGCACGGCGCCCGACTCCGACGGGATGCCGCTGGCGACGACGGTCGACGTGTCGCAGCTTTTCCTGCTGATGACCAACCTCGGCAACTCACCGGTCAGCTACCGCGATCTCGATGCCGCAGCGCGCGCCTGGCTCGAATCGAACGACGCGCTGCCGCTGCTGCGCCTGTCGGCCGAATACGACACGCCGTTCGTGACCGACGCGGTGGACTTCAGCTACGGGCAATACCAGGACCTTGTATGCCAGGAATATCCGCTGCACTACGACCTTGCGGCGACGCCCGCGCAACGGCGCGTGCAGTACGACAATGCGATCGAGCATGCGCGGCAGAACCGGCCGGATCTCTTTGCGCCGTTCACGCTCGACGAGGCGCTGGATTCGAACGCGAATTTCACGCCGCTGGCGACGTGCCTTGACTGGCCGGCGCCGCTGCCGGCGTATCCGCAAGGCGATTCGCTGCCGGCGAATCCGGTGTTCCCGGCGGTGCCGACACTCGTGCTGTCGGGCGATCTCGACTCGGTGACGTCGGTGGAGGACGCCGGCCAGGTGGCGGAGCTTTTCCCCAACTCAGTGCAGCTGGTGGTGCCGAATCTGACGCACGTCACGGCGTGGTACTACATCGATTCCGGCATCCTGCCGGACGGTGGCGACACCACGCATTGCGTGCAGAACGTGGTGCGGCGATTCGTGTCGCAGCTTTCGACTGGCGACACGAGCTGCATCCCGAAAGTGCGGCCGATCCGCACCGTGGCGCGCTTCGAGCGATCGGTTGCGGCGCTGAAACCCGCCGAGGCGACCAGTGGCAACGCTGCAAATGCGGGCAAGCTGCGGCTCGCCAGCGGTGCGCTCGAGACCGTCGGTGACGTCTTCTCGCGGTTCCTGATTACCTACGGCAGCGGCAGCGGCTTGCGCGGCGGCAAATACACGTACGGGCGCAACGGTTCGAAATACGTATTCCAGTTGAACCGCGTAAAGTGGACGGACGACCTCGAGGTCAGCGGCACGATGCAGTGGTACCTGTCGTCGGGCAACGTCACGGCGAGCGTGACGCTGCGGCAGGGCGGGAAGAACATGGGCAATCTAAGCATCGCGTGGAATGACCTCAAGACCAGCGCGATTGCGACGCTGACCGGGACCATCAGCGGCGATGCCGTACGGGCAAAGCGCATTGCGCCTTGAGGCGGCTCCGGCACGAGGCCGATCGTCGACGTGGTCGGGTTGTCCATGCCGAAGTCGAGCTTGTGCGTGACGCGTCGCCCCGGCTCGAAGCCCAGCTGGCCTCGGAACTGGGTTACTGCCCGTTCAGAGCTCAGCCGTCAGGCGGCGGCGCACCCGGACTCGGATCTTCCACCGGATAGGTCTTGGCAGGTTCGGGCTCGGCCGTGACGGCCGGCGTCGGGCTGACGGCAGGTTCGGCCGGCACGGTCCTGGAGGCCGGAGCATTCGTCGCGCGCGTCAACGCTGCCGTGAATTCCTGCGCCGCCGGCGGAACGTTCGTGACCCTGCCGTCCAGGATCTGCGACGCGAGCACGCCCGAAATTCCGTATGCCGATTCGTTGGCGCCCCGGTCGATCGCAATGACGGTGCCGTCGAGCGCGACGCCGACAAAGAGGCCCGAGTTGCGTGAGTAGGACAGCACCTGCGCGCTGAACGTGGCGTCCGTCGCCGCAGCCGACGAACGGCCGAGTGGTCCGGCGGCGACGCTGGCATCGGCGCCGAGCGTCACTTTGCCGCCTGCGATGCCTTCGACGCTCTCCCGGGACATCAGCACCAGGACGACGTCCGTCGACTGCACGCCGAACTGAAAGCCGAAGTTGATGCCACCGAGGGTCACGAACGTTGGGAGGCTCCACGCGCCATCGGGGTTGCGGACGGCCATGACACCCTTGCCGCCGCGTCCACCGATGGTGAGGGCAGCCTTGACCACGTTCGGTACGACCACGACGCCATAGGCGCGTTCGAGCAGCCAGCCGGGGATGCTCTGTTCGGTAAGGTCGACGAAGGATTCGAAGACCCGCTGCGAATTCTGCAGCCTCTGATCCGTCCTGGAGTCCGCCTGCGCCTGCGTGGGGAGGACCAGGGCGACTGCCAGCAACAGCGACAGGCAGGTGGCGACAATTCTCTTCATGGCGGTTTGGGTCATGTGCAGGGTGATGATTCCCGCGACTTTAACAGAATGCGCCCGTGGAACGCCTGTGCTGGTGGGCGTGGCCGGTCGTGGCGGTTGCTGCACGATTTCCTTCCGCCCGTGACGCCCTGAATTGCGCCAAGCAGAGCATGCGGGTTCTGGTTCTCACAGGCCGGCTCAGCCGCCAACGCGCTTGGTCCGCAGCAGCGTTGCGCCATCGCCAATCACCGCGGAACCAGAGGCGGCCCCGTGAATTCCGCCTCGATGACGACGTGCACCTCGTCACTCACACCCATCGTCGTTCCCGGCGCGGGAATTCCATACGCAATTCCGAATTCCGACCGCTTGAGCGTGGCCTGTGCCGAGAACCCGATGCGCGCATTGGGGTCCATGGGGTGGCCCTCGTAGCCGCCATTGAACGCGGCCTCGAGCACTATCGGTCGTGTCACGCCATGCAGCGTCAGCTCGCCATGGATGCGCACCGTGTTCGCGCCCGTCACGTCAATGTGCCTGGATTCAAATGTCATTTCCGGAAACTGCGCGACGGCCAGCCACGCTGCGCCCTGCAAGACCGCGTTGAAGTCCAGCCTGGCGGGATCCGGAAAGTCCGTCTCCAGCGATTCTGCATCCACGGTCGCGACGACCTTCGACGCAGCCAGGTTCGCCGGATCAAACTGCAGTTTCGCGTCGAAGCGCTTGAAGCGCGCCGTGTAGTTCGAAAAGCCAAGGTGGTTCACGCGAAAAATCAAGCTCGCATGCGCCAGGTCGAGCGCATAGTCGCCCGCGGGAACGTTCGTGGTGGCTGCTGGCAGGACTGGTTCGGGGCTGCCGTGGCGCGGATCCGCCGCCGTAGCCTGGCGTCCAGGCCACGCCACCAGGGCGAGCAATGAGGCGCCCGTGATCAGGAACTTCTTCAGCATGCGATGCTCCTTGCAGCAATCACGCGGCGCCGTTGGCACGCAGGGTTGCGATCGCCGCTGCGTCGTAACCGAGTTCGCGCAGCACGGCCCCGGTGTGCTCACCGAGTTGCGGCGCACGCCGGCTTGGCAGCCGCTCGCCGTCCAGCTTGATCGGGTTGGCGAGCACGCGGTAACCCGCCTGCGCCGGGTGCGGCAGGTCCTGCACCATTCCGATGGTCCGGAGGTACGGATTCTCGAGCGCCTGCGGCAGGTCGTAGACCGGAGCGGCTGGCAGCACGCCTTGCAGTCTTCCAAGCCACTCGGCCGTCGTCGCGGCCGAGAACGCATCGTCGAGCACGTCCGTCAACGCCTCCCGGTGCGCGCGCCTGGCTTCGACCGTCGCGTAATCCGCGTGTGTGAGGAGGTCCGGTCGCTGCAGTGTGCGGACGAGTTCGACCCAGAATTTCTGCGTCATGCACATGATGAAGATCCAGCCGTCGCTCGTGCGCTGCAGTTGCACCGGCACGGTCGAGGGATGCGCGCTGCGCGGCAGGCGCTCGGTGCGGTAGCCGGCGTTCAGGTACCACGCCCCCGGATAGGTGAGCTGGTGCAGAGCGACGTCGAACAGCGAGACGTCGATGTCGTGACCGCGGCCGCCTTTCAGCACGCCGAACAACGACGACAGGATTGCCATCGCCGTCGTGATGCCGGTCATGTAGTCGACGATGGAGAGCCCCATGCGCGCGGGCGGCGAACCCGGCTCGCCGCTCAGGTGCAGGTAACCCGCTTCGGCCTGCATCAGGTAGTCGTACCCGGGCCAGCCCTTGCGCTCGTTGTCACGCCCGTAGGCCGAGAGGTGCGCGCAGAGCACGCGTGGATGGATCGGCCCGAGTGTCGCGTAGTCGAGGCCGAGTTTTTCGGGTTGGTCGCCGCGCAGGTTGTTCAGCACGACGTCCGCCGTGCGCACGAGTTTATGGAATGCCTCGCGCCCTGCTGCGTGCTTCAGGTTCAGCGTCACGCTCTTCTTGTTGAGGTTGAACGCCTGAAAGAACTGGCTGTCGTGCTCGCCGAGGAAGAACGGTCCCATGGACCTCGTGGCATCGCCACCCTGGTCGCGGTTCTCGATCTTGATGACCTCGGCGCCAAGGTCGGCGAGATACATCGAGCCGAACGGCCCCGCACCGAAGTTCTCGAACGTCAGGACACGAAGTCCGGTGAGGGGCAGTGCTGGCGGCATCGGCGGGGCGTCAGAGATCGAGCGCGAAGTCACGGTCGCAGGCGAGATGGCCCGTCGCGCCGAGCGCTCCGCCTGGTCTAGTTGCGAATGCCGTTGGGGTGTGCAAGCCGCGCCGAGTCTAGCACCGTGGACCCTCGCCTCGCCGTCGATGCGCCGTGCGCGGAGGCGTGGTCGAACAGGTCACCCGGTCCGGCGAAGTTGCAATATGAGTAAGACAATAGGACAAGCGACTTGGCGCAGCACCGTAACGGCCAATGTTGCCCCGTAGCAACAGTGCGCCGGGTGCAGGCTCTGCTAGCATGTGCGTGGCCGTTCCTCCCCGATTCATCAACACGGCCCGCCGCGCCCGAACCCTACCCAAGTTTTCCGCCCCTCGCGGCCATGGCACGCAAAGACATTTCGTTCACGGCAAAGGACGCGGCGCTCCGCGAGGACGTCCACACTCTCGGCGCCCTCGTCGGCGAAGTGTTGCGGGACCAGGGTGGCGATGCCTTCTTCGAGGAGGTGGAGGGTGACCGGCAGGTGGCGATCCGCCGCCGCGACGGCGACCCGGAAGCTGCCGTGCAGCTGGTCGTGCGAGCCGACAGCCGGTCACCGGCGCAGGCCACCGAGCTGATCCGGGCGTTCGGCACGTGGTTTCAGATGGTCAACATGGCCGAGAAGGTGCACCGTGTGCGCCGCCGGCGGCAGTACCTCAACGACAGCAGTACGTACCAGCCCGGCGGCCTCGCCGAACGCTTCCAGAAGTTGCGCGCGCTCGGTTACAGCCTGTCGCAGGTGGTCGAGCTGCTCGGGCACCTGAGCATCAAGCCGGTTCTTACGGCCCACCCGACGGAGTCGACGCGCCGCACCCTGCTGCGCCAGCAGCAACGCATCGCGCGCCTGCTCATGACGCGGCTCGATCCGTCGCTGACACCGGTCGAGCGCCGCACGACGCTCGAGCGGGTGCGTGGCGAACTCACGACCGGCTGGCAGACGGCCGACAATTCGCGCGAGAAGCTCACGATCGCGGACGAGCGCGAGCACGTGCTCTTCTTCCTGGTCGAGATCGTCTACGACGTCATTCCGGTCTTCTACGAGGAGATCGAGGAATCGCTGGTGCTCATCTTCGGTGACGAGGCCCGGCAGGCGAAGGTCCCGGAGTTGCTGCATTTCGGCTCGTGGGTCGGCGGCGACATGGACGGGTTGCCGGACGTGCACGCCAAGACCATCCGCGAGAGCTGTGCCCGTCATCACGCACTGATCGTGAATCGCTACTTCCTCGAGGCGCAGCGTCTCGCCGAGAAGCTGAGCCAGAGCGAGCGGCGCACGCCCGACATCCCGCAGACCGTGCGCGACCGGATTGAACACTACAAGTCGGTGGTGCCGGCCGCGCGCGCGAGCGCACCGTCGGGCCACGACGAGATGCCGTACCGCGTGCTGCTCGGCCAGATCGCGGAAAGGCTGCGTGCCACCTACGATCACCGCTCGGGCCAGTACGAGCGCGTCGAGCAGCTGATCGACGACCTGCAGATCATCGCGCACAGCCTCGAGGCCAATCGTGGCCGCCATGCCGGGCTGTTCCTCATCCGCCGGTTCCTGCGCCGGGTGCGGACGTTCGGGTTGCATCTTGCGACACTCGACGTGCGCCAGAACGCCGAAGTGCACCGGCAGATCGTCGGTCGCGCCCTCGCGGAACCTGGCTGGGACACGCGCCCGGCCGCTGAGCGCATCGACCGGCTGCGGGACGCGCTGGCCCGCGACGAATCGCCACCCGAAGTGCTCGAGGCCGCGGGCAAGCGCGCGCTCTGGGTGTTCGAGGCGATGGACTATTGCCGGCACCGGTACGGCCAGGCCGCGGTCGGCTCGTACGTCGTCAGCATGGCGCGCGACATCGATGACGTGCTCTCCGTGCTGCTGCTCGCCCGTTGGGCGGGCCTCGTCGATGGCAGCAACGGCCAGGTCTCCCTCGACGTCGCGCCCCTGTTCGAATCGGTGGCCGCGCTGGACGCCGCCGGACCGACGCTCACGCGACTGCTCGCCGATCCGATCTATCGCGGCCACCTGGCCGCGCGTGGCAACCGGCAGGTTGTGATGATCGGCTACGCCGACAGCAACAAGGAATCGGGAATCGCCTCGTCGCGTTGGCTGCTGCGCCGGGCGCAGGAGGCCATGCTCGCCGCCTGCGCCGAGGCCGGCGTGCGCCTGCTGGTGTTCCATGGCCGCGGCGGCGGAATCAGCCGCGGCGGCAGCCGGACCGAGGCCGTCGTGAGCAGCCTGCCCAAGGCCGTCGCGGGCGGACAACTGCGCGTTACGGAACAGGGCGAAACGATCAACGACCGCTACGGCCTGCCGCCGATCACGTTGCGCACGTTCGAGCAGGGGCTCAACACTCTCGCCCTGGCCGTCGCGGGCGACCGGCGCGAGACGGTCAAGCCGGGGTGGCAGGGGGCGGTGCAGCTGCTCTCCGACGCGAGCCGGGCGCGATACCGTGGTTTCGTGCACAACGACCCGGGCTTCTTCGAGTTTTTCCAGGCGGTCACGCCCGTCGATGTCATCGAGCGCATGCAGATCGGCTCGCGACCCCTGGTGCGGGGCAGCGGCAGCGGCGTGGACACCATCCGTGCGGTGCCATGGATGTTCGCGTGGTCCCAGAGCCGGCACATGTTGCCCGGCTGGTTCGGCGCCGGCACGGGCCTGGCGGCGGTCATCGACGCTCATGGTGAAGCGCTGGTCGGCGAAATGTACCGGGACTGGCCGTTCTTCGAGGGGCTCGTCGACGACATCGAGATGCGGCTGGCCCGTGCCGACATGGACATCGCCTGGCATTACGAGCGCCTGTACCCGGGCGAAGTCGAGAAGTATTCCACGGCGATCCGGCAGGAGTACGAACTGACGCGCCGCCTCGTCCTGCAGTTCAAGGGCTGCTCCCGGCTGCTCGACGCCGAGCCCACGCTGCAGCGATCGATCTGGCTGCGCAATCCGTACGTCGATCCGATCCACCTGATGCAGGTGCAGTTGTTGCGTCGCTGGCGCGAAGCGGGCTCGCCGAGCGACAAGGGCCGTGCCGCCGACGACCCCAACCGGCGGCTGTTCCCGGCGCTGGTCGCGTCCGTGAACGGCATCGCTCACGGCCTGCAGGGCACGGGCTGACGCCGACTGCAGTTTTCCCTTGTTGACTGCGCAAGGCGTGAGGAATAGCGTCCTTACGTCAGGCGCGACGGTGTCCATCACCGACGCAACTCACGCCAACCAAGGGCAAAGGGAGATCGATTCACATGGCAGCTAAGAAGAAGGCGCGTCGTGCGGCGCCGCGCAAGGTCAGCAGGGCGAAGGCCACCAAGGCTCGGCGCAAAGTCGCAACGCGGGCGAAGGTCGCGAAGGTCAAGCGCAAAGTCGTCAGGAAGCCAAAGGTCGCCCGCAAGGCCGCCAAGAGCCGCAGCACCGCCGCCAGTCGCCGCGTCGCTGCCGTCAAGGCGGCCGCGAGGAAGGCCCCGGCCCGCACGCGTGCAGCCGTCAAGAAAGCCGTCAGCAAGTTGCCGCCGTCCGCAAAGCGCGCCCTGCGCAAAGCCGACCGCAACCTGAAGTCGGCCGAGAAGAGCATCGCCAAGGTCGTGAAGTCGGCGAAGAAGAAGGCTTCGAAGACTGCCGCGCAGGCCGGCTCGATGGTCAATGCCGCCCAGGCGTCGGCCGAGAAGCAGGCGACGTCGATGCTGGATTCGGCCAGGGAAATGGCGGCCAAGGTCAGCGAGACGGTGCAGAGCGCGGTCGGCAACCTGGTGCCAGGCGAAAAGTAGCCCGATTCCCTGAATCCGGCGCTCCCTCCCGCACCCCGGGAGGGGGCTCGCCAGCTCGCGTCGAGCGCTCAGATCAGGCGCGGAAACCGCATCCGCGACGGCATTGCCGTGACGTAGTCCGGATAGCACGCGAGCGTACGACACCCTTCACCCGGCATCTGCCGGTACTGCTCGTCCCAGGGCAGCACGATTTCGACGTCGGCCGCACCCGACTCAACCAGCTTCGGCAGGATCGGGGGCACGATCCGCGTGCGCTCGGCTTCGAGCATCGCGGCCAGGCCGCCATGACGGCGATGGCTGCTCCACAGGTCCAGGAGCGTGGCGCGGGTCGGCGGCGCCATCTTCATCTCGCCGCTCGCCAGGTGCCTGCGAATGTCGGCTTCGGCGAGCCAGGCGTGGTGGGTGAGTTCACCGCGGTCGACGCTCGCTTCCTGGTCGGCTGGCACCGTGAGTGCGAAAAAGCGCGTATCGAAGCGCCGGCTCTCGAACGCCGGTGTGATCCAGTGCGACCAGTACACGAGGCGCTCGATGTCGAGTACCAGGTCTTCGTCGACGAGCATGCGCGCGAACCCGGTGGCATCCGCTGAGTCTGCCGCGCGGCGTTCCGCAACGCGGGCCCGCCTTTCATCGCCCCAGGGTCCGCCGCCGCGCGGCCTTGCCAGCAGCACGCCCGATTCCTCGAACGTCTCGCGGCAGGCCGCGATCAGCAATCCGCGCGCCACGTCGAGGTCTATCGATGCGGTACTCGCGTCGGCGCTCAGCATGCGCGAGCCGGTGTCGGCGATTGCGGCCTGGTCCGAGCGCGCAGCCAGCTCCGGCGACAGGTCTGACGCTTCCATGCGGCCGCCGGGAAACACCCACAGCCCGCCCATGAACGACAGACCGGGGGCACGCTTGGCCAGGAGTACCTGCAGGCGGGCGTCTTCTTGCCGCAGCAGCAGGACGGTCGCGGCATGAGGAATCGTCGCGGTCACTGTGGAAGTCTCAGGTCAGCTTGACCAGTTGCTTGCCGAAGTTCTTGCCACGCAGCATGCCGATGAACGCTTCCGGTGCGGCAGCCAGGCCGTCCGCGATCGACTCGCGATACTTGATCCTGCCCGTCGCCACGCCCTTGGCGAGTTCGCCCAACGCCTGCGGCCAGAACTCGAGGTGCTCGGACACGATGAAGCCGCGCAGCGAGAGCCGGTTGACCAGCAGGGCGCGAGTGTTGTGGATCGCAATGTCGCCGCCTTCGTAGCCGGCGATGAGGCCGCACAATGCGATGCGGCCGAATGCATCCATGCTCGCCAGCGCGGCATCGAGGCCGACGCCGCCGACGTTTTCGAACAGGCCGTCGATGCCGTTCGGTGCGGCCACCTTCAGCGCGGCGCTCATCGAGCGGATGTCTTTGTGCTCGCGATAGTCGATACAGGTGTCGAAGCCGAGCTCGTCACGGACGTAGGCGCACTTCTCGGGACCGCCGGCAATGCCCACGGCGCGGCAGCCGCTCATTCTCGCGAGCTGACCCACGACCGAACCCACGGCGCCGCTTGCGGCGGACACCAGCACCGTCTCGCCGGCCTTCGGTTTACAGATCTCGTGCAGGCCGTACCAGGCCGTGACGCCGGGCATGCCGACGGGCCCCAGATACGCCGAGTGCGGAACGTGCTTCGTCTCAACCTGCTTGAGATCGGTGCCGTCCGAGACGCCGTATTCCTGCCAGCCCAGGTGGCCGACGACGGCATCGCCGGGGGCGAACTTCGGGTTCTGTGAGGCTTCGACGATGCCCGCCGTGCCACCGATCATCGTCTCGCCGATCGGCTGCGGCGCCGAGTACGACTTGGTGTCGTCCATGCGGCCCCGCATGTAAGGATCGAGCGACAGGAAGTGATTGCGCACGAGGACCTGGCCAGGACCAATGCCGGGAACCGGCACGCGCTCCAGGCGGAAGTTATCCGGCGAGACGGCGCCGCCCTGCGGGCGGCTGGCAAGGACGATGCGCTGGTAGGTCTGGGTCATGGGTGGCGCTCCTCGTGCGAAGGAGCATCTTCGCACGGGCAGCGAGCTGGTGTCCGGTGTGTGTGGGCGGTTCACGCGGTGAGTATCCAGCATCGGTACGGCCAATCAACCAATGTGGAGCTTTTGTTCTGCGTACTCCAGTTTAGCCAGATCCGACGCGCCCAGCAGGTGCCTGACGGGACCGAGAATCTCGATGAATTTCGCGAAATTTTTTACGTGCCATGCCTCGATCGCATCGTTCAATGCCAAGCGCACAAGGTTCTCGTCCGCATAGCGGGTGGCGTCGGCCTCCCTTTGCGATACCAACTTCGACCAAGCGTGGCCTTCTCCGCGTAGCAGCGGCACGCAATACGCTGCCAGAAGCTTCGCCATGGTCTGCAGCAGAGACCGGACCGACTTCTCATCGCGCACGGCGTAACCCGTGGGCTGGAGGCGAGACGGGACCGAGGCAGCGCGGACGACTTCTCCGAAGTCGAAGTCGGGTCCGTACGTACCATCGCGTCGGTTCAGGCCTAAGAATACCTCGCTTGAACGTTGGCTGTCGTGACCCACGGTCAGTGTGCAAGTTGCCGATTCGAATATGGCCAGATCGAACGCCTTGTCGACCCGCACGAAGCCAAGCGCACCAAGCAGGTCTCCAAGGACGTCCTCTGCAATCTCAGTAAATTCGTTCATGGGTTCGGCAGGTCATAGGCGCCCGTCTCCGCGTTGTATTTCCAACCGCGCGACTCGAGTAACTTGCGTTCGGCATTCAGGAAGCGACCAGGTGAGCCTGGCGTCGTTCCCGCAGGAATCTGCAAGCCCGAAGGCGTGCGGTACGAGTCGTAAATGGGTCCCTCCCGGCGCATCTCGGCGCGAAGCTTTCCCGCATTCTGCTGCCAGTTTGCCTTTACGGAGCCTCGGTTTGGAAGGAAGAGCATCCAGTCTCCTGGCTTCCAGTCTCCAGCGACGCCGCGTGTGAGGTTCCCGTCGCGGCCAGCGCGATACAGATTCAGTCCGCCCGGTGCCGCTGTACGAGTCGATTTCGCCGCGCGCCGCAATGCCTTCGCAGGTGCCAGGATCGACTGGCATTGTTTGACGACATCACAAACGGTGAAGCCGACATAGAGAACAGCCGTGGCGTGGTCACCCCGTTTCGCTGCATCAAACGCGTCCATGGCGTTGTGCAGGGGAGAGAGGAACAGTACGTCGACTGTGTTGATCCCGAGATCGATGAAGAGGAGTTCAAGTCTTTCCTGCGCGTGCTCGTCGTCGATTGAGGCTTCTGCCCAGGTCGACGTTGGTACTCCGCCGCGTCCCGTCGCGGGAGCGCCTGCGTAGAGGATGGTGCCGCTGCAAGTGGGCGAGAACGTCCCCGCGCCGCACAATCCCACGCCGTTCTGCGCTGACCAACCGGGCAATGCGGTTGCCGGCGGTGGTGGTAAGCCACCGTGGTTCAGCAGGCCGTAGGCCAGCGAGGTCAGGATCGAGTCGACGATGAATCTGCCGACGTAGATCGAAACGCCGCCGTCAACGAGGTAGCCCGTGGGGTCCGCCGCGTTCAGGGGCCGATTGCCCACGTACGCGTACGGATTCACCGACTGTGAGTCGCCCAGGTCGCCGATCAGCGGGTCGGCCGAGAGAAATCGGCCGAGTGCCGGGTCGTAGACGCGACCGTTCATGTGAACGAGTCCGATGTTGTCGAGCATCTCGTGCCCGGTGAAGCCCTGGCGGGTCGAGTTGGCAATGCCCAGCCAGTCCGGTGCGGTCGCGGCACTCCAGTTACTGCCGCGCCGGGTGCCAAACGTCCCGAAGCTTTCTCTGGCCACGGGCGCGCCCGCCTCGTTCAGCAGCGTGTCGCTGCTGCCGAGGTGGTCCGGCACGACATAGGTCGTGGCGCTCGTGCCATTCGAGTTGCGCGAGATGACGACGGTCGATCCGCCGGGTGTCGGCACGTAATGTCGCCAGTAGGTCAACCCCGTCGAGGTCGTGGATTCCTTCTCAAGCAGGCTGCCGACGTAGTGCGTCGTCTCGGTGCCATTCTGGTAGGTCGCGATCTGGCGCCAGCGTTCGCGATCGGGGCCGTAGGCATGCCGGGACACGTATCCGGGTTTGCGCAATATGGTCGGCAGGTTGAACGAAGCCCAGCTCTGGCCGAGGCCACTGCGCGTTGCAAGATTGCCGTTGCGGTCGTACGTGAAAGTCTCAGTGCCTGCGGCCATCACCGCGTGCGGCCGCGAGGCGTTGCCATAGACGTAGTTGCCGACGTCGGATTTCTGCAGGACGTTGCCTGACGCGTCGTAACTCACGGACAGGTTCATCGAACCGTTCAGCACGGAGCTCGTCACCCGGTCGAGCCCGTCGTACGTGAAGGCTTCGGTCAGGTTCTGATTCAGGTCGCGCCGCTGCAGGAGGTTGCCGGCCGCATCCCACTGGTACGCGAGGTTCTGCCGCATGCTGCCGGCACTGGCGGTGCCCGCCTGCTGCGCCGTCAGGCGCTGCAGCGCCGGGTCGTAGTCCGACGATCGCGCGATGGCATTGCCTGACAGCGACTCCCGCGTCGGCGCATCGAAGTCACTGACCGCGTCGAGCTTCCAGAGCACGCGTGGCGTCACCTGCGTGACGTCGTCGATCTGCAATGGCGCGCCAAAGCCGTACGAGTAGCGCAGCCGGAGTCGACTGCCCGTCTGTCCCGTCGGCACTGGACTGGTCGGGTAGGTCAGCGTGTCGAACTCGCCGATCGCGTTGTACGTGTAGTCGTACTGGTAGCTCTGGTCCGTCTTGATCGTGCGCGTACTGACGCGACCAAGCCCGTCGTAGACTAGCGATTCCGAGTAGCCGGGGCCAGCCTTCGACTGCAATCGCCCGATGTTGCGGGCGGCTGCCGACGAACCCCACGTCCAGCTGCTCGTGCCCTCGGACTCGGTGCGGGACACCCTGCGGCCGAGCGTGTCGTAGGCCGTGCTGAACGATCGCCCTTTCGCGTCAGTCCAGCCCACGCATTCACCGAGCGAATTGCGCGTGAACGTCCAGGCTCCAGCGTCCGCATCCGACCACCGCGTGCGGAACCCGCGCACATCGGAGACGCCGGTCGACACGGCGCCGATGGCATCCTGGATGCGGTTGAGGTGACCGAACGAGTCGTAGTCGTAGCGGATCGTGCCGCCGGGCGCAGGATCGATCGCGCGACGCAGATTGCCCGCGACGTCCACGATGCGGGATCGCGAGCGGCCGAGTGTGTCCGTGAGTGTCGTGGTCCGGCCGGCGTATGCGAGGCTCGAGACGCGCACGGCCGCGCCGCCCCCGTCGTGATCGCGCTCGCTGAGCGGTCGGCCGAGCGAGTCGAATGTCCGGGTCGTGTGGCCGTTGCGCGCACTCGCGTAGGGTCTCGATTCGCCCACCATGCGTCCCGCGGCGTCGTAGTCGAACGTCTGGCGCAACCAGGTTCCGAGCACGCCGTGGTACTCCGTCAGCCGCGGGCGGTCGTAGCCGTCGAAGTAGGAGTGGTGCTCGCGGATCAACGTGCCGTCGGCCGCGTAGTTGCGGTCGTACACGAGGAAACGAAGTTCGCCGGTGCCCCAGCATCCGGTCGTGCCGCACGACTGGAAAGTCCACGTCCGGCGCGTGCCATCGCTTGCCGTCTCGCCGACCCGGCGCCCGAAAGGGTCGTGTGACCACGTCGTCGACAGTCCGTTCGGATCGGTGACGCGCGCGGGCACGCCGTAGTCGTAGCGCCACTCGTACGTCGTCGTTTCCGCCGCTGCGTTGGTGGCGGACTCGGGCAGCTGGCAGCGGTTGCCATAGTTGAAGCTCGCCGTCCTCGCCGGCATCGCCGTGCCGTCTGGGTTGGAACCCACGGTGCGCACCGAGTTGAGGTTGCCGCAGCCGTCGAAACCGAACGACGTGACGACCTTGGATGCCGGGGTGTTCGGTTCGACCACCTGCTGCGTGATCCGACACCCGACCGGGTCGTTCACGTAGGTCGTCGTTTGCGTCACTGCGAGTTGGCCGGGCGCGGTGCTCGTGGTCGTGCGGTTGCTGGGCACACCCAGGCACCAGTTGCCCGACGTGTCATTCGTGTAGTCGAGACTCAGTGTCGAGCGCCAGGCGCTGTTCAGGTGCGGCGAGTAGGGATCCCGATCCCATGTAGTGGTCTGCACCAGTGTGGGATTGCCGTAACCATCGCCGTAGGCGAACGTCGTCGACGCGTCCGTCACCAGCGTGCCGTCCAGGACCCCGCCGAGTTCAAACTGCCTGGCGCTGGTGGACGCGACGAAAGGGAACGAACGCTGCTCTCTGCCAGCCATGCCCATCGCCTGCTGGCCGAGGACGGCCTGCCATTGGCGCACGGGAGTGGTGCCGTTCGCCTGCAACACGTCCCGTTGCACCTGCATTCCCGTGTACGGGAATACCCGCGACACCGAGTCGATGGTGACGAGGCCGGTGCGCGTGTCCTCGATGCGCTGTGCCGCGAAGCCTTGAAAGCCGCGCCCTTGCAGGTGCAGCTGCGCGCCGGAGTATTGCAGCCGGTTGCGGTACGTGCCGCCCGTTCCGTCCGTTGCGCTGAACTCGCTCACCACGTACAGCGGGCCCTGGAAATCGGCCGCCGGGAAGACGGCATCGTACAGGCGAGTGTGGTTGCTGCGGGCGATCGAAACGTAAGCAGGGCTCTGGCGCACGCCGAAGCCGTCGACGAACGCGGTGGCCAGATCGGCCGGTGCAGCCGGACCTGCGTGCAACAGATAGCGCAAGCGGTTGCCGTTGTTGCCATCGCGGTAGCCGAGATCGGCGAGTCCGTCGCCATCGGCGTCCAGGTTGAACCAGACCGTAGAGGCAGGCGCACTGATGCCCGTGCTGACAGCTGCAGCCGCGCCCTCGCCGGTCGAGCGCACTACGAACCACTGTCGCGTCGCGGCATCGATGTACAACAGGTCGGAGCGGCCGTCGCCGTTCCAGTCCGCCGGGAGCGCGGTGTACAGCGAATTGCCCGTCGCGGCCGTCGCGCGCGTCGCGAGTTCGACGAACGCACCCGCGCAGTTTGAGATGAAAACCTGCTGCACCTGCAGGATGTCGGAGCAGCCATCGGCGTTCCAGTCGGCCATCGTCACCATCGATTCCTGTATCAGCAGTTTTTCGGTGCCGACGGTGAATGCGTTGCCGAACCCGTTCGACAACAACGGCGTGGCCCAGAACTTGGGATTGCGGTCCGAGCTGTTGAAGGTCAGTGCAACGATGTCCGCGCGGCCATCGCCGTTGAGGTCCGCGACGCGCAGGTTGTCCCATGGCATCGCCTGCCGCGGGCTTGGTACGGTCCAGATGGATTGCGCGGTCGCGGCGAACTGCACGGCGAGCGAGCTGCCCGCGGGAACGCTGACGTTGCGGCGCACATGGATGGTCGGCGTGAGTCCGCCGCTCTGGGCCACCAGGTCGGCCAGGCCGTCGCCGTCGAGATCTGCTGCGCCGTATTCTCCGGCGGGGACCAGGCCGGTGTTCGCCAGCGTGAAACCCGCGTTCGTGTAGCCGGCCACGTACCAGTACCCGTTCTGTATGGCCAGGAACTGCGTGCGACCGTTGCCGGCGAACGCGCCGGGAATGATGGTGTGTGACGTGGTCGTCACCAGGCCGGTGTCGAGCGGCGCGGCGAAACCCGCGGGGGTTCCGAGCAGGATGCGCCAGCTCAACTTGCCGCTGCCCGCATCGACGGGATACAGCAGGTCCGTGACGCCATCGCCGTTCAGTTCGAGCGGCACGGGCGCCTTCACGGTCGAGGCGGCCGCCCCGGTTTCGAGCATGGCTTGCCAGCCGTTCGCGCCGTTCTGGTAGGTGATTGTGGTGGGCTGCAGGCACGTCGAAACGGCACACTCCTGTACGCTGGTCAGTCGCAGTCGTCCCGAGACCGGGGCGGTTTCGTAGCCAAGCGCGTACGTCTTGATCGGCGTCGCTGCGCCAACGACCTGGATCGCGATCCGGTCGAGCTGGTACGGATCGCGTACCAGGTTGCCGGCGAGGTAACCCGTGGGAACGTCGCTCGCAGGACGAACGGAGTAGGCGAAGTCGACGCGATAGAACGGTCCCCCGCCCGTTGCGGTCGTCGGGTAGGCAATCGAGGCGATCCGATGGGTGCCGTTCGTGTACGCGCCGGACTGTGCCTCGTTGATATAGGCCAGGTTGATGGCATTGCCAGTGCCGGCGCCGGCGCGGTCGCGGACACGCGACAGCGCCCAGGCACGAATCGTGGTCGACGCGCCGGCGTAGACACGCGAATCGACGCTGCTGCCGTACTCATAGATCAACCCGTTTTTCGTCGTCACCGTAAACGAGGCGGGGCCGTTGCCCGCGACGCCGTTCGCGACGATCCGCGCGAATGTCTCGATCTCGGTGGCATAGACCGCGCCGGCCATCCCGTCCGTACCGCTCACGAGCTTGAGCTGCTGGCCGTCGAGGCAGAAGCGATCGGCGAACGTGTTGCTGACGCTGGCCGCGGCACCATCCTGGGCCCAGGTGCGGTTGCAGCGCACGATCGTCGAAAGCCCTGCGATCGACCAGCCAACGCCGGCCGAACCACTGCCGCTGCGGCTGGCGTAGACCAGCGCGAGGTCGAGACCGACCTCACCGATGCCCGGTGGCGTCCACAGCGGGATGCGATAAGTCGCGGCACCCGAGTGCGCGACGCCGAACTCGGCGGGCGTGCGACCGGCAGCCGACGTTGCCGCGACACCGGCGAGCGCGTCGGCGGCGTAAGTGCCAGGAGTTGCCGCACCTGCCAGCGCGCCGGACGCGCCGGCACCCGACATGCCCGTAATCGAAGCTGCGAACAAGGCGAAACCGATCGAGCGGGCATGCCGTGCCAGCTGCTGCATCCATGCGTCATTCCACATCGCCGTCTCCCTGGTTGGCGGTTCATCGGGTCACAGCGCGGACGTTCGCGCAATGCGACATTGCGGGAAACGCGCATTTGCGGTGGAGAGGTTGAGATTCGTGCGGGCAGTTTTGGCAAATCCGCGCCGCCCGTTACACTGGCGCCATGAACATCCCATCCAACTTCGCGCGTGGCGCGACGCTGCTCGCCCTCGCCGGAACGCTTGCATGGTTCGCGGGCTGTCGTGATGTCGTGCCGTCTGCGTCCGGCCCGCGGGAGGCGACGTCGGCAGCGGCTGCGGCGCGAGGCCCGGGCTACCTGACGCCCGAGGAACGCCCCGACAGCGTCGCGCTGCTCCCGCCACCGCCCGCACCGGGCTCGCCCGAGTTCGCGGCCGACGAGGCCGTCTATCGCAAGTTGAACGCGCTGCAGGACACCATGCGCTGGCAACTGGCGGCCAGCGATGCCAACCTGAAGTTCCCGGTCGCTGCCAATGCGTTCTCGTGTGCGGTCGGCATCGAGGTGACGGCAGCAACCACGCCGCAGCTGTACGAGCTGTTGCAGCGGGTAGTCGTCGACGCGGGACAATCGACCTACAAGGCGAAGGAGAAATACAATCGCGAGCGGCCGTTCGAGATCACCGGCGATCCCATCTGCGTGCCTGCGGACGAGCAACTGCTGCGCGGCAACGCGTCGTACCCGTCAGGGCACGCGTCACTCGGCTACGTCTGGGGCGAAGTGTTCGCCGAATTGCTGCCGGAGCGCGCCGCTGCCGCTCGTGCCCGCGCCTACGAATTCGGCGAGAGTCGCGTGGTCTGCCGCGTACACCACCAGAGTGACGTCGATGCCGGACGCACCGTCGGCCAGGCCGTGTTCGAACGACTGCACCAGGATCCGGAATTCGTCGCCGACATGGCGGCTGCGAAAGTCGAAGCGAAAAGGGCACGCAAGCACGGCCCGCCGGCCGGTCGTGATTGCCCTGCGGAGACGGCCGCATTGCAGGCGACCGATCCGGCGCAACAGCAGCGCCAGTGAGGGCGGAGACGACGATGCAGCAGAGTCGACTGGCCGGATTCATCATCGACTGTAACGTGCCGGACCTCGCAGGCGCCGCGGCGTTCTGGGGCGCGGCCTTGCACATGAACGTCAGGGAACTGCCGGCCGACGAAGGCAGCAAGTACATGCGCCTCGTCGATCCCGACGGCCGCCTGCACATCGAAGTGCAGACGGTCACGCATCCGAGTCGCGTCCACCTGGACATCGAATCGACCGGCGTGGAAACAGAGGTGGTGCGACTCGAAGGGCTCGGTGCGAAGCGTGTGGCGCAGGTCCACACGTGGTGGGTCATGGAGGCGCCCACGGGGCAGTGTTTCTGCGTGGTGCGCAAGAGATCGAAACCCTCGGCGCTCGAGCGCTGGCACCACATCGTCGCAACGCGCGACAGCACCGGCCTCGACGACCTGCTGGCTGACGATGCGGTGTTTGAATCCCCGGCCGTGCACACGCCGCAGCAGGGCAGGGTGATCACCCGCAAGTACCTGGCCGCAGCGAGCGTCGTCCTGATGAACGACAGCTTCCACTACGTCGGCGAATGGCACGGTGAGCGCTCCGCGGTGCTCGAGTTCAAGTGCATGCTGGGTGAGATAGAAGTCGATGGCATCGACATGATCGAGTGGAACGCGGACGGGCGGATTTCGCGCTTCAAGGTCATGGTGCGGCCGGTCAAGGCGCTGCAGACGCTGATGCCGCTGATGGCGGCGGAACTCGCGAAGAACTGAACTGAGGACGGCAGATGATCAAGCGACTGGAATCCGGGCCGCGCATGTCGCAGGCCGTCGTGCATGGCAATACCGTTTATCTCGCGGGCCAGGTGGCGGACGATCCGTCCGTGGACGTGGCTGGCCAGACGCGCCAGGTCCTGGCGAACATCGACAAGTTGCTGGTGGCGGCGGGAAGCGACAAGACGCGCATCCTGTCGGTGACGATCTATCTCCCAAACATCGGCACGTTCGCGCAGATGAATTCTGAATGGGATGCCTGGGTGCCGCAGGGCCACACGCCGGCACGCGCCACGGTCGAGGCGAAGCTCGCGACCCCGCAGTACCGGGTCGAGATCCAGGTGATCGCCGCGATCTAGCGGCCCTGCAATCCGGCACGGACCCCGGCGCTGCCTGCGCTTTCGGATTGCCATCCATAACTGATTGATTCACAAGTAATTACAGCGAGTTTCAGCGGGTCAAGCGCAATGCTGCCCCGACGCGGTCGCGAGCGGCTAAACTGCGCGACCCCATGCCGACCGAACCCCACGTTTACGTCGATGCCGACGCCTGTCCCGTGAAGCCCGAGGCCGTGAAGGTCGCCGAGCGGCACGGGTTGGCGGTCACGTTCGTCGCCAATGCCTGGCTGCAGCTGCCCCGAGCACCGCGCGTGCGCATGCAGGTGGTCACCGGTGCGTTCGACGCCGCCGACGACTGGATCGTCGAGCAGGTTGTGGCGGCCGATGTGGTCGTGACGGCGGACATTCCGCTTGCCTCGCGCTGCCTCAAGAAGGGCGCGCGCGTGCTCGGCCCCGCGGGCAAGCCGTTCACCGCGGACAACATCGGCAACGCGCTTGCGACCCGCGAGCTGATGTCCGACCTGCGCGCGTACGGTGTGGGTGGTGGTCCGCCGCCGTTCGGTCCGCGCGATCGTTCGCGTTTTCTCGAGGCGCTGGAGCTGGCCCTGCGCGAGGCGAAACGTCACCGCGCAGCCAGCAATGCTTCATCCCCGACAACTCCTGCCACGGCGCCCTGATGCTTTCCACGACCAACCTTTCGATCCAGTTCGAAGCCAGGCCGCTGTTCGAGCACGTCACCGTCAAATTCAGCGACGGCAACCGTTACGGGCTGATCGGCGCCAACGGCAGCGGCAAGTCCACGCTGATGAAGATCCTGGGCGGCGAACTGGAGCAGAGCTCCGGCGACGTCGTGCTGCAGACCGGCCTGCGCATGGGCAAGCTCAACCAGAACCAGTTCGCCTACGAAGACGAGCGCGTGCTGGGTGTCGTGATGCAGGGCCACGCCGAAATGTGGGCCGCCATGCGCGAGCGCGACCTGATCTACGCGAACGCGCAAGCGACCGACGAAGACTACATGCGCGCGGCCGAGCTCGAGGGCAAGGTCGCCGAATACGATGGCTACACGGCGGAAGCGCGCGCCGGCGCGATCCTGATCGACGCAGGCATCGACGAATCGAAGCACAACCTGCCGATGCGCGAGATCCCGCCGGGCCTGAAGCTGCGGGTGCTGCTGGCACAGGCGCTGTTTTAGCGGCCGGACGTGCTGCTGCTCGACGAGCCGACCAACAACCTCGACATCCACTCGATCGGCTGGCTCGAGCGCACGATCAACGCGTACGACGCGACCATGATCATCATCAGCCACGACCGGCACTTCCTCAACCAGGTGTGCACGCACATCGCCGACCTCGATTACCAGCAGCTCAAGATCTACCCGGGCAACTACGACGACTTCATGCTCGCGTCGGTGCAGGCGCGCCAGCGCGTCGAGGCGTCGAACGCCAAGGCCAAGGCGCAGATCTCGGACCTGCAGGAATTCGTGCGCCGGTTCTCGGCCAATGCGTCGAAGGCGCGGCAGGCCACGTCGCGCAAGCGCCAGCTGGAGAAGATCAAGATCGAGGAGATCCGCCCGTCGTCGCGGCAGAACCCGTACATCCGTTTCGAGCAGGCGAAGAAGCTCTACCGTTCGGCGGTGACGGTCGACGGCCTGTCGTTCCGTTACCCGGGCGCCGACAGGGACATCTTCACCAACCTCAAGTTCACGATCGAGGCCGAGCAGCGCGTCGCGATCATCGGTCCGAACGGCATCGGCAAGACCACGCTGATGCGTTGCCTCGCGGGCGACCTGGCTCCGACGAGCGGCACCATCACCTGGGTGGAGAACGCGCAGGTCGGCTACATGCCGCAGGATCCGAGCGCGGAGTTCGAACAGAAGGTGGACCTGCTGACGTGGATGTCCACCTGGACCGGCAAGGCCGACGACGAGCAGATCACGCGCGCGACGCTGGGCCGGCTGCTGTTCTCCGGCGACGAGACCAAGAAGCAGGTAAAAGTGCTGTCGGGCGGTGAGAAGGGCCGCATGATGTACGGCAAGCTCATCCTGACGCGACCCAACGTGATGCTGATGGACGAGCCGACCAACCACATGGACATGGAAACGATCGAGTCGCTGCAGATCGGGTTGGAAAAATACCCGGGCACGCTGATCTTCGTGTCCCACGACCGCGAGTTCGTCGGTGCGCTGGCCAACCGCATGATCGAGCTGAAGCCCGACGGCAGCGTCAACGACTTTACCGGTACCTACGACGAATACCTCGAGGCGCAGGGACTCGAATCCTAGGCGCGGTGGCGGCCCGGTGTGCCCGCAGGTCTGAGTGGAGAGCGGAAGTCCCCGGCAGTCGAATGCGGCCACCTGGCCTGATTGAATGATATGCTATGCTCATTATGTGCATAGGGAATCGTTATGGCCGCGCGTAAGCCCGCTGGCATTTCTCCCCGGTCTCAGCTCGGTTTCCTGACCTCCGACGTGCTGCGCCTGCTGCGCGCTGATTTCGTGGCGCGGGTCAGTGACATGCCGCTCACACCGGCGCTGCACCGGTTGCTCTTCAACGTGAATCGGTGCCCCGGGTGCCGCCAGGTCGAACTGGCCGAGTGGCTCGAGATCACGCCCGTGACCGTCGGCCGCATGATCGACCGGCTCGAAAAGCAGGGACTGGTGCGGCGCGAGAGCGAGCCGGGCGACCGGCGTGTCTACCGTGTGTTCATTGCGGCGGAGGCGGGGCCATTGCTGGCGCAGATCAACGCCAAGGCCGAGCAGACCCGCGAACGTGCGTTCCGCGGCATGAACGCCGGGCAGCGCGAGGCGTTGCTCGCTGCGCTGGCACAGATGCGGGAGAACCTGCAGGCAGATCCGGCAGTGGACGGCACCGGCAAGAGGCGTAAACCGAATGCACGCTGAAGGCCTGTCGCAGGAGGTCGCGACCGGGTCGGTCACGCGATCGCGCTGGGTTCGTCCGCTGCTGCTGTGGCTGCTGCCGCTGCTCGTGGTCGCCGTGGGCGTGTACTGGTATGGCAGCGGCGGGCGCTATGCGACCACCGACAACGCCTACCTGAAGCAGGACCGTATCGATGTCGCACCGCAGATCGCGGGCGATGTGCGCGACGTCCGGGTCAAGGAAAATCAGGCGGTCCAGCCTGGTGAGGTCGTCCTGGTGCTGGACGACACACTCTTGCAGGTCGCGAAGATGCATGCGGAGGCGGAACTCGCCGCTGCGCGCGTGGACGTCGAATCGCTGCGCGCGGCCTATCGCGAAAAGCTGGGTGAAGTCGCGGTGGCGCGGCAGGCTTCGCACTACGCCGTCAGCGAGCTGGGCCGCCAGCAGGAGCTGGCAGACCGCAAGCTCGTGCCCGCCGCGACGCTCGAGAGCGCAGTTCGCTCGCGCGACCTCGCTATCGGCTCGATTGCAGTCCTGGAGCTGCAGCTGGAGCAGGCCAGCGCCAGGCTCGGTGGCGACGCGAATCGCCCGGTCGACGAACATCCGGCGGTACGGACAGCCGCCGCCATGCTCGAAAAGACCAGGGTCGACCTCGAGCACACGATCGTTCGCGCGCCGCGGGCCGGGATTGCAAGTCACCTGCCGCAGGCAGGGGACCACGTCGAGGCAGGACGCCCGGCATTTGCGATCGTTGCCGACAGCGGCGTCTACGTCGAAGCAAACTTCAAGGAGACCGATCTCGAGTGGGTGCGACCCGGTGAGACCGCAACCGTCGAAATCGACACGTATCCCGGCCGCGAATGGAGCGGCAAGGTGACGAGTATCGCGCAGGCGACCGGCTCCGAGTTCTCGGTGCTGCCGCCACAGAACGCATCCGGCAACTGGGTGAAGGTCGTGCAACGCGTGCCAGTTCGCATCAGCATCGAAGCCGAGGCGGATGATCCACCGCTGCGCAGTGGCGCGAGCGCCGACGTGTCGATCGACACAGGACCGCACACACGTTTCGATCGCTGGTTCGGATCGCGGCACTGAACCGCGGCGCTATCCGCACGGGCCGCGCATCGTGACATTCCGCTCGCAGGCCGGCCGACGGCTGATGCTCTCACTGGCGACGGTGCTGTGCACATTGCTGTTCACTGTCGATTCGACGATCGTAAATGTCGCGCTGCCGCACATGCGTGGCAGCCTGCAGGCCACGCAGGACCAGATCGCGTGGGTGCTCACGTCGTACATCGTCGTCGGCGCAATCGCGACGCCGCTCGCCGGCTGGCTCGGCTCGCGTTTCGGTTTGCGACGTGTGTTGGCGATCAGCGTGGTCGGCTTTACGCTCGGGTCGGTGGCCTGCGGGTTCGCCACGGGCCTCGGAGAAATGGTCGCGTTCCGCATGGTGCAGGGCCTGTTCGGCGCCGCGCTCGTGCCGCTGGCCCAGGTCGCGCTGCTGCAGGAATACCCGCCCGAGCAGCACGGGCGAGTGATGGCGTTGTGGACGATGGGCATGCTCGTGGGGCCCATCATCGGGCCGACGCTGGGCGGCTATCTCACGGACACGCTCAGCTGGCGCTGGGCGTTCTTCATCAACGTCCCGATCGGGCTGCTCGCCTACTTCGGACTGCTCGAAGGGCTCGCCGCGGAGCATGACGATCACAGCCGTCCGTTCGACTGGACCGGTTTCATCCTGCTGTCGCTTGCGCTCGGGCTGTTCCAGCTCATGATGGACCGCGGCCAGACGCTCGACTGGTTCGAGTCGACGGAGGTCGTCGCCGAGGGGTTCTTTGCGGCCGTACTGGGTTTCATGTTCGTCGTGCACTCAATGACGACCAGGCACGCATTCGTGGACCCGACCTTGTTCCGGGACCGGAATTTCCTCATCGCGGTGACGCTGATGTTCGTCATCGGGTTGTCCATGCTGAGTCCAAGCGTGCTGCTGCCGTCGTTCCTGCAGTCGCTGCAGGGCTACACGCCGACGCAGGCAGGGACGCTGCAGGCAGTTCGCGGCGTATCCGCCATCGTGGCGGTGATGATCGCCGGACGATTGGTGGGACGCATCGATCCGCGCATTCTTGTCGGTGCGGGCGTGCTGTTTTCCGCGATTTCGTTGCTGATGCTGGGCGGGTTCTCGCTCGACACGCCGCGTGCGCAGGTCATCATCGCAGGCATCGCGCAGGGTTGCGGCGCGCCGCTGATAGTCGTGCCGCTGTCGGTGATGGCGTATTCGACGTTAAGTCCAGCACAGCGGGCGGAGGCGGGTGCGATCCTGACGCTCATCCGCAATACCGGTTCGACCGTCGGTATTTCCACGGTGGTCGCAATCCTGGCGCGCTCGACCCAGATCAATATGAGTTACCTGGGCGAACACTTCTCGGCCTATGACGTGCAGCGCTGGCAGGCGACGGGTGTGGTTCCCGGAGCCAATCCCGGCACGGCGCATCTCATGGGCGAGATCGAACGGCAAGCCGCGGCGATGGCTTACGCGAACGATTTCCACATTCTCGCGCTTGCGACGATCACCGTGCTGCCGCTGGTCTGGTTTCTCAGGCCTCCAAAGGGCAAGGTGACGCGGCGCCTGGACGTCGCGGAAATGGGTTAGGGGCCGTCGGCGCAGCGCACCCGCACGATCGGCAGGAGGCGGATGCGCAAGGCGCCTGGTCAGGTATGCTCGCGACCTGCCTTGAACGGAGAGAGATCAATGACGCGACTGATCCTGACGCTGATGGCCATGGTGCTGACCTCGATACCTGCCTTGGCGGACACGCCAGCGCACGAGGCGCAGGCCCGGGAAATCTACGCTCGCAGCGTCGGCTTCCGGACCGCCGAGGGTCAGCGGCAGGTTCCAGCGATGGTTGCCTACCTGAAGGACGTGCTGACCAAGGCGGGTATCCCCGCATCCGACATCGTGACGCTCGATTCCGGCGAGTCGCAGGCAATGATCGTGCGCGTGCCCGGAAGACGGCACGACCGGCCGATCCTGTTCTCGGCACACATGGACGTCGTCGATGCCCGCCCGGAGGACTGGGAGCGCAGTCCGTTTACGCTGCTGGAGGAGAACGGTGTTTTCTACGGCCGCGGCACCAGCGACAACAAGGCGGGAGTCGCCGCGTTGATGTCGACTATCCTGCGTCTGCACGCAGGGCAGATGCGCCCGGCGCGTGATCTCGTCTTCGCATTCGTCGGCGATGAAGAAACCGGCATGTTGACGACGAAGCTCATCGCGGACCATCCGTGGGTGGCCAACGCCGAATTCGCCATCAACACCGACGCCGGCGGCGGCCTGCTCGACGACGCCACCGGCAAGCCGCTGATCTACCTCGTGCAGGGCGCTGAAAAGACCTACGCGTCGTTCGATCTCATGGTCACCAACCCCGGCGGTCACAGCTCACGTCCGCGCGCGGACAATGCCATCTACCAGCTGGCGCGTGCCATGCTCAAGGTCGAAGCGTATCGCTTCCCCGTGATGGCCAACGACCTGACCCGTGCCTACCTTGGTGCGGTCGGGCAGGCACATGAGGGCGAGGTCGGTGACGCATTGCGGCGGTTCGCCGCCGACCCTGACGATGCGGCCGCGGCGGAGACGCTGTCCAGGTCGCCGGAGTTCGTCGGCGCGACGCGCACCACCTGCGTGGCAACGATGCTTGATGCGGGGCATGCCGAGAATGCGTTGCCGCAGAAGGCGAAAGCCGTCGTCAATTGCCGGATCTTCCCCGGCGTTCCGGTCGAGACCGTGCGTGATGCGCTGGTGACGGCGATTGCCGATGCCGGTGTGCAGGTCACTACCATCGACACTCCGCAAGCGAGTCCGGTGTCCGAGATGCGACCCGACGTAATGAAGGCCATAGCGGACGCAGTGCACGACAAGTATCCAGGCGTACCGGTCGTTCCCTATCTCGAATCCGGTGGCACCGACGGCAAGGTCTATCGCACCGCCGGCATCCCGACGTTCGCGAGCTCCGGCCTGTTCTCGAAGCCGTCGGAGATGTATGCGCACGGCCTCAACGAGCGTTTGCCGGTCCGGTCCTTCTACGAGGGGATCGACCACATCTATCGGCTCGCGGTGGAACTCGGCGGCGCCAAGCGCACGCAGTAGTACCGCGCACGGCGATTGCCGGACATCGGGCGGACGCGACGTTATCGGTAAGCGTCGGCATGACGCTTACGCGGAACCCGAACGTGCACTTTCATGTGCTGTTCGTCGATGGGGTGCACCTGGCCGATGGCACTGACCAGTCTGTGTTCCGTCGTGTCGCCGGTCCGCCGGATGACCTGCTCGGTCATTCCATTACCTACCGCATTGCCGTTGGCGCGAGGGCCGGGCAGAAGACGTTCACGCTGCAGACCGTGCCGGCGAGGCCGCCAGAGTGGCTCGACGACGCCAATGGGGCCGCGCGCGCCGGCGGGTTCTCCTTGCATGCTGGCGTGGACATCGCCTCGAACCAGCGCCCCAAGCTCGAACGGCGGTGCCGCCATGTGAGCCGGCCACCGGTAGCGAGCGAGCGCATGGCGCTGACGGCATCCGGCCACGTGCGCTACCAACTGACTATTGGTATTCCGTAGAGGCGTAACTTCCTCACGAACGCGTTGGCTGCGTCTTCGTCCTGTCCGATCATCTGGCTACGGTGATGCTCGTCGATGGCGAGTCGCAGCCTTGGTGCCAAGATACGGAATCCTGAAGCAAAGCGTCGGGGTGCGGCAGGACGAGACAAGCGTTCAGGCCGTGTTCAGATTTGCGGCGGCACCTCTCGCAGCGGCAACGCGGAGCATCAAGATCCCGCACGGACTTCCATTGACGCTCCTCCCAAAAAGGGAGATATTGCTCGGCGATGAGCGTCATCGCCAAGCGCAGCCTGAAGAAGTTCTGGGAGCGCCCCGGTTGCGCCGATGCGCGAGGCCCACTGCACAGCTGGTATGCCGAGGCGATCAAGGCGGCATGGCGCAGCCCACAGGACATCAAGGACCAGTACGCCAGCGCGAGCATCTGCGGCAACAATCGCGTCGTGTTCAACATCGGCGGCAACAAGTACCGGCTGGTGGTCGAGGCGCAGTACCAGGCGGACATCGTGTGGGTGAAGTTCGTCGGGACGCACGCGCAGTACGACCGCATCGACGTGGAGACCGCAAATGACTATTAAGCCGATCCGCAACGACGACGACCTGCGACGTGCCTTCCGGCGCCTGGAGAAGATCTTCCAGGCCGTGGAGGGCACCTCGCAGGCGGACGAGCGCGACGTGCTCGTCACCCTGATCGAAGCGTACGAGAACAAGCACTACGACTTCGGGCCCGCCGATCCGGTGGAGGCGATCAAGTTCCGCATGGAGCAGGAAGGGCTGACGCCGCGCGATCTGGAGCCGTACATCGGGCAGAGCGGCCGCGTCTCCGAAGTGCTGAACCGCAGGCGCCCGTTGAGCCTGCGGATGGTCAAGAGGCTGCACGACGGGTTGAAGATCCCGTACGAGAGCCTGATGGCGGGGGTTCAGTAGAGCGTCGACAGGTGCAGAGAGCCGTAACGCGGGCGGCGCGAATCTTCACTGAACAGGAAAATATCGCTGTGTCGTCGAATTCAAGGGCGCCGAGCTGACGGTAAAAAACTTGCTGACAGGTGATGCACGACAAGTACTTACGGCATTCGATTCGCCTTTATGTCGCGGGCACTCCAAGGGAGTGACCGGACATTTGGAGCGCGCCAGCCTCGTCAGCTCACCCGGCGGATAGGAATTTCAAACCGCCCCTGAAGGGGAGTCTACTTCGCCGAATGGGTCCTTATGTACCTCGCAAACCTGTCGCCGCCCGCCTGAACCCAGCCCTCTGGTTGGCCAGGCCTGCCACCGAGCGGCCCTCTTGCCCCGCAAATCCCCGCCCCTCCCGGCTTTGTCCCCTTCGAAGCCGCCCTCGCCTCGCCCAGCAGAACGCCGGTGCGCACCGGCCCCGCTCGACCGCTTCACCGGTCGACCCGAACACCCGCCGCTTCGATATCAGATCAGGCTGGCCTGCAACGGCGGCGCCCGCGCTCCCAACGGCCCTGCATTCCGCGAGATTCGGGCCATGGCAGGTCGTTCGCTGCCGAACTACATCGAGGAGGAGTTCGACGCCTACCTGAAGTGTGGGCGGTTGGAGGAGGGTTTCCTGCGCGTGCGCTGCGAGCACTGCCATGCCGAGAAGCTAGTGGCGTTCAGCTGCAAGAAGCGCGGCTTCTGTCCCTCCTGCGGCGCGAGTTGCTGAAGGCCGCTGGTCTCACCCGGGCCACGGGTGCCACTGGAGCCGTCATGATGATCCAGCGCTTCGGTTCGGCACTGAACCTGAACGTGCACTTTCACATGATCTATCTGGATGGTGTGTATCTGCCGGCAGGTGATCAGCCTGTCTTCCGCCACGTGCCGGCCCCTACCGCAGCGCAGCTGCAAGAGTTGGTGCAGCAGATTGCCGAGCGCATCGGCAAGTTGCCGGAGAAGCGCGGCCTGATCGAGCGTGACATGGAGAACGCCTGGCTCACCGTCGACGGGCCAGGCGGCGCTCTGGATGATCTGATCGGCCATTCCATCACCTACCGCATCGCGGTGGGCCCGCGCGCCGGGCAGAAGCTGTTCGCGCTGCAGACGCTACCGGGCAGTGCAACGCCGGAAGCTGAGCAGCAAGGAGATCACCGCGGTGCCGCGCAGGCTCGCGGGTTTTCGCTGCACGCCGGCATCGATATCCAACCTGGCCAGCGTCAGAAGCTCGAACGGCTGTGCCGCTACGTCAGCCGCCCGCCAGTAGCCGTGGATCGCATGGCGCTCACCGCGTCAGGGCAGGTGCGCTACACCCTGAAGACGCCGTACCGCGACGGCACCACCCACATCGTGCTGGAGCCCCTGGACCTGATGGCACGCCTGGCTGCGCTGGTGCCGCCACCGCGGATGCATCTGACGCGGTACCACGGGGTATTCGCGCCGCACAGCAAGTTGCGCGCAGCGGTGACGCCAGCGGGTCGGGGCAAGGGCAAGAAGCCGCAGGTGGAAGAGGGCACCGACAAGCCAGTTACTCCGCGCCATGTCGCCATGAGTTGGGCACAACGACTCAAGCGGGTGTTCGGGATCGACATCGAGGCCTGTGCACGCTGCGGTGGGAAGCTCAAGGTGATTGCCAGCATCGAGGAGCCGGAGGCTATCGCGAAGATCCTGGCGCACCTGCAGCGCACGGCGCCGGATCAGGTTCAGTGCCAGTTGCCGTTCGGGGCAAGGGCGCCGCCGGTGCAGTCCCGTCTGCTGTGAACCGGGAGGATGGGGAGTGTTTGCCGCATCTGGGAGGCGGTGAGCTGGGAGGGTGCGTGCCGGGATTGCGGTAAGGGATGGGGCGAGGTGGACTGGCCGGGTGCGGGCAGGGGCAACGACGGCCGGCAGGCGGCTTCCGGAGGCCACGTTCACCCGGTAGAGCCTGGTGGCCAGGTTCAGGCACGCCACAAGGCCGGTTCCCCGAAGTACACTGGGTCGCGGAGCCGGTTTGAAGTTCCTGTCCGCCCGCTCCGCCGCATCCGCACCGCCCGCTGGGCATCTGGCACAATCAACCCCATGAAGCCGTCCGACTCATTCCGGGTCCACCGTAAAGCGCTCCGGGAGATCATTGCCCGTCATGGCGTCACGCGACCGCGCATCTTCGGTTCTGCCGCCCTAGGTGAAGATCATGAGGGCAGCGACCTGGATCTGCTGGTCGAGCCGGCATCCAGCACAACACTGTTCACGCTTGCGGCCCTGCAGATTGAGGCAGAGCGTTTGTTGGGGGTACCGGTGGACGTGCTGACACCAAAGAGCCTGCCGCGTGGGTCACGGGAGCGAATCCTGAGAGAAGCGGTTCCCGTATGACGAAGGCGCATCCGGTGCGAGTGCCGGAATACCTTCAGCACATCGTCGAGGCGATCGACCGCGCGACCGGTTACGTGGCCGGTATGGATGCCGCGGCGTTCGAGCAGGACATCCGCACACAGGACGCCGTGATCAGGGCACTGCAGGTTGTCGGGGAGGCGGCCAACAAGGCACGCGTTGCAGACCCGACTTTGCAGAGCAGCGCGCCGGAAATACCCTGGGACGTCATGTACGGCATGCGCAATCGCATCGTTCACGACTACTTCGAAGTCGATCTGGAAGTTGTCTGGCAGACGATCCAGCGGGACTTGCCTGTGTTGCGTCCGCAGATCGTGCAGCTGCTGTCACGGATTTCGTGACAGTCCATCAAGCAGCGTCTGCTGAATCGTTTTCAGGCTGATTGCTTTCGTGATCTATCAGCATGTCATACCTCCAAGCGGTGCATTCCAACGGTCATCTTGTCGGTAAATTCTTGGCGCTCGCGCGAGAAAGTCAGCAGTCACGGCAACTTGCATTGCTCGTCAATAATTGAGTGGGAATAGGGGGCAGTGCGCGCGTCGTTAAGTCAACGAAAACAATTAGTTAGACGCGCTCGTTGATAATGTGCCGTGAATCATCAATTTGGATCAAGGCATCCGGATCGCCTTGATCTGAAACGAGTATGCGGTCTTTGCACCGACTGGGTAGGGTGCGGGGATCTTGCGGAAGTTGACGGTATTTCAGGCGCTGCATGCAGCGGCCGGCGGCCCGTGTCCGCGGAGTCCTGATACCTCGTGCCCGCGACCGGTCATCAAGCGCTCTGCGGCACTACGATAACGAAATTATTGCACGATAACATTATTCGCGTTATCGTGCGCTTATTATGTTAGATAAAGCTCTCGCCAAACGTGCCGACGACGCTGCCGTCCACGCTTATCTGCATGAGACCTTGGGCATCGCGCCCAAGGTTCGCGCGTGGGCGGGGACTGGCAAGCTGCCCTATTTCCTGCAGGAAGCGTTCGAGGTCCGGGAACTGAAGCTCCTGGATCGCCATATTCTCCTGGCGATCGAACAACGGGCCGACCGGCCGCGGCTGGCCAACGTTCGCGGCCAGATGGACAAGCTCCGGCAACTGGCCGGGATGCCGGTGGTCTACGTCACCCGCACCCTCGCGTCCTACGAACGCAAGCGCCTCATCGAGCAGAAGGTGCCGTTCCTGGTGCCGGGCAACCAGCTCTATCTGCCCGAACTCGGGATCGATCTGCGCGAGTATTTTCGCAAGCCGACGGTCGCTGCGCAGACCGCGCTCAGCCCGGCGACGCAGGCGATGCTGATCGCCGTCCTGCTGCGAAGGCCGTGGCGCACCGAGTGGCAGCCCGCCGAGGTGGTCGGCGAGCTGGGCTACACCCCGATGACCCTGTCGCGAGCGGTCAAGGAGCTCACGGCCGCCGGCATCGCGACCCTGCGCACCGAGGGGAGGGTGCGATCGCTCCATACGGAGCGCACGGCCGCGCAGACCTGGGAGCACGCGAGACCGATGCTGCGCAGCCCGGTCAAGCGTCGGGTCTGGATGCTTCCCCCTCCGAAGTCGAGGCCGCGTCCGCTGAGGCTCGCGGGTCTGAGCGCGCTGGCGCGATATTCGATGCTCACTGAACCTCAGTGGCCGACCTACGCCGTCGCACAGGCGGAGTGGAAGGCGGCGACACAGGCCGGCTTCGAGACGCTGCCCGAGCCGCTGCCGGGTGCCTGCGAATGGGAACTCTGGCACTACAGCCCAGCACTCGTGCGAGACAGCGATACCGTCGATCCGCTTTCCTTGACACTCAGCCTGCACGGCAACCAGGACGAGCGTGTTCAACTTGCGCTGGATGAACTCAAGGGGCGCTTTCCGTGGTGAGGGGACTGGACGTCTTTCGTGAGCACTTCACCGGCCACGCCGATCAGTTCGTGCTGATCGGCGGCACGGCCGCGACGCTTGCGATGGAAGAGGCGGGGCTCGAGTTTCGTGCCACGAAGGACCTGGACATCGTCCTGCACATCGAGGCGCTCAGCCCGTCATTCGGCGAAGTGTTCTGGCGCTTCATCGAAGCGGGCGGCTATGCAATCCGACAAGCCAGCGACACCGGGAAGCCGGTCTTCTATCGATTCCAGAAGCCGGCCGATGATCGCTTTCCCGTCATGCTCGAGCTGTTCTGCCGAGCCCCTGAGGGGATCAAGCTGGCCGAAGGAAGTCACCTCACACCGATTCCCGTCGACGAGGCCGTCGCGAGCTTGTCCGCGATCCTGCTCGACGATGCGTACTACGAGTTCATCCTTGCAGGACGCAGGGAAGTCGACGGCCTGCCGTGGGTGGGCGAGGACAGGCTGATTCCGCTCAAGGCCAGCGCCTGGCTCGACCTCGGCGAACGTCAGGCCAAGGGTGAGCCGATCGACACCAAGAACATCCGCAAGCACGCGAACGACGTGCTCCGCCTGTCGCAGCTGCTCGCCCCGGACACGCGCATACCCGTCGCCGAGAAAATCGCGCAGGACTTGAACCGCTTCCTCGACGCGATCGAGACAGATCGCTCGATCGATCCGAAGCCGCTCAACATCCACAGCAGCGTCGGCGAGATTGCCGAACGGATCGCGCGGGCCTACGGCTTGAGTCGACCGCGCGAGACGTGATCTGCAGGTCGCGCACCGGCTCGAATCGGTCAAGCTGACGCCAGACGAGGGGTCGAACGACACCGTTGCGAGGTTTCGACAAGCGCCCGAGCGAGAGCCAACACCTCTCCATGTGGCGGGCTCAGGACGCTCGAGTCGACGCTGCCGGCTACATGGAGCGGGACCGTCATGCTGCGATCGGGTTCCACAACGGGCGTTCCGCTTGACGGAACCTTTATCACGGATCATGATCTCATATGATCTGCTCGTTCGCCTGCGCGAATACCGAGGCCTTGTTTCACAGTCGCGCGGTATCCCGCTTCCGCAACATCGAGCGCGTTGCCAGGCGCAAATTGCTTCAGATTCATGCTGCGACCGAGCTCGCCAGCCTGCGCATCCCGCCGGGCAACCAGCTCGAGGCGCTGAAGGCCGACCGCAAGGGCCAGCACAGCATTCGCGTCAATGACCAGTGGCGGATCTGCTTCGTCTGGAAGTCGGACGGAGCGCACAACGTCGAGATCGTGGACTACCACTAGGAGTTCGAAACATGCCAAAGTTGCTCGAGGAGATTCATCCGGGCGAGATCCTGCTGGAAGATTTCATGAAGCCCATGGGCATCAGCGCACGCCAGCTTGCGGCGGATATCGACGTTTCGCCGAGCCGAATCAGCGAGCTGGTGAACGGGCAGCGCCCCATCACTGCGGATACCGCGCTTCGGCTCGGGATGTTCTTCGGCATGGAGCCCCGGTTCTGGCTGAACCTGCAGTCCGAGTACGACATCCGGGTTGCGAATCGGGAGCTGCGCGCGAAGCTCGCGCCGCGGATCCGCGTGTTTCACCCGGCTGCGGCGTGAACGTTCGCCCTCGTTGCTGCGCCCGATCGCGAGGTGGGAGCCACCCCGCGCTCGCAACGGCAGCGGTTCGGGTCTTGCGGGTCGCCGACATTGGGAGAATTGGCGAAAACGCTATGCGCGAGAAACGCTTTACCGTATTTGATGCCGCCGCAGCTCGATGCGCTTCCGAGGCTGTGACACAGGGTGGTGCGGACAGCGCGCGGATGCTCGAGGAGCCGATAGCCTTCGATAGACCTCGAAAGGTCGCTTTTCGTCGAGTCGCCCGGAAACCCGCGCCAATGCTGGTGCTTGACAGGTTGACGGTAAAAATGACGGTGGAGTGCAGGGATTCCGGGAAGAAGCGGGTGAATCGCGAACGAAGCCCCGATTTCTGATCGAACACAGCGGCTCTGTCGAGTCCGTTGAAGCTTGTAGCACCATCATTGCTGTCCGGTGATTTGGAACGTGGCCGCGTACCCGGGTTGATCGATGCGAGCGAACGCACGGCACGTCGCGTGGTCTCCGCTCTGCTCGAGAAGAGGCTGCTCGTCTCCGGCTCGCACAAGGCGCCGTTGCGACTGGGATTCCCCATTGACGTCGTGGAGCGCTGGTTCCCGAAGCTGTATCCGGTGACGTGATGAGCGGGGCTGGGGACTGGGCCTTCACCAAGCGCTTCCGCCGCGGTGGCTTCGGGTGGCGTGCCGGTCGTGAGGGGACTGGACGTCTTTCGTGAGCACTTCGCCGGCCACGCCGACCAGTTCGTGCTGACCGGCGGCACGGCCGCGAGTCTCGCGCTTCATCGAGGCGGCTCGTGGCCTTGACGGTGCCCGCCAGGAAGCCCATGCCCCGCGGGCTCCAGGGCACGAAGCCGATGCCCAGTTCCTCGCACAGCGGCAGAACCTCCGCGTCGGGGCCGCGGTACAGCATGCGGCGGATGGTGAAGGCATTACACCCTGAGCTGCCGCTGCGGGTGCCGGCTGGGAGCCGACGCCGGTGCGCTGAGGCAAACCCCACCTCTATCGTGCTCGCCGGGCTCCGGCCGGCAGTGGCAGAGGATCTCCGCCGCGCCTCGTCGATTCCCGAATCGTAGCCGGCGCCGCCATTGCTATTGCATACTTGTCACCAAGACCGGTCCTGAGCGCGTCACGATGCCCGATCGCGGCCACGCGCCGAAGCTTGTCGAGCCGGCGGTCAAGGTTCCTTCGACGTTTTTTCTGTCCAGGTATCTTTAATGAATGAATCGATTGCCGAAGCGGGTGCACGCACCCGGTCGCGCGGTTACGCGATCTACGTGCTCGCGATTCTGCTGCTCGTCTCGACGCTGAACTTCATCGACCGCATCGTCATCGGCGTACTGGCTGGGCCCATCAAGGCAGATCTAGGTTTGAGCGACACGCAGCTTGGGCTCCTGGGTGGGACGGCCTTTGGGCTTTTCTACGCCGCCTTCGGGATCCCGATCGGTTGGCTCGCCGACCGCAGTAACCGGGTATGGATCATGACCGGGGCGCTCGCCTTCTGGAGTGTCTTCACCGCCTTGTGCGGCACAGCGCAGAGCTTCAGTCAGCTGTTCCTTGCGCGCATCGGTGTGGGCGTCAGCGAAGCCGGCGGCTCGGCGCCCGGCTACTCGCTCATCAGCGATTACTTCCCGCCCTCACAGCGCGCTCGTGCGCTTGCAGTTTTCAGCTTCGGCATTCCGATCGGCAGCGGTCTCGGGTTGGCGCTCGGCGGCGTCATCACGACAATGGTCGATTGGCGCGTGACCTTCCTCGTCCTGGGTCTGTTCGGGCTCCTCGTCGCCCCGGTCCTGCGCGCCACGGTGCGCGAGCCCATCCGCGGTGCCTTCGAAGGCCACGCGCAGCCCGCGCCAGCCCACTCTGCGCGTGAAGTGCTGGCGACGCTCGCGCGCAAGCCCGCCTTCTGGGCGCTGTCCTTCGGGGGCGGCATCAGCGGGATCGCCGGCTACGGCCTCATCTTCTGGATGCCGTCCTTCATCATGCGCAGCTTCGGGCTCACGCTCGTCGATACTTCGCTCTTCCTCGGGGCACTGGTATTCATCGGCGGCATCAGCGGCATGTGGGCGGGCGGCTGGCTCGTCGACCGGCTCGCACATCGCGGCAAGGCAGCCTATGGGATCGTGCCGGCCATCGCCTTCCTGCTGCTGCTGCCCTTCCAGGTAGGAGCGTTGCTGGCGAGTTCAGCCGTCGTCGCCTTCTTGCTCCTGCTGCTTCCGGAGGCCCTTCGGGTCATGTGGCTCGGACCCGGGATCTCGGCCGTGCAGCACATGGTGCCACCCGGCATGCGCGCCATGGCCTCGGCGATCTTCCTGCTCATCAATAATCTGGTCGGCCTCGGCCTGGGGTCGCTGTTGATCGGTGCGCTGTCGGATGCGCTCGCCGTGCACTACGGTACCGAGTCGCTGCGCTACGCGATCCTTGCGGCGATGAGCTTCTATGCGATTGCGGCGATAGTCTTCTTCTTCGCCTCGCGTTGGTTCGATCGCGACTGGGAGTGAGGAGGCAGCATGGCGTTCGCCTTTGATTCCGCTGGGGCGCGGGGTGGCCTCGTCGATGTCCGGCGGGCCGCGCGATCGCGTAGGAGCGGTTGACCCGCTCTGGGCGCTACGACATGAGAGCAGGAGCGCGCGGGTTCTGGCTGGTTGAACGCGCAGATGCGCAGCAGCATGCGATGAGACCGATAAAGGACTATATCCGGTCTTTGTCGATCTCGGGAGCAGAGCCATGCGCTACTCGTCCCAAGTCAAGCCCATCAGCTGCCTCAAGGCCAATGCCGCCGAGGTGCTGGCCCGCCTGGCCGAGCAGCGGGTGCCCCTGGTCATTACGCAGAATGGAGAAGCCAAGGCGGTGCTGCAGGACGTTGCCTCCTTCGAGGAAACTCAGGAGACCTTGGCCCTGCTGAAGATCCTGGCGCTCGGTCAGCAAGACATCGAGGCCGGTCGGGTCAAGCCGGTTGCCGACGTTGTGGCGCGCCTGCGCGCGAAGCGAGCAGCGACCTGATGGTCGGCAGGTCGACGCACTACGAGGTTCTGCTTACCCAAGGCGCTGAGCAGAACCTCGAGTCGATCTGCGACTACATCTCCGAGTTCGACCGTGTGGCCAACGCCAACCACGGGCTTGACCGCTTGATCGAGGTCGAGGCGGGGCTCGCCCAGTTTCCTGAGCGTGGGACTTGCCCCAAGGAGCTCGTGGCACTGGGCATCAAGGATTACCGCCAGACGGCGTTCAAGCCCTACCGGGTGATCTATCGCGTCCTGGGCGGCCAGGCCGTCATCTACCTGATCGTCGATGGCCGCCGCGGGACATGCAGTCCGTGCTGGCACGTCGGCTGCTGGGCGCTTGACCCGCAGCAACTCGGGGTGAGCTACCGCAGTGCCTGGCTGGTCGAGCACAAGATCATGCAGGCGATGCGGCTGCGCTACCGCATCTCGAATGCTTCCTGGTGAAAGCTGAATCGGCCGGGCAGCGCGTCGTGCAACTCCTGCTTCAGTTTCTCCGCTAGACCTCGCGGCCCGCAGAACCAGATTTCCGCGCGCCGTCCGCGCTCCTGCGCCGCCACGATCTCCTTCGCCTCCAGCACCTCCCCCTGCCGGGCGCCATGGATCTTCAGGCGCACGCCGGGAAGAGACGCGCACAACGATTCCAGGCGGGCGACGAACGGATCGCCGTCGCGATCGCGCGTGCAGTAATGCAGGTCGGCGGCGGGGGCGCCGGCGGCGTCGGCCTGCAGCGATTCGAGCCAGGCGAGGAACGGAGTGACACCGATCCCGCCGGCGATCCAGACCTGGCGTGCCCGCGGGTCGAGGCGTGCGATGTGGAAGCGGCCGTAAGGCCCCTCGACCTTCACGGCCTGACCCGCACGCAGCCGGCCGGCGAGGCCGCGCGTGTAATCGCCCAGCGCCTTGATCTTGAAATCGACGGTCCGGTCGCCGCGATCCGCGCTGGCGATGGTGAACGGATGGGCGCCCTCGCCGGGATCAAGGGTGATGAACGCGAACTGGCCTGGACGATGTCCACGCCAGCCCGCTTCGAGCCGGCAGCGCACGCCGACGACGTCGGGCGCCGGATGATCGACGGCGACGACGGTCCCCGCCACCTGACGCTTACGGCCGATGCTTCCGACCAGCGCCAGCACGCTGCCGTACGCGCCGGCAACGATCAGGAGCGCGAGCAGTGCGCCCAGCGGTTGCGTCCAGTAGTCGGTCGGCGCCCACGTGACGGCGTGGAACGCCAGCGTCAGGTAGAGCACCGGCATCGCCTGATGCAGCAAGCGCCACGGCCGGTAGGGAAAGCGCTTCCACAGCGCGAGCACCAGCATGGCCAGCAGGACATAGATGCCCCACTCGGCCATGTCCTTGGACAGGGCGCGCAACACGTCCGGCAAACCGATGAATTTCTCCTTGGGCACCTTGCCCGCGCTGCCGATCGTGGCCTTGAGGATGCTGCCCGCGACTTCTTTCGTCGCCCAGTGCACGACGGCGAAGCCGGCGGCGAGGATGCCTGCCCACTTGTGCGTCTGGTACATGCGGTCGAGCCCGCCGAGCGGCCGTTCCAGCCACGCCGGGCGCGCGGCCAGGAACGTCGCGAGCGACATCATCGCGATCGCCAGCAATCCGCTCAGGTTGAGCGTTTCCTGCCGCACGATCCAGGGCAGGCTGCCGCGCCGCGCGGCGGTGGAAATGTCCAGGCCCCACGCCAGCGCGACGAGCACGATCAGACCGCCTATGAGGGTTTTCACCACGCATCTCCGCTCGAATCAGTTGCCCTGCGGCGCAGCGCCGGCCGGTGGCGGCAGGTCGTCGCGGCAGCGCCGCTTGCTGCACTCGACACCCGGACGCTGCCCGTCCTGCCGCGCGCGGCCGGCCTTCGCGTCGCGGAGGCGCGAGTCGAGCACCTCGCCGGTCTGAGGGTTCACGTGCAGCTTGACGCGCTCGCCGTTCCGATCGGTGGCCTTCACTTCGTAGTTGCCGTGCTCGCGCTCGATCTTCTCGATGTTGCCGTAACCGGCGGCTTCGAGCCTCTGGTGGACTTGCGGGATTGACAGCCACGGTCGCTGCGCGCCAGGCGTGCCGGGCACGGGCCGGACATTCTCCGCGAGGGCGGCGAATGTGAAGGCGCCGACGGCGATCGAGAAGGCGATGCCGCAAACGAGCAATCTGGCATTCATGTTCCATTCCTTTGATGAGGGGATGTCGTCGCAGCGAAGCAGGAGCGTCAGTCGTCGTAGTAGCCGCGCTCGGCGTCCACGTGGCAGGCGGCGCAGTTGGCCCGTGTGCGCACGTCTTTGTGCCGCCACTCCCAGGCTGGCACCTTGCGATGCTCGCGCACCCACTGGGGCAGTTCCGTGATGCGCTGCGGCGCGCTGTTCGGGTCGACGCCGTCGAGCAGCTTGCCGCTGTAACGGGAACCGCCGGTGTCGGCCGCGTTGGCGACGAGATAGCGGGCGATCCTGGCGGCCGTTTCCGCGTCGACGCTCGCGTCGTCGCCGAAGTGGCTCTTGAGCTCGCCCATCATGCGTCGCCAGGAGCTGGCAGGCAGCATCGCGGGGGGAAAGGCCAGGTGGCAGCTGCCGCACTCCTCCTTCACCACCGGATCGGCGACCGGAGCGTAGAAGTGACTGCCCCCGGCGATGGCGCGTTCGAGCACGACGGCGGAGAATCCGAAGGCGATGCAGCCGAGGACGAGCGGGCGCAGCGGAATGCGGGGAAGATTCATGTCGGTTTCCTCGAAACGGGTTGAGCGGGAGTCACTGGCCCACCATGTAGGTGAGCCAGTCGCCTTTCTCCTGCGCCGTGCATTCGCGCCCCAGCACTTCGTTGCAGTTGCGCGTGAACCATTTCTCGACCTTGGCGGGATCGGTGTAGCGCCCAGGGGCGGCCGACACGGCGACCGGGTCGATGGGCTTGCCGGCCAGCGTGCGGCCGGCGCTGCGCGTATTCTTGCCGTGACAGGTGGTGCAGGCGGGAGTGTCGGGCTTGCCGCTGGCGAAGATCCGCGTGTGCAGAGCCCGGCCGCGCTCGGCGGTGAAGCCCGCGGATTTCGCGGCTGCGGCATAGCGCGCGAGCAGGTCTTCGCGCGGGCCGGCGCTGCCGGCCGCGCTCAGCGCCAGCGCGGCGACCCCGGCGACGACGATGAGCGTGTTCTTCATGGTTGCTCCCTGCGGCGATGCATCGATGGAGCGCACTTTGCGCCGCGCGACCTGAACTCGAACTGAATCCGCCGTTCATCCTGCGTTCAGGATCGCGGCGCTAGAAGACCGCAGCGGAAGACCTGATGGAAACCACGATGCCCGACAGGACCTCGCACTCGACGCACGCGGTGCTGGCGGCACTGGCCGCGGCGCTGATCCTGACCGTGACCGTCGGCGGCGCAGCCTCGGCAGGCGAGACGAGCGATCACGAACGCGCGCGCGAGGCGCTGGAGGCGGGCGAGATACTGCCGCTACGGACGATCCTCGAGCGGATCGAGCGCGACTATCCGGGGCGTGTCATGGAGGTCGAGCTGGAGCGCTCGCGTGAAGGCTGGATCTACGAGATCAAGCTGCTGCGCAAAGGCGGCGCCCTGGTCAAGCTCGAGGTCGATGCCCGCGACGGCGCGGTGCTCGGCGTCAAGAGCAAGGGCGACCGGCCGCCGAGCCGCGACGAGATTCGCTGATGCGCATTCTGGTCGTGGAGGACGAGCCGACGCTGGCCGCGCAGCTGGTCGAAGGGGTGAACGCGGCGGGGTACGTGACGGATCGCGCCGGCAACGGCGTCGACGCGCACTTCATGGGCGACACCGAGCCCTACGACGCGGTAGTGCTCGACCTCGGCCTGCCGCAGATGGACGGCATCACCGTGCTCAGGAAGTGGCGCGCCGCCGGCCGCACGATGCCCGTGCTGATCCTGACCGCGCGCGACAGCTGGCACGAAAAGGTGGCCGGCATCGACGCCGGTGCCGACGACTACCTGACGAAGCCCTTCCACATGGAGGAGCTGCTCGCCCGCTTGCGCGCGCTCATCCGCCGCGCCGGCGGACACGCGGGCGCCGAGCTGGTCTGCGGTCCGCTGACCCTGGACACCCGCAGCAGCCGCGCCCGCGTGTCGGGCCAGGCCCTGTCGCTCACCAGCCACGAATATCGCGTGCTGGCCTACCTGATGCACCACCGGGGCGAGATCGTCTCGCGCAGCGAACTGATCCAGCACATCTACGCGCAGGACTTCGATCGCGATTCGAACACGATCGAAGTCTTCGTCGGCCGTCTGCGCAAGAAGCTGCCGCCCGACCTGATCGAAACCGTGCGCGGACTGGGCTACCGCCTCGCCTGTTGGTCATGAGCGCCGCGTGGCTGCGCGAAGCCGCGTCGGCGGCGAGCCTGGGGGAGGTTACTCATTGACCTCGTTGCGCTTCCGCCTGCTCTTCGGCACGCTGTTCTGGATCGCCGCGTCCGTCCTCGTCGCCGGCTGGGGGCTGGGCAGGCTGTTTCATCAGCACGTCTCCGCCCAGTTCCACGCGGAGCTGCAAACCCATCTGGACCAGTTGACCGCCCATCTGGAGATCGACGACCAGGGCCGGCCCACGCTGAACCTGCCGCTCGGCGATCCGCGCTTCGACAAGCCGTTCTCCGGTCTCTACTGGCAGATTGACCGGCTCTCCGAAGCTGGCGTTCCGGCCTCGGGGGCCGCGCTGCGTTCGCGCTCCCTGTGGGATCAGGCGCTGGCCATCCCGGCGAACGCGCTCGCTGACGGCGAGGTTCACCAGCACCGGATCATCGGCCCGCGGGGAGCGATGCTGGGTGCGGTGGAGCGCAGCCTGACGCTCGAAGACCGGCCGCTGCAGTTGATCGTCGCTGCCGACGAGCGCCTGATGATCAAGCCGGTCGCCCGCTTCAAGGGCGAGCTCTGGCTGGCGCTGGGCGTCCTGGGATTCGGGCTGGCGTTGGCGGCGCTGCTGCAGGTGTTCGTCGGCCTGGCGCCGTTGCGCAAGCTGCAGGCCGCGCTCGGACGCGTGCGCGACGGCCAGGCGCAGCGGATGGAAGGCCGCTTCCCGAGCGAACTCACGCCGCTGGTGACGGAGTTCAACAGCGTGCTCATGCAGAACGCCGAGGTCGTCGCGCGGGCGCGCACGCAGGCCGGCAACCTCGCTCACGCGCTGAAGACGCCGCTCAGCGTGCTCGCCAATGCCGCGGATGCCCCCGAGAACAGGAACACCGATCTGGCGCGGTTGGTGGCCGCCCAGATCGAGACGGCGCGCAAACAGGTGGACTATCACCTCGCGCGTGCCCAGGCCGTCGCCACGGCGCGCCTGCCCGGCGCGCGCACGCCGGTCGAGCCCGTCGTCGAAGGACTGCTGCGCACGATGCGCCGCATCCATGCCGGACGCGGCCTCGAATTGCACGTCGAACCGATGCCTTCGTCGCTCGCCTTCCGCGGCGAAGAACACGACCTGCAGGAAATGCTCGGCAACCTGATCGACAACGCGTGCAAGTGGGCGCGCTCACGCGTCGAGATCCGGGCGCACGACGGGCAAGGGCGCCTGCTGGTCTCGGTCGACGACGACGGCAAGGGGGTCGCGGCCGGCCAGAGAGACGCGATTCTCCGCCGCGGTGTTCGGGCCGACGAGCAGGTTGCCGGCACGGGACTGGGACTCGCCATTGTCGGCGACCTGGCGCACATGTACGGTGGGAGCCTCATGTTGGCGGACTCCCCGCTGGGCGGACTGCGAGCAGTCCTGAGCTTGGCGTCGGCGCGCTGAAGACGCGTGCCCGAAGAGCGCACGCTCGCGGTCATGATCCGGCATTCCGATCGGGTCTCGATCGACAAATCGGGTGCGTGCTGCCGGACGTCGGTGGCGGCGGTCTGTCCTCGTTCGCCGATCGTTCGCGCCGGGCAGCGGACCTGTACAGAGCCGTAAAGCGGGCAGCGCTGGCGCAAGATCGGGCGGCGCAGCAGAATGATGCACACCTTGTGAACGGAGCCGGATGAAGGCGTACATGGCCCTGCTGTCCGAGGCCCGCGCGTGCAGGCACTGCGCCGAGCATCTGCCGTTCGGCCCGCGGCCGGAGTGCGCGCCGCTGTGGCGCGATCGGGCGGCACTGACCGAGTGCGTGCGGGCGTGGCGCGACTTCGCGCCGAACGTGATCCCGCTGCCGCACCCGAGCCCGCGCAACGACGGCTGATTGCGCAGCCAGTCGTGGTTCGCGGCCGAACTGGTGCCTGCGCTGCGGACGAGGGTCGCGGCGGTGCTGGCGCGCAGCGAACGATGATGACCATCCTGCGTCGTGTCGATCCGGTGCGGCCAGCGCGCCGCGGCACCGACCCGTTCGCCGGGTGCACCGCTCCAGGTCATTGATCCGATTGCGGTTCCTGTTCACGGTCAAGGTGGCGCATTTCGGCCGAGCTGAGCGCGTCTCAGGCCCTGCCGACGGCCACGTTCCGTACCCCGCGTGACGGCAGCAACCGCTCGAGGTACTGCTCGATCGGGAATCGAAACACGCCGCGCAAATTGATGCCCTCGGTGCGGGTCGGGGCGATCCGCCCGATCAGTTCGGGTGGCACGGCGGTCGAGCGTCG
>Ga0073899_10000292_pt1 | contig 46150 bp, 44 predicted proteins | sample KloWWTmetaKNB5Ph_FD_88975 | JGI IMG/M metagenome (GOLD analysis project Ga0073899, IMG submission 88975) | Active sludge microbial communities from Klosterneuburg, Austria, studying microevolution and ecology of nitrifiers - Klosterneuburg... | ecosystem: Engineered > WWTP > Aerobic digester >... | reverse complement strand
TCCGCAACTGGGTCAAGGCGTGGAACGAGAACCCGAAGCCTTTCATCTGGACCAAGACCGCCGACCAGATCCTCGAAGCCCTCGGACGACTACTGAAACGAACTAACGACTCGGGACACTAGAGCAGCGCGAGCGATGTCGCGCGCCAGCGCCCGTCGATGCCCTCCAGTCGGATCGCCACCGCGCGCGTGCGCGCTGGGCCCCGTGCGATGACGACGGCCTCGACGACGCCGTCGGCCGGGCTCATCTGGCGCAGCGAGACGATCGTGTGCTGCGTGCGCGTGGCGGGGATCCGGCGCGCGCTCCGGGCGCGGGTGGCGAGACTTGCACGCGTCATCAGCGCGCGGTAGACGTCCTCCGTCATCCAGCGCGCGAGCTGTTCGATCTCGCGGGTCCCGGCAAGCACCTCGAGCACCCCGCGCGTGAGGTTTCGCAGCAGCGGTTCGGGATCGCTCAGCTCGGCGGACGGGGTGTGCTGGTGACCGAAGTATGCCTGCAGATCGGCGGGGTCGCTCGCCCGTGGCAACGGTGCCGGGCGACGCGCAGGAGAAGGTGACATGGGATGCCTCTCGGGTGGAGGGATGCAGAATCCATGAAGTAGAACACGCAGGAAAATGCGCAAAACCCCTGATCCACAGCCCGCGGATGGCTCGTGATCAATCCGCAACGAAGTCGGGCAGAATGGGACATGACCTCGCTCGATTCGTGACATCGCGCGCTCGTGCGTGTCACGGATCGCCCGCTCGGCGCCCCGCCCAACCACACGGCTGTGCGCTCTCGGTCACCCCCGACGTCACCCCGTACCTCACCCCGCACCTCACCCACGGTCGAAGAACTGGAGTCCCGATGAGCCGCTCGCGCCGACCCGTGCTGCGCTGGTGGTTGCGGCCGCCGTTCTGGCTGTGGCTCGGCGCCGCCGCGCTCGTGGTCGGCGGTGGCCTCGCCTTCTACACCGAGTTTTGGATGTTGCTTGCCGCCGCCCCCGTCTGCATCGCGCTCGGCGTGGCGGTGTGGCTCACCATCGTCGTGCGAGTGCACGCGCGTGCGAGCGATGGCCGCGGCGCGGCGGATGGGTTCGAGGCCCTGCTGCGCGATTACCTGCCCTTCGAGGCGCCGCTGACGCGCGATGCGCTGCGCGCGCGGTACCGCGCGGCGGCAGCCGCGCGCACCGAGCCGCACGGCTGAGCGCTGCGCCACCAGCCGGTGGCATGGGCCGGACCGCGGCTGTGGACGAATCCTCGGCGGCCGCGCCCGCACCGCGTACGCTTCGGCGATGCGGTGGGACCGATTCTTCGAAGACCTCGAACACCAGCTCGACTTCGAGCACGACGCGCGCCGGCGCGCGCTCGACGGTGAAGCCGAGCGGTTGCGGCTCTCGCGGCTCGAGCTGCGCACGCGGCTGCTTGGCCTCGTGGGCGCCCAGCTGGGAGTGGAGCTCGCCGCGCTGGGCACCCAGCGCGAGCCCGGCGGTGCCCTCGCAGGCGGCGTGCTGCGCGGTCGGGCCGCCGCGGTCGGCGCCGATTGGCTCGGGCTCGAGCTCGGCCAGGGCTCGGCGGATCGCGCCGCGGCCATCCCACTGCGCGGCATCGGCTGCCTGCACCTCGATCGCCCGGCGCTGCTCGCGAGCCGCGGTGTGGCCGCCGCGGGCGGGGCCGACCTCGCGGGCGGGGCCGACACCGCGGCCGGCGGTCGATCGCGGGCGGCGTCGCTCACCGAGCGGCAGAGCTTCGGGTTCGTGCTCCGAGATCTCGCCCGGCGCCGTCGACCGGTCACGCTCCACGATGGCAGCGATCGGATGCTGCACGGCACGATCGACGGCGTCGGCGTGGATCACCTGGAGCTCGCGCTCCACGAGCGCGGCGGGGCGCGACGGGAGGCCGAGGTATCCGGCTATCGCATCGTGCCGCTGCTCGCCGTGGCGTGGGTGGAATGCTGACCTCGTGCGCGCGGTGCCACCGCGGCGTCAGTCGCCGTGGCGCACGGGGCCCCGGCCCCAGAGCTCGGGGAAGCTCGCCGCGTTGCTCTGGTTCCACAGGTGCATGCGCCGGGTCTGCTCGATCTGATCTTCGATGTACTCGGCGATGCTGTCGTGTTCGACGCGCCACTGCCCGCTCGCGCCGAGGCACACCCCGCGCAGCGAGCCGTCGTGCAGCAGTGCAAGCACCTCGTCGATCTCGATCGCGATCAGCTCTGCCGCCTGCGCGAGCGTCAGTAGACGCGGGGCAGGAAATGCTGGCGTGGGCATCTTCTCAGTATGGCCGTGGGGGCGCCGGTGGGCGCACCGGCCCGGGGGAGCTGTGGACAACTTCGAGGGCTGTCGGGTGCGATGCCTGAGCATGGGGGCATGAGTTCGAACGTGTCAGCGCGCCGGGGGCGCGCCTTCTGGGCGGATGCCAGATTCTTCGTCGGGATCGCGCTGGTGGTGGCATCCGTCGCCGGTGTCTGGACGATCGTGGCGAGCGCGCGCACGACGGTCCCCGTGCTCGCTGCGTCACGGACGCTCGTGGCGGGGGAGGCGGTGTCGTCGGCGGAGCTCGAGGTGGTGCAGGTCTCCCTCGGCGCGGCCGGTCCGTCATACCTGGCACCGGGTGCCCTCGGCCCGGAGCTCGTGGCAACGCGCACGATCGGCGCGGGCGAGCTGGTTCCGCGGGGCGCGCTGGCGCCGGCGTCGTCCTCGCGTGCCACCTCGGTTGTGGTGACGTCGGCGAGCGAGCTTCCTACGAGCGTGCAGATCGGCACCGTCGTTGAGCTGTGGGCGGCGCCGAGGCTGGAGCGCGGCGAGTACGGGGTGCCCGAGATCATCGTCGCCGACGCCGTTGTGCGGGCGGTGGGGGAGAAGACCTCCGTGATGGGGCGCCCCGGTGTCTCGCTCGAGTTGGTGATTGCGCGATCCGACATCGCAGCCACCCTCGGCGCGGTCGCCGCCGACTGGTCGTTCTCCGTCGTTCCGGTGGTGGCCGGGTGACGCTGCGCGTGACGATCGCGGCCGACGCCGAGCTGGCGGCCGAGCTGGCGGCCGAGCTGCACTTCGCGGGCCTGCGGGTGCAGGGCCGACTCGAGATCGCGGCGCTCGAAGCCGTGCTGCTCGGTTCCGAGCGCGGCGCAGGGCAGGATGCTGGGGCGGGCGCCCGCGGGGAGGCCGATGCGGGGACCGGCTCCGGCCTCGGCGCGGACGGCGATGCAGCGGTCGATCCGGAGCTGCTGCCGCCGAGCGCGGATGAGGTGCTGCGCCACACGGACGTGCTGGTGGTGCAATGCGCCGGCCGTGGCGAGCGGGTGCTCGGTGCGCCGCTTCGTGGGCTGTGTGATCGGCTCGGCATTCGCATCGTGCCCCTGGCGACGAGCGCGGATGCGCGTCGCCGCGCACATGCGCTCGGGCTCGAGGGCGTCGCGGATCCCGCGGTGTCGGCCGCGGTGGTTGCGGCGGTGCGCGGCGAGGAGGGGCACGGAGTGCGCGACGCGCGAGCGCACCCCGCGCCGGACGAGGTGCCGCCCGCGCGCGTCGGCGGCCGCGTCTTCACGGTGTGGGGACCGGGCGGCGCCCCCGGCAGGTCAACGCTGGCGATCGAGCTCGCGTACGAGCTCGCGCGCGGCGGCCGCTTCGTGGTGCTCGTCGACGCCGATACCCAGGGGCCGTCGCTCGCCTTGACGCTGCGGCTCCCCGACGAGGGGCCGGGGTTCGCCGCGGCATGTCGCGCGGCCGGCATGGGTGCGCTCGACACGGAGGAGCTGGAGCGGATCAGCGTCCCCGTCCCGCATCGCGAGGGCTCGCTTCGCGTGCTCACCGGGCTCAACCGTCCGGCCCGCTGGCCGGAGCTGAGCGAACAGCGCGTTGCCGAGGCGCTGCGTGTGTGCCGGGAGTGGGCCGACTACGTCGTCGTCGACATCGCGGCGCCGCTCGAGCAGGACGAGGAGATCGTGAGCGATCTCGACGGATTGCGCCGGCATGCCGCGGGATTCGGCGCACTGCGCGCGGCCGATCGGGTCTTCGCCGTGGCATCCGTCGAGCCGGTTGGCATGGCACGGTTCGTGCGCGGCATCGCCGAACTGCGCGAGTTGATCGGCGCGACGCCCGTCTCGGTGATCGCGAACCGCCTGCGCCCGGGCGTGCTGCCCGCGGGTGCCAAGGGGCAGGTGCGCGCGGTGCTCGCTCGCTTCGCCGGGATCGGGGCCGTCTCGTTCGTGCCGCTTGACCCGCGCTCGGCGGATGCCGCAATCCTGGCTGGCACGCCGATCGGTGCGGCGCTGCCGCACTCGCCGCTGGCCGCCGCGGTGCGTCGCCTCGTGGGCGAGGCGCTGCGTCCCCCGCAGCGTGGCGGGAGCGCCGCGGCGAGCACGCGGGGCACCGCGAGCCCGAGCCCGCGGTGGCGGCGCGGGGTGCCACGAGGTCGGCGCGGATGAGGGAGCGACGCGGCGACGTGCGGCGTCATAACGGGAGGCCGCGGCGACACCCGCGATCTAGACTGGTCGCGTGTCAACGCTCAGTGATCTGGTCAACGCCCAAGGGCTTTCGAAGGATGTCGACATTGAGTGGCTCCACCGCCTCTCTGCCGACGGCCAGCTGCTGGCCGACCTGGCGTTTGCCGACATCGTGATCTGGGTGCCGACGGGCGATGATTCGTTCGTGGCCGTCGCGCATGCCCGACCGAGCGGCGCCGCGACCCTGTTCTACCGCGACATCGTCGGCGACCGCGTGCGGCCCCAGTGGCGCACGCAGGTGCTCGAGGCCTTCACGAACGGCACGATCGTGGATTCTTCCTCGCCCGACTGGTTCGAAGAGACGCCCACCCGCGTGCGTGCGGTGCCGATCAAGCGGCACCTCAGCCACGACGAGGAGCCGGCCCCGTCGATCATCGGCGTGCTCACGCGGCACACGAACCTCGGGGAGTCGCGCGCCCCGAGCCGCCAGCAGATCACCTTCAACGAGTGCGCCGATGACCTGTTCTCGATGGTCGCGTCGGGGCACTTCCCCGACCTCGCATCGCCGCCGTCACCGCGCCGTGGCTCGCCGCGCGCATCGGATGGGCTCATCCGGATCGATACCGAGGGCATCACGACCTTCGCGAGCCCGAACGCGCTCTCGGCGTTCAATCGGATGGGTTTTGATGATGAGCTCGAGGGCGAGTCGTTGATCGAGGTCACCACCGCGCTCCTGCCGTCACAGCAGAACGTCGACGAGAGCCTGCCACTGGTTGTCTCCGGGCGGGCGCCGTGGCGCGCCGACATCGAGGCCCGCGGGGTCACCGTGTCGCTGCGCTCGATCCCGCTGCGCGAGCAGGGAGAGCGCATCGGGGCCGTGGTGCTGTGCCGCGACGTGACCGAGCTGCGTCATCAGGAGCAGGAGCTCATCACCAAAGACGCGACCATTCGCGAGATCCACCACCGCGTGAAGAACAACCTGCAGACCGTCGCATCACTGCTGCGGATTCAGGCCCGTCGCACGCACTCCGAGGAGGCGCGCGATGCGCTCTCGCAGGCGATGCGGCGCGTGGCATCCATCGCCGTCGTGCATGACACCCTCTCGGAGGGGCTCACCCAGAACGTCGACTTCGATGACGTCTTCGACCGGGTGCTCCGACTCGTCGCCGAGGTGGCGGCCGCGCCCAACACGATGGCGCAGACGAGCTCCTCCGGCAAGTTCGGCGTGCTGCCGAGCGCGTATGCGACCCCGCTCGCGCTTGCCCTCACAGAGCTCGTGACCAACGCGGTCGAGCACGGGCTCGCCGGGCTCGAGGGTCGCGTCGAGATCGTGACCGAGCGCAACGACGAGCGCCTCACCGTGAAGGTGCGAGACACCGGTGCCGGTCTGCCCGAGGGGGAGGTCGGTCGGGGGCTCGGCACCCAGATCGTGCGCACGCTGATCCAGGGTGAGCTGGGCGGCACCATCGACTGGCATTCGCTGCAGGGTGACCAGACGGGCACTGAAGTGACGATCGAGATTCCGCTGCGCTGGATTCATCGCGAGCGTTGATCCGGGGGCCAGACGGGCGCGATGCGGGCCCGCCTGAAACGCCGATCGCCGCACCAGGTGCTGGTGCGGCGATCGTGCCGGGCGATGCCGGGAAGTTCGCTGGGTGCGCGGCGAGCCTAGGAGGCGCGGCGTGCGCGAGCGGCGCGGCGCTTCAGCGCGCGGCGCTCGTCCTCGCTCAGTCCGCCCCACACGCCCGAGTCCTGACCGGTTTCGAGGGCGTACTGGAGGCAGACCTCCGTGACGGTGCAGCGCGCACAGACGGCCTTGGCCTTCTCGATCTGGTCGACGGCGGGGCCGGTGTTGCCAACCGGGAAGAACAGCTCCGGGTCAACCGTCAGGCACGCTGACTTGTCACGCCAATCCATAGTGATGCTCCTTCTTTGCGAGGTGAGTGAGCGAATGCTCAAATTCGGGTTCGGGGCCGTTACGCTGTTGGGTAACGCGCGCCTGCCCGCCCCACTTCGCTGTGGAGCACATGGTTTTCATCATGTTGGCATAGGCGCGCGCGTAAAATCAAGGGTTCACCTCGAATTCATCGCAATCCGGGTCGGCCACACGCCGAGGCGAGCGATGCCCTCGATGGTCCCAGCCGCGCAGTCAAGGAGATACCCCGCATGTCCGAGAACGATTTCATGCCGGATGCCGCCGCCGCGCGTGCACCGCGCACAGCGGTGTTCCGACTGCTCGCCGGGGTGCTCGTCGGCGCCGAGGCGCTCGTCGTCGTCGGCCTCACGATCTGGCTTGGCATCTCGCTGTTCACGACGCCGGCGTTCTCGTTGCTCAGCGCGATCGCGCTGTTCGTGCTCGTACTGATCGGCGCGATCGGTGTGTGTGCGATGACGGTCGGCATCTTCCGAGGGCAGCGCTGGGCGCGCTCGGGCGGCGTCGTGGTGCAGATCCTCGTGCTCGCGGTCGCGTTCGGCGCGGCCACGGATCAGTTCGCGCATCCGGAACTCGGCCTGCAGATCGGGATCCCGGCGATCGTGACCCTCGCCGTGCTGATCGCCGAGATCCGCAGCGTGGGCCGCGCCGATTCGGCTGCGGAGCGCGCGGCGGCCTCGCGCGCGGCTGCTGAGGAATCGGCGGCGCCGGACGCGAACACCGAGTAGTCGCACCGTGCGCCTCGGTGAGGCGAAGCGAGCCGCGAGGCGTCGCGTGGTGCGCGGTCAGACGGTCGCGAGCCCGAGCTTGCGGCGCAGCATCTGCACGTGGCCGGTGGCCTTGACGTTGTAGAGCGCGAGCGAGAGCACGCCCTGTTCGTCGATCACGAACGTTGAGCGAATCGTGCCCATGTAGGTCTTGCCGTAGTTGCTCTTCTCGCCCCATGCGCCATACGCCTGGTGCACGGTGAGCTCGGTGTCGCTGAGGAGGGCGAAGGTCAGGTGGTCGCGCTCACGGAACTTGCGCAGCTTGGCCTGTTCGTCCTTTGAGACGCCGAGCACCGTGAAGCCCTCGGCCGCGAAGGGCGCAAGGCTGTCGCGGAAGTCGCATGCCTCGGTGGTGCAGCCCGGCGTCATCGCCTGCGGGTAGAAGTACACAATGACCTTCTTGCCGCGCAGCGCCGAGAGGGTGACCGGCGTACCGTCCTGGTCGGGCAGGGTGAAATCGGGGGCGACGGTGCCGACGGCAAGTTGGGTGCTCATGGCCCCAGCCTAGCCGGGGTGCGCGGCGCCGGCCGGGCGCGCCGCCGCGCCCGCTCAGCTGAAGGTGGCAAGCAGCCGCTGCAGCGAATCCAGGCGGGCGGGGCCGCCGTCGCCGAGGCGGCCCGCGGCGATCGCATCGACGAGGCCGCAGTCGGGCGCACTTGGCAGGTGTGTGCACCCGCGCGGGCACGTCTGTTCGGCGATCGCGGCGAGATCCGGGTACGCGCGCAGGATGTTTGCCGGGTCAATATGCCCGAGACCGAATGAGCGCACCCCCGGCGTATCAATCACCCAACCGGTGCCACCGGCGCCGTGATAGCGCAGCGAGACCGTCGACGATGAGGTGTGCCGACCGCGGCCCGTCACCGTGTTCACATGCCCCACGGCACGCTGGGCGCTCGGCACGAGCGCGTTCACCAGCGTCGACTTGCCGACGCCGGAATGGCCGACGAACACGGTGGTGTGCCCCTCGAGCGCGGCGCCGATCTCGGCGAGCGGGGTCGCGCTCGGCGAGCTGCGAAACACCGTCAGGTCGAGGCCCGCGAAGTGCGCGAGAAACGCAGTGGGATCGGCCAGATCGGTCTTGGTGACAACGAGCAGGGGGTGGATGCCGGCATCCAGCGCCGCGATCAGGTAGCGGTCGACGAGCCGCGTGCGCGGCTCGGGATCGGCCGCGGCCACGACGATGAGCATCTGATCGGCGTTGGCGACGATGATGCGCTCGACCTGATCGGTGTCGTCGGCGCTGCGCCGGAGCAGGGTGGTGCGCTCCTCGATGCCGACCAGGCGGGAGAGGGTGCCCTCGGCGCCACTGAGATCACCCACCACGCGCGCGCGGTCACCGGTGACGATCGGGGTCTTGCGCAGCTCACGGGCGCGCACCGCGCTCACCACCCGCTCGTCTTTGGTGCGCTCGCCGAGCATCACCGTATAGCGACCGCGATCGACGCCGAGCACCATGCCGATCTCGGCGTTGTCATGGGCCGGGCGGATCTTGGTGCGGGGCTTGTTCGCCTTGGGATTCGGGCGAACGCGAACCGCCGACTCATCGAGCTCATCGAGCTCGTCGTCGTCCGTTTCTTCGCTCCACCAGCTCACGCCGAGGCATCCCCGCCCTCGAGCATGGCCTGCCAGAGCGCGGTGAACTCCGGCAGCGTCTTCGCGGTGGTCTCGATGTCGTCGACCTCGATGCCGGGGACGGCAAGGCCCAGGATGGCACCCGTGGTCGCCATCCGGTGGTCATGGTAGCTGTGCCATACGCCGCCACGCAGCGGGCGCGGCACGATGCGCAGACCGTCCTCGAGCACGGTGACCTCGCCGCCGAGGGCATTGACCTCATTCGCGAGCGCGGCGAGTCGATCGGTCTCGTGCAGGCGGAGATGCCCGATGCCGGTGAACTGCGAGGGGGAGTCGGCGAGCGCGGCGAGCGCGACCAGCGTCGGCGTCAGCTCGCCCGCGGCGCTGAGGTCGAGGTTGGCGCCCTGGATGCCGCGGCCGGTCACGGTGAGGATCCCCGCCCGGCGATGCACGCGCGCGCCCATCTGGGGCAGGATCTCGGTCAGCAGCGCGCCGGGCTGCGTGGAGTGCAGCGGCCAGCCGGTGATCGAGACGGTGCCGCCGGCGACCATCGCGGCGGCCAGGAATGGCGAGGCGTTCGAGAGGTCGGGCTCGACGGCGATGTCTTTCGCGCGGATCGGCCCGGCCGCGACCACCCATTCGCGAGTGCTGGGGCGCTCGACCCGCACGCCGCGGTGCTGCAGGGCCTCGACGGTCATGTCGATGTGCGGAACGCTCGGCAGGCGCGGGCCGGTGTGGCGCAGGTGCATGCCCACATCGAATCGTGACGCGGCCAGCAGCAGCCCCGAGACGAACTGGCTCGAGGTGGACGCGTCGATGTCGAGCTCGCCGCCACGGACGTGGCCGTGGCCGCGCACCGAGAAGGGCAGGCTCCAACGGCCTGAGTCGTCGACGTCGACGCCGAGCTCGCGCAGCGCGCTGATCATCGGTCCCATCGGCCGATGCAGCGCGTTGTCGTCAGCATCGAAGTGCACCTCACCCGCGACCAGGCCCGCCACGGGCGGCAGGAAGCGCATGACGGTGCCGGCCTGCCCGCAGGCCACCGTGCCGCCGGCGCGGAGCTGGTCGGGCGGGGTGACGAGCAGGTCCGGGCCGAAGCGGCCTGCCCCCTCGACGGGGGTGAAGGTCACGCCCAGCTCGGTGAGCCCGGCAATCATGCGCTCGGAGTCACGCGAATGGAGCGGAGCCAGGAGTTTGCTTGGCCCTTCTGCGAGCGCTGCCAGCACGAGGTCCCGGTTTGTCAGTGACTTCGAACCGGGGATGGTGAGGGTCGCATTCAGCGCTCCGTCTGCCGTGGGTGCAGCCCAGAGCGCTTTCGTGGCCGGTCCGTTCGCGGCCGAAAGCGAGGTGATCGGGGAATAGCTATCGTTCGACATTGGTTCATAGCCTATCGAGAGGCTCCGCGTTTGAGCCTCGGAAACGGGAGATCGATGATTGCGGTGGCGGAGCGGCTCGGATTCGGGCTGGGGCGGGCCCCGGCGCCTGGGGCCCGTTTGGCCCCGGACCGCGAGACGGGCCCGGGCCTAGACTTGCGCGTGATGATCCCTTCAGATGCGGACCCGGCAGACGCCGTCCACGAATCCTTGACGCCGCAGCCCGCGGGCCCGGCCGCGCACGCGGCGGAGCCCGCACGCTCCGCCGGCGACGCGAGCGCGAGCACGGAAGACGAGAGCACGGGCGACGCGAGCAAGCAGTTCGAGGAGCAGGCGCTGCCGTTCATGGACCAGCTCTACGGTGCCGCGATGCGCATGACCGGCAACCCGGCCGATGCCGCCGACCTGGTGCAGGAGACCTTCGTGAAGGCGTTCGCGTCGTGGAAGACCTTCACGCAGGGAACGAACCTGAAGGCGTGGCTGTACCGGATTCTCACGAACACCTACATCAACACGTATCGCAAGAAGCAGCGCGAGCCCTACCAGGGCACGATCGACGAACTCGAGGACTGGCAGCTCGGCGGCGCGGAATCCACAACCGCAAGCAGCAGCCGTTCTGCCGAGGCCGAGGCGATCGACCGGATGCCGGATTCGACGGTCAAGGACGCGCTGCAATCGATTCCCGAAGACTTCCGCCTGGCCGTGTACCTGGCGGACGTCGAAGGCTTCTCCTACCAGGAGATCGCCGACATCATGAAGACCCCCATTGGCACAGTGATGAGCCGTCTGCACCGTGGCCGACGTCTGCTGCGCGAGCTGTTGTCTGACTATGCGGTCGAGCGAGGCATCGACCCCACGCCGTCAAGGAGCAAGAAATGACCGATTGTGGCTGCGAGAAGGCACGAAAAGACCTGGAGGAGTACCTCCGCAACGAGGTCTGCAAGACCGAGCACTCCGAGATCCGTGCACACATCGAGCACTGCCCCGAGTGCGCCGGCGAGGCGCTGGTTGCACGCACGCTGACGGAGGTCGTTGCGCGGGCCTGCAAGGAGACGGCGCCCGAAGAGCTCCGGCTGCAGGTGCTCACCCGCCTGCGAGAGGCGCACGCCGGGCACCATTGAGTTCGCGGCGCACCGTGCCGTGCGCGTCTTTCGGCCACTGACGCCCCGGTGCGCCGCGATGCGCGAGCGGGTGCTGTCGCACCGGGCGAGCGATCGATATCGTATGCAACATGACCGCACACGAGTGGCAATCGCTCCCACTTGACGCACCCTCGCGTGAGGCGATCGCCCGGCACGGGCTGGAATATCGCCTCGTCGACACCGCGGATGCCGCGGCGTTCGGTGACTGGCTCCAGGCGAGCACCCGCGGGTTTCTCGACCCGGACCCGAGCCCCGAGGAGCTCGCGATCGGCCGCGATGCGTTCGCTTACCGGCGCACGACCGGCGTGTACGACCCCTCGACACCGATGCCGACGTGGCCGGTGGCGACCGTGAACTCGTGGATCGCCGAGCTGACGATGCCGGGTGGCCGCGGCATCCCGATGTGGGCCATCAGCGAGGTGACGGTCGCCCCGACACACCGCCGACGCGGCATCGCGCGGGCGCTGCTGCAGGGTGAGCTGCGCACCGCCGCGGATGCCGGTGTGCCGATCGCCGGCCTGACCGTCTCGGAGGCCACGATCTACGGGCGCTTCGGATTCGCGCCGGCGGCCTTCGCGAGCGATTGGGTGATCGAGACCGCCCGCGCGCGATGGACCGGGCCCCGCCCGGAGGGCCGCGTCGACTTCATCGATCGGGAGCGGGCGACCGCAGAGCTGTTCAGCCTGCACGAGCGCGTGCGGCGCACGCATCCCGGCGAGATCAACGCCTGGCCCGGGCACTGGCGCCGCCTTGCGGGCACCGCAGGCGAGCAGGAGCGCGCCCGGAAGCTTCGGGCAATCCGGTACGCGGATGCCGGCGGGCGCACGCGGGGCATCGCGCTCTACCGGCTCGCCGAGAGCGGGGCCGATTTCACCAAGCACGAGCTGACCCTCTCGTACCTGCTCACCGAGACGGCCGACGCGTATGCGGCACTGTGGTGCTTTCTGCTCGAGCTCGACCTCGTCAGCACCGTGCGCGCACCCCTGCGCTCGGTGGACGAGCCACTTCGCTGGATGATTGCAGACCAGCGGGCGGCCAGCGTCACGTACACCGAGCATCAGTGGCTGCGCGTGCTCGATGTGCCGCGGGTGCTGCAGGCGCGGCGCTACGGCGCAGCGGGGGCGTGCGTGCTGCACGTGGACGACCCGCTGGGCTTCGCCGAGGGCACCTGGATGCTGCGCGTCGATGCCGACGGACGCGTGAGCGTCGATGCGCGCGAGGTCGTCGGGGCGGAGACGGGTGCCGAGGAACACGCGGACGCAGAGGCACACGCGGACACAGAACACGCTGGTGCCGAGGAACGCGCGGATGCCGAGCGCGGCGCCGATGCCGAGCGCGGCGGCGAAGCCACGGCGGAAGCCTCCGGCCGGGCCGCGGATGTTGCCGGGCCCGAGGTGCGGCTGTCTGCGGAGAGCCTGAGCGCCATGCTGCTCGGCGGCGTGCGGGCCAGCACGCTGTGGGCGGCGGGACGCGTGCACGGTGAGCCGGAGGCGATCGCGATGCTCGACCGGCTGTTCGCACCGATCGAGACCCCCTGGTTGGGGCTCTGGTACTGACGCCGCGCGGTGGTGCGGCGCGTGCGCCCAGAAGCGAAGAGGCGGCCGCTCATGACTGAGCGACCGCCTCTTCGCGCGGGTGCGACCGCGCCCCTGCACTAGCGGGCGAGCGCCGCCTGCATCAATGCGGCCTGCTCGATCGCGTGGATCTTCGACGAACCGGTCGCCGGCGACGCGGCGGCCGGCCGCGAGATGACCCGCACGTCACGGCCGAGCTGGGGCACGACCTCGAGGGCGATGAAGGGCCAGGCCCCCTGGTTCTCGGGCTCGTCCTGCACCCAGACCAGTTCGGCGTTCGGGTACCGGGCGATCACGGCCGCCAGTTCCTCGACCGGGGCCGGGTAAAACTGCTCGAGCCGCACGAGCGCGATCTCGGGGTTCGGGTTCTTCACCAGATCCGCCTTGAGGTCCCAGTGGATCTTGCCCGAGTGCAGCAGCACGCGCCGCACAGCCGAGGCGTCGATCCCGCGGTCGTCGTCGAGCACCGGTTCGAAGCGACCCGTCGTGAAGTCCTCGACGGTGCTGGTCGCGCCGCGCAGACGCAACATCGCCTTCGGGGTGAAGACCACGAGCGGCTTGCGCGGGCGGGCGTAGGCCTGGCGGCGCAGCAGATGGAAGTGGGATGCCGGCGTCGACGGGCGGGCGACGGTCATGTTCTCCTGCGCGCACATCTGCAGGAACCGTTCGATGCGTGCCGAAGAGTGATCCGGGCCCTGACCCTCGTAGCCGTGCGGCAGCAGCAGCACGACGCTCGATTGCTGACCCCACTTCTGGTCGGCTGAGGAGACGAACTCGTCGATGACCGACTGCGCGCCGTTCGCGAAGTCGCCGAACTGGGCCTCCCACAGCACGAGCGCGTCGGGGCGCTCCACCGAGTAGCCGTACTCGAACGCCATCGCGGCGTATTCGCTCAGCAGCGAGTCGTAGACCCAGAATCGTGCCTGCTGCTGACTGAGGTTCGCGAGCGGCAGCCATTCCTGGCTGTTCACGCGGTCGTGCAGCACCGCGTGACGCTGCACGAACGTGCCGCGACGCGACTCCTGACCGGCGAGGCGCACCGGGGTGCCCTCGAGCAGGAGCGAACCGAACGCGAGGAGCTCGCCGAATGCCCAGTCGATGTTGCCGTTGCGGCTCATGTCGAGCCGCTTCTCGAGCAGCTGCTGGATCTTCGGGTGCGTGGTGAAGCCGGCGGGCTTGTTCACGAACGCGTCGCCGACGAGCTTGACGACCGCGGGCGAGACGCCCGTGGTCTCGGGCTCACCCGCGAAGGCGGGCTCGGTGGTTGCCTCGAGGCTGAGCACGTTCGCGCCGGTCTCGGCCTCGTGGGTCTCGGCGAAGGCGATCTCCAGGCTGTTCTGGAAGTCGCGCTTGGCGGCCTCGTACTCCTCCTCGGTGATGTCGCCACGGCCGACGAGCGCCTCGGTGTAGAGGCGGCGCACCGAGCGCTTGGCCTCGATGAGGTTCGTCATGAGCGGCTGCGTCATCGACGGGTCGTCGCCCTCGTTGTGGCCACGGCGGCGGTAGCACACGAGGTCGATCACGATGTCGCGGTTGAACTGCTGGCGGTATGCCACGGCGAGTTCACCGACCCGGACGACGGCTTCGGGGTCGTCGCCATTCACGTGGAACACCGGTGCCTGGATCGTCTTGGCGACGTCGGTCGCGTACACGCTCGTGCGGGCGTCGCCCGGGAGCGTGGTGAAGCCGATCTGGTTGTTGATCACGACGTGGATCGTGCCGCCGGTGCGGTAACCGCGCAGCTGCGACATCTGCATGGTCTCGACCACGACGCCCTGGCCGGCGAACGCGCCGTCGCCGTGCACGAGGATGGGGAGGATCGAGAACGTGCCGATGGGCTTGCGGTCCTGCTTGGCGCGCACGATGCCCTCGACCACGCCGTCGACCGTCTCGAGGTGCGAGGGGTTCGCGGCGAGGTACACCGGCAGGCTCTTGCCGTCGGCCGAGACGAAGGTGCCCTCGGTACCGAGGTGGTACTTCACATCACCCGAGCCGCGCTCGTTGCCGATCGCGACCGAACCCTCGAACTCGCGGAACACCTGACCGTAGGTTTTTCCGGCGATGTTCGTGAGCACGTTCAGGCGGCCGCGGTGGGCCATGCCGATCGCCGCGCCGTCGAGCTCGGCGTCGGCCGCGCTCGTGAGGATCTGGTCGAGCAGTGGGATCGTGGATTCGCCACCCTCCAGGCTGAAGCGCTTCTGCCCGACGTACTTGGTCTGCAGGAAGGTCTCGAAGGCCTCCGCCTCGTTGAGCTTGCGCAGGATGCGCAACTGCTCGTCGTGCTCGGGCTTTTTGTACTTGACCTCGAGCTTCTGCTGGAACCACTTGCGCTGGGCCGGGTCCTGAATGTGCATGTACTCGACGCCGATCGTGCGGCAGTACGAGTCGCGCAGCACGCCGAGCACCTCGCGGAGCTTCATGGTGCGCTTGCCGCCGAAGCCGCCGGTGACGAACTCGCGATCGAGGTCCCAGAAGGTGAGGCCGTGCGATGCGATGTCGAGGTCGGGGTGCATCCGCTGCACGTACTCGAGTGGGTCGATGTCGGCCATCAGGTGGCCGCGCACTCGGAAGGAGTTGATGAGCTCCTGCACGCGCGTGGCCTTACTGACGGCGTCGGCGGTGTCGACGTTGATGTCGGCCGCCCACATGATCGGTGCGTAGGGGATGCGTAGCGAGGCGAAGATGTCCTCGTAGAAGCCACGCCCGCCGATCAGGAGCTCATGGACCTTCTTCAGGAACTCGCCCGAGCCGGCGCCCTGGATGACGCGGTGGTCGTAAGTGCTGGTCAGCGTGATGGTCTTGCCGATCGCCAGCTCGTTGAGCGTCTTCTCGCTCGCACCCTGGAACTCGGCGGGGTACTCGAGGGCGCCGGCGCCGATGATGCACCCCTGGCCCTTCATCAGGCGGGGGACCGAGTGCACGGTGCCGATGCCGCCGGGGTTGGTCAGCGAGAGCGTGGTGCCCTGGAAGTCGGCGGCGGTGAGCTTTCCGCTGCGCGAGCGCGCGACGATCTCCTCGTATGCGACGAGGTACTCGCTGAAGGTCATCGCGTCGGCGTTTTTGATGCTGGGCACGACGAGCGAGCGGGTGCCGTCGGGCTTGGGCAGATCGATCGCGATGCCGAGGTTGATGCGCGCGGGCGCCACGACCGAGGGCTTGCCCTCGATTTCGGCGTAGAACACGTTCTGGCTCGGGAACTCCTTCAGCGTCTGGATGAGCGCCCAGCCGATGAGATGCGTGAAGCTGACCTTGCCGCCACGGGTGCGGGCCATGTGGCTGTTGATCACGATGCGGTTGTCGATCATCAGCTTCGCGGGAATGGTGCGGACGCTGGTCGCGGTGGGGATGGTCAGCGACTCATCCATGTTCGCGGCGAGGGTCTTTGACATGCCGCGCAACGGGGTGATGACGTCCTCATCGGCGGTGTCGCGCGGCTCGTGGGTGTTCAGTGGCGGCGCCTGCGCGGGGATCGGCTGCGGCTTGGCGGGGACCGAGGTGGTGCGCGCCACGGGCTGTGTGCCGATCACGGGGATCGGCGCCGTCATCGGGTGCGCCTCGCTCGTCGTCGTGGGTGCGGTCGCGGCGGCCGTCACGGCGTCGGCCGATGCCGCACCGGCGAGCCCGCTGGCCACCTCGCCCTTCAGCGGCTGGTAGTTCTCCAGAACCGGCCACCACTCCTTGTCGACAGAGTTCTTGTCGACTTTGAACTGTTCGTAGAGTTCATCGACGAGCCACTCATTTGCTCCGAATTCACCGTCGTTCGGTGCTCCGACGCTCGTCTCTTGGCTCGACACAGTCGATCGCCCACTTTCTTCGTAAGATTTGTTCTCGCGCCGAGCAGATCGTGCCCTCGCACATAGCTCATAAGCCTAACCGAGTTCGGCCCGATGCACACGGAAAATCGTCGGCACGGCGGCGGGCGCCGCGATACCGTGGGGGCATGGAATTCTCGGGTGTGCAACCGCAGGTGGATCTGACCTATTCCGACGTGTTCCTGGTGCCGCGGCGATCCGACAAGGCGAGCCGTCTCGACGTGGATCTCACCCCCGGCGACGGCACGGCCGCCACCATTCCGATCGTCTCGTCGAACATGAACTCCGTCACGGGCCCGCGCCTGGCGGCGGTGCTCGCCCGGCGCGGCGGGCTCGGCGTGCTGCCGCAGGATGTGCCGTTGCAGGAGCTCGACGCGGCCATCCGCTGGGTGAAGGCGCAGCCGACGGCATGGGACACACCCTTGGTGCTCCCGCCCGAGACCACGACCGCCGAGGCGCGCCGGCTGCTGCCGCCCGCCGTGGGGCACGGGATCGTCGTGGGCCGCGTCGCCGCAGACGGGGTGCTGCGCGCCGAGGACGTGCTGGGTGTGGTCGCGGCCTCGAGGCTGCTCACGGCGCTGGACGACGCGCGCCTGGGCGACCTCGTGCACGAGCGACCCATCTCGATCGAGTCGGAGGACGTGCGCGACGGCCGGGCCGCATTCGAGCTGATCGTCGCCGCCGAGGTCGAGTTGGTGCTCGTGCTGGAGCGCGGCCAGGTCATCGGCACGCTCAGCCGCCGCGGCGCGCTGCGCTCGACGCTCCACCGGCCGGCGCAGGACGCCGCGGGGCGGCTCTGCGTCGCCGCCGCGCTCGGCATCAACGGCGACGTCGCGGCGAAGGCTCGTGCGTTGGCCGCGGCCGGCGTCGACGTCTTGGTGCTCGACACCGCGCACGGGCACCAGTCCGGCATGCTGCACGCACTGCGCACCGTCGCGGACCTCGACCTCGGGCTGCCGATCGTCGCGGGAAACGTCGTGACCGCGGAGGGCGTGCACGATCTGGTCGCAGCCGGGGCGAGCATCGTCAAGGTGGGCGTGGGTCCCGGGGCCATGTGCACGACCCGCATGATGACCGCCGTCGGGCGCCCCCAATTCTCGGCCGTGCTCGAGGCGGCGGACGCCGCCCGGATCATGGGCGCCCACGTCTGGGCGGACGGCGGCGTGCGCTACCCGCGCGACGTGGCGCTTGCGCTTGCCGCGGGTGCGGCATCCGTGATGATCGGATCGTGGTTCGCGGGGACCATCGAGGCGCCCGGCGAGCTGCGGGAAGACGGCGAGGGGCGCGTCTACAAGGAATCGTGGGGGATGGCCTCGACCAAGGCCGTGCAGGATCGATTCTCGCGCCTGGGCGCGTACGAGCTCGCGCGCAAGGAGCTGTTCGCCGAGGGGATCTCCTCGTCGCGCATCTATCTCGACCCGCAGCGGCCCTCCGTGGAGGACCTGCTCGACATGATCACGTCGGGGGTTCGCTCATCGTTCACCTACGCCGGGGCGGGCACGGTGGCGCAGTTTCACGAGCGCGCCGTGGTGGGCCTGCAGTCGGCTGCGGGCTATGAGGAGGGCAAGGCGCTGCCGGTGAGCTGGTAGCGCGGATGCCGCGACCGCAGCGTGACGATTCCTGCGTGGTGCGGTGCATGCGCTCCGCTAACATAGGCACCACGATGGATGACCCTCCCAGTACCTGCTCGTCCCTTCGCTGCGCGCCCTCGAAGTGGGGTGCCGCGTGACGTACGAGTACCTCATGCTGGGTGTCGGACTCCTCCTGATCATCGGCACCGGACTGTTCGTCGCGAGCGAGTTCGCCCTCGTGAACCTCGACCGCGCAGACCTCGAGGCTCGCCGCGAGCGCGGTGAATCCCGGCTCGCGCTGACCATCGGTGCGCTGAAGATGACCTCGACGCACCTCTCCAGCGCGCAGCTGGGCATCACCCTGACGACGCTGTTGACGGGATACACGATGGAGCCGGCCATCTCGAGCCTGCTGCGCCCCGTGTTCGACGCGTGGGGCATCGCCCCCGCGGTGGCCGTGCCGCTCGCCGTGGTGATCGGCGTGACGATCGCGACCTTGCTGTCGATGATCATCGGCGAGCTGGTCCCCAAGAACTTCGCCCTCGCGCTGCCCCGACAGACCGCGAAGCTGGTGATGCCGTTCCAGGTGGGATTCACCGCGGTGTTTCGCCCCGCGATCGCGCTGCTCAATGGCAGCGCCAACGCGCTGCTGCGGGCGATGGGCGTAGAGCCGAAGGAAGAGCTCTCGGGCGCCCGCAGCGCCGAGGAGCTCTCCTCGCTCGTGCGCCGGTCCGCGAGTGCCGGCGTGCTCGAGAAGGAAACCGCGAGCCTGCTGAATCGAACGCTCACGTTCGCGCGGTTGAGCGCGGCCGACGTGATGACCCCGCGCCCGAGTCTGCACGCGATCGCCGCGGGCGATTCGGCCGAAGAGGTCATCCAGCTTGCCCGCCGCACGGGACACAGCCGCTTTCCCGTGTTCAGCGATTCCATTGACGACATCGTCGGCATCGTGCACCTGAAGGCCGCGGTGAGCGTGCCGCGGGAGCGCCGCGCGGATGTTCCAGCGGCGGCGCTCGCCTCGGAGCCGCTGCGCGTGCCGGAGACGGTGCACCTGGATCAGCTGATGGCCGAGCTTCGCGCCAAGGGGTACCAGATGGCTGTCGTCGTCGACGAGTACGGCGGAACGGCCGGCGTCGCGACCCTCGAAGACCTCGTCGAAGAGATCGTCGGTGAGGTGCTCGACGAGCACGATCGATCCCGCGCCGGGGTCGTGCGCACCGGCGAGGCGATCACGTTCCCCGGCGAGCTGCGACCGGATGAACTGCTCGACCGTACCGGCGTGCGCGTGGCCGAGGGGGAGGTCTACGACACCGTGGCCGGCTTCATGATCGCCAGCCTGGAGCGCATCCCCGCCGTCGGCGATGAGATCGAGATCGAAGACGGGATGCTTCGGGTGCAGCGCATGGACGGCCGTCGCGTCGACCGCATCCGCTTCACGCCCCGCGCCCTCCCAGGCGCCGCCCCCGGGCACACGGCTGGCGCGAGCGACCAGGACGAACGCGATGGGGGGACGCGACGATGAACGATTGGGCCGGAATCGCCTGGCTTGTGGTGCTGCTGATCGGCAACGCCTTCTTCGTCGGTGCCGAGTTCGCGGTGATCTCCGCGCGGCGCTCCCAGATCGAGCCGCTGGCCGAGCGCGGGTCGCGCCGCGCCAAGATCGCGCTGTATGCCATGGAGCACGCGACGCTGATGCTCGCCACCTCCCAACTGGGCATCACGGTGTGCTCGCTCCTGATCTTGAACGTCTCCGAGCCGGCGATCCACCACCTGCTGGCCGCGCCGCTGGGCCTTGTCGGCTGGAGCACCGCGGTCGTCGACACCGTCGCGTTCATCGTGACCCTCGTGCTCGTCTCGTACCTGCACGTGGTCTTCGGCGAGATGGTGCCGAAGAACCTCGCGTTCTCGTTGCCGGATCGCGCGGTGCTCCTGCTCGCACCCCCGCTCGTGTGGGTGTCGAAGCTGTTTCGGCCGATCATCGTCTCGCTCAACTGGATCGCGAACCACGTGCTCCGCCTGTTTCGGGTCGAGCCCAAGGACGAGGCGGCATCCACCTTCACGCTCGATGAGGTGGCGACGATCGTGAATCAATCGCGGATCGAGGGCGTGCTCGACGACGCCTCCGGCGCGGTCACCGCGGCCGTCGAGTTCACCGATAAGCGCGCCGGCGACATCGCCGTGCCGTTCACGGCGCTGGTCACGCTGCCGATGACGACCACGCCGAGCGAGGTGGAGCGCGCGGTCGCGAAGCACGGCTTCTCGAGGTACGTGGTCGTGGATGCTGCGGGTGCACCGGTCGGCTACGTGCACCTGAAAGACATCCTGCGCTCGAGCGAGGGCCCTGACGCCGCCTCGCGGATGGACCGGCCGGTGCCGGCCAAGCGGATCCACCACCTCGTCCCGCTGCAGGAGAGCACCGATCTTGAAGACGCGCTGGCCACCATGCGCCGCACCGGGCGGCACCTGGCGCGGGTGTGCAACGACGCCGGCGTGACCACCGGCGTGCTGTTTTTGGAAGACATCATCGAGGAACTGGTGGGCGAGGTGCAGGACGCCACCCGGCGCGGCCATCACGGCGCGTAGTCGCCGGCGCGGAGCCACCGCCGCGCGGCGTCCACGGGCTCATAAGCTGAGCCCGTGGACGAGATGACGAACGTGACGGCGTGGACGGCGGCGCATGCCGCCCCGGCGCTGCGGGTGCCGCACGCGGGCGATGACAAGTACTCGCGCGGCGTGCTGGGGGTTCGCACCGGCTCGACCGCATACCCCGGTGCCGCGGTCCTGGGCGTCGAAGCCGCCTGGCGCACCGGCATCGGCATGGTGCGCTACGTGGGGCCCGAGCGTGTCGCATCGCGGGTGCTCGATCTGCGGCCCGAGACCGTCCCGGGCGACGGGCGCGTGCAGGCGTGGCTGTGCGGTTCGGGCATGGATGCTGCGGCGCGCACCCCCGCCGAGACCGCGGCCCTGCGCGCGCTGCTCTCGGGCGAGGCCCCCGTGGTGGTCGACGCCGGGGCGCTCGATCTGGTGGTGCCCGCGTCGGCGCCGGGCTCCGCGCAGGACCTCGTGCCCGGGCGCCGCACCGCGCCGTGCGTGCTGACGCCGCACGATCGAGAGTTCGCCAGGCTCCAGCGGGCCCTCGGCCTGAACCCGGGCGCCGCGCCCGAAGCGGGGGCGGAGCTCGCGGAGCGTGTGGCGCAGACGCGTGCGCTCGCCGCAGCCCTCGGGCAGACAGTGCTACGCAAGGGGGCCACGACGATCGTCGCGTCACCCGATGGTGGCTGCGCCACGGTCGCCGCGGCGACGCCGTGGCTCGCGACCGCCGGCACCGGCGATGTGCTCGGGGGCGTGATCGGCGCCCTGGTAGCCGGCGCGGCGGCGCGCGGCGCGCTCTCGCACGGCGAGTTGCGCGCGCTCGCTGCGACGGGCGCCCTCGTGCACGGGATGGCGGGGCGGATCGCCGCGGGGCTCGAGCCGCTCGCCTCCCCGGGGGAGGGAGGCAGGCCGATCACGGCGCTGGATGTGGCGTGCGCGCTGCCGCGGGCCGTGGCATCCATTCGCGAGCTCGCCGCGCGCGGATGAGGCGGGCCCGCCCCGAACGCACCTCGCGCGGTCCCGGCCGCAACACTGCGCGGCGGTGGCCCCTAGGATGAGGGGCGTGTCGAGACGGATGGTGCTGTGGGTCGCCTTCGCGCTCGTGCACTTCGCGGTCGGCACGCTCGGGTTCTATGAACCGAACCTGCCGATGGGCGATGTGCCGCTGGTCTACCTGCCCTGGTCGAGCAACGCGATCGGCGGGGACGGGATCGTCGGCATCACCGAGACCTGGGTCTACCCCTCGCTCGCGCTGCTGCCGATGGTGCTCGCGCACGGCTTCGCGTGGATCAACGGGTACACGGTCGGCTGGGCGCTGCTCGCCACCGCGTGCAACGCCCTCGCATTTTGGATGCTGATCGGTCGCGGTCGCTCGATGAGCCGGACCATCGCGGCCTGGTTCTGGCTCGGGTTCATCGTGCTGCTCGGCCCGGTCGGGATCTACCGGATCGATGCGATCACGGTGCCGATCGCGATCGCGGGATGCCTGTGGCTCTCTGGGCGCCCCCGCGTCGCCGCCGTGCTGTTCACCGTCGGCGCCTGGATCAAGGTGTGGCCGGCCGCGCTGTTCGTGGCGGCGTTGGTGCTCGCGCGCCGGCGGCTCGAGGTCCTGCTCGCCGGCGCCCTCGTCTCGGCCGCGGTCGTCGGCGTGGCCGCGGCGGCCGGCGGGATCACGCAGGTGTTCGGCTTCGTGACCGAGCAGACGGGGCGCGGCCTGCAGATCGAGGCGCCTGTGAGCACGTGGTGGCTGTGGCAGGCGGTGATCGACCCCCAGCGGGCCTGGCTTTACTACGACACCGACATCCTGACCTTCCAGCTGGGCGGCCCCGGTGTCGAGGCCGCGAGCACGCTGATGACCCCGCTGCTCGCGCTCGCCGCAGGAGCGATCGTGGCGCTCGGCGCCTACAAGGTGCGGCGCGGGGCCCGCTTCGGCCGGCTGATGCCACCGCTCGCGCTCGCGCTCGTGCTCGCGTGCATCGTCTTCAACAAGGTCGGCTCGCCGCAGTTTCAGACCTGGCTGATCGCGCCGCTCGTGTTGGCTGTGGTCCTCAACCGGCATCGCGCCTGGCCGACCGTGGTGCTCGGCCTGCTTGCGGCCGGGCTCACCCACCTGGTCTACCCGATCATGTATGGCGAGGTGCTCTCGCTCGACCCGTTCGGGATCGCCGTGCTGAGCGCGCGCAACCTCGTCCTCGTCATCCTGTTCGCCGTGGCCGTGACCCAGCTCTCGCGGGTGCCGGGGCGCGCGCAGGAAGCGGGGCCGTCTGCTGCACCCGCCGCGTCCGCTGCTCCCGCCACGTCTGCCGTACCTACCGCACCCGCTGCGCGGGCCGCGGCGCAGGGCTGGGATGCCTCGCCCGAGCCCGCCCCGGCGCCCGAACCCACATCAGAGCCACACACCTAGGAGTCAGCATGCTCGTCGCATTCTCAGTCGCCCCCAGCGGAACCGGTCGCACCGACGGTTCGGTGCACGACGCGGTCGCCGCGGCCGTGCGGATCGTGCGCGAGTCGGGCTTGCGAAACCATACCGACGCGATGTTCACGACCATCGAGGGCGAGTGGGACGAGGTGTTCGAGGTCGTCAAGCGTGCTACCGAGGCCGTCGGCGAGTTCGGTTCGCGCGTCTCGCTCGTGCTGAAGGCCGACATCCGGCCGGGGCACACCGGTGAGCTCGACGCCAAGGTGCAGCGGCTTGAGGCCGCCCTCGAGCGCAGCAGCGAGGCGTAGCGGGCACACGCGGCGCAATGTGCGGCGCGAAGTGCCGGAACACGGCGGCGTCGCCCCTACACTGGGGCAATGACCAATGAGGGTGCTTCGAGTTCCGTGCAGTCCCGCGAGACGACCGCGATCCACGACGACGAGCACACGGCGCTCGTCGCCGCGACGGTGATCCTGGTGCGCGACGGGGCGGCCGGGCCCGAGGTGTTGCTGATCGAGCGGCCCGACCGCGGGAGCTTCGCCGGTGCCTGGGTGTTCCCCGGGGGCAAGCTCGACCCGGAGGATGCCGACGGCTTCGAGGGGGAGCCCAGCGAGGTCGACGTCGCGCGCCGCGCCGGCGTCCGCGAGGCCTGGGAGGAGACCGGGCTTGTGAGCGTCGAGAGTGAGTACGTCACGCTCTCCTGCTGGATCCCGCCCGCGATGGTGACGCACCGTCGCATCCGCACCTGGTTCTTCGTGGCGCCGGCACCCGAGGGCGAGCTTGCGCTGTCGGAGGACGAGGCCGTCGATGCCCGCTGGATCCGCCCGGAAGACGCGATCGAGCTGCACACGAAGCAGGAGTTCTCGCTCTTCCCGCCGACCTGGGTGACGCTCGCCGACCTGGCGGGGCACGCCGATGCCGCCTCGATGCTCGCGGCGACGCGCGCCGCGGCGCCGCGGGCGTTCCGCAGCCGTTCGATCAGCGAGCGCAAGATCCTGATGTGGGAGGGCGACGGCGCCTACGAGACGGCGCGGGATGCCGCTCCGCGCCCCGATAGCGAGACGACCGATCGCAACCGGCTCGATATGAGCGCGCTGCCCTGGGTGCTGCAGCGGGTGGGCGCAGGGCACTGACCCGCGCCGCGCAGCGCGGTGATCGGCCTGGGCGCTGCGCATACGCCGGCACCGGCGCCGACCGGGCTATTCGGCGAGCAAGCGACGCAGGTGCTCGGCGACCTCGGGGATCTCGATGAGGAATCCATCGTGACCGAAGTCGCTCGAGATGACCGCGGCGCGGTCGCCGTCTAGGGTGTTGCGGATGCCGCGCGCGATCTGGTGCTGCCCATCGACCGGGAACAGGCGGTCACTGTCGATGCCGAGCACGAGGGTGCGCGCGCTCACGCGGGCGAGGGCATCCTCGATCCCGCCGCGGTCGCGCCCGATGTCGTGCGAGTTCATGGCGTTCACGAGCGCGATGTAGGAGTTGGCGTCGAAGCGCCGCGTGAAGCGATTGCCGTGGAAGTCGAGGTAGGACTCAACCGCGAAGCGGCCGCCGTGGCCGAGCGGGCTGATGCCGGATTGCCAGGAGCGGCGGAAGCGGTCGTTGAGCTCTGCCGGGCTGCGGTAGTTCAGCAGCGCCATGCGGCGGGCGAGGGCGAGGCCGCGGTGTGGGCCATCGCCATCGCCCGCGTCGTAATACTCGCCGCCCTGGAAGCGCGGGTCGATCAGGATCGCCTCGAGCTGCACCGAGTTGAGCGCGATCTGGTCGGCGGTGGTGGTCGGCGGCGCCGCGATGATCGCCGCGCGCGAGACCCGCTCGGGCAAGCCCACAGCCCATTCGAGCGCGTGCATCCCACCCATCGAGCCGCCGACGACGGCCGCCCACACGTCGATGCCGAGCGAATCGGCCATGGCGGCGAGGGCAGCCACCTGGTCGCGGATGGTCAGGAAGGGCCAGCGCGGCCCCCACTCCACCGCGCCGGGACCGATCGATGCCGGACCGGTGGAGCCCTGGCATCCACCGAGCATGTTCGGGGCGATGACGAACCAGCGGTCGGTGTCGAGCGCGAGGCCCGGGCCGACGATGTCCTGCCACCATCCGGAGGTGGGATGCCCCGGCCCGGCGTCGCCGCGCACGTGGCTGTCGCCCGTGAGCGCGTGCAGGAGCAGGACCGCGTTGTCGCGGGCCGCGTTCAGGGTGCCCCACGACTCGTATGCGATGCGGTACGAGGGGAGCGAGACGCCAACTTCAAGAGCGAGCGGGCCGAGGAAGGCGAAGTTGCGCTCGCCGACGGGATCGCCGTCGCGCCAGGCGCCCGTCGCCGGGGGGCGCCCCAGCAGCGAGCGCGCGTCGGCTTCGGTGACCGGTGCCGAGGGCACGGTGTCTTCGGAGCTCTGCCAATCCATCCTTGTATTCTTCCCTGTCGATGGGCGGTTCACGCAATCGTGACCGGGGGCGCCGCGACCATACCCCGCCCCGGGCGCCGCGTGGCCGCGATACGCGAAAGGGGCCAACGCCGTGTGGTCGTTGGCCCCTCGCGTGGTGCGGTCGGACTAGCCGCGCGAGGCTTCGCTGAGCGCGCGCGCCGCAGCCAGGCCCGCATCGAGGTCGGCCTTGAGATCCTCGATGTTCTCGAGGCCCACCGAGAGGCGCACGAGGCCGGGGGTGACGCCGCCGGCGAGCTGCGCCTCGGGGCTCAGCTGCGAGTGGGTCGTGGATGCCGGGTGGATGACGAGCGAGCGCACGTCACCGATGTTGGCGAGGTGGCTGAACAGGCTGAGGTTGTTCACCAGCTCGCGACCGGCGAGCACGCCGCCCTTGAGCTCGAACGAGATGACCGCGCCGACACCCTTCGGGGCGTACTTGTTGGCCGCCGCGTACCAGGGGCTGCTGGGCAGGCCCGAGTAGTTCACGCTCGCCACATCGGGGTGGTTCTCGAGCCATTCGGCGATGTCCTGCGTGTTCTGCACGTGGCGCTCCATGCGCAGCGAGAGCGTCTCGATGCCCTGAATCAGCAGCCAGGCGCTGTTCGGGGAGATCGCGGTGCCGAGGTCGCGCAGCAGCTGGACGCGGGCCTTGATGATGTATGCGAGGCCATCGCCGACCGCGGTCGTGTAGCTGGCGCCGTGGTAGCTCGGGTCGGGCTCCGTCAGGCCGGGGAATTTCTCGACGTTCTTCGACCACGCGAACGTGCCGCCGTCGACGATGGCGCCGCCGATGACGGTGCCGTGCCCACCGAGGAACTTCGTCGCCGAGTGCACGACGATGTCGGCACCGAACTCGAACGGGCGGATGAGGAACGGCGTGGCGATCGTGTTGTCGACGATCAGGGGGATGCCGTTCTCGTGCGCGATGTCGGAGACGAGCGAGATGTCGAGGATGTTGATCTGCGGGTTGCCGATCGTCTCGGCGAAGAACGCCTTCGTGTTCGGGCGGACCGCCGCACGCCATGCCTCGGCGTCGTCCTGGTCATCGACGAACGTGACCTCGATGCCGAGCTTCTCGAAGGTGTAGCGGAACAGGTTGTAGGTGCCGCCGTAGATCGACGACGACGAGACGATGTGATCGCCCGCGCCGGCGATGTTGAGCACGGCGAGCGTCACGGCCGACATGCCCGACGAGACCAGCAGGCCACCGGTGCCACCCTCGAGCGCGGCGAGGCGCTGCTCGACGACGTCGGTGGTCGGGTTCTGGATGCGGGTGTAGATGTTGCCGAACTCGGCCAGAGCGAACAGGTTCGCGGCGTGGTCGGCGTCCCTGAACACGTAGGAGGTGGTCTGGTAGATCGGCGTCGCACGAGCGTTCGTCACCGGGTCGGGCTGCGCGCCGGTGTGGATCTGCTTCGTCTCGAAACGCCAGTTGTCGGGTGCGTTCGTCATGGGCTTTGCTCCTGAGATGAGGGGCTCGGAGACTCCGGGCCACGATGAGCCTACGGCCGGCCGGCACGTCGCGCCAAGCTGGTCGCAATCTCTCGTAACACCCGCGCTAGCCTGGTGGACATGACAATGCGGCGTGCGGTGGTAACGGGAGCGAGTTCGGGGATCGGCGAGGCGACCGTGCGGGCACTTCGAGCGGCGGGTTGGGATGTCGTCGGTGTCGCCCGCCGCGCGGACCGGCTCGAGAAGCTCGCCAGTGACACGGGTGCCAGCGCCTTTGCGGCCGACCTCACGCAGCAGGCCGACGTGGACGCGCTCGCGCAGTGGCTGGCCGCGTCCGGCCCGGTGCACGCGCTCGTCACCGTTGCCGGCGGGGCGCACGGCACCGACCTCGTCGAGGAGGGCCGCGCGGAGGACTGGCGGTGGATGTTCGAGATCAATGTCTTGGCGACGCAGCGCGTCGTCGCGGCGCTGCTCCCGCTCCTGCGCGATGCGGCCGACGTCGCCGATCGCGCACAGGCACACGCGGACCTGCTGTTTCTGACGTCCACGGCGGCGCAGCGTGCATACCCGGGCGGCGCCGGCTACAACGCGGCGAAGGCGGGGCAGGCGATGATCGTCGACGCGCTTCGCCTCGAGCTCGCCGGCGAGCCTATCCGCGTGGTCGAGGTCGCGCCCGGCATGGTGCACACCGAGGAGTTCACTCTGAACCGCCTGCGCGGCGACCACGCGGCGGCCGAGCAGGTCTACGAGGGGGTCGAGCAGCCGCTCCTGGCCGCCGATGTCGCCGATGTCATCGCCTACGCGCTCGGCACGCCCGGCCACGTCAACCTCGATCTGATCACCATGCGACCGGTCGCGCAGTCAGCGCAGCACCTGCTGACGCGCGGACCGCTGCGGGTGCGCCGCTAGATCAGCGGCCGCACGCTGCGGTATCCATCGGTGACGACGCTCGAGGGGGTATCGAACACCCGCGTCTGCCGGCTCGCATCGGTGTAGCCGGGCCAACCGGGGTCTCCCGTCTGGATGAATGCCACCGCCCCACCGTGCACGTCGTCGGCGAGCGACTGCGGCGGGTGCGGGCCGGCGAGCGCCTCGATCGCGACGGGCGAATCGAGGCAGTCGAAGAAGAAGGGCACGTCGAGGCAGTGCTCGGCGAAGCCGCACCTCCCGGACGGCCAGGCGAAGCGGTAGACCCAGATCGGCGCCGCGCCGCGCGCGGCCACGGTCTGCAGCAGGGCGCGGCGGAACATGAGGTCGGTGAGGAAGCGCCCGCCGATTCGGGCGGTACCCTTCGCCGCGACGTCGGCGTTGGCCGCGAGGTAGGGCTTCATGGCGCCCCGGGGCATCCCGAGTTTACGAAGCAGCACCCACTTGGGGACCCAGCGCATCTTCTTCTCCGCCTCGGCGAAGACCATGGAGAACTCGTCGTCGGTGCTGCCGATGACCATGGGCTTGTCGGCGCCGACGCCCGCGGCGAGGGAATCATTGGTGGGGCGGAGGATGAGCTCGCCGTCGACGACCGGACCGAGGGCGAGACCCTCCTCGATGACGGTCGTGAACGTCGCGGGCGTCATCGCGGTGGCGCGCTGCTGCGCGTCGAGCAGTCGTGCTTCGCTGATGGAGGCAAAGCCCGCGCGGGTGGGCGCGACACCCAGCTGCTCGGCGAGTTCGCGTGTGAACTGCTGCGCGCGGGGGAGGGCGACATCTGCGGTCGCGCCCGAGATCGAGTACGCGGCGCTGAACAGGTGCTGTGCGGCCTCCATGCCGAGTAGCGTCTGCACGGCGCCACCGCCGGCCGACTGCCCGGCAATCGTGACGCGAGCGGGGTCGCCGCCGAAGCGCGAGATGTTCGCCTGTACCCATTCGAGGGCGAGCATCCAGTCGCGCACGCCGCGGTTGCTGGGGGTGTTCTCGATCCAGCCGAAGCCATCGAAGCCGAGGCGGTACGAGATCGTCACGGTGACCACGCCATCGCGATTGAAGCGCCGGCCGTCGTACCAGGGGCTCGCGGGTGAGCCGGCGAAGAAGCCGCCGCCGTGAATCCACACCAGGACCGGGAGCCCGTCGCCCTCGTTCGAAGGCGTCGGCGACGGGGTGAACACGTTCACGTTGAGCGTCGACTCGCCGGGCACGCTGGGTTCGGGAATCAGGGTGACCCCCGGGTCGCCGCGCTGCGCGCTCGCGCCGAATTCCAGGGTGTCGATCACGCCCTCCCACGGGGCCTTCGGAACGGGCGCGGCGAAGCGCAGTTCGCCGACGGGCGCCTCCGCGAAGGGGAGGCCGAGGAAGGCCGCGGAGGCTTCGGCTGTTCCGGGCTCGCCGCGCCAGAACCCGCGAACACGGCCGGCAACGGTGTCGACCTCGACGAAGCTGGTGGTCTCTGGCATGGTGCCGAGTATGCCAGCGGGGTGGGGCCCGCTCAACGGCCGCGCACCGGATGGCATGGATTCGAGCGGCACCAGGGCAGGAGAGATCGCGCACGTGGAACAGCCGTATGGGAACAGCGAACGAGCAGCAACTGCCTAGGATCGATGGGTGCCACCTCGTTCTCCGCTGCCGCCCCGGCATGGGCTGAGTGCCGCCTGGATGCGGACGCCCGACCGTGACCGCGCGAACCCGACGCCGTGGCCGACGATCGGCGACTGGCTGCAGGCGCGGCTGCACGAGCACATCGATGTGCCGGGGTGGCTGGGGCAGGAGCGGTTCGTGTATGACTCCGGCGCGCCGGTGCGCGCCGCGGATCCCTATCGGCCGCACACCTTCGTCTGGTTTCACCGCGAACTTCGCGATGAGGCTCCCGTGCCCGGCGAGATCCATGTCGTGCATCGTGACGAGCGGCTGGTGGTCATCGACAAGCCCGCGTTTCTTTCGACGATTCCGCGGGGTCGACACGTGCGCGAGAGCGTCGTGGTGCGGATGCGGGCAGCGCTGGGGTTGCCCGAGCTCTCGCCCATGCACCGGCTCGACCGTGTGACCTCGGGGCTGCTCATCATGACCACCGAGCGCCGCTGGCGGGGCGCGTACCAATCGATGTTTCAGGCAGGCACGGTCGACAAGGTGTATCACGCGCTTGCGCCGGTGCGTCGCGACCTGACGCTGCCCGTCGTCGTGCGCAACCACCTCACCAAACGTCGCGGCAGCATGCTGGCCGAGATCGTGCCGGGTGCGCCGGTGAACGCGCACACCCTGATCGCACTCGAACGCGAGCTGGGCGCGCTGGGGCTGTATCGCCTGACCCCGCGGACCGGGCGTACGCACCAGCTGCGGATGCACCTGCACGGCCTCGGCATTCCAATCGTCGGTGACCCCCTGTATCCGGTCGATCTCGACGTCGCGATCGACGACTTTCGGATGCCGCTGCAGCTGCTTGCCCGCGAGCTCTCGTTCACCGACCCGATCGACGGAAGCGCCCGCCGCTTCGAGAGTGTGCGGCAGCTGCCGCTGGCGGCGGCGTGCGGGTCACACGATCGCATGCCGATCGAGGCATGCCCGCCAGGCGGGGCTCATTCCTCGTAGTGCAGGATGTCGCCGGGCTGGCACTGCAGGACGCGACAGATGGCATCGAGCGTCGAGAAGCGCACGGCCTTCGCGCGGCCGTTCTTGAGCACGGCGACGTTCGCGGGGGTGATGCCGATCGCAGCTGCGAACTCGCCCACGCTCATACCGCGCTCGGCGAGCAGGCGATCGATCGAGATCCGGATCGCCATCACACGACCTCGTCCAGCTCGGCGCGCAGGAAGATCGCGTGCCGCAGGAGGGAACGCAGGACCAGCCCGATGCCGGCCAGGGCGGCGAGGGCCAGCATGGCGGTGATCTGGAACAGCGCGAAGATCGGCGCGTTCCCCACCCCGGCGCTCGTGATCACCAGCATGGTCGCCAAGACGATCGCGGCGCCGGTGGCGACGGCGACGATGATCGCATCGACCCAGCCCAGGGAGCTGCGCGTGAGCACCGTGCCCCGGAAGATGCGGGCGACGAGCAGTGCGAGGATGACCAGCGTCGCCATGGCGAGCAGTGTGAACGTGATCGACAGCGCGAGGAGTGCGGGCGTGATGCGGGCGTATTCGGGGGCGCTTTCGGCCCCGATCGCGGCGACGCGGGGCAGGAGCAAGAGCGCCAGGGCGCCGATGACGAAGAGCGCGCCGAGGAACACGTGCGTGACGATGACGATCGCGAGGGGCGGGCGTGGGCTGATCGGAGGCATATATCGATAATCGATAGGTGTCTCTCGATTGTCAAGCGCATCGCGCCGCCGACCGTCGCGCCGCGGCGTCGCCCGGGTGGGTCGGCCGGCCGTGCACTCGCCGGGAGGGGAATCGGGGCGGCGCGGGGCTAGCTCGCCGACGCGGTCAGCGGGTCATCGCCGATCATCCGCCACACCGTCGGTGTGAGCGCGGGGTGCTCGAGCGCGATCTGGCGCAGCACCCGGTAGTCGCGCAGATGCGAGGGCAGCTGGCTGCCGTTCGCGACGATGGCGTCGGCCCGCAGCAGCCACACCACGAGTTCGTCGACGGTGGGCAACTCCTCCATGAACGCCCACGGATCCTGACCGGAGCGAAGCCGCTCGTGGACCACCGTCTCGAGCTCCTGGGCTGCCTCGGCGCGCAGCACCTCGAGGCTGGCGCGTCGCTGGATCCGGATCTCACTCACCACTCCAGCGTACGCCCGTTCTGCGGGGCGTCCCCTGCGGGCCGTGTTATCCACAGGGTGAGCATGCGCGCAGCGCGCCCGGGCCGCGGTGTCGTCTTAAGCGCGACGGAACTGCTGCACCATCGGGCAGTCGAACGGATCGCGAGCCGACAGCCCGACGCGGTTCAGGTACGCGATGACGATCCCGTACGAACGCCACAGCGTGGTCTCGGTGTACGGCACGCCGAGCGTCTGGCAATGCTCGCGCACGACCTCGCGGGCGCGGGCCAGGTGCAGGCGGGGCATGTTCGGGAACAGGTGGTGCTCGACCTGGTAGTTCAGCCCGCCGGTCAGCGCACTCGCCCACCAGCCGCCCGAGACGTTGCGCGAGGTGAGCACCTGCTTGCTGAAGAAGTCGAGCTTCACGTCGGCCGGCACAATCGGCATGCCCTTGTGATTCGGTGCGAATGCGGCACCCATGTAGACGCCGAACACCGCGAGCTGCACGCCGAGGAACGCGAAGGCCATGCCGAGCGGCAGGAACATGAACAGCACCGTCAGGTAGATCGCGAAGCGCAGCGCGATCGCCGACAGCTCGATCCAGCGACCCTTCACGGGCTTCCGGCCAAACAGCGTCTTGATCGAGGTGTAGTGCAGGTTGATGCCCTCAAGGGTGAGGAGCGGAAAGAACAGGTACCCCTGCTTGCGCGTGATGAGGGCGATCAGGCCCTTGGCCTTCGCGGCGTCCTCTTCGATGAACGAGATCGTGTCGATCTCAATATCGGGGTCTTTGCCGATCTTGTTCGGGTTGCCGTGGTGGCGCGTGTGCTTGTTCATCCACCACGCGTAGCTCATCCCGACGACGAAGGTCGCAAGGAATCGGCCGATGCGATCGTTCGCCGGCCCTGATTTGAGAATCTGGCGGTGGGATGCCTCGTGGGCGAGGAAGGCGAACTGGGTGAAGATGATGCCCAGCGCGCCGGCCATGAGCAGTTGCAGCCAGCTGTCACCGAGCAGCCAGACGCCGAAGCCCACGGCGACGAGCGCTGCGACGAGCCCGAGCGCGAGGGCCCCGTAGAAGATGCGCGTGCGTTGCAACAGGCCCATCTCGCGGACGACTCGGGCGACGGCGGTGTAGCTCTGTGCGATGTCGGGGGAGAGGCCTGTGCGAAGGCGCGTCTCGCGAACTTCGCCCATGCGGGAGGCGGGGAGAGGAAGAGCAGAAATGAGGATTCCGATCGGGCGGCGCCAGAAGGAGGTTGGCATCCTCTGCCGAGGTTGCGCCTGTGCCAAAGGCAAATCGCCGATCGCGTGTCTGCAGGATATCCTGCCCACCCGGTATCCGGCTGTGAGTGCGCCGGGCGCGGGCACGCGAGGGGATGCCGTGGCCCGCCGTGCGCTCCGCCGGCGTGGCGTCTATCTCGCCCGGGCGCGGAGCGCGGCGCAATAGGCTGAGGCGATGAGCGACTCCGCGACGCCACGAACGCACCTCGAAGCACTCATCGCCTTCGCACTGCGACGGCGCATCGTGCGGGCGTTTCTGCGCTACCAAGACGCGGGCGGGCCGATGCTCGCCGACAGCGTGACGTACCGCGCGCTGTTCTCGCTGTTCGCGGGCGTGTTTCTGGGATTCTCGATTGCCGGGATCTGGCTGCTCGCGAACCCGCAGGCGTTCGAGGCGCTCGTGACGATGCTGGACCGCCTCGTGCCGGGGCTCATCGGCAGCGGCGGCGCGATCGACCCGGATGAGCTGCTGGCGCCTGTGGCGTTCACGATTGCCGGTGCCTTCGCTTCGCTCGGGCTGGTCGGCGCCGCGATCGGGGCCGTCGGCTCGATGCGCAGCGCCCTTCGGCAGATCACGGCTGCGCGCACCGAGGAGCGGCTGTTCGTCTGGGCGATCCTGCAGAAGCTGTGGGTCGCGGCGCTCGTGGGGGTCGCCTTTGTGCTGGCGGCGGTGCTGACCGTGTTCGGCACGTCCGCGCTCGGGTGGCTGCTTGGCCTGGTGGGGATCGGCAATACCGAGATCGTGTCGTACGGCACGGATGTGCTCTCCGTGCTCGTGATCCTCGGCGTCGACGTGTTGATCGTGGCGCTCCTGCTCGGGGTGCTCTCGGGGGTGCGTGCGAGCCGGCGCGCGCTCTGGACGAGCGCACTGCTCGGGGGGCTCGCCCTCACCGCCCTGCAGCTGCTCTCGCGGCTCGTGGTCGGGGGCTCCCTCGGCAACCCGTTGCTCGCGTCATTCGCGTCACTGATCACCCTGCTGCTGTGGCTCAACCTCTCGAGCCAGGCGATTCTGCTGGCGGGCGCGTGGCTTGCCACGTGTGCCGAGGAGGAACACGATCGGGTGCGTGCGCGCTTCGGCGCACAGACATTCGGCCAGCGGCGCGTCCAAAGAGCCGAGGATGCGGTGGCGGACGCAAGCGCTGAACTTCAGGCTGCGCGCGCAGCGCTCGAGACTGCGGCTTCTAAATCCTGAGCGTTCTCGGTGCCGATGGGCCGCAACGGTGGCATCCTGAACATGAGCGAAGCCCCGCGGACCCCACCGCGGGGCGCCTACATCCGGGCATGCCCGTTCGCGCTATGGTCAGCATTCAGGAGGAGACATGGCAATTGCACGTTTGCACGGTGGGCCGCTGGACGGACAGGTTCTGGCGCTCGACCCGACGGTCGGCGACGACATGATCATTCCCTACGGCGAGGGGCAGCTGATTTATCGCCGCGTGGGCGCGCTCGCGAATACCGGACCCTCCGACGGTCCGACCGCGGCACGTTTCGAATACGTGGCCGCGACCGAAGACATCGCCCCGGCGAACGACTGATCTCGCGTGAGTGACGCGCAACCCGCGGTGTCGATCGAAATCGAGCGCAAGTACGACGTCGACGACGCCGCGGTGGTGCCCGCGCTCGGCGCGCTGCCCGGCGCCGCGTCGTTCGAGGGCCCCGCGCTGCGCGAGCTCGATGCCGTCTACTTCGACAGCGCCGATGGGGTGCTCGCGCGGGCACAGCTCGCGTTGCGCCGCCGGGAGGGCGGACCCGACGCCGGCTGGCACATCAAGGGGCCGAAGCTTGCGGGCGGGGGACGGCGCGAGTGGCAATGGCCCCTCGGCGATGCCGCGGCGCCGGGCGTCGCGCCCGCGCTTCCGTCGGCCGTGGCCGAGGCGATTCGGCCGTGGTGTGGCGGCGCGCCGATGCTGCCGCTCGCGCGCGTGCAAAACGCTCGCCGGGTCTGGAACGTGCGCGACGCGAACGGTGGGGTGCTGATCGAGTTCGTTGACGACCACGTGACCGGCACCGACCTGCGCGGCGGCGGCGTGCGCCGCTGGCGCGAGTGGGAGGCCGAGCTCGGCCCGGCAGCACCCGCCGACGCATCGGGCCGCGAGGCGCTGTTCACCGCGCTGGAGGTGCTCGTGGTTGCGGCGGGCGGCCGAGTCTCGGCATCCGCCTCGAAGCTCGGCCGCGCGCTCGGCGTCACCGGCGACGCGCACTGACGCCGCGCGGTGAGGCCGCCGATCAGAAGTTGATCATGTGCCCGGTGAGGCCGTGGAAGCCTTCCTGCAGTGCCTCGCTCAGCGTCGGGTGCGTGTGCACGTTGCGGGCGAGTTCCGTTGCGGTCAGGTCCCACTTCTGGGCCAGCGTCAGCTCGGGCAGCAGCTCCGAGACGTCGGGGCCGATGAGGTGCCCGCCGAGCAACTCGCCGTATTCGGCCTCCGCGATCAGCTTCACAAACCCGGTCGGCTCGCCGAGGCCGTGCGCCTTGCCGTTGGCCATGAACGGGAAGGTCGCGACCTTGATGTCGTAGCCCTCGTCCTTGGCCTGCTGCTCGGTCAGCCCGAAGCTTGCGACCTGCGGCTGGCAGAAGGTCGCACGCGGCATCATGCGGTAGTCGCCGAGCGGCATCGTCTCGGCACCGCCGATCGTCTCGGCCGCGACCACACCCTGCGCCTCCGCGACGTGCGCGAGCTGCAGCTTGGCGGTGACGTCGCCGATGGCGAAGATGTGCGGCACGTTCGTGCGCATGAACTCGTCGATTGCGATGGCCCCGCGCTCGGTGAGCGCGACGCCCGTGTGCTCGAGGCCGTAGCCGGTCACGCGCGGGGCGAAGCCGATCGACATGAGCACCTTGTCGGCCGTGATCTGGCCCGGCTGGCCGTCCTTGCCGGTGTAGGTGACGGTCACCGAGCTGCCGTCGTCGACGACGGTCTCGACCTTGGTCGAGGTGAGGATCTCGATCCCGTAGTTCTTGTACTGCTTGGCGATCTCCTTCGACACGTCCGCGTCTTCGTTCGGCAGCGCACGGTCGAGGAATTCGATGATCGTGACCTTCACGCCGTAGTTCGAGAGCACGTACGCGAATTCCATGCCGATGGCGCCGGCGCCGACGATGACGATCGAGGAGGGCAGCTCCCGGGTCATGATCTGCTCCTCGTACGTGACGACGTTCTCGCTCAGCTGCACGCCCGGCAGCAATCGCACGGTCGAGCCGGTCGCGATGATCGCGTTGTCGAAGGTGACGGTGTCGGTGCTGCCGTCGCTGCGCGCGACCGAGAGCGTGTTGGCGTCCACGAAGGTGCCGCGGCCCTGGTACTCGGTGACCTTGTTCTTCTTCATCAAGAAGTGGATGCCCTTGACGCGACCCTCGGCCACGGTGCGGCTCCGGTCGAACGCGGCACCGAAGTCGAAGTGCACCTCGCCCGACATGCCGAACGTGGATGCCTGGTGCGTGAAGATATGCGCGAGCTCGGCGTTGCGCAGCAGCGCCTTCGACGGAATGCACCCGACGTTCAGGCACACGCCGCCCCAGTACTTCTCTTCCACGATCGCGACCTTCAGGCCGAGTTGAGCTGCGCGAACGGCTGCGACGTAACCGCCGGGCCCCGCACCGAGAATCACAACATCATAGTGAGCAGGCATGCCCTCAAGCCTAGTCCTGCTCGCCGCGGCGCGCGCGGCGTCGCAGCAGCGCTCCGACGAAGGCGACGATCGCTGCGACGAGCACGATCACGGCCAGGATTCCGAAGATCCCCAGGCGGAAGCCGCCCTCCTGCTCGCCCGCTTCGGGCTCCTCGCTCGGGGTCGCGGATGCCTCGTCCACGATTGCGTCCGAGGGTGTCGCCGTGACCTGCTCCTCCGGCGCGACGCTCGGCTCAACCGCCGGTGCCTCCACGAGGTACCCGAACTCGCCCGAGATCGGGTGCCCATCGCTGGAGACGACGCGCCACGTCACCGTGAACGCGCCATTGCCGGCGTCCGGCGCGATCGGCTGGGTGATGACCGTGCCCTCGACCAGCGGCGCCCCCGACTGCACCTGCTGCCCGGAGGGGGCGGTGACGGTCACGGCATTCGCGCCGCCGTCGCCGAGCAGTTCACCGGTGAACGTGAGGGTGATCGCCTCCGGTGCCGCCTCGAGCACGGAGTCGGCCGCGGGATCGGAGGTGGCCAGCGCATCGTGCGCAGACGCGGGGGATGCCGGCGCCACAATCAGGGCGACGGCGGCGATGAAGGCGAAAACAGCCACGAGAACTGGGGAAAAGCGACGGGCGAGATCCATGTGGCCAGCCTACAGACCTGTGCCGGCCGCCTCCGCTGAGGATGCGCCGGTGGGGCGGGGGTGGGGATGGTCTTGAGCGCCGGGCCGGGGCATCCACTAGTCTTGACGGGAGAGGGGGACACAGTGTCTGGATCGGATGAGCAGGGCCACGACGACGTGCTGCGCGCGGGGCGAGAGGCGTCGGCTCCGGCAACGGGGATGCACGATACGACGCAGACCTTCGGTCACGATTCGGATCTGTCGTTCGTGCCCTTCGGCTCGGATCTGACCGCCGCGGAGCGCGACTCGATCGCGGCGCTTCCGGCTGGCGCGGCGCTGTTTCTCGTGCGTTCGGGCCCGACCGCCGGCGCGCGCTACCTCCTGGACAGCGATGTGAGCACCATTGGGCGCCACCCCGAGGCAGACATCTTCTTCGACGACGTGACCGTGTCTCGTCGGCACGCTCAGGTGGTGCGTGCGGGGGCGATGTTCGAGATCGTCGATCAGCGTTCGCTCAACGGCACCTACCTCAACGGCGAGCGACTCGACCGCGGGGTGCTCTCGAACGGCTCCGAGGTGCGCATCGGCAAGTTCCGGCTCACCTTCTTCGTCTCGCCGCGCGACCTGCCACAGGCCGCGGGCTAGGCCGCGACGTATGTCGGCCACCGCGTCGCGAGAAGACGCCGCAGCGGCAGCCCTGCTGAGTATCGGTCAGGTGCTGGCGCGCCTGATGCCCGAGTTCCCGAAGCTCTCCGCCTCGAAGCTGCGCTTCCTCGAGGTGCAGGGCATCGTCACGCCGTCGCGCACCGAGTCCGGCTACCGCAAGTTCTCGCCGGAGGACGTGGAGCGGCTGCGAGTCGCGCTCACCCTGCAGCGCGACCACTACCTGCCGATCAGCGTGATCCGCGACTACCTGGGCGACCTCGACGCGGGCCGCAACCCCGCCCACCCCGGGCAGAGCCACGAGCCGCCGCCCACGATCATCCCGGCGGGGCGGCGATATCGTCGCGCCGACCTGCTGAGCACGACGGGTGCGGCGCCGCAGCTGCTCAACGATGCGATCAGCACCGGGCTCATCGCCCCCGCGGAGAGCTTCGGCGAGGAGACCGTCTCGATGCTGCGCGCGCTCGTGGCCCTCGAACGCCACGGCATCGAGCCGCGGCATCTGCGTGCGATGCGGGCCAGTGCGGAGCGCGACGTCGCCTTGATCGAGTCGTCGCTCGCGACGCTGCTGCGCCGACCCGATGCGGGCAGTCGGGCGAAAGCGAACGAGCTCGCGCCTGAGCTGGCGCGTCGCCTCGATGACATGCGCCAAGCGTTCGTGGCGCTCGCGTTGGCGCGGCTCATGCAGTAGCGCACGCCACGCCGCGGGCCGGGTTTTCGGCCAAGGGCGTACACTGCTGAGACGGGCAGAGCCGACACGCCGATCTTCTTTCGACGGATGTCACCGCCACCTCATCCCCTCCCCGCTAGCGTGGAGGAAGGCAGGGGAGACGCCCGCCGAAGACTTGACACAGGGGAGGCACGAGGATGCGCGGAAGCGACCCGGTCAGCACGCATCGATTCGATGCCGACCTGCTGTTCACCGACGGAATGCTCGACATCGACAACGAGACGGGCTACCGCGGGGCCGTCGCGGCGCGCGCCGCCGGGATCACGTACCGCCAGCTTGACTACTGGGCCCGCACGGAACTCGTGCAACCCACCGTGCGCGGCGCGAGCGGCTCCGGATCCCAGCGCCTGTACGGCTTCCGAGACATCCTCGTGCTCAAGCTCGTGAAGCGATTGCTCGACACGGGCATCTCGCTCCAGCAGATTCGGACCGCCGTCGAGCAGCTGCGTGCGGCCGGCATCCACGATCTCGCAGGCACCACGCTCATGAGCGACGGCGCGAGCGTGTACCTGTGCACCTCGAACGACGAGGTCATCGACCTCGTCAGCCGAGGCCAGGGGGTGTTCGGCATCGCCGTCGGCAAGGTGCTCCGCGAGGTCGAGACCACCCTCGTGCAGTTTGACCCGCAGACGCCCGACCCGATGGACGAGCTCGCCGCTCGCCGCGCGGTCCGCACGGCCTGACCGCCCGCACGGCCCCTCCAGCCCGCAACCGGGCAGGCAGCGCTGTGCTCCCGGCGCAGCATGCGCCACAGCCACAGCCACAGCGCTGCGGCTACGGCCTCGGTGCCGTGGCTACGGCCGCGGGCTACGGCCGCGGCGCCTCGTCGGGGGCGGTGATCCGGCCGGTCCGCAGGACGCGCTCGAGGAGGGCGTCGAAGTCGGCGGCGAGCTCCTGCGCGGAGTCGCCAGGCCAGATGTGCAGCGGCTTGGCGGCGCCCTGCGCCTGCTGCAACGAGGTGCGCTCTGGCAGCTGGGGCGAGAGCACGAGCGGTCCGAACATGTCGCGCAGCTCCTTGATGCGGAACTGGTGCTCGATCGACTGCGGGCGCACGCGGTTGACGACGATGCCGAGCGGCTGCAGTCGTGGGCTGAGCCCGCGCCGGATCTCTTCGATCGCGCGGAGGGCGCGGTCGGCGGCGGCCACCGAGAACAGGCCCGGCTCGGTCACGACGACGACACGATCGCTCGCGGCCCACGCGGTGCGCGTGAGGGCGTTGAGCGAAGGCGCGCAGTCGATGAGCACGAGGTCGTAGTCGTTCTCGATCGTCGCGAGCGCTTCCTCGAGCTTCCAGACATCGCGCACGCTCGGGTGCGGACCATCGAAATTGATCGCGGAAGGGCTGCCGATCATCACGTCGATCGTTCCAGGGTGCGCCTTGGCCCAGCCGCTGGAGGTGATCGCCTGGCGGACGACCTTCTCCTTCGGGTTGGCGAGCACATCTGCGACGTTGAGGCGGCCCGCCACCTGAATGTCCATGCCCGTAGACACATCCGATTGGGGATCGAGATCGACGACGAGCGTTCGAACGCCCCTCGAAAAAGCGGCAGACGCGAGACCGAGGGTCACGGTCGTCTTTCCGACTCCGCCCTTGAGTGAGCTAACGCTAAGTACGTGCACAAAGCACAACGTTACCTTCACTAGGCTGGATCCACACACCACCCACACCGAGCAGATAAGCCCGAAAGGCTGGAATGTTCAGCAAAATTCTCGTCGCCAACCGCGGAGAGATCGCGATTCGTGCCTTCCGGGCCGCCTACGAACTGGGCGCCCGGACCGTCGCGGTGTTCCCCTATGAGGACCGCAATTCCCTGCACCGCCTGAAAGCGGATGAGGCCTACCAGATCGGTGAGGTCGGGCATCCCGTCCGCGCCTACCTCGATGTCGACGAGATCATTCGCGTCGCGCTCGAGTCGGGTGCCGATGCCATCTACCCCGGCTATGGATTCCTCGCCGAGAATCCGGAGCTTGCGGCCAAGGCCGCAGCGAACGGCATCGCCTTCATCGGGCCCCCGGCCGGCGTGCTCGAGATGGCCGGCAACAAGGTCGCCGCGAAGCACCGCGCGATCGACGCCGGTGTTGCCGTGCTGGCCTCGACGCCGGCATCGCGCGATGTCGATGCGCTGCTGGCGGGCGCCGCCGAGATCGGCTTTCCCCTCTTCGCCAAGGCGGTCGCCGGTGGCGGCGGGCGGGGGATGCGCCGGGTCGAGCGCGCCGAAGACCTCGAGGCCGCGCTGCGCGAGGCCATGCGCGAGGCCGACAGCGCGTTCGGCGACCCCACGATGTTCCTCGAGCAGGCGGTGTTGCGCCCCCGGCACATCGAGGTGCAGATCCTCGCCGATGCGCAGGGCGAGACCGTCCACCTGTTCGAGCGGGACTGCTCGGTGCAGCGCCGTCACCAGAAGGTGATCGAGATCGCACCGGCACCGAACATCTCGGAGGAGCTGCGCGCAGCGCTGCACCGCGACGCGGTGGCCTTCGCCCGATCGATCGGTTACATCAACGCCGGCACCGTCGAGTTTCTCGTCGACACGGCGGGGGAGCGTGCGGGATCGCACGTGTTCATCGAGATGAACCCGCGCATCCAGGTGGAGCACACGGTGACCGAGGAGATCACCGACGTCGACCTGGTGCAGGCACAGATGCGCATCGCCGCCGGGGCGAGCCTTCGCGAGCTCGGCCTCACGCAGGAGCAGATCCGCCAGCGCGGCTTCGCGCTGCAGTGTCGCATCACGACGGAAGACCCCACGCAGGGGTTTCGTCCCGACACCGGCAAGATCACGACATATCGCTCGCCGGGCGGCGCGGGGGTGCGTCTCGACGGCGGCACGATCAACCCCGGCGCGCAGATCAGCCCCTACTTCGACTCGATGCTCGCCAAGCTCACCTGCCGTGGCCGCGACTACGCGACCGCGGTGAGCCGCTCGCGTCGCGCGCTGGCCGAGTTCCGGATCCGCGGCGTCGCCACGAACATCCCATTCCTGCAGGCGGTCCTCGATGACCCGACCTTCGTCGCGGGGGATGTGAGCACGGCGTTCATCGACGAGCGCCCCGAACTGCTGCGCGGCCGCGAGTCGAAGGATCGCGGCACGAAGATCCTCAGCTGGCTCGTCGACGTGACCGTGAACAAGCCGAACGGGGCGAACTCGATCTCGGTGAGCCCGGCGACCAAGCTGCCCGCGCTCGACCTCGCGAGCCCGGCCCCGGCCGGCTCGCGCCAGCGGCTGCTCGAGCTCGGGCCCGACGCCTTCGCCCGCGCGCTGCGCGCCCAGAAGGCCCTCGCCGTCACCGAGACGACGTTCCGCGACGCGCACCAATCGCTGCTGGCCACCCGCGTGCGCACCCGCGATCTCGAGATCGTCGCGCCGTATGTGGCCCGGCTCACCCCGGAGCTCCTCTCGGTCGAGGCGTGGGGCGGGGCAACCTACGATGTCGCCCTGCGCTTTCTTGGCGAGGACCCGTGGGATCGGCTGGCGAAGCTGCGCGAGACGATGCCGAACATCGCGCTGCAGATGCTGCTGCGCGGCCGGAACACGGTGGGATACACCCCGTATCCGACCGAGGTCACCGACGCGTTCGTGCACGAGGCCGCAGCGACGGGCGTCGACATCTTCCGGATCTTCGATGCGCTCAACGATGTCTCGCAGATGCGTCCCGCGATCGACGCCGTCCGCGCCACCGGCACCACCCTCGCCGAGGTCGCCCTGTGCTACACGGGGGATCTGCACAACCCCGGCGAGACCCTGTACACGCTCGACTACTACCTGCGGCTCGCCGAACAGATCGTCGACGCCGGCGCGCACGTCCTGGCGATCAAAGACATGGCGGGACTGCTGCGCCCGGCTGCCGCATCCACGCTCGTCACCGCGCTGCGCGAGCGCTTCGACCTGCCGGTGCACGTGCACACGCACGACACCCCCGGTGGGCAGCTGGCGACCCTGCTGGCCGCCGCGAACGCCGGGGCGGATGCCGTTGATGTCGCTTCTGCGCCGATGGCGGGCACGACCAGCCAGCCCTCGTTCTCGTCGCTGGTCGCCGCGCTCGCGCACACGGAGCGCGATACCGGCATCGACCTCGCCGAGGTGTCGGAGCTGGAATCGTATTGGGAGGCGGTGCGGATGCTGTACCGCCCCTTCGAATCCGGGCTGCCGGGACCGACCGGACGTGTGTATCAGCACGAGATCCCCGGGGGACAGCTCTCGAACCTGCGTCAGCAGGCGATCGCGCTTGGCCTCGCCGATGACTTCGAGCTGATCGAAGACATGTACGCGGCGGCCAACCGCATCCTCGGTCGCATCCCGAAGGTGACGCCCTCCTCGAAGGTGGTCGGCGACCTCGCCCTCTACCTCGCCGCGGTGCGCGCCGACCCGCGCGACTTCGAGCAGCACCCGGAGCGATACGACGTGCCGGACTCGGTGGTCGGGTTCATGGCGGGCGAACTCGGCGAACTGCCCGGTGGATGGCCCGAGCCGTTCCGCTCCAAGGTGCTCGCCGGGCGCGAGGTGCGCATCGAGGTCGCGCCGATCACGCCGGAGGACGAAGCCGCGCTGCAGGCCGATTCGCGAACCCGACGCGACGCGCTCAACCGGCTCCTCTTCCCGGCACCGACGCGCAGCCTTGCGCAGGTGCGCGAGGTCTTCGGTGATCTCTCGGTGCTCGATACCGCCGACTACCTGTACGGGCTGACGCAGGGTGAGGAGCACGTGGTCGAGATCGAGAAGGGCGTGCGCCTGTACGTCGGACTCGAGGCGATCGGCGACGTGGATGCCAAGGGGATGCGCACCGTCATGACCACGCTCAACGGGCAGCTGCGCCCGGTCTATGCGCGCGATCGCAGCGTGGAGGTCGACACGCGCCAGGCCGAGAAAGCCGACAGCAGCCAGCCGGGTCAGGTCGCGGCGCCGTTCTCCGGGGTCGTGACGCTGAAGGCCGCCGTCGGCGACGTCGTCGTCGCGGGTGCGCCGGTGGCGGCGATCGAGGCGATGAAGATGGAGGCGGCCATCACCGCGCCCATCGACGGCGTCGTCGACCGCCTCGCAATCAACCCCACGCAGCAGGTGGACGCGGGCGATCTTTTGGTGGTCATCCGCCCAGCGCACTAACCTTGTGCGGGGCATGCGCCCCTGCCCCGCACAAGGGCGACTGTTTGGAGATTGCACCTTGACCACGAACACACACGACGCCCACCTCCCGGAGGGTGATGACCCCGGTGTGCTGAGCGACATCGGCAATCCCGACACCATCAGCATCCCGCTGCTCGGCGGTGCGACCGCACATCTGGCCGTCGAACTGCACAGCGATGAGGATGACGACGACGAGGGTGACGTCATCGACGACAGCATCGAGCTGTCATTCGATTCGCTGATCGCCGGGACGCTCGATGTCGGGGCGGCCGATGCGCACGCGCTCGTCGAGGACGCGCGCGTGGACGACGAGGTGATCGTCGCGGACGAGGCGCCCGTCGCGGACGAGGTGGTCGTCGAGGATGAGCCCGAGGACGAGGATGAGCCCGAGGACGTCGGCGGCGTCGTCGAGCACGAGGCCCTTGCCGTAGGTGACCCGCTCGTCGGTGACCCGCTCGTAGACGAGCCGCGCATCGCCGAGGCGATCGTCGTCGAAGATGCGATCGTGCTCGAGGATGCGGAAGGCGACGAAGCCACCCGCGATGACGAGGGAGACACCGGCAGCGCCGGCGCCGAGGCATCCGTGCGACACAGCGGCACGATCGTCCGCGACAATGAGGATGTGTCCGAACTGACCCCTGCCTCCCAGCCCGCCGCACGCGCCGCGCACGATCTCGAGCGAGTCGCAACGCGCCCCGAGCCCAAGCCGATGGCGTCGAAGCGCCTCGATGACCTGGCCAACGCCGAGCGCGAGACGGCCGATCTGCTCACCTCCGACCGACTGCTCGATCCGAACCATGTGGTCCGCCCGGAGCCCGAGGGCCCGTGGCGGCAGCTCGTGTACTCCCTCTCCGGGCGTCGGATCAACCTCGGCGCGAGCAAGAAGGCGCAGGCGCGCAAGGAGCTCGACCAGCGCATCGCGGCGCCGCTGGCGGGGGGTGCCCGCTTCGTGCCGGTGCTCTCGCGCAAGGGCGGCGTCGGCAAGACGACGATCACGACCCTGCTCGGCATGGCGCTCGCCGATGCGCGCGATGACCGCGTCATCGCGGTCGACGCGAACCCCGACCGCGGCACGCTCTCGGAGCGCATCGACCGGCCGAGCGGCAAGACGGTTCGCGACCTGGTGCGCGGCCGCGAGCAGGTGCACGGCTACGCCGATATCTCGACGATCGTCACCAGGGACGTGACGCGCCTCGATGTGCTCGCTTCCGAGACGGATCCGCACGTGAGCGAGGCGTTCAGCGACGAGGACTATCGTCATGTCGCCGATATCGCGGCGCACTACTACTCGCTGGTGCTCACCGACACGGGCACGGGCATCGTGCATTCCGTGATGGGGGCGACCCTGGAGGCCGCCGATCAGCTGGTGGTCGTCGCGGGCATGAGCGTCGACGAGGCACGCCTCGCGTCCGAGACGCTGACCTGGCTCGAGACCAACGGCTTCGCAGCGCTCGTGCGCGGCGCGATCGTCGTGCTGAACACCGCTCGCCCCGGCGCATCGGTGGTGCGCCAGGGCGAGGTGGAATCGCACTTCCGTACGCGCGTGCGCGACGTCGTGCGCGTGCCGTACGACCCGCAGATCGCGGCGGGCAGCGCCATCCGCTTTGCTGAGCTGAGCCCCGAGACCCGCTTGGCCGCGCGCACGCTCGCCGCCAAGGTCATCGAGGGCCTGCGGGCCCTCCCGTCGGCGGCCTAGCCCATGGCGATTCGAGCGATCCGCACCTTCGGCGATCCCGTGCTCAAGGCGCCCTGCGCCGAGATCACGGTCATCGACGACGGCGTTCGCGCGCTGGTTACCGACCTGATCGAGACGGTGGAGCTGCCGGGCCGTGCGGGGGTTGCGGCCCCACAGATCGGGGTCGGGCTTCGCGCCTTCAGCTACAACATCGATGGCACCGTCGGATACGTGCTCAATCCGCGGCTCGTCGAGGTCTCGGGAGAACCCGAGTACGTGCAGGAGGGGTGCCTGTCGGTCCCCGAGCTGTGGCACCCGGCGCTGCGTTTCCCGTTCGCGCGGGTCGTCGGGATCGACCTCGATGGCCGGGAGATCGAGGTCTCGGGCGAGGGGCTGATGGCACAGGCGCTGCAGCACGAGACCGATCACCTCGATGGCATGCTGTATCTCGAGCGGCTCTCGCCCGAGCAGCGGCGCATCGCGATGCGCGAGGTTCGCGAGAGCAGCTGGTTCTAGGCGTCCGCCGCCGCCGTTGTCGCGGGCATCGCGGCACGGACATCGAGCACACGCAGCGCGCCCCATGACGAATGTCATGGGGCGCGCTGCGTGTGCGGTGCCGGCGACGCCGGCTAGATGTACTGACCTCGACCGTTGTTGATTCGGTCGATGGGGGTCTTGCCTCCGATGCCGAGGTGGGCTCTGTCTAGGTTGTAGTGGTTGAGCCAGGTCGTCAAGCCCGCGGCTCGGGCGT